>RCNE010001400.1_pt1 | contig 13048 bp, 6 predicted proteins | sample 2041361 | NCBI WGS metagenome assembly RCNE01 (sample SAMN09708229, study PRJNA481090) | Marine sediment metagenome, whole genome shotgun sequencing project.
GGCGGGCGCTGGTGCGCCCGCCAAGGGGAATAGGCGTCGAAACCGGGACTAGTAACAACCCGTTTTCAGTCTCGAACACCTCATCGGCTGAGTCATGAAACTACGGCAACACGTTATTGACCTCGAATTCCTTAGACATGATCCTCCGGAAGAGGATGTCACTGCCCTCCTCGCCCTCCTCGAGCCAGCAGGAGTAGAAACGCGATCCGTCCGGCGTCATCCGCAGTTGGACCTCGCCGTCTTCAGCCTCGCTCTTGGCCAACCGGCCCCAGCCGGTCACCTCCACACCGGGCCAATTGCCGGAGCTGTCGGGATTGACCACCCACACATCCTCGAACAGGGTCGTGCCCTTGTCCGTCGAGAAGCTGTAGAAGAGGTCTTCCGGCGCCTTGTCGACATCTGGCAGGTTGGTCGAGGTGCCGTAGGCGACGTAGAAGACGTTGCGGTTCTGCTTGTCTTCAGCGATACCAGTCCAGACCCCATTGATCTTGATCGTGCCGGGAACGGCGACGATCCTCGGTTCGATGACGCTGGTCTTGTTGTTCTTGGTCAGCGAAACGTTCCGAGCCTTTTCGTAAACACCTCCGCCTTCATAGAACGACACAACCTCGTAGTGCTTGGTCGTTTCGCTGATATCGTCCCCCATTTCGTTGAGCTCAAACCCCGAAACGCCCTCCGGGTTTATGAAGATGTCTGTGTGCTCGACATCGATGGTCGCTTCCGGATCGGTCGTCCAGGTCTGACCCCCGTCGAAGGAACGACGGATGTAGAAGTCATACTTGTCGTGGGCGTTTCTCGATGCCGCCCAGTTGGGCGTGAATGAATAGCCCATGACCACGAAGTCGCCGCGGATCCCACCGCGATGCGCACGAGCATCCTCGTAGGGGTTGACCTTTGATTTGGCCCAAAGGTTTGTTTCCGGCTGCTCCCATGTGCAGACCTTGGTGCCGTCACCCTTGGCCTCCGGATCTCGGTCGGGGTTGATCCAGGTCACCAGGGGCGTCACGGTGCTGACATTTTGCACGCCCCTTTCGCCCTGACGTAAGTCCCCCACAGCGTGAGGCAGGAAATTGTTGGGACTCCAGGGGTTGCCTCCCCTGATGACGCCTGCGGGATCTTTGACCACGCAACGTCGGGCTATGATGTCCGATTGGCGTCCCGCGCCCTCTTCACCCTCCTTGTAGAGGACGATCAGGACGGTGCCCGAGTTGCCGGGTTCCTTGAACGAGCCGTCCACCAAGGCACCGCCGAACGCAGCCGCTTTGGACTGCAGGATGAAACGCGGCCGCCTGGCGTTCTCGTAGGCCAGGATCGGTTGGCCCCTCCAGTCGAGGATCTGCTCGCCTGCATCGGGATTCACGATGCACAATCCGTTCTCATCGGAGCCGAAACAGGGCACTTCAAGAACGTAGATCGGGTCACCGGTCAGATCATCGGTTTCAGGGAGGTTGAGGATCGTCCCGGCACTGACGAGATCGGGATTCTGGAAATCGAAGCTGTGGTAGATGGCGTTCTTGCCCTCGTCCGGGAAAGTCTCTAACGGGTCGTAGCCGCTGCCGTCCTGCGGCTCCCCACCGGTTCCGGTGTCTTCTGGCGGTCCGAGGCCGACACCCTTTGTCTCTTCGTAGGCCATGATCGCCCAGGCGCTCTTGGTGCCGTCGGGCTTGGTGTAGGTCTGGAGGAAGAGATTGGCCCGTGAGGCGCCCGTGTTGCCGTCCAACGGTCTCCCGTCGGCGGTGATGACCACGGTCTTCAGCTCGTCTTGTTGGTTGGTGAACTCGTAGAGGGTTCCACCTGAACCAGATTCCCAGGTAGCCGCCCCATCGCTTTCTTTGTAGACAGAACCATCCCAGTTCCACAGATCCTCGACCATGTAGCCGTAGCGGTGCGAGCCGTCGCTGTCTTCGGAGTTGGTGTCGGGATTGATGACCGGGATGAATTTGGCGTCCCCGTCAACCTCGGGGAGACCGTCGGCGTCCAACTCGATGAACATGTTGTCGGTATTGACCACATCGTTGTCGGAGAGCCTGATGGGCAGCGACATCGGCACCAGGGCCTTCGGACGGCCCAGGAAGTCCGGGTCCTCGTGCTCGGGATCACCGCCCGATACGAAGTTCGTGTCGACCTTGGCGAAATCCGCCCAGGTGATGTAGCTGTACCAGATGTCGGTCTTGTGATTGGTCGTGGCGCCGCCCCAGCCGGGGCCGGGGCCCTTGGCCTCACCCGGACGCAGGCCGCCCGGATCCTCCTGCCACGCGATGGCGAAACCCGCGCCGACGGCGCCGCCCATGAAGACCTGGTTGGCGTCCCGACGGGCGCTGGTCAAACGCTCGGGCTTGTACCAGACGATGTCGCCTACACCATAGAGTGCTCCCGTCTCGGGACTCACAGTATTGAATGGCGCCTTCGTCAGGTCGCTCGCGGTGAGAATCAACCCACGGGCCACCCAAACGGCACTGTAGGGCACCTCGCCGACCTCGGGGTATCCCTGATCGGTGTAGTCGACGGAGCGCTGCGGTCCCGACACGCCCCAGATGTCATCCTTCCAGTAGGCGTCGTCGAATGGGTAATCCGGCTCGCAGACTTGGGTTCCGTCTAGTAAATTTCCAGTGCAGTACACGGCACACCCTGAATCAGGTGTTTCGACATCGACCGTGTCGGGATCGTCACACAGATTGATCGCATAGCCCGGCCTGCCGCCACGCGCGAACTTCGTGGTCCAGGCGACCAGGATCTTGTTGCCCTTGACCTGGAAGACCGGTTTCTTGCAGTGCCCGAAGTACTCATAGCCGTTGGCCAGGGTGAACGACGACCGATAGGCCATGCGGGAGAGGTTCTTTTTCTTCCACGTGTTACCGTCGTCGCGAGATGTCCTCGCCCACACGTCGTGGGCGTCGGTCAGAATATCGGCGTCCGTGAAGGTGATGACCAGCGGTTTGGCCTCGGAAGCCGCCCGAACGAAGGTCCCGTCTTCGTCGTAGTACGGGATCCCAGGCTGTTCGGCGCCATTGTCATCCGTGTAGGTGGCCGGATCGCCGTTGGCCCGAAGAGCCGGGAACCACACACCCATGACGTTGAGCTTGGCCTTGCTGCTGGCCAGCTCAGGGGTCCTGGAGATGTTCTTGCGGAACATGGCGGAGTTGAGGGATCGATCGAGGTTGGCCTGGGCGTCCTCGGGCGACACCTTGGTCAGAGGCACGATCCCGTTGCAGTTGGCGATGGTGGCATCCACCAGAAGGTTGACCTGCGAGGTCGGGTTGGCGGGGTCGTCGGACCAATCGGTGATGCTGATGTAGCCCAGGCTCCCCACTGCCTGGTCGAAGCAGTCTTCGACTTCTTCGGTGATCAAGATGCCCGGCTGCGGGTCGGCGTCGGCATCAAGGCTCTGCAACAGCACGGCCATGTTGATCACCCGCGGGTCATCGATGTCCGAGACCGGAAACAGATCCAGGGGCGATACCTTGTGGTCCAGAAGCGTCATCCCGAGATGCTGCCAACCCAGGTAGAAGCTGGCTGATTCGCCGGGGAAGTAGGGTGCCGCACCCGACTCGTCCGTATAGACATACTCGGTCGGGCTGGCCACGATCAGACCGGCGACCGGTGAGTCGACGAAGTGAAAGTTCCTCTTGTGGGCCATCTCGTACTTCAGCCAGCGGGCCCATCCGCCCTGGGTGAATTCGAGGTCGCCGTGGGCCCAGGCGCCCTCTGCGAGGGTCTGCCCAGTCCTGGGATCAAATCCCCTGACCTCAGCATGAACGGCGATAAATCGCGTCCGCTGCGGCTCGCAGGGCTCACCCCAGCGGAAGCCCTGGAGGTCTTCCACGAAGTCGAGGTAGACCGCTTGGCCCAAGGCCGGCGGATCAAACTCGTATTTAAAGTCGAATTTTCCCGGGATCACATTTCCTTTCCTGGTTACGGGGATCGGGTTGCCCTCCCACCCGGCGTGAACGTGCAGCTCGATCATCTGCCAGCCGTTGTCCATCTGGACGTCGATCAGGAGCCCTCCATTGTTGTTGTGGATCGTGACCGTTCCAGCCTCGTGATACTGGCCTGCGATAAGGGGCAGGTCGATCCGGCCGGGTCCCCAGGCGTTCTGGGCAGCGGCCGCACCAGCCAGAAACAGGAGCAACGAAACAATGCTGAGAATCCGACGCATGATCCCCCCCTTTGGCCTTCGGTCCATTCTCGGGAGTGTTTCGGGGATTCAGGACGCACCACCCCTCACGATCCGACGAACCATTGGCCAACAAGTTGTGTGGTTACCTCTGGGGTAGCCAAGGGTTATTAGTGGGGAATCTATACTCAATATCTGTACCAATATCTTGAAATCAAAGAAAACAAAGCACTTCCAAAAATCGGCGGCCTCAAGATCAGAAATTTTGCTTCCCGAGCACTGCACGGTTGCAACGGTCGGTTCAGACGGCTCGGATTTTCTTCAGCATAGATTGGGTGTGATCGACCGGATCATGCACGTCCATGTCGATAGTATGATCAACTGACGAACAAGTCGGCTGAAAATCTACCAGCCCTCGCGACGAAACCCGGTGAGAAATGCGGGCTAGGAGCTGTAGGGGGTTGATGATGGATGGATTTCGGAGTGCCGTTAGGTGCCCTTTGCGGCGGATTCTCGGAGCAGTACTTCGAGTACGGGCCGAGAATCCAACAATAGAGGGCCTTCTCGGCGCCCGAAAGGCGCCGCCAATCTATTCCCTACAAGCTCCTAGTGGCGGGCACAGGGCCCGCGCGGGGTGGTTCGACCGTCGACCTCCGGAAGTTCAACACCGAGGCGCTGGGCGCGGCGCCAAAGGGTTGTGGGATGGATCGACAGCTCCTCGGCGGCCGCTCTTCGATTGCCACCGTTTCGCTCGAGGGCGGAAACGATCAGACTTCGCTGGAGGGCCTCGACGATGTCCAGACACTCGGGGTTCTCAGACGCCGGACCGATCAGCTCATCGGGAAGGTGTATCAGTCCAATGACCCCTGTGGGACAGAGAACGGCCGCGTGCTCGAGGATGTTCTGCAGCTCACGGACATTGCCCGGGTAGCTGTGACTCATCAGGACCTCCATCACTTCGGGCGAAATTCCTTCGATCGTTCGGCCGTTGTCGTTGGCCTTGCGGATCATGGCGTCTACCAGAAGCGGGATGTCGTCGCGCCGGTCGCGCAGAGGCGGGATTGAAATCTTGATCACGTTGACCCGGTAGTAGAGGTCCTTGCGGAAAAGGCCGTCCGCCACGAGCTGGTGGATGTTCTTGTTGGTGGCCGAGATCACCCGCACGTCCACCGGCCGCGGACCGGTCCCTCCAAGGGGCTCCACCACCCGTTCCTGGAGCACCCGCAGCAGCCGCACCTGGAGAGCGGGCGACACGTCGCCGATTTCGTCGAGGAAGATGGTGCCGCCTTCTGCAAGCTCGAAACGGCCGGCCTTGTCGCGCCTTGCGTCGGTGAAGGACCCCGCTTTGTGGCCGAAGAGCTCGGACTCGAGGAGGGTGTCCGGTATCGACCCGCAGTTGACCACCACCAGAGGTTTGTCGCGCCGCGGACTGAGCTCGTGCACTGCACGCGCCACCAGCTCCTTGCCGGTGCCGCTCTCGCCCTCGATGAGGACCGTACTGTCACTCTCGGCGACGATCGGGACAAGGTCGAATACCCGCGACATGGCGGGGCTCCGACCGATGATGTTGGGCAGGATCATCCGTTCGGAGTCGTTCTTGAACAGCTCCAGGTGCGTGAGGTCGCGGAAGGTTTCGACCGCCCCAACGATTTCTCCGTCCGAATTGGAGAGCACACTCGCCGAGATGCACACGGGCAGCCGTTCGCCCACGGAGTTGGTGATGTAAATGGCGCGCATCATCACCGGACGGCCGTTCTCGAGAGTGCGCTCCACTCCACATCCCTGGTCGCAGACACTGGACCTCAAGACTTCCCGGCAGGGGCGGCCGATGACATCGCGACGATCGAAACCGAGAATCTCCTCAGCCGCCTTGTTGAAGTACGTTATGCGAAAATTGTTGTCCACCGTGAAGACACCATCGGCCACGCAATTGAGGACAGCATCCGCAACATTTGGGTCGTTCCAGTTCATTTGTCAGACTCGCTACTAGTGATTATCCTTTTGGGGGATGTTTGTCAACAGTCACTTGTTCAACTCTGCTATCGTGCTTTTTAGTTATAATCTAAAATCCTCACGATCCGTGCCAACTTCGCCTTATCGTTCGTATTCATTGCCCACTCACGGCCCACGGCGCAGATTTCCGTCGGCCGGCTCGGGCACGACCATTGCGTAGCGACAATACCGCCCGTTTTCCGAGGGTGGTGACCGTTGCATCAGTGCACCACAAGACCCTAAATTTTTCCGATTTCTCTGGTTCCTGGTGATTTGGATCATTGTGGAGCCCGGTTTTGGGATCCACGTCTCCTCCCAGGCCGTTCCCATCCGGAGTTTTCAGACATCGGTGCCTCTATCGGGAGTCAAGCCCGGATCTGAGAATATAAAATTGGCCGCCAGGTCAGACGATTCAGACGATCTTGGTTCTGTGGCGGCACGACTCCGCAAGAGTCGCATCAAGCCGATCCAATGCTTCTGCAAACTCCTGATCTGCCTCAACTCAGATTCCTTGCCCTCCGACCTGTGCCAGGTGTCAAGACGGGGTAGGGCGAGGACGTACGAAGAATCACCGGAGCAGGAGTAGGCGAGGCAGTACTTGGTGCCGAAAGCCGTGAAAGGCGAGCGCGGATTCCTAGCCGATCGGCTCGGATTCCGCCAATAGCTCCTCGAGATACGGACCCCAGATCGCCGGGATCGAATGGGTTCCGTGCCCCCGGGTCTCAGCGGTGATGGGCAGCACCACGGCGCGCCCGTTGGGTACTTTCCGGATCTCGAGTTCGAGGATTCCGAGTTCCGGCGGGTTGACCTGGTCGTCGGCCGAATTGATGGCCAGCAACGGCGCGACGATTTTCTCCAGGTGCGGTGACGGATCGTAGTCCCGTGATGAATCGAACTGATAGATCAGATCGTTGGCATCCATGTGCGATGCATAGCGCTGGATCCTTGCGTCCAGGAAGGCCTCGGCCTCTTCCCTGGTCGGCGCCTCCACCTGCCACTGCAGTGGGCTGCTGACCATGAAGATCAGCGGGTGCATGGCCAGGATCAAACCCGGAGGCTGCTCGACGTACTCGCCGCCGTTCCACGCCGGGTCGGTCTGGACCGAATCGATGATCATCTTGCGCAGCATACGGTTGCGTCCTGCGATCTCGACTGGGAGACTTGCCAGGGGCATGAGGGCATCCATGAAATTGGGATAGGTGTAGCCCCAGACCCAGGTGTGCATTCCACCCATGGAAGTCCCCATCACCAGGCGCAGGTGATCGACCCCGAGGTGCTCGGTCAGAAGGCGGTACTGAGCCCGCACCATGTCGTCATAGGTGTACTTGGGAAACGACATGTGGAGGCCGTCGCTGGGGCGGCTCGATTTTCCATGACCGATGGCGTCGGTGAGAATGAGATAGAAGCGCTCACCGTCCAGCAGTTCTCCGGGGCCGAAGAGCTCACCGGCAAATCGCTCCGAAAGAAAACCGCCACCGGACCCCGTGGTGCCGTGCATGATGAGGACGGCATTGCGAACCGTGCCCGAGTCGTCCCGCCGCGGTTCGCCGATGGTCGTGTAGTGGAGGTTGAGTTCGGGGAGGATCTCACTGCTCGCGAACTCGAAGTCCTCGATCTTGTAATCGCCCTCCTTCGGTACGGGGTAGTCGGCGGCGATCAGAGGCTGAGCCGCGGCCAACAGGAGCAACACCAACAGGGACGGATATCTACTGAAACCGCGTTTCGGAACAAACATGTTTCCTCCTCTACTCAATGGTGGCTCGCACGAGTTTCGTCAACATCGGGAAATCCCGATCCAGGTGGGCGTTGCCATCGCTGAAGATCGTTCCCTGCTTGCCGCCCCGCATCCCACCACCCGCGCCTTCATCGTATCCGGCGTAGAGCCGATCGACGACCTCCATACCCTCAACGACCCGTCCAAGCGGTGCGAAGCCCTGAGCGTCGAGATGGGTGTTGTCCGCAAGGTTGATGTAGAGCTGGGTCGTCCGGGTATCGGGGCCGGTCATGGCGTAGGCAAAGCTGCCTCTGGTGTTGGACTCTCGGACCGGATCGTCCTTGATCGCAAGCTCCCGCCAGACCGTGGAAATTTTGGGGTCTCCCGGGATGCCGAACTGGGCGATGTAGTCCGCACGAACACGAAAGAACCGGCTGTCGTCAAAGAAGCCGGCCCGCACAAGATTGTATAAGCGGTCTGCACCGATCGGTGCCCACGCCCGGTGCACCTCGACAACGAAGTCACCCTCACCGGTGTTGAAACGAACGCGAAGCCGCACAGGCGCCTGCTCCTTCCAGAATCCGTCGGCAGGATGCAGGAGGACGTTCGAAGATTTGGTCGGGGGTTCGGCCGCGCTCGCCATGCCCGGCGCCGCGAGGACCGAGAGACACATCAACACAGTGGGTGCGCAAGATCGGAAGCTCATGGACAAACTCAGGCTAGGGCGTGACCGAAGACCAGGCTCCGGTGTCGCCCGATTCGAAGCCGTCACTAAAGATCGTTCCCCCGCAGTCGGTTCCGACAAAGATGCAATTCGCCCATTCTGGATGGTCGATGAACGGGTTGCGGTTGCCCTGGTGTTGCCACACGACATCGACCCGGTGACGTTCGAGATCGTCAACCGGATCCTCGGCGTGCCAAGCCAGAATGGTCGAGAGCAGACCCATGTAGGCGGGGCTCGAACTCGTGGTCTGGATGAGGCCCGCGTTGTCGGTCAGGACCAGGTCGGTTTCTGAAAAACCAGTCACGCCGTGGCTGCCGCCCTCGTAACGGACGGCCATGTACATCACCGCGCGTGCGACATCACCCCGCCTGCCGATCCAGGTCTCCCAGCGCGGGGAATCGGTCCAGTTGGAGTTGCCCGGGTAGACGCCCGAGCCGCCACCCGAGTTGTTGTTGACATCGGTCGGCCACTCCGCGCAGACGCCGTCGCAGGTGTCGAAGGGTTTATTGGATCGACTCCCATTGTAGGAGCCGGCGGCCGGAAAGAGCTGGTGGCAATCGGTGTATGGCGAGTTGGTGTAGCTGTTGGTCGAAAAGCCGTAGGACTTGGGCCAGGTGTGTTCCCGATCGTAGTTGGAATTGCCGGCGCCCGCCTTGGGATAGCTCGCGTTCTTGTAGACATCGAGGATGTTGAGGGGTTCGTCGGGGTCCTCGCTGGCGGGATCGAGGATGTCCCAGGTATCGGTCACATCGGCAGTGTACTCGTGGCGGATGTGGTCATCGATGATCTCGTGCAGGGTCGCCCTGAGGGACGCGGGATCGCCCGTGTTCGCCGATGCGTAGTAGTCCTCGAGGCGGAGACGATTGGCAAGCCCCGGCGTGTTGTAGGCCTCCTGCGGACCGAGGTCACCGGGGAATCCCGCCAGTCCCTCGCCGTTGAAGTCGTTGCGCGCCCAGTCATCGACAGTATCGCTGTCGAATCCGCTGGTGGCGCGGGAGGCGCCGCCGGGTGCTCCCGGAAGTCCGTCGAATCCATCGCCCAGGACCGGTGCGGCGTAGAAGTGGTCCCCTGGTCCGCCGGCGTCGAAGGCGATGGCGTCGTCGATGGTGTTCCACGGCGTGGTGTCGAGGACGCCGTCATCATCGGTATCGAGATCGTCGCCCTCGAGCCCGGTGAAACCGGTGACCAGGAGGATAGTCTGCGATTGGTTTTCAAGCGAGTCCGGGAGGAGAAAACCGGTCGTCCAGCTCGACCCGCCGTTGACGAGGTCCGGCTGGGCGGCAAAATTGATGGCGCCCGGGTTGCCGGCCGCGCTGCCGTCGAGCACCACGATGTGGTGGGTCGAGTAGTCGCCCGAAGCTTCGCCGAAGATCTCGATGAACTCGTGGTCATCCGCGCCGATGTGATCGATGACCACCTCGTTGATGACCGGCGCCCGCGGGACATAGGCGTTGTTCTCGGCGCCCGGGGTGTTGGCCGCCTCGTTGGGACCGAGGGTGCCGCTGAAACCCGGCAGGCCCTCACCATCCCAGTCGTTGCGGACCCAGTCGTCCGCGGTGTCGTTGTCAACCCCGTTGGGGATTCGCGAGCCGCCGCCCCAGGTGAACCAGACCCCGTCGGTGCCGGGATAGAGATCAAATGAGGTGTAGACGAATCCGGGCTCGACCGAATCCTGGGCCTTGATCCCGACCTCGTCGATGAGCTGAGTCCAGGGGGTGAGATCGAGGGCGCCGTCGTCGTTGGTGTCGAGATCCTGGCCGACCACACCTGAGAATCCATCGACCAGAAGGAGCGACATGTTGTCATTGTGGAGCTCGTTGCTCAGATAGCCGGTCCACCAGTATCCACCGCCATCGGTGATCCCGACCGCGATGGCCGAGTCGAGGTTTCCGGGTCCGTCGGCGATGTCCCCTTCGATCTGGAGAATCGTGAGGTTCGCATACGAGGTGCTCGGCTGACCGAAGATCTCGATGTACTCGTTGTTGTCGGTTCCGGTGTGGTTGGCGAGGTACTCGTTGATGACCTGTGCCGAGCCGGTGGAGCAGACGAGGAGCGCCAGACAGGCGACAAGAACGGTGGTGGGCGAGGGGTGAAGGATCGAACGGTGCATCAGGCAACCTCCGGCGGAAAGGATAGCGCAGCTTCGGTCACCGATGGCTCGAGAAATCGGGTTCCAAGGAGGTTTGACGAAGGTCTGGAATTTAATCTGTGATCTTGTTTTTTCTCGCGTCGACGGGTGGTAAGATTTTATTGTCATGATGAGAATAACCCTGTCTTTGCTTTGTCTTTTCTGTCTTACCTTCGCACCGTGGGTCGCTGCCCAGGACACAACCTATGTCTTCACCGATCTCGGTCATGAGGATGACCTGAGCAGCGAAGCCAACGCGATCAGTGCCGGCGGTGTGGTCGTGGGCTCGATAGAATTCAACTCCGGTGGCACGCCGCGCCAACGGGCCTTCTGGTATTCGGATGGGGTCCGCCATTTCGACTACGAAAGTGGCAGCCCGAACATGAAGAGCAAAGCCGTGGGGGTCAACGCGGCCGGGTGCGCGGTTGGGTGGACGCAGGCGACCGACGGTGCTTGGGTCTATCTTGCCCGATGGAAGGCCGCCGACACCTGCCCGTTCAACGATGGGGTGAATTTGACGCACCTGGGCGGCGGCAACACCGGTGGGCAGGCGATTAACTCGGCAAATCTGATGGTCGGGTATTCGCTGACCGGCACCGGTGAATACCATGGGTTCTCCATGACCCTCGGCACCACAAGTATGACGGACCTGGGTGTCCTTCCCGGTGGCTGGAACAGTTCCGCATGGGACGTCAACGACGATGGTGTCGTTGTCGGCTATTCGACGTCGTCCACGGTCGTTCAGACCGCAACCCGCTGGGATGGCGGGGTCCCGACGGGACTTGGCGCCTTTCCGGGATCCGCGGCCGGGACCGAAAGCTACGCTTTCGCGATCAACGATCTTCCGAGTCCGCAGATCGTCGGCTGGAGCTATGGGCCCCAGGCGGTCGGCCATCCGCACGCCTTTGTCTGGCAGGACGGGACCATGGCGAATCTCGGCACGTTGGCTGGAGGTGATTGGAGTGAGGCCTTCGACGTCAACGACCACGGCGATGTGGTGGGTTGGGCCCGCGGCGCCGATTTCTTCGTCTACGCGGTTCTGTGGATCGATGGCCAGATCCTGGACCTCAACACCGTTGACGGCGTTCCCTCTGGCTGGGTTCTCTCCGAAGCGCGAGGCATCAACAACGCCGGCCAGATCGTTGGCCGTGGCGTATATGGGGGTTCAGACAGGGCGTTCCTGTTGACCCCGATTCTCTTCGTCGATGGTTTCGAGGACGGCACCCTTGACGGCTGGGACAGCGTCTCCCCCTGACCTGTTCGTCCTTGGCCGACAACCGAGTCTTAGGGCGCCGATCCGGACCAGCCGGATGTGTCGCCGGTTTCGAATCCATCAAGGAACACGACATCGGCCGGGTCCAGGAGAACGGTGGTGCTTTCTTCGCAGGAACCCGGTGACGTGACGGTCACCCAGTACCACCGCGGTGAAGTCGGTGAAGGAACATCGGTGGTGGGAGTCGTTCCGCCCGTGCTCCAAAGATAGGTGTCGAAGCTGCCGCTGACGGAAAGCGTCACCTGAGAACCCCATGTGCTCTGAATGACGGGCTGAGCGCAGCCGCCGTTTGAGGTCGTCGCCATGACAGGGGCTCCCTCGTCGCTGACGACGATGTTGAGGTTGTTGACATGCGGATCGGTGAACGACGCGACGGCGAACTCGTAGGGCGTATCAGGATCGAGCCCCGAGACCGGGAACTGAGTCGTCGTCTTCTCGGTGGTCCAGTCGGCCAGGGTCCACGACCCCGTACCAGCGGGCGCGACATAGAGATTGTATCCACCAGGATCGCCATAGCTCACCGGATCCCAGCTCAACCACACTGTGTGGTCTGACACAGAGCTCACCATGAGGTTCTCCGGCGCCAGCGTCTGAGTGGCGGCCCAGTCGGTCCCGAATCTCAGGTTGAGATAGGCAATCAATGAGGGATCGCTGGCGTAGACGCCGTTGTAGTCGATATGGCCGGTGACTTTGAGGTTCATGAGACTCATGGGGAGTTCGCCGACAAACTTGTTGGAGGTGAGCCAGAAAACACCCCAGTCAGTCTGAAGGGCTGCGAGGTCGCCGAGTTCCGACGGAATCGGACCCGAAAGCTGGTTGCGACTGAGAAACAGAGCCTCGAGACTCGACAGGCTGCCAAGCTCCGGCGGGATCGACCCCGTCAGCTGGTTGTCGCTGAGACTGAGCCGGGTCAGGGTCGAGAGTTGACTCAACTCCGGGGGTATCGAACCCGTCAGCTGATTCCACCCCAAATAGAGTTTCGTGACGTTCGGGAGACTGCCGAGCGACGCCGGGATCGATCCACTCAGCTGATTCGTTGAAAGTTCGAGTTGAATGAGACTCGAGAGACCGCCGAGCGACGCCGGGATTGACCCCGCCAGTTG
>RCNE010001401.1_pt1 | contig 13047 bp, 9 predicted proteins | sample 2041361 | NCBI WGS metagenome assembly RCNE01 (sample SAMN09708229, study PRJNA481090) | Marine sediment metagenome, whole genome shotgun sequencing project.
CTTTGCATCGCTGTTTGCAACGGCACGGGATATCCCGATTGCCAGATATGGAAGGCCCCTTTCGTGACATTGCTTTGCAATGCACTACCGGGCAATGGACAAGCCGAAACGGCAAAAATTCAGGCACTATCCTATTGGATATTTCCATATCGACATTGCCGAATTGCGCACGAATGAAGGTAAGCTCTATCTCTTCGTCGCCATTGACCGAACCAGCAAGTTTGCCGTGGCGCGGCTTGTAAACAAAGCAAACCGCAGGACGGCCTGGGAGTTTCTAGAGACTGTGCTGGAGGCGGTACGATACAAGATCCACATGATCCTGACGGGTCGAGCCATCGGAACGCCATCGGTCCGAGAGACGCTGGCGAGGGGCATCCAGTTTTGTGAGCAGCCACGTAACCGGAACACGCCCTATTCACGGCCTATGCTGTTCGACATGATCTGCGCCGCAAACGGGATCGAGCATCGCCTCACTAAGCCAAACCATCCATGGACGAACGGTCAGGTCGAGCGAATGAACCGCACAATCAAGGACGCAACCGTCAAGCAATATCATTACGAAAACCACGACCAACTGCGCCGCCATCTCAGTGACTTCCTTGACGCTTACAACTACGCACGCCGCCTCAAGACACTAAACGGCCTCACGCCATATGAATACATCTGCAAAATCTGGACTCCTGAGCCAGATCGATTCACTCTAAACCCGATCCACCAGATGCCGGGACTGAACACCTAGGGGGTCGACCCAGAATGTGCGAACCCACTTCGTCAAAATGCCTTGGCCGCTAGAACTCTTAATCAGTTAACTATCAATTCGTCGTGGCGCGGATCATTGTAGTTACAGCGAAGGATGTCAGGCAAATGACAAGAACCAACGCAAGCGTGAGTGGTATTTTGGGGTAAATCGCGGTCTGCGCAGTACGCGGCGGGACAACGACCTGAAACTGGCTTCGATTGAGTGCTGCCACTCGACCGGCTTCAGCCTGCGCTTCGATTGCGGTTTTCACTGCCTCTCTTGCTAGTTCAACATCCAAATTGGCTAACTCATGTTCCATCAGGAGATTGTTCAACGAGATTACGTTTGTTCCGCCGGGCGCAACCAATTTGGCACGTTCTTGCTTGATTTGGCCACGGATGTGAGCCTCTAGTGCTGCTGTTTTTTTTGTAAGAGTGGTGACGCCAAAGCCCTCGATCTGAGCCTTTTGCATTTCGTGATTTAGTCGCTCAGCTTCGTCTTCAAGTTCATTTATTCTCTCGTAAATGCTTTCAACCCGGTTCTTTGGATCAACTTCTTGGTATTTGAATTGCAAGGCCACGAGCGCCGCCTGCGCGTCTGCAGCCTGCTTTTCAGCGGTGGCGCGCATTTCGCGGGCATGCGACTGACGGTTATCGAACAATTGCTGCCCTAACGCCGAAATCTGTAGGTCGGTATTGCGTAAAACCGAGTCAGAAATGGAAACTGCCTGCGCTTTACTAGGAGCTCGGACATAGAGCGTCAAAAGCCCGCTTTGGATATCTATTGCAGAATCGACAAAGCGGTCCAATTGCATGTTCTTACTCAATGACAAGACCGAAATCGTCCGCAGCCGTCTCAGGGGATCAATTGCCTTGCCGCTGAATTCAGTGACGAGGCCCAATTCGGCCTCCAGCGAGTCCATCATGGCCTGGCTGTTGATGAAAGAATGGGCCCGAAAAACTTCCAGAAGGTTTGATGGCTTTTGCATGATGCCAAGTAAGCCCGATTGCGACCCTGACCCTGCATCAGAGGATTTTGTGATCGCGATAACAGACTGCGCTTCATAGAGAGGGGTCGCTATCGCAACCAAATAATACGTTACGGCAATCATCGGTGCGACGACCATGGCAACAAAAAGTGACCAGCTTCCAAGTTTTCTTCGCGGCACTTTCCTAGGGGTAGACCCGTTAGGGTTTTCGGTAACCGGGTTGATCTTTTCGATCAACGGGGCGGCCTGCGTTGATGAAATGAGTGTAAGGGCCTCTGTTTTTCGGACTTCTTTGGCTGTCTCAATCGAGTGAACTTTTTCCGTCTCTTTTTGCCTAAGACGTGCGGCTTTGTCCGCCTCAGCGATACGGGCCCGCTCTGCGCGCCAGGCTTTGATCCGTTCTTCCTCGGAAATATTTGGATTAGACATACTGAGACCTCATTTGTGATGGGGCCGATTGATTTAGAGTTAGATCAAGTGCCTCCTGTGCGACACCGAGGTCATCACATTCCACCAATCGTTGATTAATCAATACAAGAAAACGATCGCAATACGCGGTAAGTTGGCGTGAATTGCGTGACAAAAAAACCAGACCGCCCTGTTTGAGTCGCTCAGCCAGAATCTCATCGCATCTGGCTCTGTCGCGGGGCTCGCCAATCGTGATTACTTCGTCGGCAATCCACATTGTGGGGCCCGAAACAGACATAGTACAGGCATAGCCCAGCATTGCGCGTTGAGTCGGAGAGAGATCCTGCGTTTTCTTATCAACGAGGTTTGCGGCACCGCAAAAATCTCGACAGAACTCAACGACACTTTCTGTAGTAACGCCCGTCAATCTTGCAAATATGTTCAGATTATCACCAACAGTGAGATTTGGATGCAGGAAGCCCGAAAATCCGATTGGCCCGCTGACCGAGCTAGTGTGCTGCACTGTACCATGATCAGGGCGCTCAATGCCGGCAAGCAGTCGTGCGATGGACGACTTGCCCGTGCCGGGGGCCGCAAGGATGCCAACCTTTTCACCAAGGCGGAAAACTGCATTTGCGTCGACCAGAATTGGGTCCCGTTTTGTGTAACCAGGCTTTAGGAGACTGACGTGTTCCAAAGAAATCATAGTCGACCTCGCATGAGGCGCCGATTATCGGCAAACCTCTCAATTGGTATTGAAGTCAGGTAGAATATTGCGGCGACCGCAATGGGATACCAGGCCGTTGCAATAGGCGAGCTGTATCCCAAATAATAGGACTCGCGTACAAGCTCGGTCACATGAAGAAACGGGCTGTACCACAAAATGTTCTGGACTTGGGCGGGCAACTCCGCAGCCGTATAGAATATGCCTGAAAGCCAGAATAACGGACGCAGAACCAACGGGACAGCGCGGGTAAACGTGTCGCTAAGTTGCCCGGCAACCGCGACGAGACGACCGATCCCACACCCCAGCAGCCATGCCAAGCTTAGACCAAACAAAACACCTGGTATTGAGGCGGGAAGCGGGCTTCCAAATAACACGGTCACGACACCGAATATCAGCACCGACGTAATCAGTGAATTGAAGCTCTCCAGCAACATTACCGCAGACAGTATTTCATTTTGTGTCACGGAAGAGAAATATCGCATGTAGCGATGAGCGGACAACGCGCGGCTTAGTGATGTAACTGTTTGGCGAAAGAACAAATACGGCAATACACCGGTGGCAATAAAGACTGCGGTTCCAACATGAATTGGCGGTGTCCGGTCCAGGGCCCAAAACAAGCCACCGATCAACGCGATCCATGCGCACGGGATAATAAATGCCCAAAGATAGCCTAACGCACCACCGGAGAAGCGGGTTTTGCGTTCCCGCTCTATCAACACCATGATCCGGTCGATTGTCCCTGGTGGGGAGGTATGTGCTGAGGCAATCACGATCTAGACTCCGTAATACTCGCGGTACCATTTGACGAACCGGTCAATTCCTTTTTTGACCGGCGTGTTGGGGCGATATTGCGTCAGTGCCTCAAGAAGATCTGTATTTGCCCATGTGCCGGGTACATCCCCCTTTTGCATCTCCATCATGTTTTTCTCGATCGGGTGACCAAGCGCATCTTCAATTTCGGCAATGAACGACATCAGCGGTACAGATTGCCCGTTTCCAATGTTTACTGTACGGAACGGTGCGACCGGGCTCAGGCTGTCGCCGAGAATTGCCATGGCGCCTGTGTCCGGCTGCGGCGGAGGTACATCCACCAGTAATCTGATCGAGTGAACCAGATCGTCGACATAGGTGAAGTCTCGCGCCATCTCGCCATAGTTGTAGACATCTATCGCTTCCCCAGCGAGGGCAGCACGGACAAACTTGAACAGGGCGAGGTCTGGACGACCATACGGACCATAAACTGTGAAAAACCGGAACATGGTCGTAGGGATATGCCATAGATGGGCGTAAGAATGGGCCATTGCTTCGTTGGCCTTCTTGGTGGCCGCGTACAGGGTTAATGGCAGTTCGGTTTTCTGAGTCTCCTCAAATGGCATCATCGTGTTGCCACCGTAGACCGATGAGGTAGATGCCATCAGCAGATGATCGACCTCAGCCTCCCGCGCAGCCTCCATTAGATTAAATGTACCCGTAAGATTGGAGTCTACATAGGCGCGTGGGTTTTCAAGGCTATAACGTACGCCAGCTTGTGCTGCGAGATGGACGATGACATCCGGGGTTGTTTCTGCAACGACACGCGACAGCATAACATTGTCTTCGAGCATCCCAATGTGGGCCTGGAAGTTTGGGTTTTGGGCAAGGATTTCGTGACGGTTTTTCTTTAGCGTCACATCATAATAATCTGTCAGGCCATCAAACCCGACCACAGCAAATCCCTCGGCCAAAAGATGTCTGGCCAGGTGAAAGCCGATGAAGCCGGCGGTGCCAGTTATGAAAACGGTTCTCATTTACGTATCTCGCATTGTAGAATTAAAGAGTCCAAGCGTACGACCAAGAATGGTCTCGACCGAAAAACGCTCGCCGGAATGAACCATTGCAGCGGAACCCAGCCGAGCACGCTCATCTTGATCAGCCAACAAAGACTCCAGCTTTTCGTCAAGTTCCTGCTCGTGCAGTTCGTCAGCTGAAGAAAGAATAACACCAGTGACGCCTTCGTTGACGACTTCACTCGTTCCGCCAGCAGGAGTCGCAAGTACAGGTGTCCCGGCCAACTGCGCCTCTATTAGCACATTGGGCAAACCCTCCATCTGGGCGAGATGCATCAACAAATCCGCCCTGTGCATATAAAAACCCACGTTGTTGCGAATGCCACCCAGGAAAATGCGATTGGACAATCCTAATTTCTCGATCAACAGCTTGCAATCATTGTGCAAACAGCCGTCACCCAACATCACAAATCGCGTGTCACCGTGTTTTTTGAGGTATCTAGCTGCGGCCTCAATCCATTGTAGTGGCCGCTTATTTGCATCAAAGCGGAAAACACCCAAGACTGTGTTGCTGCAAGGCTCGGAAGCCGCCATTATCTCGGACCACAATGCCTGATCGGTTTCGTCACCATCAGATAAGACAGTAGGAATGGCATTAGGTATCACGATGACTTCACCGACATCGAGCGACAACCATTCTTCATACGCAGACGCAGTTTTTTGACTGTTGGCTGTAAATGTAACGTTCGGAAGTCGGGCCAGAGCTTTGTAGAGCACCGGCAACTCATCTCTATAAAAATTCGGCCTCAGATTTGGTGGCAGGCCACGAAATGAGGTTACAATGCGCGGAACCCCGGCGAGTACGGCTGCAATAGCTGATTGGACAATCCCGCCATCCTGCCACAAATAGGCGACGTCGGTCTGATGCTCTTGAAACATCGAATACAGCATGCATGTGTGGCGACGCACGTCAGGCGCAAGCAAACCAATCAACTCTTTCAGCTCATCCGATAGCCCAACCAAATCGACGACAGGCATTCCTGCCACGTCAGTCAATATGCGGGTGGTAACGCCAGAGTCATGCAGAAGTGGAAGATAGAAATCCGCTCCACTGGCTTTTGTCGCGTGCTTTACCCAAACCTCCGGCGCTCTGCCAAGCTCGTGACCTTCGTCATGAAGTTTTTGGTAGGCGCAAGCGATGCGCGTCATTTGCCGTTCCGCGCCACCGGTACCAAGTTGCCCCGTAAAGAAGACCACACGATCTGTTGACGTCAACTTTCGCGCTGGAAACGCCCAGTCGAAAATATCGTCGATGATGTCGGCGGCTTCTGCGCGACCGTACTTGCGAAGAATATCGGCATTTCGAGATACAGTACTAAGCAACTCTTGCGAGGCCTCGCCCATGCGATCGCTGTCTTCGACTAGTTCCGCTGTGCGCGCTGCGTCACGGAAACGGGACTGTTCACTGAGTATTTTGATATATGCCATCCGGATCGAACGATCGTGTGAATGCAGAACCAGGGCCGTCGCCATGATCTTGTCGATTTCGTGCCAAGCCTTCAGTTCAGCCAAACCGACAATCGCCTTACTTGCCTGACTCAAACTAATTCCGCTGCTTGGGAACAGCCGGTGGATATGCGCAATTCCGGCTTCAGTTTTCTGATCACGTCGATACCAGCGCATCAACATGCGCAGGGCGGTTAAATCGTCTGGGTAGAGGACCTGCAAACTATCCCAGAGTGTCCGCATGCCATGGTAGGTGCGTTGTTTTTCCAAGAGTAGGCCGCAGGCGATCGCCAGAGTCTGATCCGCCCGGTAGGTTTTGAGCACGGGTTGCAGCTTTTCGTAAACTTTCTTCGCTGTTTGTGCGCAATTTATGGAGCGGCTCAAGTCGTATATCTCGTCCGAAAACCCCTTGGGCAAGATATTTGCATTTTTGGTGAAATTGAGTTGTTGTGAGAACGATTGCATTTCTTACACTCCCATCGATCGGGATTGCGGCACCATTTCAATCCCACACTGCAGTACCGATTCAGCCTCGGATCGCAGCTTTTCAGTTTCGGTACAGGCCAAATCGATAACTCTTTGGGCAAATTCAGCCGCCTTTGGCCCATCGTCCGATTTTCTTGCGGCTCTCATAAGCAAAACCCACACATTGATGGTCTCTGACAAAATGGCAGACGCAGATTGGCCCAATTCGACGGCCATGTCGTAGTCTCCCAAGTCATATCTCAGCCGGGCGCGCCACAAATCGAGCTCTGGTAGCGGTCTGGACAGGGCAGAGACGTCGAGGGCTAAGGCGTCGAGGGCGTCGATGTCTCCCCTCTTACCTGCGGCCCGTACATGCAAGGCCAGCTGCTTGCGTACATCCCGCAACGCATTGCGCGCGCCGCTGTGGCGCGGAGCGGCCTTCAATACTGCGTTCAACCCGCGAATGCGTTCACCCGGCTCGGTGAAGTCAAGTGCCGCGCCAGTCCAGTGATTGAGAATATCCACCAGCCGTTCGTCCGCAATGCGGTCGCCGCGCTGTTGTGTGCGCCAAAACGCCATCACATCCGCCCCATGGACGATCCCGTGATGATCCGCCAGATAACTCACGATCTCTGCGACTTCATCTGGAGTAGACTTTTCCGAAACAGCGGCTGTCCATTCTGCCCCGTTCAGGTGCAAAAGTCCAAGTCTTTGAACCGGATCAATGTGAGAGAAGATGGCCGCAATTTGCGAGTCGTTGAGGTCGGATAGTACGTCTATTTCTTCGACAAGTACCAATTCCGCAAGTGATTTGTTCGCGTGAGCTATGTTTTGATCTTTGCATACCGTGGCCAAAAGAAACTCAAAAGCATTGTCCTTGTCGCCGGCTTTATTGGCCTGATCCGCCACCCGCATCAGAGTGTGGGCAGACATAGACTTGAGGCTGCTCGGCGTTTGGACGGCAAGATTGAGTGCCGTTTCAAACAGGCCCAACGCAGCCGCAGTTAACACAAGCTTACTTCTTTCATCTGAGCTCAGATCATTATGCTCGACGGCTGTGATTTCGGCACTGAAAGTGTCTTGGGCCGTCGTCTGGCTCCTCTCAGATTCGGTCAATAATGGGGTGATACTGTCGGTGTCGCGCGACAGCGCTTTCAGTCTGGCGCAGATATCTGCGAATCTACCTTCCCGAGTTGCTGCCGCGATTTGGGGTAGAAATTGCCGCTCCAAGACTCCTTCTGAACCGCACCGAACAGCATGGTCAGTTTTTGGCGCGATGAAATTGCGCATCCAGTCTTCCATAATTGCGTCACTGAATGCGTCTGTGAAATGTGCCAGGCCGGTGCTTTCGTCCTCAATTGCTTCTGCCTGTCCAAACTCCGACATCAGTTCGCTTGGATCGTAGAACTTGCAACCTGCACGGCCCGCTTCCTGGGCGACAAGTCGGATGAACTCCGACCGAGACTTAATCGGGCGGTTGTCTGCTTTGCGGGCGTCAATATGAGTGACGATCAGTACGTCTGGGAGAATACGGACAATATTCTCTAAGTTGCGCCGAAGGCTCTCGCGCGTGACCAGTTGCAATCGAATTTTAACAAGGGTCTCTGATTGCAGTAGGCGCTGTTCTGTGTCCGACCAGTGTTGGTCAAGGAACGCGCGCATGTCTGTTTCATCGCCGTGTTGGGCACAATTCCAAAATGCTGTCGCCCGTCCGACATCGGTGAAAAAATCCGAATAGACCGAATTCAGATAGTTTAGCTGGATGGACACACCGTTGATGGTGACTTCTTTGGCGGAGGCAAGTTCGACAACATAGAGATCCGAGGAGAAGTGCTCGGTCGCTGAAATCACCCGGAGGTCGTGAGACCGTGAAACTAGCGGCCAGACATCTTCGGGAATACTTAGATCTCCTTGCATGAAGCGCGCCAATTGCACTGCTTCTGCCGGCGAGTGGCAGTATCCGTAGCAACGATCCAAGTTCAGATGAAATCCATGCCCGGATTGTCCGCGACGCAATGGCCCCGTGACGCGGCATGATCCAATTGGCGTAATCTTAAACACGTTTGCAAGCCCCTCTCGCAAAATTCGATTTTCGGAAAACAGCGTCAGAGCGACCAGTAATTCAGCGCTTTGGCTTGCCCCGAGTTGCGAAATGCGCCTTTTACATCAATCAGAATACCGCCGTGGCGGAGTTTGGTCAGAAAGCGCGGATCATCGTTGTATTCAGCATGAGCCGTCGCCAGAACAACGACGTCCAAATCCGACATTTCCTCATATGTGCACAGCTCGACACCAAACGCTTCTGCGTCAGCGGACGAGCAGTGCGGATCATGTACGATTGGGGTAATTCCATATGCTCGAAGCGCATTCACTAACTCCAAAGACTTAGAGTTGCGAATGTCCGGAACATTTTCTTTAAAGGTCACTCCACATACGCCGACGCGCATGTCGCGCACAACGCCGCCTTTTTCAACCATCAGTCGCAAAGTGGCGTCGGCGATATGGCGAACCATACCGTCATTGGTGCGGCGCCCAGCTAAAATAACTTGCGGATGATGGCCTATTTTTTCGGCTAGTGACGCTAGGTAGTAGGGATCAACACCTATACAATGTCCCCCCACCAAACCTGGGGTAAAGGGCATGAAATTCCATTTTGTAGCGGCGGCTTCGATCACATCAAACGTGCTGATGTCGATCTTGTTGCAGATGAGGGACATTTCGTTCATCAGAGCGATGTTGATGTCCCGCTGAGTGTTCTCAAGAACTTTAGCGGCCTCGGCCACTTTGATATTAGGTGCCGAATGAAGACCGGCGTCGATCACAAGCCCGTAGACGGCTTCGACCCGATTAAGTGTATCTGGTGTGTCGCCCGATACGATCTTGATGACATTCTCAACTGTATTGACCTTATCGCCAGGATTGATCCGCTCGGGGCTGTAACCCAGTCCAAATTCCTTGCCCGCCTTAAGACCCGAAGCCTGTTCAAGGATTGGTCCACAAAAATCTTCGGTCACGCCGGGATAAACGGTCGATTCAAAAACGACGACGTCACCTTTTCTTAGGTGCGGTCCAATCAGATCACATGCCGATTGCAGCGGAGACAGATCGGGCTGCCGTGTGTCGTTGATTGGTGTAGGAACGGTGACAATGTAGAATGAGGCGTCAGCAAGTGCCCCTACATCGTTACTGACCAGCAGATCGCAACCCTGCAAAGTGCATTTGTCAATTTCATTGGTGGCGTCATAGCCACGATTGATTTCGCTCACGCGTTTTTCAGAAATGTCGAAGCCAGCGACTGCTTCGAATTTTTCCGAAAGACATATGGCAAGTGGAAGACCAACATACCCTAATCCAACTATCGCAATGCGTTCGAACCGGGCTTTGGAAGGATCGTTGTCCAGCACGAGCCTGATCGGACGATCAGCTCTATCCACATTTCGAAACTCATTAAGCGCTGATTTCGTTAAAGCATTCACGGCCCAGTTCCCTTTGCAATACGTCTCTTTGACTGAACGCTACCGGCAAAATATGTCTCAAATTTGTTTAATGTTGGCCAAATCAGGTCAATTTAGCTGATGCTACGAGATTGTTTCAAGATACTGGTATAAAAGCGAAAATCGTAATGTGGGCTAGTCAAGTCAAACCGATTGGGTGATGAGGGCATGTTTCTTCCTTAATTTCGCCGTCCCGCCCAAAAATCTGACTTTCACTCTTCGCTCTCTGGCGGTCTCTTTGCAGTTTCAGGTTCTTGCCCCCGAAGGGCTGAACGATATAGCACGTCAGCATCTGAGCTAGTGGCCAGCGCAGAATGATGCACTGGCCAGAGCGGCAAACTGCTTTCTGAGCCTCTTTTTAGGCGGACTAAATGATGAAGATATCGGACTCGTCGATTGTCAGCCCACTGGTTAGGTTGGCAAAGGCAAAGCTATCCCCTGCGCCGTTTCCATCACCGTCAAAGTACAAATTACCTGTACTGCTGTCATAGGTGATCCGTTGATCAGCCGTCTCAGCGAGCCCGGTGCTGTTAATGTTGAACTGCGACGCAGCCAAAGCCCCGGCAACAAGGCCCGCAAATATACCGTCGTCGATCTGAATGGTGTCGTCGCCAGGGTTGAAATCAAGGATGCGATCAACATTGCCGGAATCAAGTGCCGCATTAAAGACAAACGTATCTGCGCCGGCACCACCGTAGAGGATGTTCGCGTTGGCATCACCGATCAGCAAATCATCAAAGCTTGTACCGTAGGCGTTTTCGAAGCCCGAAACGATGTCGCCGTCAGCTTCGCCTCCGGACGCGCTTTGGAAACCGGCGGCATCCGCATTCAGATCAACTGTAACGGCCGATGCGGCCCCCGCGTATCGTAGCCAGTCCACGCCACCGCCGCCTGCCAGGGTATCTGCCCCCAATCCGCCACGGATCACATCATTGCCAGCACCACCATCAATGATATCGTTGCCGTCATAGCCAAAAAGTGTGTTCTTATTGGCATCCCCGACAAGCATGTCGCCAAAGTCTGAGCCATACACATTCTCAAAACCCGACAGGATGTCACCTTGGGCATCGCCTCCGGAGGCTTGCTGGAAACCAGAGGCATCCAGCGTCAGATCAATCGTGACCCCCGCTGCCGACCCTGCATATTGCAACAGGTCAGTACCGTTGCCACCTTCAAGTGTGTCCCCGCCTGCACCGCCACGGATCACATCATTGCCGTCACCCCCATCGACAACATCGTTGCCGTCATAGCCAATAATATAGTTCCGTCCGGCATTGCCTGTGATGACATCATCAAAATCTGAACCAAAGACATTTTCAAAGCCTGAAATGATGTCGCCTTGGGCATCGCCACCCGACGCCATCTGGAAACCGGCACCATCGGCGTTCAGATCAACCGTAACACCCGACGTCGAGCCTTCGTATTGTAAGACATCTACACCCGCCCCACCGACGAGCGTATCCGCGCCGGCGCCGCCGCGAATGATGTCATTGCCGCCAGCTCCGTCGATGGAATCGGTGCCGTCCTGGCCGATAAAGTAGTTCGCGCCCGCTGTGCCAACCATCACGTCATCAAAGTCCGAGCCGCGCACGTTTTCGAAGCCGGAGATGACGTCGCCCTGGGCATCGCCACCCGACGCGCTTTGGAAACCGGCACCATTGGCATTCAGATCAACCGTTACGCCGGATTGCGAGTTGTCATAATACAACCAGTCCACACCGGTATCGCCGCTTAGGATGTCGGCCCCGGCACCGCCATCGATAACATCGTTACCGGCGAGACCCAGAATCGTATTCACGCCTTGATCACCAGTCAGGGTATCGTTGCCCGCAGTGCCTGTCAGATCGTCAGGGACATCAGTGATATCCACCGCTGTTTGCCCAAGCGTGACAAGAGTGCCGTTCTTAATGTGACTCAGAGTCAAATTCGCGGCATTGTCGCCAGACGCATCCTGGGCGCCGGAATATGTTATTGCCGTTTTGTCGTTGAGGAATTTATCGAGCGCCTTGCGAGTCCCGGTAAACGTAAGCGTATCGGTGCCAGAGCCACTCACAGTTACTTTTTTGGTGCTGGTTGCTTCCAGGGTCCCGGCATCAGCAGCCAGTTCTATCGTCAGGATGTCTTTTTTCTTCCCAGAATATTTCAGCTTGATCGCCGACAGGTCAATATTCGACGTGGAATCTTCTGTCACCGTCAGGTCTTTTGGCATGCCTTTCGCTTTCAGCACATCACTCTTAAGAGGACTACCCGACGAAGCGTTTCCCCAGAATTTAGAATAGTCGGCAAACCGATTGGAGACGTCCGGAATGCCATCGCCATCCAAATCGAACCATTTGAATTTCTTTTTAAATCCCGGCGTGAAGTCATCAAATGGGTCGAATTTGCGAAACCTGGGTGCTCTCATGTCATAGTATCCTGTTTGTTGCCGAACGCACGTGGTGTTTACGTCGGCGGAGCTGCTGAGAGAGTAAATACGTTACTTCTCAAATCGCGCCGCTTCGAGAAAACCGATGCATCCCGTGGTTGTGGGCCTATCAATTGCTAACAATCTATTAACCGTAAATAGGGTCAATTGAGGGCACTGACTGGGCTTCTACGTGGCAAGAAGACGAGCAGATGGACACTGTCAGGAGAAACCCGCTTGAGCCGGACAGGGCGGTTCAGTTGCCTCGCTGAATGACAAAACGTTCTCATTTTCGGTACTTCAAGACAAGGCACCGTAAACTTAATACGCTCGGGCCAAAGATTTCTAACGCCCTTGGCCTCATACGGCTGAAACCTGTGCAATTTCGCGCCAGGTGTTCATAGCGAGCGATCGCATTTCTCAGAAACCGGTTGATGTCATTTCATGGCGAGGCAGGTAGAACAAATTGGCAATCGGGTCGTGGGTGGAAACGAAACGTTGCAGGTGCCTGATGGACTTGAACCTTCTGGTACCAGAAGGTTCAAGTCCA
>RCNE010001812.1_pt1 | contig 13045 bp, 14 predicted proteins | sample 2041361 | NCBI WGS metagenome assembly RCNE01 (sample SAMN09708229, study PRJNA481090) | Marine sediment metagenome, whole genome shotgun sequencing project.
CCCCATGCGCCTGCGGCAGCAAGGTGGCGCGTTTCCTCATTCACTTCACCTTTTGGCCCCATCCAATCAGGCTCAAACTGGGCGAATTTCAAGAACTCGGCCTCATATTCAGACCGCAGGGCCAACATGCTGTCGACGTCCCAGTCGGGGGCGGAAAAGGGCACCGCACTGTTGGCCTGAACGACAAACTGATCCTGAAGGGCGTTGGCGGTGGCGACATCGTTCGGATCGGAATCGTCGAGCAATTGAACACGATAGAGCAACGACACATAGCGTGTGCCTGTGGGCAGATCGTAGGTGCCCGGCTCGTAGTACACAGCTGGGGCATAGTGGTCGTTGTCGATAACAAGAACGGAAACGTATCGCCCATCCTCAGCCTCTGGGACCGTGATGGTCGCCCCTCCCTCGGTGTCAACAACGACACCGCCGTATAGGGTGTCACGGTTCATCCGGATGACGGGCTGATTGTCGAGCTGCGTGGCCTCACGCTCGAAATCGTTTACATTGATTCCGTTTGCTTTAACTTGGAAACCAGCAAACGCGACATCAGTTTCTGCGCGGATGTAGGTTTCGGGCGTGACAGTGACACTTTCGGCAAACGCCATGGCTGGCAAGCACATGAGCGCCAGGGGTAAAAACTTCATGTTAGTTCCTTTCATTTTACGGCCTCGGCCTTGGGAAACGTCCAGCTTCCGTCGAGGACTTCTGCGTCCGGGCGATACATGCGAACGATGTAGTTCCACCCGTCCATGATTGGCAGGCAGTTCACACGATCATCCTCGCAACCGCCCAGATGCACCGTCATACTGCCGTCGTCATTGTAGACGCCTGTGACTGAATTGGTGCTGTAAGCATCTTGTGCATTTTCCTCGAAGAAACCGGCAGCATTGTAGAGGCTGATAGACCAAAACGCCTGCACCGGGATATCCGCGGGTACGTCGATGCGATACGGCCGGGATCGACGTTGCCATAAAAAGCCTCCGTCTCGGGCAGACCGCCCCAGCCGCCAGCCGTGCCGATGAAATGGCGCAAAGGTTTAACGTTTTCCTTGCGGCCGAAAGTATCAAAAGCGTTGGGCGTAAACGGGCCCAGCCCCAGGATCGCGGAAATAATCGCATTCAGAGACTCTTCATCATAATCTGGAGTAATGAAGGGTTTGGAAGAGGCGGCGCTAACCGTCATGCCATCCTGTATCGCGTTCACTTCCGCGACATCCTCTGGATCGGCCGCATCCACGAGAACCCGCATGAAGACAATGACGTAGGGGGTATCGAACGTTTCCATGTCCAATTCATAGGTACCGCCCCCGGAAAAGACCTCGTTAATGTAGTGATCCTGATTGACGATCATCGCGGTCATGTACCGATCCCCCACATCGGGCAACGTCAGGGTCGCGCCCTCGCTGATGTCGACCACAGCCGTGCTGTAGAGAGTATCGCGGTTCATGCGGATGGTCGGCTGGTTTTCCACTGGGGTTGGCGCCCGGAAATGGAAAAACTTATTTGTCCCACCAGCCAGTGACACGTATTTGCCAAGCTCTGCATCCGTCGCCGCGCGGACAAAATTATCGATATTGACCGGAATTTCAGGAGTGCGTCAAGCGTGGCGCTTGTCGACTGCGATGCCGCGCTTTGAGCCATCAGGCCAACAAGCATCGCCGACGTCAATACAACGCCCGTGAAGGGCCTTTTCAAGATTCGTTCTACCATTTTCTCACTCCGATTTTAGATTTTTCCATTAGTCTCAACCGTTATTCACGGATGCTGTTCTGAATTTGAGTACAGAAACTTATTCCCAGACGATGCACCAAAGGCCAAAACCATTTTCCACGAAATCGAAACGCGCCACAAAACCAAGTCGCTCAGCGGCCCACTGAACTTCGGCGTTGCTGTCAAATCTCGTTGAGCTTGTATTCTAGACCCACGCTTTATTGCCACCTCGTCACTATATTTCATTCAATGAACCGACATTGATCTAAATCATGTCGTTATGTCCTCATCGCCCTTAATAGATTGCACGCAACCCGCACTAAACTTCCCCGACCACCAATGGAGTGCGTACAAACTGTATCTGTTAAGAAGTTCGTTGACCTGTCATTTGACGACACGGCTCATTATTTTTACAAATGACCAAACGCCTAAATGATGTGCCGTCAACGAAAGCTGACTTCAATGACCAAATTCGAACCCACATTCTCTGAAAGCCCCGGCGTTCCATTCACCCAATTTGGCAACGTTCTAGGCATCGTTGAAACCCTGAATTTGATGGGGGTTCCAACAGACGAATACGTGGAAAACGCGGGTATCCCATTGGCATACTTGGAACAGCCCAACGAAAGCATACCTCTTATACTGGCGGGTAGGTTCTTGGATATGGTGGTTTATAATGAGGGAATTGAAGATCTAGGCGTGATGATGGGTCTTCAGATCAACGCACTTCAGGACAGGGGCAGCTACAGCGCGAGGTTAAGAACGTTACCAACCTGCCTGACCTACCTTGAGCAAGGCTGCAGAAATATAGGGCAATTGACCACGGGCGTAGAGCTTTGGATGTTGCGGGATGGTAAAGGTGCATCTTGGAATATGCTACACCCGGGTTTGCCTGAAGGCTGGGGGATCCAACCTGCATTATTTCTACTCGCTGCCACACTTAATACCCTGAAAGTAATATCGGGCAACGGATGGCAGCCGAAGTCGATAAGGCTGCCGCATAGTATGAATGTCGGCAGGGCAGTAGATGAGGCGTTGCAAGGTATACCAATTGCATACTGTCAAGGGCCAATCTCTATTCATGTAGAAAGCGCACTGCTTGCTAAGACACTCTTCAGTCCAGCGCGCCCTATTGTTGATGCAGGCTTTGATAAGCCACTGCCTGCCAATTTTTCTACCAGCATCGAAAGTGCAATCTGGATGCTATTGGAAGATGGGCGATGCGACCTTCGCAATGTCTCTGAAGTCGTCGGGCTGCATTCCAGAACGCTACAGCGCCGCTTGCAGAGTGAGGGATGTTCGTTTGGCGGAATGCTAAATGCGCAAAGGCATCGGATGGCGGTGTCTTTACTTGAACATCGCGACTTAAGTGTCACAGAGATCGCATTTCAGCTTGGATATTCTGAAACATCCAATTTCACCCGAACATTCCGCAAAACTGCAGGCTGCCCGCCAAGTGCTTATCGTATTTAACAGTCTTCCTGGTTGTCAAACAGCTGTCACATTTGAGGGTTGCCCTGCCATGACCAGCGAACTCGAGCGTGGGCGTACCTGCGCAAACTATTTTACTCACCTTCCAAAACAGCAATGTAGCGAAAGTAGCGGGTGAAGCAAGCCTGCTTGCCCATAGCCTGCTTGATGTTGAAGGCCACGGGCGAGTCCGATTTACATAAATTTCACAAAACGCACATAAAAAATCAAAGTAGATAATTTCACTGACCTTAGGCGTTAGTTCTAGATGACTTATAATGGTGCCCAGGGGCGGAATCGAACCACCGACACGAGGATTTTCAATCCATCCAACCAGAATGAGTTTTACGTCCGAACATTTAGGTGCGTGGGCTACATGGACCCTCTCTTCGACCATGAGGACAAAACAGGAAGAAGCATTTCTCCAGTTTCTAGAGAGGATGCCCGGGAAGATTACGGGCTTATGTGACCGATTTAGTACAGCGGTTGTCGATGTTGGCCGAGCACAACGATGCGGTTCTCCCCCTGAACACATCAAAGAAGAACAGTACAAAGCCCCTCCGAAAAAGACGGCGCGCTGGCAAGCAACGCACGCGCTAAGAGCAGATGGGGCGGCGCAACAATCGCTGGACATCAAAATTAGCAAAAGGCTGCGAAGGAGAAAGACGGAGAGCGGTCTACATCAATACATCGGAGAGACCACCCAGACCGCGTTCATCGCGACCATTTGAGTGTCCCACAAAATAGCTCAAATCCCAAAAAATCAAGAGAGCTGATGTTCTCGAGCGCAAGCGTTAAATCATGCGCAGCGCCCAGATCACTGGGCGCGGCGCGAAACATCAGGCCTCAGTCGGGCCGCCCGCGTCTTTCCATGCCGAGAATCCACCAATGTTGGTGACATTCGCATAGCCCATATCTTTCAGCGGTTTACCCGCGAGGGCTGCTTGCCCGCCTGCGCCACAGATCAAATAAATTTCTGCGTCCTTCTCAAAAATAGGATTGTACATTGCCTCGACAGCAGGGTCGGCGCGGAATTCAATCATCCCACGCGGGACGCGGTGGGCGCCTTTGATGGTGCCACTTTCGTTGATGGAGGCGCTATCACGTACATCGATGAACACCCCGTCATCTGTGGCATGTTTGGCTATCGCCTCCTTAGCCTCCATTGTGGGAACTTCGGCATGAGCAGCACCCAAATAGTCTTTTGCAGTTTTCATCTTAGTCTCCTTTAGTCGGCGCTATTCGCGCCAATGTTCGGCAATCCATGGAGTTGGCAGCATAAAGCGGCGCAAATGGCGGAACCGCTTTTCAAAGTGGCGCGGGCCGCGAATGGCGCGCATGATGTGCTCTGCGCGGCTGCGGTCCCCCTCTTCCGGCACCCAACGTCCCAAAATGGCATCGGGCGGGTTCGGCGTGGCAGGAAAAATCACAACGCGGGTGTCCGATGGCAACCGTGGCGCGACGAAATAGTTCATCGGGAACAGAGGTACGCATTGGGTGCGAAAATGGCGCACCCACGGTTTCGGCCAAAAGCTCACGCCGCCGGGTGCGTTACGCGTCACGAACCGCTGCTCAAAGGTGTATTCATCCGCAATGCCCTGAGGATCGGCGCGGAAAATCTCCAGCAGCGGCGCAAGTTTACCCACCGGAAAACGAAAGATCGATGTCTGGCCAAGCCGCTCTAACGGGGTTGTAGGATTACGCGCGAGGATGACATCGTCAGGATCACCGTGCGAAAAGAACCCGTCGAGGCTACCCGTGATCACCAGATCAAGATCGAGAAACAAAACAGACCCCTCAACCCCTTCCAGCGTTTCATTCCAAAGCCGGGACTTCGGCCAAATCCCCTTTGATTTCGGCATCACGATGTCGGAGGGAGGCAAATCTCGGCAGATCACTTCGGGTCGCACACCCTCATTACTGTCGGTGAAACAGGTCATCGTGAACGGGCCGGTGATGTTTCTCGCACACATTCCGTACAGACGGTTAATATAGGTGGCGCCGTATTTGGTGCCCCAATTGATACAGATGATCTGCTTTTCGAAGTTGTTCATCGGGTGCCTCCTGTGCTCGGCATTACCATTGCGCGTCCGGGAAACGGGGTCAAACCTACTGTTCAGCGACGGCCGCATCGAGATTGACAACAAGACTGTGGAACATTGCATGCGCCTCATTGCTTTGAACCGCAAAAACGCACTGCTTGCGGGCCATAATACAAGCGCGCAAAACTGGGCCATGCTCGCGTCAATCATTGAAACCTGTTAACTCAGCAAAATGGAACAATATGCTTATCTGACAGGCGTGCTCACAGCCATTTGCCCAAGGCCACAAACAGAAAGACATTGAGCAGCTACTGACGTGGCACTTTGGAAAGTAAAGTGTTGCTTACAGTTCATGTCGCTGCTGCAGTCTTGTACTGTTGGTCGTACAGGCTGCGGAAAAGCCCTTTGTTCTCCAGAAGCTCATTGAGCGTTCCCTGCTCCTCGATTGCACCATCATTGACGACAACGATGTGATGGGCATTCAAAACAGTGGATAGCCTGTGCGCGATCACGATTGTTGTGCGCCCTTCGGTCAGGTGATCTAGCGACTCTTTGATTAAGAATTCGGACCCAGAATCGAGAGCACTTGTGGCTTCATCCATTAGAAGGATCGGGCTGTCACGCAGAATCGCACGTGCAATTGAAATACGTTGCCGTTGCCCACCAGAAAGGTTCGAGCCGTTTTCCCCAACATCCGTATCATAACCATTTTGCATTTTCAAAATGAACTCGTGAGCATTCGCAGCCTTCGCCGCATTCAAAATTTGCGCCTCTGTCGCTCCTTCGCGACCTAGTGCAATGTTACTTTTGACAGAACCTGCAAACAGAAACGTATCCTGCCCCACAAATGAAATCTGGTCACGCAATGAGGCAAAAGTAACGTCACTTACATCAAACCCGTCGATCTTAACTGTTCCCTTGGTTGGATCGTATAGGCGCATCATGAGATTCATTATGGTCGATTTGCCGCCACCCGATGGCCCCACTAGCGCAGTGGTTTTGCCCGCAGCGAAATCAATCGTGATGCCTCTTAACACAGATTGACCGTTCCCATATCCAAACTCTACATCATTGAACTGTACTACCCCTTGCCCTTTGGGCAGAAGTTTAGAATCTGGCTTTTCGGCAACCGAAATTGGCATGTCCAAGACTTGATACATCATTTCGACTCTTCTCATGCCCGTCGAGAGACTGACACGCATCTTTGCAAGGCGTTTAGCCGGTCCATAAGCCATCATCACGGCTGTAATAAACGACATCAACTCCCCGGCAGAAGAAGACGAAGACGACTGACCGAAAAAATCAAACGCACTGATCGCAACGACACCAGCTATTGCAAGGCCAGCAAGTGTTTCCATCAATGGGCTCGTCGCGGCTTCAAGGCGCTTTATGGAGTTTGAACGCTCTTCAACGTTTTCCACTGCAACGCGCATGCGCTCCACCATCTTCCCTTCAAGAGCAAAAGCCTTGACGACGCGAATACCTGTCGAGGTTTCCTGTATGATCTTGATGATCTCCGACATCGACTCCATCTGAGATTCCATGATGGCCCGCACATGACCCACGATCTTTCGTACGACCAAAAGAGCAATCGGACCAATGATGAGACAGAAGAGTGTCAAAAAGGGCTGTTGGAAATACATCACGATGATAAGACCCACCAACGTCAGTACGTCGCGAACAAAGCCGGTTACAATAGTGTCAATGACCTGCCGTGCACCTTCCGCGGATACCGTCACGCGCATCAGAAGATCAGACGAATCTCCTTCGCTGAAGAACGATAAGCCGTGTGCTAGGATGCGAGAATAAAGCTTGCGCTGTTGGTATGCGACGATGCTGTTCCCGGCTTTGCCAAGGCAAACCAACTGAACATACGTAGCGATCCCTTTTATTGCAAAAATGCCTGCTACCGCTAATGCAACGGCAAACACCTTTGCTCGGTCACCTGTTGCCATCATTGAATCAATGATGTCGCTCATAATCCAAGCTGTCAAAGCAGATGTGACCGCTATAAAAATCATGGCGACCATAGCAATTGCATAGTTGTATGCTTGAATTCGCATATTTTCACGCAAAAGCCTGACGGCTAACTTGTTGTTAAAAATTGATTTTACTTTATCTAGCAAGTCGTCTCCGCACGGGAAATTGTTTCCCTTAACTTCGCTATCAGTGAATATTTATGAAGTATAGGTACTCCCCCTAAAATTAGTGGGGTTCAGTCATAAAACTCAGGCAGCCATTTTCAGTTTCATTGCGGGTGTGATGCCGCCGATGCCCATGTCGGGTCGCTCGTTGTTCTAAGTCGAGATCCATGTTGCGTCCTGATAGATCGACCGCCCGCCAACTGATCCAAAATGAAATCCATGGACCATGCTTTGTTCGCAGTCAGCCGTTCCAACCAATCAGCAATCTCCTCGTTCTTGTCACTCAAGATCGGGCAGTAGCGATAGCAAGCCTCCCTGATTTGGAACGTGCCGCAGGCAAATGCAATACTGGTCCCCCTGCATGACCGTATTCATACTTCTGAACGTGGCCCGCCACTTGTAAAAGACGGGCGCTGCTCATCCGATGTTCACGGCATAGCTCAGAGACGGGCGCACCGCACTACACCTGCATCAAATGCCCCCTCTCAAACATGTATGCATGTGCTGCCGGGCTTGCATGGATCATGTGCCCAGTCTGAAGAATGTGTCTGACCTCCGCGTTAGCGAGACTATCATAAAACAACTGATGACGGACGCCCGAACAGACAGTTTTTAGTATGCTGAGGTGTTGCAAAGCTTGTGCCAAAACCACTACAGTTAGTGGATCAATTTGAGTGGGGAAGGGGCCATGTTGCACAATGACGGGAAGAGCTTGTACCCCCACGAAAGCGGAAACAGCGGAATGAGTGCTTTCAGAATATGAACCTCAGAAAACGAATTGCCAGTAGCAAGTGGGTCAACGAATTCGCGGCTGCTATTCTCTATCGCTACATCCGCTTTTGCCACGCCACGGCGCGTTGGGACAAGACGGGCTTTGAGGAAATGGCCGCGATCCTGAAAGAAGGCCAGCCCGTGATCATTTTGGTTTGGCATGAGCGGTTGATGATGTCTACGTATCTGTTCGACACGAACCTCGGCAAGGTGTGCGCCATTACGACGGACTCGCGTATGGCGAAATTGGGGCAGCGTTTGCTGCGGCGGTTCAAGTTCGACTCAGTGATGATTGAACCTAAGAAAAGCTCAATTGCGCTGACCCGTGAAATCCTCCGCCGCATCCGTCGAGGAGAGTCGGTGGTGATTTCTCCAGACGGCACCCGCGGCCCTGCCCGCATTGCCAAATCCTTTCCCATTGTCTGGGCTCGCGCAACGCAAATTCCGGTCTTTTGTACTGCGTACTCAGTCAAACGCTTCGTACGCCTGCGAACGTGGGACCGTCCTCATATTGTGCTGCCATTCAACCGCGGAGTATTTCTCGCCCGGCGATGGGAGGAAACAGTTCCGCGAAACGCGACTGAGGAGCAGATAGAGATGTTTCGTGAAAATCTCAGTGAAATGCTCGATGCGGTGACTGACGAGGCTGACCAGTGTGTCCACGGCGCTCCCACCAATTAAAACGAGTGGGTCGCGAGGTTTATCGCTGGGCTACATCTGTTATCGCTCTTCGGGCAGTACCTGCATGCCTTCGAAAGAGGCTCAGAGGCAAAGGCTAGTATCGGAAAGTGGCTGGTCTATTACAACGGCGAGCGCCCGCACTCGACGCACGGAATCTTGCCCCCTGACGAGGCATATGCCAGCAAGACAGAACCAATGAGATTAGCAGCCTGAAATGAAACCCTGATCCATCTTACCAAGGCTGCATACTGGTCGAAAATCTAGGACCACCTCTATTAGCTTCTAGACAGTCGAGAATGAGCTATCCTTGACTAAAGTCAAAGCGTTTGCATGAATGATACTCAAGCAAATACTAGCGCGCTGAGTAATGGTTTTGAGCATGACAGAAATGTTTACACTACCGCCTAACGCAGACACACCCTGAGAGGCCGCAGAGGCGCCCCTGAACGCAAGGCTAGACTTTAGGCTACCGTCCTCAGAGCAAAGAACTGATGGCTACTCCTGAATGCTTTCGAGATATTCGAGCAGTCCAGCCAGCACGCGTGGCGTAGGCGTCATAATCCCGTCGAACTCCACGGGTACTAAATCCTCCGCCATCGCACCACCAAACTGCGGCATGACACGCGCAAGGTGCGCTTGCATAGGATCACCGTAGATATAGCTCAGCGCCCGCGCATCCGGAAAGGTGCCACCATTGCGGCGGCTCAGAGTGGTCAGATTTGACGGTACAGTTGGCAATCCGGCCGCAAGGGGACCGTCACCATACCCCTGCACTCCATGGCAAGACACACAGTTGTCAGCAAAGAACGCCGCACCATCAGTACGGTCAGGCATTGATAACTCTTCAGTACAGGCCACTAACCCTACGGCCAGAAGCCCCGAACCCACGATACTCCAGACAGATGTGCGCATGTTGATCTCCTTCTCTCATTTATTCTCCCCCCAACGAGCCGAAACCCAGACCTTCACTTCCAAACATCTAGTCTCAACAGCAAAGAGTTTTGACGCTCCCCAGGGGGCTTGTAACGCTCTACTGGATTCACTTATTATTACGTAAGGTGTTGTCGCGGACAAGTTGCCTTGGTCAAGACGAAAAGATCATTCAGGCAGAGATCCGAGGTATAGGATATGTATCTGAAGCGAATTGAAGAAACCAGAAATCTGTTTAGGTATTACCGATTGCGGATCGTTCCTGGCCTCTTTGGGAATTGGGGCCTACTTCGCGAATGGGGCCGGATTGGAAGCACAGGGCGATCACGTACCGACTGGTTCGACAGTGAAACAGACGCTAAGGATGCGCTTTCTGACTTACAGATGAAGAAGGCGGAGCGAGGCTATGAATAGCGCGCCAGAAAACAGACGCCAGATCCAATTGATAGAGCAACATTACTAATTTCAGCAGCGGTTACTTTCCTACGACTGGAGCTCTCGAGAAACTGATTTCGGATACGTCGGAATCTATCCAGATCTAAACGAGTATCCGTACAGTGCATTGCTGTCCTGCGGGACGCGAGGGCCTCATTCGGCTTGCTGAAGAACCTTGCCTCGTGCGCGGATCGAATTTGTCGACCCGACCTCTATTCCTTCGACGTACAGGATATCTGGCGCAGAAAATGACACCTGGAACAGAATTTCTTTTCGTCTTTCCGTAACTTCAAAAAGCACGTCGTCCACAAGATTTTTTGCTTCTACCAATGCGCGATCTACCCCAAAGATTCCTTTCGCCCTCCAATTGCGGGCAAGCACCATCTGATCGAGAGGGAGTAGTAATTCGGCAATCGGGCTTGCGCCATCCAGAGCATGTGGCTGAATCCTGATGAAATGTGTTTCAACAACCTTCCGGTCAATTTCGGTAACGCGCACCATTCCGGCATCGCGGGTAATGACCCGCTCACCAATCCTGACGAATTCAATTGGGATTAGGCCATCGCTGCAAAGCAAACGCGTTCCGGCAACAAAGCCTCCGGTTTTCTTGTTCATTTCAACTCTCCAGTTTGTTGTTCTACAATTATCGAACGCCCTAATTTGTAACTAGAATGCTCAAGTTATCAGGAGCTACCAACCAAATGTGCCAAAGATAACTGACGGCACTATCCACCAACCGCAAATTATGGGGATTCGACTGACATTCTGATCAATGCGGTGCATCGAAATTTCCAATACTGCCAACTTTGAACTGAGTATCTTGATCATTGCTGCCTCCGATCTGAATCTCGCATTTAGATAGGTGGATGGAACAGGTTCGAAACTAGTTCGGCTTCACTATCTCAGACTATTACCGGGGCATTGAAATGGCAGATCTCCTTTAGGTAAATTGTCCTCAAAACAGGTCCAAATTATTACGTTATTACAACTACAGGGTTTCTACCTGGAGTGGTAATTAAAACGCAGAAACTATCTGTTTCGAAATGAGATACAATCTAATTCATATTCATAACAAGATTTTATGCAAATAATCACTTAGTAATATGACGAAATTGAAAGGTATTGGCGCTTAAATGTGAATTCCACCTAAGAGGGACTAACTTTGGTGCAAGAACGATATGTTGCCCGATGAACCGGCCAATATTCTCAGTTGAAAGGCAGGTTGGGGAAGCCTTTAACGGCTCGCTGAGCTTCGAACCAGATCACGAAGTGGCGGCGTGAAGCACAGATTCCGCATTGGATCGATGGCCGTGAGAAGACTTTGTTCGATACCCGTGGGACATCTGCGAATAGATTGCTGAATCCAGACCTGTCCTTGCGCCAATTTGCGGCCTTGAACCGCCAGATGCCAATGGTGTCAACAATTGATGTGCCAGTGACGAGTGCTGCGTGTATCAAATGGCATGCACCCAACACGAGAATGATAATGACTTCGTCCAAACCAACTTGGAAAACCGTAAAAACAGAGATCGCCTATTGGGACCAGAAACGGCTGCTTGGCCTTGTCCAAGACCTTTATGCGTTGAACCGAACAAATGCAGATTTTCTGCATGCCCGGCTTCTTGGTGGCGATGATGGACATGCATTGGAACCTTACAGAAAACGCATCCAAGTTGCTGTTTGCCCAAAGGAACCATGGAAGCAGGATGTTCGCCTGTCAGAGGGCCGAAAAGCCATCACTGAGTACCGAAAGGCAAAAGGCGACACACATGGGTTGCTAACGTTGATGCTTTATTATGTGCGTTGTGGGAACGATTTCACGCTGGAATTCGGTGACATTGACGAGCCTTTCTACAGCAGCATGTGCAGCATGGTGAGTCAATTCTGCAAACTGCTGATCAATGATGGTGATGAAAACTTAGCCAAGGAGTTCCTCCCCCTGCTTGAAAGAGAATTCCAACGCATTGATGGTAAAATGGGTTGGGGCTATGCAGACGAGCTTGGTGACAAGCTGATGGACCTCAAAGATGTGTTTGGTTTGGACGGCTGAACCAGGTGTTGGGCTTTTCAGACTGATGGGAAAGTTGATTTAATCAAGTTTTCGCGGAAATAGCTGATAGCAGTGCTTGTCCTATATGTCCCTGACGGACCTAAGCAACTAGGAGCTAGGTTGCATACTTCAATTGGGTAACGTTGAGTTTGAAATCAAACCTGCAACCGGACCCACTGCATTGTGGTTGCCGACATGATTTGCACCTATGGAAGAAGGGCGATGCAGTTGGCCGCGTGATTAAGGCATAAAACACCGATATGGCACCCAAGCCAAATACGGGGACCACAAACGAAATGGCTGCGGTCGCGTTTAGCAAATAATATCAGATAGTTAAATGGTGCCCAGGGGCGGAATCGAACCACCGACACGAGGATTTTCAAGACTTGTGTTTATTTTAAACACTTGTTTTTAAAGGTGTATTTTAGCAAAATTTGAGGTGTGTGAAAAACTGTGTGATAGGCAGATATAGCGCGCTTAGGGCAAACACTGTGTTGAACATAGTAATTTACAACACAGTGTTTGAACACAGCTTTTGCGATAGTGTTGGGAGCACAGGTGTGGGTTTGCCTGGCTAGAGCGGACGGTCATTTTAGCTGGTGCAGACTACGGCAATGCGGCATGAACATAATCTTAGCTAAGCCGCATACCTGTCCTAAAAAGCAGGACCACTTCATTACCATTGATCACTTCAAGAAACGCCGCCCCGTAGCTTTCGAGTTTTTTCGTGCCAATGCCGCTTATCGACCCCAGCTTGCTTACGCGCATTTCCGGAGCTGTGCCGGGAAGGCCGAGGTTCAAATCCACGCTGTG
>RCNE010001402.1_pt1 | contig 13041 bp, 8 predicted proteins | sample 2041361 | NCBI WGS metagenome assembly RCNE01 (sample SAMN09708229, study PRJNA481090) | Marine sediment metagenome, whole genome shotgun sequencing project.
CGAGGCCCGGCGTACCGCCGTCAACGAGCTCGACGTGGGTCGGAAAATCGTATCGGCTTCCGAGGATCTGGATGGCATAGGGTCCGAGACCGTCATCGCCCATGAGCACGTTGCCGATGCCGAGGATACGGATGGGAGCGGGGGAGTCAGTCATCGAGGAAGTATAGCCGAGCATAGGTATTAGGTATTAGGTGTTAGGTATGAGCTCATCGCAGATTCTCAGGGCCGTTGTGGAAGTCGTGCGATGGCCTAACCTAGCATCAAGAAAAGGGCCGGGAGTCTCCTCCCGGCCCTGTGGTTGATGTTGGTAGCGTGAGCGCTACAGCACCTTCACCGTTGCCTTCTCATTGCCCTCGGGGTCGAGGGTGTGGATGGCGCAGGCCAGGCACGGGTCGAAGGAGTGGATGGTCCGAAGAACCTCGAGGGGCCGTTCGGCATCCGCGATGGGGTTGCCGACGAGGGAGGCCTCGTACGGACCCAGCTGACCTTCGGCATCGCGCGGACCGGCGTTCCAGGTCGAGGGAACCACGCACTGGTAGTTCTTGATCTTGCCGTCTTCGATGACGCACCAGTGCGACAGAATGCCGCGTGGGGCCTCGTGGATGCCGACTCCCTGGATCACGCCACGCGGGAACTCGAATGGCGTGAAGATCTCGGTGTCGCCGCTGGCGATGTTGTTGACCAGCAAGCTCCAGTGATCGAGCGCATGCTCGCAGAGGACCGCTGCGCGGATGGCGCGGGCTGCGTGACGGCCGATGGTCGAGTGGAGGATGCCGGGGCCGAGCTTGGCGCCGGCCACCTTGGAGATGATCCCCAACGCCGCGGTTGCCCACTTGACCGTGGTCTCGTCGCCCTGAGCGAAGGCCGCAAGGACCTGGGCCAGCGGACCGACCTGCATCGGTTTGCCCTGGAAGCGGGGCGCCTTGACCCAGGAGTAGCGACCCTCGGTGTCAAAGCCGGTGTAGTTCGGGACGGTATCCTCTTCCCACGGATGGAGGGACCAGTCGCCGTCGTACCAGGCACGAGCGATGCTCTCTTGGACGTTGTCCTTGAAGTAAGGATCGTTGAAGCCGGTGATCGGCTTCGTGGTGCCGAGATCGGCACCCATGATCGTGCCGCCGGGCATGGCGAAGGTCGTGCCGGCGGTGTCGGTGGGCATCTCGGGGGCCGACAGGTAGTTGGTCACGCCGGCGCCGTAGTTGGTCCAGTCGGCGTACATGGCGCCGATGGCACAGACGTCGGGCACATAGACCTGCTCGACAAATGTCTGGACCTCTTCGAGGAGGCTCTTGACCTGGTAGAGCTTGGTCATGTTGAGCGTTGCCTGGTTGTCGAGGTTGATGGCGTTCATCACACCGCCGACGGTCAGGTTCTGGATGTTCGGTGTCTTGGAACCGAGGATTGCAACTGCCTGAAGCGCCTTCCGTTGATACTCGAGCGCCTGCAGGTAGTGCGACACCGCGAGAAGATTGACATCCGGTGACAGCTTCATGGCGGGGTGACCCCAGTAGCCATTGGTGAAGATGCCGAGTTGGCCGGCTTCGACAAAGCCCTTGACCTTTGCCTTGACCGCCGCCAGTTGCTTTTCGCTGTTGCCGGGCCACGGCGAGAGCGACTCGGCGAGCTTGGAGGCGCGCTTCGGGTCGCCGCTCAGGGCGGATACCACATCGACCCAGTCGAGGGCCGACAGATGATAGAAGTGAACGATGTGATCGTGCAGCGAGTGGGCTGCGATGATCAGGTTACGAATGAGCTGCGCGTTCATCGGCACCTGGATGCCGAGCGCATTCTCAACCGAGCGAACCGACGCAATGGCGTGCACGGTGGTGCAGACGCCGCAGATGCGCTGGGTGAACGCCCAGGCATCGCGCGGGTCACGGCCTTCGAGAATTTTCTCGATGCCGCGCCACATCTGACCCGAGGACCAGGAATTCTGGACCTTTCCGCGGTCGACTTCGACGTCGATCCGCAGATGACCCTCGATCCGCGTGATCGGGTCGACAGTGATCATTTTGGCCATCTGAGACCCCCTTCTAAGCAGCCGATTCCTCAGCGGGTGCGCCGCTGAGGATCGGGTAACGTTTCACGATGAAGTAATACATGGAAACCTCGAGTGCGATCACACCGAAGGTGATGAAGATCTCGAGGAACGACGGGAAATAGGTCTGTCCCGGGGCCGGCTGGTAGGCCGTAATGTAGGCGTTGAAGCGATAGACCGCACCCGCGAGCATGATCAGGATTGAAGCCTTCAGCATGACCGGGAAATGGGACCTGCGTTGCTTGTTCGCCAACATGAAGAGCGGAACCACGAAGAGTCCGATCTCAGCCCAGAAGACGATGCTCAGCCAACCCGAGGTGAACATCATGGGCACTTTGCCACTGATGATCAGATCGGCGAAACGGAGCACCAAATAGAGCGACAGGACGATGACCATCGTTCCCGAGAGGCTGATGAGCATGTCATTTTCGCGCTCGCGTTTGAATAGTTTGGCCGACAGGGACGATTCCCAAACGACCACCGCATAACCCATTCCCACACACGAGATGAGGAAGAGCAGCGGGATCCAGGGGGTGTTCCACAGCCCGTTGAGCTTCTGGCCGGCAAGCAGCATCAGACTTCCGAGGGAACTCTGGTGCATGGTCGGCAGGAGCACGCCGAGTGCGATGATCCAGATAAGTGCCTTGTCGTAGAACTTGAGGCCGGCCTTGGCGAAACCCACCAGGGCTGAGCTCTTCGATGTCGATTCCCACTTCTCGAGGAATGCCGGACCGAGTTCGATCCAGAGCACGCCGACATACGCCATGACGCAGAGGGCGACCTCGAGGAGTGCCGAGTCCCAGTTGTACTTGCCCATGTCGGGGAAACCCCCGAGCGGGATGCGCCAGACACCCCACCAGCGGCCGACATCGATGACGATGGCGAGACCGGCCATGGAATAGCCCAGTGCACTGGTGAGAAGGGCGGGCCGCACCAACGGGTGGTACTTACCCTTGTTCAGGATATAGCAGAGAATCGCGATGGCGTAGCCGCCGCAGGCCAGTGCCGTACCGGTGACAACGTCGAAGGCGATCCAGACGCCCCATGGGTAGTAGTCGGTAAGGCCTGAAACGACCCCGATACCGAAGATGAAACGATAGAGAAGAACTGCGCCCCAGAGTCCCAAGAAGATCACCATGAAGGTGACGAACTTCTTGTTCAGGGGTCCGCCTACGGGTTGCGCGTGGCTATGGATTGCCATTACCCCTCCTCCTTCTTCGCGGCGCGGCTATTCCGCCACATCACGAGTCCGAGGACGCCGTAGAGCGCGACCGGGGCGATGAAGCCTCGGTAGATCCCGTGTTGGATCTCACGCGCCTGTTTGGCGGTTCCCTCGTCACCGAGGGTCGGCAGACCGAGCTTCTCGAAGTTGAGATCGGCGAGGTAGAGCACCTGGGTGCCGCCACCATCGGTGAGACCAAAGATCTTCGGCTCGCCGTCAGGACCCCAATAGCGCTCGGGGCGTTCAGCGATCCGTTGCTTGGCATCTTCGATGAGATCGGTGTACTTGCCGAAGATCACCGCTTCTTTCGGGCAGGCCTGGCAGCAGCCGGGCAACGCGCCTTCGCGAAGGGTGCCGGTATCCGGATCGTGAATGATGTGGTTGCAGAGCTCGCACTTGACGATGAGCGGAATCCCGGTGTCCCACTGGAACTTCGGGATGTTGTACGGGCATGCGACCTGGCAATAGCGACAGCCGATGCAGCGGTCGGGATCCCAGGTGATGATGCCGTACTCGCGTTTTTTGAACGCGCCGATCATGCATGCGTTGGCGCAACCGGGATCGATGCACTGCATGCACTGCGATTTCATATAGGACGACTCGTCGGCGTCCTCGTACAAACGAATGATGTTCTTGGTATCACCGGAGAGATCCTCCGGTGGGTTATAGCGGTTGCCGGGCAGGTTGTTGGCCGTTTTGCACGCTGTGACGCACGCTTGGCATCCAATGCACTTGGTGGCGTCGTAGAGCATCCCGACCGCATCCTCTGGAGCTTCGGCGTATTTCTCCGAAGCTTCCACGGGGGCCACTGCTCCGGCGCCTGCGACCGCAAGGCCCTTCAGCAGCGTTCTCCGATCCATGCTCATCACGACCCCTCCGTTTCCCCCTCGCCGAGTTTCTTCGAAGCCATGAGGGCTCCGCCGACTGCGGCTCCGGTGGCGAGTCCGACGACGCCTGCCCAACCTGGTGTGATTGGACCGCGTTGATCGGACGGGTGAATGGGCGGAACATAATTCGGCGGCAGGGCGGCCTCTTGGAAGAGGGGCTTGGTGAAGCCAACGCCCTTGGTCGTGCAGCCGAAGCACGGTGCTCCGAGGCCGATGGGCCACGCATCCGGCACCTCGTTGTAGTGCAGGGTCGAGCAGTTGGCATAGGTCTCCGGGCCCTTGCAGCCCATGGCGAACAAGCAGTAGCCGAGGTTGTGACCCTCGTCGCCGAACTCGCGAACGAAACGGCCGGCGTCGAAGTGTGCACGTCGAGGGCAGTGCTCGTGGATCGTGCGCCCATAGGCGAAGAGGGGACGATTCTCATCGTCCAACGCCGGCAGGGTGCCCATGGTGGCGAACTGGAGCACGACACCGAGGAAGTTGTACGGGTTCGACGGGCAGCCCGGAAGGTTGAGAACGGTCTTGTCCGGCAGAATCTCCTGTGCGCCCACTGCGCCGGTCGGATTGGGATCTGCGGACGGGACACCGCCCCATGAGGCGCAGGAACCGATGGCGATCACCGCGGCGGCGTTGCCGCCGACCTCTTGGAGGATGTCGATGGCCGTCCGGCCGGCGATCTGGCAATAAATGCCGTCATCCTTGGTCGGGATGGCCCCTTCGACCACGCAGATATATCCACCCTTCGCGACGGCGTCATGAAGAGCCGCCTCGATCTGGTGGCCCGCTGCCGCGAACAAGGTCTCGTGGTAGTCCAGCGAGATCATGTCGAGGATCAACGTGGCCAGCCCCGGGTGGGTGGTCCGCAGCAACGACTCGGTGCAGCCGGTGCATTCTTGAAAATGAAGCCAGATTACTGATGGCTTCAGGCCAGATTCGGCCGCTTCCGCCCATTTGACTCCGGTCGCTGCCGGAAGTCCAAGGGCCGCGGCGGCCATCACGCAGACCTTAACAAAGTCCCGCCGATCAACACCGTCATCGGTGAGATCGTCAGGCAGGTCCAACCACTCATCCCTCCTACCCATCCTCGCCTCCTTTAATCGAATGGCCATACTAAAAAAAAAAGCCGCAAACAAAACTCGAATAAGAATAGGTAGATTCGGGCCGGATTGTCAATGAAAATGGTTGAATTCCTAATGAATCTCAGAATCGGCTGAGGTTGTGAATGCGATTCAGTCTTGATTTTTGAAGTGTCGAGTCTCGGTCTCGGAAAGTCTATTCCTCTCCCAGGCTCTAAGTAGCTTGTTTCTGGCTTTCTGCGGCCATCCTTGTTGAATTGGGTCGGCGGGACCGTGGGTTTGAAATCGAACTCGTGGAGGATTCTTCGCCAACCGTCGTCTCTCCATGGGGTAGGCGGTCTCATGGTGAAAACCGAGGCGTAAATGATACGAAATTCACATTCGTGTGATTGACTTTGATTGATATTGTTGGCTAAAACGCGGAGCGAATCTCCGATAGGAGTCGTGGGTTTCCCGGGTCGTTGTTTTGCGGCAACTTCGATGGTCTAATAATCCATCTCTACGAGACTCTGCCGCCGAAACGGGGATTTATGTGGTGGGAAGTGTCGGGGGAGAAAGATATCGAGTCGCGATTGAGTGAAAACATTGTGTTTCAGAGGGTTCAGGATGAGATTTACTGTGTGAAACAGTTCACATTTTACTGGTTTTTGGGTACAATCGCGCCGTGCCCGGGAGGGGTAGCGAACCCGACCAACGGGAGTGGAAAGGGGCACTTTCCTACAGAATCGGCGGTCGGATCTTTTTATCTAGGGAGAAGGAGGAAATCGTGGAACCTATGCATTTCATTTATCTGACACCGGTGGTGGCCATCATCGCCCTTATTTTCGCCTACATTCGGGCGACCTGGGTCACCAAACAGGATCCGGGGAACGAGCGCATGCAGAAAATCGGCATGTGGATCGCCGATGGCGCCATGGCATTCCTCAAGCAGGAGTACCGGGTGCTGGCGATCTTCGTCGTCGCCGTTGCGATCCTGCTCGGCGTGTCGAACCAAATGGTCGGTGCGGCACAGAACACCAACTGGATCATCGCGGTTTCGTTCGTGCTCGGCGCCTTCTGCTCGGCCCTCGCCGGCTACTTCGGGATGAAGACGGCGACCGCTGCCAACATCCGCACCGCGTCGGCCGCGCGAAAAGGACTCAACGATGCCCTTCAGGTCGCCTTCAAGGGCGGCTCGGTGATGGGTCTCTCGGTCGCAGGTCTGGCTTTGTTGGGTCTCGGTACCCTGCTCGTGGTCTACACGAGGTTCATTCCGGGCGCCCTTGATGGTGGCGACGCCACCATGCTGGTGCTCAACCTGCTCTCCGGCTTCTCGCTCGGCGCCTCGTCGATCGCACTCTTCGCGCGCGTCGGAGGCGGCATCTACACCAAGGCCGCCGATGTCGGCGCCGATCTCGTCGGCAAGGTCGAGGCCGGGATCCCCGAAGATCACCCACTCAACCCCGCGACCATCGCGGACAACGTGGGCGATAACGTCGGCGACGTGGCCGGCATGGGCGCCGACCTCTTTGAGTCCTACATCGGTGCGATCATCGCGTCGATGATCCTCGGTGCGGCCTGGTTTGTCGGTCTCGAAGCCGCCAGCCCCGGCATGGGAATCAACGCCGTGATGCTGCCGCTGGTCATCGCGATCATCGGCATCGTCGCTTCGTTCCTCGGCTTCTTCCTGGTCAAAACCAAGGAAGGCGGAGATCCGCAGAAGGGTCTCAACCGCGGCACCTTCGGCGCCGGTTTCTTCATGATCATCGGCACCATCTTCGCCATCAAGGCCCTCATGCCCGCGACACCGTTCACCGTCACCGACGTGATCGCCGGCGAGCCCACCTTCACCTGGGTCGGCATTGTGGTCGCCGTTGTGGCCGGTCTCATCGCCGGCATCATGGTCGGGATGATCACCGAGTATTACACCGCAACCTTCCGCAAGCCGGTGGAGTCGATCGTCGAGGCTTCGAAGACGGGCGCCGGGACCACGATCATCCAGGGCATCGCGGTGGGGATGAACTCCACCACCTTCCCGGTCCTGGTCATCAGTGGTGCGATCCTCATCGCCTATCAGTTCGCCGGGCTTTACGGAATCGCCCTGGCCGCCCTCGGCATGCTCTCGACAATTGCCATCCAGCTCGCCACCGACGCCTACGGTCCCATCGCCGACAACGCCGGCGGTATCGCCGAGATGGCGCAACTCGGTCGCGACATCCGTGCCCGCACCGACAAGCTCGACGCCGTCGGCAACACCACCGCCGCTGTCGGCAAGGGCTTCGCCATCGGATCGGCCGCGCTCACCGCGCTGGCGCTCACCGCTGCCTACCTCACCAAGATGCAGGGCAACGTGGAGATCAACGCCGCGGATCCGCTGGTCCTCGTCGGTCTCCTCATCGGTTGCATGCTGCCCTTCCGCTTCTCGGCCATGGCCATGGTTGCGGTGGGTAAAGCCGCGCAGGACATGATCCAAGAGGTCCGGCGCCAGTTCCGCGAGATTCCCGAACTCCGTCCCGCCCTCGATGCCGCGCAGGCCGCCGAGTCCGAAGAACGCGAGCCCAACGAGGCCGAGGCGAAGATCATCGCCGCCGCCGACGGCAAGGCCGAGTACTCGCACTGCGTCAGCATCGCCACCCAGGCCGCCATCAAGAAGATGGTCGCCCCCGGCGTCATGGCGATTTCGGTTCCGGTCATCGTCGGTCTCATCAGCCCGAACATGCTTGGTGGCTTGCTCATCGGTGTGACCATCTCGGGTGTCTGCCTGGCCATCTTCCAGTCCAACTCCGGTGGTGCGTGGGACAATTCCAAAAAGCAGGTCAAGGAGCAGGGCCACGACGTGTGGGGCGACGAATACGAAGAGATGGCCAAGGCGACCGTCACCGGCGATACCGTCGGCGATCCCTTCAAGGACACCTCGGGTCCCTCGCTCAACATTCTCGTGAAGCTCATCAGCGTGGTCGCGATGATCATCGCGCCCATCCTGTACGCCATTCACTTCGGATAATCTTCGAAACATCGAATCCAACGCCGGGCCTTCGGGCCCGGCGTTTTCTTTTCCGCCCGATCCCGATCCCGATCCCGATCCCGAAACCGCGACCGTGGCCGCGACCGTGGCCGCGACCGAAACCGTATCCGTATACGTTCGCTCCGGCAACGCACGTGACGATTTCTCCGGAGCCACCTTTAGCATTGTCCGGCGATAGGTTGACAGGATCTGACAAGTCAGTGGTGCCGCACAATGCAAAAGATGGCACCACGCCCATCGTTCCGGTGCAGTCGGTACCCGGCTTCGATTTCGGTTTCGGATACGGAGACGGCCACAGACTCGGGCCATGATCTCGGCCCGTGGTTTCCTCAACACCGGCCTTCTGGTCCGCCCCTGGCGGCCCAGCGTCGCCCGAGCAGCGTGGTCATCAGAGGAGGCCGGAAGGTGTGTGACCACGCTGCTCGCGCGTCGGCGGCCTCCTTCTGAACTTGAACAGCCTGACCTCGAAGCTTTGCCCGTGGGTTGCCCGGCATGGACATTGTGGGGAGGCGACGCCTTGCCGGATGGTCCTACCGGCACAATGGCATGCCCGGCACGCCCCGCTGAGCGCGTTGCTCACGCGTGTCCTGGTTGGGCGTTGGTTCGGTTGGCCGGTTCCTCTTTTCTGTGCGCACCGCGCGCGCAAAAAAATGCCCCCGCCCGAAGGCGGGGGCCGGCAATCGCCGGATTAAAAAGAAGCTGTGTACTTACTTCTGGCTCTGGTAGAAACCCATGAGGATCTTGGCAACTTCGGGGCGGGCGAACTCGGGCGGAAGGTCTTCGCCGTTTGAGAGCATCTCGCGGACCTTGGTGCCGGAAAGAAAGACAAAGGACTCTTTCTTGTGGCCTTCGGGGGCCTCGCGCATCATGATGACTTCGCCGAGTTCCTTCGAGTACGCGGTGTGGTCGGCCTCGAAGATGTCGATCTCCATAGCGCCCTCGGGGACGTCGTCGTGGAAGATGGACTGGGCGTCAAACGGACCGTAGTAGTCACCAACACCAGCGTGGTCGCGACCGACGATGAGGTGGGTGGCGCCCATGTTCTGCCGGAAGAGGGCGTGGAGGACGGCTTCACGCGGGCCGGCGTAGAGCATGTCGTAGCCGTAGCCGGTGATCTCCACCGAGTTGGGCGGGAAGTAGAGTTCGGCCATCTTGCGGATCGCGGCGTCGCGGACGTCGGCGGGGATGTCGCCAGGCTTGAGTTTGCCGAGGAGCATGTGGATCACGGCGCCATCGGCGTTCTCGCGGTCCATGGCCATGCGGACCAGCTCTTCGTGCGCGCGGTGCATCGGGTTGCGGGTCTGGAAGGCCACGACCTTTTTCCAGCCGTTCTTTTCGATGAGTTCACGGATCTCCATGGCGGTCCGGAAGGTCTCGGGGAACTCGGCCTGGAAGTACGAGTAGTTGAGGACCTCGATGGGACCGGAGACGAAGGTCTTGCCGACGGTGTTGAAGGCATTGACGCCCGGGTGTTTCATGTCGTCGGTACGGAAGACCTTGTCGGTCATGAAGGCCATCTGCTCGGCGGTGGCGGTCTCCACCTTGTCGACGGTCTGGATGGCGAGGACGGGGTTGCCGTCCACGTTGGGGTCTTTGAGGGCGATCCGCATTCCGGGCTCGATGCCGGCTGCGTCTTCGACCACGTTGACAACCGGAACCGGGAAGAACACGCCGGCCTTGGTGACCATCTTCTCCGATGTCGACATGGCATCGTCGAGATCCATGTAGCCGGTGAGGGGGTTGAAGTAGCCCGAACCGAGCATCACCGCGTTGGCGGCGGCGGCGGAGCAGACCACGATGGATTTGAGGCCGGCGGCCTCGGTTTCGAGGGCGGCGCGCTTGGCGTCGTCGGCCACGTAGAGCGGGTTGAGGGTGTCGGATCCGTGGGGTTTGATCATATCGAAAATCTCCTTGTCTTATTCACTGCCCGTGAAGGGCGGTTGATCTCGGACTGTTTCTACTTTCCTGCGGTCATCCGCTCGTGGGCCATGGCCAGCGTGCGGTAGAGGATGTGTGCGAATTTTGAGTAGGGGAGGGTAAGGAAGAGACAGAGCACCACTCCGAGGTGGATGATGTAGACCGCGAAGCCGACCATGGGGTCGATGGCGATGAAGCGGAAGATCTCGGTGAACACACCGGTGCCGATGACGGCAAGAATCACCCAGAGGAAAAACCGGTCAAAGGCGGTGGTCTGGCCGACGATCTTGTCGCCGGTGTCCAGCCGGTTGATGAAGAGCAGGAGACCGCCGAAGACAAGAGCGATAGCCGAGGCGTTGCCGAGGAGCTTCACCCAGTGGTTGATCGGTACGGGATAGCCGATGTTGTCCAACGGCAGGTACTGAAAGAACCAGGAAAAGGGAACGCTGTTCCCATAGAGGTAGACGACCGCAAATCCCGAGGTGATGGCGGCGCCGAGGAAACCCCACATGACAAAGAAGTGGCCCCATCGACGTTTGACGACACCTCGATCGCAGCTCGAGAACTTTTTGTGGACTGCAATGTCGATGAATACGCCGATGATGGCGCCGATGAAGTTCCCGCTCCTCGCCTGCTTGTCGCCCATCAGCTTCCAGAATTTCATCCCTGATGTGAAGAGGGCGAGGCAAACCCAACCTACAGCGGTGAAGTAGACCGAGTAGATCAGGATGTGGGGAACGTACTGATCGTAGAAGAATTGACCCATCGTCGGTCCAGGGACGAGACTATGGTGCGCCTCGTGCGGTTGCAGGCCGGTGAAGACTCCAAGCAGGACGATCCAGAAGAGGATGGGGCCGAAAACCAGCACCGGCCAGGTCTTCTTGACATTGCCGACCAGGGCTCCCATGGCACTCGGGAACGCCAGCATCTCGACCATCATGGCGCGCAGTGAAGCCATGACATCCCCGGGGGCGACATCGCGTGGGCAGCGGACGTTGCAGTCGTTGCACTGGTGGCAGAGCCAAGGCCCGGGGTCGCCCATGAGGTCGTCGAACATTCCCCATTGGGCGAGGAGGACCTGCTTTCGTGGGAACGGTGCGTCGGCCGGCGCGAGTTCACAGACGCTCGAGCAAGTGGCGCACTGGTAGCACTTGGCCGCGTTCTCGCCCCCGCGTTCGAAGAACTCGGCTCGGAGGTCATTCTGTTGGACGATGGGGATCGATGCCATGCTATTCCCCTTTCCTCAGGCCTGAGATGAGTGGTTCTGGCGGATGAGATGCGTCGATAACTTGATGCTCAGGTGCGTGCGAGAAGCGGAGGCATACCCTGGGGTACGTCGAGCATTTTTGCACGTGCCTCGAGCGCAAGAGATTGATGCAGATCGCCGGTGAGAATTGCTCATCTGAGGCCTAAAAGCCCTTGAGTGGGTTGGGTCCCATCTCGACGAGCTCGGCGGCGAACTCGTCGAGGACCTTGGGCACCCGGTCGAACTCGTCGTGCGACAGCTCGACCACCTTGATCCGCTCGGGCTCGAGGGCGAGCCTTTCGAGGGTCTCACTGACGTTGCCGAGACGGGTGTTGGCAAGCTCGGAACCGCGCACGTAGTGGCATTGGTAGTCGTCGCCGTACTTACAGCCGATGAGGATGACCCCGTCGACACCGGCCGAAAGGGCCTCCGCGATCCAGACGATGTTGGTCGACCCGAGACAGCGGATCGGGATGATCCGTGTCCATGGGTTCCAGGTGGCGCCGTCAGCGGCGGCTGCTTCGAGGGCGGGCACCGCGTCGTTCTCGCACATGAGGGCGAGGATTCTCGGTTTCTCATCCTCTTCATCGGGAACTTCTATGGCCTTGATCATCTCGGCCACCATGTGGACCGAGTAGTCCTGGAAGCTGATGATCCGCTCGGGGCAGGCGCCCATGCAGATGCCGCATCGACGACAACGCAGGGAGTTGAACTCCGGGGTGCCCTTTTCGTCCTCGTTGATGGCGCCGAAGGGACATTCCTCGGTGCAGCGTTTGCACTGGGTGCAGCGCTGGAGGAAGAAGTCCGGATACGCCGTGTCGCCGGCGCGCGGATGGACCGACTCGCCGCGCTTGGCCATCTCGATACACTGGACGGCCTTCATGGCCGCGCCGAGTCCGTCCTCGGATGCCTGCACCGAGTCCATGGGTGCGTGGACAGTGCCGGCGGCATAGATGCCGGTGCGGCGGGACTCGTAGGGGAAGCAGATGAAGTGCGAGTCCGGAAAGCCATACTTGAGGGTCGGCAGATCGGGTCCCTGGCGATAGTCGAGGTTGAGGATTTCGGTTCCGTCGTAATCCTTGAGCTCGTCGGCTCTGGCCGCCGATGACTCGCGCACCTGTGAGCTTTCGCTGTGCTCGGCCTGGTGACGTGAATCGATGAGCTCGCGGACGAGTTCGCCGTCGGCCGACTGCGGGACCATCCCCACGGCGAGAACGACGAGGTCGGGCCGTCGGCCAAGTATCGCGATCACCGCGACCGCATATTCGACACCCATAAACGAGGCCAGAACGGGAATCGCGAGCATCGGGCCCCCGAGGCCGGTGACCCCCTTGGCAAAGAAGCCCAACGCCACCGCCGCCAGCACGAGGAGGATCTCGCCGGCCTCCACCTACGTCACCAACGCGACGGCAGGCGAGCGAACGCTGCCGATACGGCGCACGTCAATCCCAGTTGAGGAACGCGGGCAACCGGTTCATGTTGCGGAGTGTCCCGACGACACCCAGAGGGAAGAACAGCAACACGGCAACGAGCATGGTGCCTTGAATCACGATATTCAACTCGGTGGCACCGAAGACGACGAGCGATATTTCGTTGATGGCGTAGATGAGGACGGCGCCGACAACCGGCCCCGCGACCGTTCCCTTTCCTC
>RCNE010001403.1_pt1 | contig 13041 bp, 14 predicted proteins | sample 2041361 | NCBI WGS metagenome assembly RCNE01 (sample SAMN09708229, study PRJNA481090) | Marine sediment metagenome, whole genome shotgun sequencing project.
CGGGACACGGCACAAGTACATCCCTGTAGCCTCATCCTCGGCTTCCTGCCTCGTAAGGTCCCGGTAAGACAATACCCGCCCCAGCTTCAACCAAACTGCAGTGCATCTATCAGAAACCACTATCCTGTGATTTATGCACAGAGCCGAGGGTGCGCGGTACCTTCCTTCAGGACCGTACGAGGCAGGACGCCGAGTATCGAGCGACACATGGATGTGCTTGAGCGTGTCCTGAAGGAAGGTACCGCGCGACCTCGGCTCCCCGGCAAGTAAAGAGTGCAGGTGCATGTCATATACACGCATGGATACTTTGGAATCTAATAGCCCCGCTCAATATCCACGACTGACAGCATCGGCTCACCATTCACATAGCGCCTGAGATTTTCTTTTACCATCAGGTACAGACGGTCACGTCCCTTGTCTGAACGCCCCGCGGTATGCGGACTGATTATCACCCTGGGCGTGGTCCATAGCGGATGGCCTTTGGGTAAGGGTTCAGGGTCAGTCACATCGAGTCCGGCACCGGCAATGGACCCTGACGTCAGGGCCACCACAAGGTCGTCGGTAACAGTACTGCCGCCTCTCCCTACGCTGATAAAAAAGGCTTCTGGTTTCATGGCATCAAAAAATGCGCTGTTGAAAATACCCCGGGTCTGGTCGGTCAAAGGCGCGGTATTGATCACCACATCTGCTTGCGCGGCCAGTTCGTTCAATTCATGTGAGAGCCCAACGTAATCAACATAGTCCGGTCCTTCACGCCGGCTATTCCGGGTTGCTATAACCCGCATTTCCAGGCCATGGCCACGTTTTGCAACCTGGGTACCGATCCCACCCAGACCCACTACCAGCAGGGTGCGGCCTTCCAGTTCCAGGTGGTCGGTCCGGTCAAGCTCTGTGTTACGCTTCCATTCCCCTGATAACTGGTTGGCATAATAGACATCGAGCCCCCTGGCAAGCATCATCATCATGGCAATGGAGTGTTCTGCGAGGGCCGGTGAGCCAATTCGCTGACCGTTGGTGAGTAATCTGTTTCCATTTTTCATGGAAGGGTTAGCAACACAACGTTCAACACCCGCAGCATAGACCTGAACCCAGAACAGGCCGGGTGAACCAGACAACATTTCCTCATCGCAATAACCCAGGACTGCCTGGGCATCGACAGCCTCTTTTCTTGCCTGCTCCACGCTTTCAACCATCACGAAGTCAACTTCTGGAGCGAGCGCCTGGTATTCATCCAAAGCACCGGGCCTTCCCTGTCGTACTACTATTTTTTTGGGTGAACTCCAGCCGGGAAGATCACGTGAAGCAGTCATTGATTCCCTCAGACCGAGCTCATTGATCAACACCTGAACAGCCGGGTCTGCAACGGGTGCGGTTATTTGATCCGTTGTATCTGCCATTGCTAATACAGGTGCGAACACAAAAACAAACGACACTATAAATCTGAACATCACTTAGTCTCCACTTTGTGCTGTGGATACTATCAGATTCGCCCGATGGCTTACGGCTTGTGCAGATAAATAAAATCCCGCCGGCTTTCGCCGACGGGATGTTCTTCAAGCAGGCAGGAAAAAACTAGTTGGAATAACGTGCTTTGAACTCCGCATCGGCTTTTTGCCGTTTGGCTTTCTCGTCAGGATCCAGCTTATTCAGATACCACTTGTGATCGTCGGAATTCAGAACCTCGTCCAACTTGACCTGCAGGGCGAGAGCCTCTTCCTCCTGACCGTGGTTCATGCCTTCGTCAATCAGATGCTCAAGCTCCGGTACCATCTTGGTATAGAAATGCTTGGCCAGATCGTAGGTGCCATGCCAGTGGGCATAATCCGGCCCCTGCATTGAAGCCGCATGACGTGCCCTGCGACCTTCGTGGTGCCAGAGTTCGAACCAGATCCAGTCGATCTTGTTGCTGAACTTGGCCGGTTTGAGCAAGGGTTGTGCCGCGGTCATCAATTCAAGACCGGGCTTCGCGTACTTATTGTTGTACAGATCGATCCGGCTGTTTACGCGTCGCACTCATATGGCAGGTCGCACAGGTAGGTGCGGCGTCATAGTCTTCACCAACAACCCACTTGGAGTTGCCAAGATTCATCTTGCCCTTGTTGGCGTGGAAAGCGATACCGTGCTTGGACTCTTCATAAATCTCGATATGCGGGTGATCGGGACCCATGTGGCACTTGCCGCAGTTCTCGGGGTTGCGCGCCTCTTCGACTGAAAATGCATGTCGTGAATGACAGGCTGAGCAGGCACCTTCTGAACCGTCCGGGTTGATGCGGCCAATACCCGTATTCGGCCACGTCACGGGATCAAGTCTGCCACCTTCCAGCACCTTGACCTGCGAGCCATGACACTTATCACGACCAAAACGGATAAAACGATAACTCCGATACACTTCATGTGACTCTCCTGCGGCTGGTTTGCCAGTGAGTAATTAAATGCCATAGCGTTTATCCTGATCTCGCCCGGCGATTGCTGCACGTTCCCGGCCATTGGTGTAACGTGCAATCAAATTGTTACGATTTACAGAACCCAAGTTCAAATGGGAATAAACCAGGTGCGATACCCAATTAGCCTAATTATCTTAATGTCAAAATGAGTAAAGAGTCTGCCAAACGCTGGACAAAAATCAGCCTGCGTACGATGCACTTGCTGGCCGTAGCCGGTGTTGGCGGTGGCATTTTGTTTGGTCTCGATAAGGGTTTATGGATCAACTACTGGTGGCTGGCACTGGTGAGCGGTGTTTTGATGATGGCGATAGATATCATTTCGAACCCGATATGGGTAGTCCAGGTACGTGGTCTTGTTATTTTCCTGAAACTGGTCCTGCTTGCGTTTCTAGGCAACGACCCTTCCCTGGACGGTTGGTTATTGGCTTTCATCATTATTATTTCCGCTGTCATTTCACATGCCCCCGGGAAGCTCAGATACTATTCCCTCTACCATAGAAGTGTTATATCATCTACAAATGATTCAAAAGGTTAGGAAGTATATTTAAAGTGTTATATTCCATTTAAACCATGTATTACAAGTCTCATGAAATATTGTTGGAATACCTCAACTCAGTGCCGAACCCGGATGAGGCTCGACCGGTGTTGGATCTTGCCTGCGGTACGGGTCGAAGCGGCCTGTTGCTTACGCAGCGTGATATTCCGGTTGTATTTGCAGACAGATCCACAACGGCTCTGGACGGCATCAGACAGCAGCTTGCAGAGAACAGGATGCCCGGTCGTACCTGGCAGGTCGATCTGGAGCTAGCGGGCGTGAATCCCTTTGAGGGTCAGATTTTTAATGCTGTCGTTTGCTTTCGTTATCTTCACCGCCCCCTATTCCCCTTCCTGCTTAAAGCAGTAGAACCGGACGGACTGGTCATTTACGAAACCTTCACGGTGGATAACCGTCGCTTCGGACGACCGGGCAATCCGGCCTTTTTACTCAAGCCCGGCGAATTGAAAACATGCTTTCAGGGATGGGACATGATTCACTATTACGAAGGTGTCCAGCAGAACCCGGACCGGGCGATTGCACAGATAGTAGCCAGGAAGCCCTCTGTAGCAATATGAAACGAAGCAACTTCTGAGTTATGACGACGGCTCTGTGCCCCGTGCGCATAGCTTCTGATAGGCAAGTGCTGCCACTGCCAGGTCACCAAGGGCTACAGACCTAAACACAAAAGCGGTACGATCCGCCTCGCTGGAGCGCCCGCTTACCTTTCCACTCACCAATTCTGTCATATCGCCATTGATCAAGGCCGCATCAAGCATCGGCTCAACCATGGCGGCCTCCTGTTTGCGGTCGTCGATGATGATCCGGTCAAATATCCGCATGCTTTCCGGCACCCAGGGCAAAGCGAGGTCGGTTGATGAAACAAAAACACCCGGTTTCAGCCAGGCAACGTCGAGGAATGGTTCGGTCTTTGGCACCAGTGGAACAGAACTGACAACGAGATCTGCATCCGCCACTGCATCTCTTGCACTATCGCTCGCAAGAGCCTTGAGCCCGAGATCATTGGCCGTTTTGCACAGGGCATCCCGGTTCTTACTGCCACGTCCGAATGCACGCACCTCCCGCAAGGGGAATATTTCTGAAAAGGCGAGCAGATGACTCTGCGCCTGCACACCGCAACCGATAAGGGCCAGCACCGATGAATCGGCATTGGCCATGCGTTTGGCGACCATGGCACTGGCGCCGGCCGTACGCAGCGCGGTTACCCAGTTGCCATCCATCACGGCCACCGGCAACCCGGTGCTGCTGTCCAGTAAAGTGATGGAGGAATTTATCGTACTCAGGCCCCGTTCCGGGTTAGCCGGGTTGACCAACAGGGCTTTCACCGCCATAAACGGTGGATCATCAGCCACCGCAAGGGTTGCCATCATAAAACGGTTGTCATCTGTTGATACATTTGTTTCCGGGGCTATCCAGACCCTGCCCTGTGTCTGCATCATGATCAAACGCTCCATGCCAGCCACGACTTCCGCCATGCTGACATCCAGACCTTCCAAAGTTTCTTTCGATAAAATTTTCAACAGATTAATCCTATGGCATCGGCCAGGTATCGGCTACGCGATAGCCTTCCGGCCATGGGTCATCCGGATCAAGCATCAGTTGATGCGTGCCGGTAATCCAGGCACGACCCGAAACGGTGGGTACAATCGCCGCCTTTTCACCCAGCGAAGTAGTCGATTCAATTCCACAAACGAATTCAGAGCCAATAATCGAACGGGCCCGGTAGATATCTCCAGGCTTCATCCTTCCCTGGGCATGCAATACCGCCATACGGGCCGAACAACCCGTACCGGTTGGTGAACGATCCACCTTACCCGGGCGGATCGCCACGGCGTTTTCACCGGTGAGTTCACCATCTTTTTCTATCAACGGTCCCGCGAACTGGCAGAACGAAATGTGATTCCAGTCCGGGTTTGTTGGGTGTTGAAACCCCAGTTGCTCATTAGCCGCGCGTGTAATCCTGACCCCTTCTTGAGCAAGCTCTCGGGCATTCCCCGGCACGATTTCTATACCAATGGCCCCGGAATCAACAATAACGAAGCTGTCACCACCATAAGCCGTATGCACCGTGAGCGTTCCCAGGCCGGGAACCTCCAGTGGCACCGCAAGTTGATCCACGAAAGACGGTACGTTGGTGATGGTTATACGTTCCGCCTTTCCCTCACAGCATATGGCCTGCACCTTGACCAGGCCACCCGGGGCTTCCAGTACGAGCTTCGTTTCCGGCTCAGTCATCGGCACTATGCCGGTTTCCAGCGCGACCGTCGCCACGCAGATCGAATTGGAACCTGACATCGGTGGTGTATCTGCAGGCTCCATGATGATCATACCAAGCTGTGCACGCGGATCTTTGGGCGGCACCAATAGGTTCACATGCCTGAACACACCGCCACGGGGTTCGTTCAATACAAATCGGCGCAGCGTGTGATCATTCTCGATATACCGGCGCTGTTCCCACACAGTGTCACCGGGTGGTGGTGCAACACCGCCAACGATGACATCACCCACCTCACCCTCGGCGTGACAACTGACGACATGGATAATCCTGGTTGATCTCATAATGCAGGCCCACTCCGCTATGCGGTAAAATTCTGCCAGATGATACCAATTCTATATTCTTTCCGCCGATGTCCTTATGCGATACGGGCCAGAATGGCCTTGAATTATGCCGACATCACAGTTGAACTGCGCGAAGTCTTGCTCAGGGACAAACCGCGCAGTATGCTGCTTGCATCGGCCAAGGGTACCGTGCCGGTACTGGTACTAACCGATGGCAGGGTTATCGATGAAAGCATCGACATGATGCACTGGGCACTGCTCCAGGGGGACCCGGAACGCTGGTGGCAGCATGATTTGGAGGCGGAAACCGACAGCCTGGTTGAGGAAAATGATCAAGTGTTTAAAAAGCACCTTGATCGCTATAAGTATGCCGATCGCTACCCGGAGCAACCACAATCGTTTTACCGGACCAAAGCGGAAGTCTTCTTGCGAAAGCTGGAAAAAAAGCTGGTTCTCACGCGCTACCTGCTGAATGACCAGCTGACATTTTCAGATGTGGCAATTTTCCCGTTTGTCCGACAATTCGCATTTGTGGACAAAGCCTGGTTTGATTCGGCGCCCTACCCAAAACTGAAAGCCTGGTTGCAGGCCTTTCTCGATTCGGATCTGTTTTTAAGTGTGATGACAAAATACCCAAGATGGTACGAGGATTAAGTTAATGAACGAAAAATGCGTAACCTTGAGCATTGAAAGTGATATCGCTTTTGTAACCCTCAACCGTGCCGAAAAACGCAATGCCCTGGATATGGCGATGTTTAAGGCCATCGACAATATATCCCGTCAATTGCGCAAGAACCGGAAAATCCGCGCCGTGATCGTCCAGGCGAACGGCGAGGACTTCTGTAGCGGTCTGGATGTCAAGTCGGTTTTGAGCCAGAAATCGTCCGCCATGACCCTATTGGCCAAATGGTTACCGGGGCAAGCCAATCTCGCGCAACGGGTTTCCTACAACTGGCGCAAGATTCCGGTGCCGGTAATCATGGTGATCCAGGGCCGTTGTTGGGGTGGTGGTTTACAGATTGCACTGGGTGCCGATTTCAGAGTGGCCAGTCCGGAAGCCAGTTTTTCCATCATGGAAGGCAAATGGGGCCTGATCCCGGATATGGGTGGCAACCTGGTACTACGCGAACTCGTGGCGAAGGATATCGCGCTAAGGCTAACCATGACGGCCGAAGTCATTTCGGCACAGGCTGCTTTGGATTACGGTTTGATCACCGGGATCAGCGACAAGCCATTGGATCAGGCCAGACAGTTGGCGGCACAAATTTTTGAACGCTCGCCCGATGCAGTAGCCGCTGTTAAAAAGCTCTATCACCAAAACTGGTTTAAAGCAGATTGGTTGATGCTTGCCAAGGAGAGCTATTACCAGGTCAAAATACTACTTGGCAAAAATCAGAAAAGGGCCATAAAAAGGCAGTTAAACCCTGAAAAAGATGTAAAGTATATTATTAGAAATAAGTGGTAATTACCTAATATTTAACTAATATTTATCTAATAATTATGTTTTTATGAGTTTATTTCAGAAAGGACAATCACAGGTAAACTGCATTCTTTGTGTCGAAACCGGATGATCAAACTCAAGACTCAGGGCATGCAGCATCAAGCGATCGGCCATGGCCTGGGTTTGCTCCGAACCATACAGATCACAACCCAAAATCGGGTGACCTATTTCACGGCTGTGAAGACGTAACTGGTGTGTGCGCCCCGTTTGGGGTGTAAACAACACCTTGCTGCGCTGCGGGTTCTTCAAACGCTCCAAAACACGGTAATGGCTTAGTGCGGGCTTACCACTGCTGTGACAAATCTTTAGCAAGGGAAAATTCGCCCTGTCTTTCACTATCGGCGCATCTACAGAACCCTCGTCACATTCCAGGCACCCATCCAGTATGGCCACATAAGTTTTGCAGACTGCCCGGTCGTGAAACTGCCTGCTGAGATTTGCGTTAGCGGCCTTATTCAATGCCAGCAACATGAGCCCTGATGTTCCGAAATCCAAGCGGTGCACCATGAGAGCAGTGGGATATTGTTGAACAAGACGAAAATGCACGGAATCCCTGTTTAGAGGGTTCTTACCCGACAGACTTAACAGACCGCTTGGCTTATTTATCAGAAGGATAGAGTCATCTTGAAAAAGAATTTCAATCTGTTCATTACATACGGGCGCTACAAAGCTGTCAAACACGGTGGTCACATTTAAGCCTGCGATAGTCTCTGAAAGGTGTCAAAAACCCGTTCAGGTTCAAGCTCATTCATACAACGATTGAATGTGCATTTTTTCTGATCTGGCGTTTTGACGCATGGTTGGCATTCCAGACCACTGACAAGCACGCTGTGGGGTACTTTTTTGGAATAAGGACCGGTAAGTACCGGATTGGTGGGGCCAAATAGCGCAACCACGGGTGTACCTAAAGCCGTGGCCAGGTGCATGGTTCCGGTATCCACGGTGATCAGAGCCTTTGCACTCGAAAGTGCGCTGGCCAGGGCTGGAAGCGAACTGCCAAACAGCGAATGAACGCCGGTGTTTTGCAGCAGGGAAGAGAAAACAACTTGCTCATCTAATGTGCCATTGATGAGTACCGACAGACCCGCAGATTCGCTGAGCAAACCGACCAGTTTTTGCCAATGTGCCAGTGGCCATCCACGGTGACTTCGGTACCCCGGTCTTTGTATGCCAGAAAACCCGGGATTAATAACAACATAATCTGAACCTTGTGTAACTGGCAAATCCTGCGAATCCGCAAGCAACTGCAGCGAGGTCTCTGCTGCAGCTGTGATCGCCGGCCCCAGCAGTTCTGCATAAATGGTTTTCTCGGTATCCACACAGTGGCGGTTGGCCCGATGTTGTGGGTTTACCAATGGCCGGCCGCAAAATTCCCGGCTATGCACGAACCTTATAAAGTCATCGCATTCACCGCCACACTCGAGATTGATGACCAGGTCATAGTTGTTCTCGCGGGAGTATTGTTCAAGTTCCCGCTTAACGCGATGCAAACGCCACGGCGTACTTCGGTGGGCAATGGGAAAAATTTTATTGATGCGTTGATCCATTTCCAGGATAAACGCCGAAGCCCCGGGGCTGGTCGCAAAATCAATCTCAACATCAGCACCATAGACCTTGTGCAAGGCTTCAATCACCGGTGTTGCAAGAATGGTGTCACCCAGGCGGCCAATGCGGACCACCAGGATTCGTTGCATCAAAAAATCTCCGGTACAAACTCCTGGTCTTCTATCGGCGGTCGCACATAGCCAATAACCGGCTTCGGCCGTTCTGATAAATCAATATGCCTGGGGGTCAGGTCCTGGTAATCGACAAGGCTCAAGAAATGTGAAATACAGTTCAGCCGGGCATGCTTCTTAATATCCGAATTGACCACATACCAGGGCGCCTGCTTGATGTCGGTATGGGCAAACATGACATCCTTGGCCCTGGAGTACTCCTGCCATTTGTTTCTGGATTCGAGATCCATCGGGCTCAGCTTCCACCTTTTTGTCAAATCCGAGAGACGGGCCTGGAAGCGTCTTTCCTGCTCCTGATCACTGACTGAAAACCAGTACTTTATCAACAGGATACCGCTGCGCACCAACATGCGCTCAAACTCCGGACAGGAGCGCAAAAACTCCTCATATTCATCCGCTGTACAAAAATCCATGACCTTTTCTACACCGGCCCGGTTATACCAACTGCGATCCAGGATCACCATTTCACCGGCGGCAGGAAGATGAGCGGCATAACGCTGAAAATACCATTGTGTTTTTTGTCTTTCAGTAGGCGCTGGCAAGGCTTCCACCCTGCAGGTTCTCGGGTTCAGGGGTTCGGTCATTCTCTTGATGGTCCCACCCTTCCCCGCAGCGTCACGTCCTTCAAATATTACAACGATCTTCAGCCCCTTGTGTTTAATCCACATCTGCAACTTGACCAGTTCAACCTGCAAACGGGCGAGCTCTGATTCATAAACCTTTGATTTGATAACCCCCCTGTTGGTGTAGTTTTCACCTCGTTTGATACGCTTCCTTGGGACTGCATGTGTCATGATCGCTCCTCATTTGCCGATTACAATGGGTATCGGCAGGTCCAGCACCTAAACAACTGCAATAGCATACAAAGCCTGCAACAGATACTCCAGCATAAACCCGGAGAAATCCCGAATACAGGCAAGCTTCTATGCATCAACTCAAGCTGCGACACCCCTTAACGCAATTTTCAAGTAAAATATTGAATATCGCCCCAAACTTCAATCGATTTAACCCGGTTCATCAGAGACCTCAATGTCCCGATCAAAACAAGCCAAAGACCCGTTAATTGCCCAACTCAGATCGATACTTCCGGCGTCGTGTATTGTTGCCGACCCGGTTTCCATGAAACCATATGAGTGTGACGGACTCAGTGCCTACCGGCAAATGCCAAGGGTGGTTGTACTGCCGGAAACCGTCGAACAGGTGCAGGCGGTAATGAGAACCTGTCAACAGACCGGAACCCCGGTTGTGCCGCGTGGCGCCGGCACCAGTCTTTCCGGTGGGGCCATGCCGCATAAAAATGGTGTCGTGCTGTCGCTCGCAAGGCTAAATCGCATTTTGCAGATCAATGAAGACAACCGCACCGCCCGTGTTCAGGCCGGTGTGCGTAACCTGCAGATATCGGAAGCCGTTCAACACCTGGGGCTTTACTACGCACCCGATCCGTCCTCCCAGATTGCCTGCACGATTGGCGGCAACGTGGCCGAAAACGCCGGTGGTGTGCATTGCCTTAAGTATGGTCTGACCGTGCACAACATACTGCAGGTCAAAATGGTGAACCTCGATGGTGAATTGATCAGCATCGGCAGCACGGCCCTCGACTCGCCTGGTTATGACCTGCTCGCGCTATTGATGGGTTCTGAAGGCATGCTGGGGATCGTGATCGAGGCATTGGTGCGTTTGCTTCCCCGGCCAAAGGTTGCGCGGGTGTTGATGGCTGCCTTTGATGATATACAAATGGCTGGCAATGCGGTTGCTTCCGTCATTGCTGCGGGCGTGATCCCTGGTGGTTTCGAAATGATGGACAAGGCCGCCATACAAGCATCTGAGGACTTTTCAAAAGCCGGTTATCCAACCGATGCTGCGGCCATACTGTTATGCGAACTCGATGGCACTGAAGAGGATGTCACTGCCCAGGTTAAAAGAGTGGAAAAGCTATTGGCAGATTCAGGCGCCGTTGACATACGTCTGGCCAGTGACGAGAGCCAACGCATCCGCTTCTGGTCCGGTCGCAAGAATGCATTTCCCGCCATGGGCCGGATCTCACCTGACTATTACTGTATGGATGGCACCATCCCCCGCAAAGAACTGGGTAATGTGTTGAACCGGATATCCGGATTATCTGATAAATACGGCTTGAGGGTAGCCAATGTTTTCCACGCCGGTGACGGAAATCTGCACCCGCTGATTTTGTATGATGCAAACCAGCCGGGTGAATTTAGAAAAGCCGAAGAATTCGGTGGCGAGATACTCGACCTGTGTGTAGCTGTTGGCGGCACTATCACCGGTGAACACGGCGTGGGTGTAGAGAAAATTGACCGGATGTGCGTGCAGTTTGATGATAGCTCCCTGTCCCAGTTTCTGGCAGTCCGCAAAGCCTTTGATCCCGATGGCCTGCTGAATCCGGACAAAGCCGTGCCAACCCTGGCGCGTTGTGCCGAGTTTAACGCGATGCACGTGCATCACGGTCAACTGTCACACCCCGAACTGGAGCGGTTCTGATGCCCAGCCAGGCCAATAAAATTGCATCCACTGTAAAGGCGGCTCTTACCAATCGAGCTCCACTTAATATTTGCGGCGCCGGGACCAAGTCATTTTTGGGTCTGCAGGTCAGCAAAGGTAAACCCCTGGACGTCACCGGGCATAACGGTATTATCGAATACGACCCCGCAGAACTGGTACTGGTAGCCCGGGCAGGTACACCATTGAAGGAAATCGAATCGCTCTTGAGCAAAAACAAGCAAATGCTGGGTTTTGAACCACCCTTTGTCGAAGACGGAGCCACATTTGGCGGTGCGGTAGCCTCGGGTCTGGCAGGACCACGCCGGGCCTATTCGGGTGGAGTACGGGATTTCATGCTTGGTGCCACCATTGTCAATGGAAAAGGGGAAATCGTGACCGCAGGTGGCAAGGTCATGAAAAATGTCGCCGGTTTTGACCTGTTTCGTCCGATGGCCCGTTCCATGGGTACACTGGGTGTGTTATTGAAGATTGCAATTCGCGTTTTGCCCATGCCAGAGGTCGAAAAAACCCTGCTTCATTGGGAAAGCGACCAGCTATGTGCACTTAAGAAAATGAACCAGTGGCCGTGCGAAACACAGGCCATCAGCGCGGCGAGTTGGGATGGAAGACATATACGTATCCGGCTCTCGGGCTCATCCTCCGGTATTGAACATGCACGTTCAACCATTGGCGGGGAGTTCATTGACGGGACAGAATACTGGCAGGATCTCAACAATTTCAGACTGGACTTTTTTCATCAGACGGAGCGCCTATGGCGTATCAGTCTTGCGCCCATGAGCGAGCCATTCGGTGTTAGCGCCACACAACTCATTGACTGGGGCGGCGCACAGCGCTGGCTCAAGAGCGATGAGCCACCCGCATCCATACGCTCGCGGGCCAGCCAATTAGGTGGCCACGCCGAATGCTTTAGTGAGGACGACACGGTAGCGACCTTTCATCCATTGGAGGGAAGCGCACTTGCTGTGAACCAGCGCTTTAAGACCGCACTCGACCCTGCCGGAATTCTGAATCCCGGTCGTATGTACCCAGAACTATAGAATCGTGGAGATTCATCTCGATAAAAAGATTGCCAGCGAGGCGTGGGCGCAGGAAGCCGAAAGTATCGTGCGAAAATGTGTGCACTGTGGTTTTTGTAATGCGACCTGCCCCACCTACCAGTTGCTCGGTCATGAATCGGACGGTCCGCGCGGACGCATATACCTGATTACACAATTGCTGGAAGGCCAACCGGCTGACTTGCAAACCCGGGCTCACCTGGACCGTTGTTTACTATGCCGGGCCTGCGAGACAACCTGCCCTTCCGGTGTCTCTTACGGCCGTTTACTGGAGACAGGACGGCATATGCTGGAGCAACAGGAGCCGAGAACGGGACTCGACCACCTGAAACGCAAATTGATGACCACGCTGATCCCCAACCAGCGCCTGATGCAGACCGGCGTCATGCTGGCAAAGCCATTACGTGGCCTGTTACCGGCAAGCGTTTCCAGCCAGTTACCCCTGGCCGGAAAAGATTTGTTCAGACCGGCAAACACACACCCGCGCAAAATGTTGCTCCTGGAAGGCTGTGCCCAATCGGGTCTGACCCCGGAAACCAATGCCGCAGCGGCACGGGTATTGAACCGGTTTGGAATTCAACTGCTACCTGAATCCAAGGCCGGTTGTTGTGGCGCGCTCCGTTTACATACCTCAGAGCGTGAGAAGGGTCTCAGGGATATCCGACAGCGA
>RCNE010001404.1_pt1 | contig 13030 bp, 13 predicted proteins | sample 2041361 | NCBI WGS metagenome assembly RCNE01 (sample SAMN09708229, study PRJNA481090) | Marine sediment metagenome, whole genome shotgun sequencing project.
TGCCTCTTCGTCCTCGAGCCGACTCGGCGGCCACCCTGATGACCCGTTCGATCTCCGGAACCGAGTAGACCATTTCATTTCTCGCGACCATCCCATCATCCGATAGGGAGGACGGGCCGAAGTAGATGCCGCCCGTCAGTTCGCGAACGAACAGGATGTCGACGCCGGAAGCGTCTCGGAGGGGAGAGGCCGATGGGAAGCGAACCTGGATGGGGCGCAGGTTCACGTACAGACCGAGTTCGGATCGGATTCCGAGGAGGCCATCTTCGGGTCGAGTCTTCGCCGTGGGGTCATCCCACCGGGGGCCGCCAACGGCGCCGAGCAGAATCGCGTCCGACGAGCGACACGCTTCGACCGTGGATGAAGGCAGGGGATCGCCGGCTACATCGATGGCCGCACCACCGATCAGGTGCTCATCAAATGTGAACGTCAACCCGAATCGGATCGCGACCGCCTCGAGAGCCTTCCTCGCCTCGGCCACGACCTCGGGTCCGATGCCGTCGCCGGGGAGGACTGCGAAGTGACTCACGAGTTGCTCGGATCGAGCGCACCGTTGCGAGCGGCGAGCGCCTTGTTCAGCGCCGCGACGAATGCCCGAGCGGAGCCCTCGACGACGTCGGTTGAGACGCCGCGACCCAAGTAGGTAGTAGGTCCGATCTGGATGATGACGTTCACCTCTGCCATCGCATCGGCCCCTGAGGTGAAGGGAACGACGCGGTAGTCCAGCAGCGTCGCCGGTATCCCGAATGCGTCCTGCAGGGCCACGAAGGCAGCATTCACCATGCCGTCGCCTTCGGCTCTGACCTCGATCGGTTCGTCTCCTCGTGTGACCCGGACTGTCGCGACCGGTGTCTCTTGGTCGCCACCGCTGAGGTGGAGACCGACGAGTTTCACGACGTCGGCGACGATGCCGGTCTCTTCCTCGATGATCCCTCTGAGACCTTCTTCACCGATCTCGCCCTTGCGGTCGGCGAGTTCCTTGAATCGATCGAACGCCCGCTGGAACTCGACGTCCTCGAGAACGACACCCATCTTGTCGAGCGTGTCGGCGAACGCGGCCCTGCCGGAGTGCTTCCCGAGGACGAGCAGCGACCGCTGACCAACGGCAGCAGGGTCCATGATCTCGTACGTCTCCCGGTGCTTCAGCACACCATGCTGGTGGATCCCAGCCTCGTGAGCGAAAGCGTTCCTGCCGACGACCGCCTTGTTGAACTGCACCGGGTAGCCGGTGAGGCGGGAGACAAGACGCGATGTCTCGAAGATCTGGGTGGCGTCTGCGCCGACGTCGACGCCGAAGTGATCGCGGCGGGTCCGAACCGCCATGATGATCTCTTCGGTCGAGGTGTTCCCCGCTCGCTCGCCGATGCCGTTTATCGCAGTCTCGATCTGCCTGGCGCCTACTCCGATCGCCGCAAGGGAATTCGCCACGGCCATGCCGAGGTCGTTGTGACAGTGCGTCGAGATGATCACGTTTTCGTCTCCGTTGCGGACTTCGCGAACGACACGCTCGATGAGAGCGGCGAATTCGGACGGCATCGAGTAGCCGACGGTGTCGGGGATGTTGATCGTTGTTGCACCGGCGGCCACGGCCGCCTTGCACGTCTCGATGACGAAGTCCGGGTCGGATCGTGTCGCGTCCTGAGGAGAGAACTCCACATCATCGGAGTACGTCATCGCTCGTCGTACGCCTTCGACGATCGATGTGAGGGCTTCGGAGGGCGTGATGTTGAGCATCCGTTCCATGTGGATAGGCGAGGTCGACATGAACACGTGGATCCGTGAACGCTCAGCAGGAGCCAGTGACTCGGCTGCACGGTCGATGTCGCCGGGATGGGTTCTGGCGAGCGCGGCGATGACCGGTCCGTGCACTTCGGTTGAGATCCGGTGGATGGCATCGAAGTCCCCCTGCGACGAAGCGGCGAAGCCCGCTTCGATGACATCCACTTTCAGTCGGGCGAGCTGGGTCGCGATCGCAACCTTGTCGTCCGGCGAGAGAGCGATCCCTGGCGCCTGTTCCCCATCACGCAACGTCGTGTCAAAGATGATCAACCGCTCAGTCATACGCCCGTCGTCTTCTTGGCTGTGGGCTGTCCGCTGTTCGCTCTCAGTCATACGTCGTCAGCCGGTACTTTGTCGACCAGGAAGGGCATCATCGCTCGCAGCTCACGGCCCACACGCTCGACCGGGTGGTCGGCCACCGCTGCTCTGGCAGCGAGAAGGTTCGGTGTACCCGCCCGGTATTCGGCCATCCATTCTTTGGCAAACTCCCCGGATTGGATCTCGTCGAGAATCTTCCGCATCTCGGCTTTGGTTTCTCCCGTTGAGATCCGGGGGCCACGGGTGATGTCGCCGTATTCAGCGGTATCCGAGACCGAGTGCCGCATCCAGGAGATCCCGCCCTCGAAGAGGAGATCGACGATGAGTTTCAACTCGTGGAGCACCTCGAAATACGCCATCTCCTCGGCGTATCCGGCTTCGGTGAGTGTCTCGAACGCAGCACGGATCGTGGAATCGATACCACCGCAGAGGATGACCTGTTCGCCGAAGAGATCGGTCTCGGCTTCATCGCTGAACGTTGTCTCGATCACACCGGCGCGCGTGCCGCCGATCCCGTGCGCATAGGAGAGGGCGACGGCCTTCGCCTCGCCTGTGGCGTCCTGGTGCACGGCAATGAGGGCGGGGACGCCACTCCCTTCGACGTACTGGCGTCGGACGAGATGACCGGGGCCCTTCGGGGCGATCATGGCGACGTCGACATCGGGCGGGGGAGTGATGTAGCCGAAACGGATGCTGAAGCCATGAGCGAAGAGCAAGAGATCGCCTGGGTTGAGGTTGGGTGCGATGACCTCTTCGTATAGCTCGGGCTGAATCTGGTCGGGCACGAGGACCATGATCACATCGGCCCAGTCGGCTGCTGTTGCGGGATCGACGACCTTGAGACCGGCTTCGGCTGCCCGGTTCGTTCGGGGAGATCCGTCCCTCAAACCGACGACGACGTCGACGCCCGAGTCCTTGAGGTTCATGGCATGGGCATGGCCCTGGCTTCCGAAGCCGAGAACCGCGACCTTGCGGCGGGCGATCAGCGCCGGATTGGCGTCCCCTTCGTAGTACATGGTTGGCATTGGGGCCTCCTCAGGCGCTCTTCGTTTGACTCTTGGCGGTCTTCTGATCCCGCGCCAGGGCGATACGACCGGACTTGGCGAGCGAGACAACACCATATGTGCTCATCAGCTGAAGGAAGTCGGCGAGCCTCTCCGGTGGGCCGGTGACTTCGAACGTGATCGTCGTCACACCGACGTCCACGACCTTCGCCTCACAGACGCGTGCCGCATCGAGGATCTCGCCTCGGAGCTTCGGACCGGCGTTGACACGCACGAGCATGATCTCGCGTTCGATTGCGGTTCCCGGCTCGAACTCGGTGACCTTCACCGTGTGGACGAGCTTGTAGAGCTGCTTGACGATCTGCTCCATCTCGGGACCGTCGACGACGACGGTCATCCGCGACATGCCGGGATCCTCGGTGGGCCCCACGGTGAGTGAATGGATGTTGAAGCCTCGCCTGGCGAACATCGTCGACACGCGTGCGAGCACGCCGGGCTTGTTCTCGACGAGAACTGCGATGACGTGTTTCACACGAGTTCCTCTCTGCTCATGAAGTCTTCTCTGCTGAGGGCGATGTCGTCGTTCGATCCGCCTGCCGGGACCATCGGGAAGACCATGGCCTCCGGATCACAGATGAATTCGACAAGGACCGGGCGGTCATTGATGGCGAGCGCTTCCTCCAGCGCCGTAGCTACCTGATCGGGTCGGTCGACCCGGATCCCGACTGCCCCGCATGCCTCGGCGAACAACGCAAAGTTCGGAACGGTGGGAGATAGCTCGGTCTGCGACAATCGTCCGTCGTAGAAGAGGTTCTGCCACTGCTTGACCATGCCGAGGGAAGCGTTGTTCAGCAGGGCGACCTTGATGGGGATGTTCTCAACGGAGGCCGTGATGAGTTCGGTGCCCGTCATCTGGAAGCATCCGTCTCCGTCGATGGCGAAGACCACCTCGTCGGGCGTGCCGACCTTGGCGCCGACGGCAGCCGGGATCGCATAGCCCATCGTTCCGAGGCCGCCCGAGTTGATCCATCGCCGTGGTTCTTCGAAGCCCCAGAACTGCGACGCCCACATCTGATGCTGTCCGACGCCGGCCACGATCGTCGCGTCACCCCCGGTGAGACGGTGGAGTTCCTCGATCACGTACTGCTGTTGGATCGGCCCCTCGGGCTCCTGAACGTATGTCAGGGGATACGTCGTCTGCCAGTCTCGCACCGTCGCGAGCCAGGAATCCCTATCGGGCTGAGCGCCGCGGCGTTCGGTCTCGGCGATCAGTTGCTCGAGCACCGCCTTGGCATCTCCGACGATCGGCACGTCGGCGAACCGGATCTTGCTGATCTCGGCCGGGTCGACGTCGACGTGGATGATCTTCGCCTCGGTGGCGAAGCTCTTGAGATCGCCTGTGATCCGATCGTCGAAGCGAGCACCGATCGTGATGAGGAGATCAGAGCGTTGCATTGCCATCGTTGCCGTGTAGTTGCCGTGCATGCCCGGCATGCCGAGGTTGAGTGGGTTGGAGTCGGGGAAGATGCCACGAGCCATGAGGGTTGTGACCATCGGAACGTTGATCATCTCTGCGAAACGCTTCAGTTCCTCGGCTCCGCCCGCTGCGACGACACCGCCGCCGACGTAGAGGACCGGACTCTCGGATGCCTCGATGAGATCCACGGCGGCCTTGACCTGGCGAGGGTGGCCCTTCACCGCCGGTTTGTATCCGGGGAGGTTGATCTCTCCCGGACGATGCCACGTCATCGTGTCGACGAGCACGTCTTTCGGCACATCGATCAGAACGGGGCCCTTCCTGCCGGTCGATGCGAGGTGGAACGCCTCGCGGACAGCATCGGGGATCTCGTCGGCGGTTGTGATCAGCGAGTTGTGCTTCGTGGCTGGCATCGACATTCCCCATGTGTGCGCCTCTTGGAAGGCGTCGTTTCCGATCGACGTTGTTGCCACCTGTCCGGTGATCGCAACCATCGGGACGGAATCCATGTAGGCGTCCTGGAGCGCAGTGAGGAGATTCGTTGCTGCGGGTCCCGACGTCACGATGGCCACACCGACGCGTCCGGTGGCGTGTGCATAGCCGGAGGCCATGTGGCCGGCGCCCTGCTCATGGCGGGCGAGGACGTGACGAATCGGGGATTCGATGAGTGGATCGTAGGCTTTGAGGATCGCTCCGCCCGGCATACCGAAGACGACCTCTACCCCCTCATACTCGAGAGATCGGATGAGCGCTTGGGCGCCGGTCAGTTGTTCTGGCATGGTGTTGCTCCGGATACAAGAAACCCCCCGTTTGACACGGAGGGTCAGGCACACACGTTGAGTCGTGTGCGCCTAGGCGATAAGGACTACGAGCAGGTTGTCGAAGACGGTCATGTTGGTTTTCGTTGGGAGCCTGCAATTATGGCACGACCACGATACCTGTCAAGGACACCATGAGTATTGCCAAGCAGCTTCGCCTGATTCTCGGCCCGGCGATCGACGCTGCACGAGCCGCCCTCAGAGACCTGGACGATGAGGATGTGCCAGGTCGCCTCCGGGCGATAGCGAAGCAGAGCGGCGGGATGCTTCCGGTTCCTCTTGTCAAGACGTTGCTTCGACGCATCGATGAAGATGACTGGTTCCGGGGCAAGGTCATCGAGTCGTTCGATCGGCTCGGTAGCGAGGATCCCGTCTCCTCCTCCTATTTGAATCGTGGAGCGGGTTGGTGGATTGCGGTTGCGGAAGCGGTGACCACGCAGGCAGCCTCCGAAGGAGAGGCTCGGGTGGAACAACTCCAAGCAAGACTCGAAGAGGCGCGAGCCCGCGGTCGGTCGGATCGAGCGAAGATGAAGACCCTGAAGAGGCAACTAGCAGACGCCGAGAAGGATGCGCAGGCGGTGATCGCAGACAGGCTCGATCCGCTCAGAGCCGCCGTTGTTGAGGTACGGGCCGAATGCGATCGGGCAGACAGCAGGGTTGTTGGGCTGCGGGCTGAGGTGGAAGAGGCGCACGAGGAACGACGGGAGGCGGAGAGGATCGCTGCGGTGCACTCCGAACAGATCCGATCAGCGAAGCGTGAGGTGGCCGAGCTCCGGCGGTCGCTTGAAGCCGGTGTGTCCGAGTCGTTTCCTCGCCGACCGATTGAGATTGGTCGGTGGCTCGACCGGGCTGCGGGAACCCTCACACCTTTTCGAGAAGCGGGTGCACCTGCGCCCGAGGGAGATGGGCACAACGAGGACGACATGCCGGCGATACCGGCCGGAGTCGCTCCCGATTCTGCAGCTTCGATCGAGGCATTGGTGGGTCTCGACAGCGTGGCGATTCTTATCGACGGTCACAATCTTCTTGGCGTGCTCGACGCATCGACAATGGCGACCGGTCGTGCGCGAAGGGAGTTGATCACCGCACTTGGCAAGCTCAAACGTCACGTCGGTGATGCAACCATCGAGGTCGTGTTCGACTCGGGCCTCGCGGATGGCCGACCAACCACGTTGACGGAAAGCGGTGTCGTCGTCCGGTTCGCCGACGCGGAGGTCATCGCCGACGACGTGCTCGTGGATTTGGCTGCCGACTGCGGCAGTGCTGCGATCGTGATCTCAGACGATCGGGAGGTCAGGGACCGTTCCGCTCACTACGGGGCAACCGTCCTGTGGGCAAAGGCCCTCGCAGCCTGGCTGTAGGGCCCGTTTCGCGGGCCGGCTGACACACCGGAGCTCATGCCAGAAGGCATCCTCGTGGAGAGGATCACACGACTGAGCGATACGCGAAGGATTGATATCTGTCGGGCGCTGGCGACGGCAACGAACTGCTGAGGCAGCTACAGCACCAACTCGGCGAGCGTTCGCACGGTGTCGAGATCTGTCGTGGCGGCGATGAGCGTGGTGATCCCGGACTCCTTCCACACTTCGAGCCGGTCGGCGATGCGTTCTCGCGAACCAACCAGACTCACTTCGTCGACGAGGTCGTCCGGCACCGCTCGCATCGCTTCCATCTTGTGACCGGCGAGGTAGGACTCCCGGATCCGATCGGCGGCTTCGCCGTACCCGTAGCGGTGAGCGAGGTCGTGGTAGAAGTTCTTCCCCTTCGCCCCCATCCCCCCGATGTACAACGAGATCATCGGCTTGGCAGCGAGACGGGCGCGGTCGAGGTCGTCATCGAGCGACACAAACACCGACACGGCAGTGTCGAACCGATCGGCCTTGTCCGTCTCCCCGGATCGGGTGAATCCTTCGTCGAGAAGAGGCCGGAATACGGTGCCGGCCTTCTCCGGTGAGTAGAAGACCGGGAGCCAGCCATCTGCGATCTCTGCGGTCAGGCGGACGTTGTTCGGCCCGATCGCGGCGAGGTAGATCGGCAGATCCGGGCTGTGGGACTTCGAAATGAGTCTGAGTGCCTTGCCGACACCGGTCGTTCCCGGGCCCCGATACGGCATCTGGTAGTACTCGCCGTCGTACTCGACCGGCTCGTCTCTTGCGAGGATCTTCCGAACGATCTCGACGTACTCCCTGGTCACCCGGAGAGGTTTCCCATAAGGGCGGCCGTGCCAGCCCTCGACAACCTGTGGTCCGGAGACTCCGAGTCCGAGCAGGAAACGGCCGTGAGACATCTCGTCGAGGGTCGACGCCGTCATGGCCGTCATGGCGGGCGTTCTCGCCGGCATCTGCAGGATTCCCGATCCGAGCATGATCCGCTCTGTTCGAGCGGCGAGATAGGCGAGCGGGGTCACGGCATCCGATCCGTAGGCCTCAGCGGTCCATACGGAGTGGTACCCGAGACGTTCAGCCTCCGTTACCAGTGTCGCATCGGCGGCAAGCTTCGTGCCCCAGTAGCCAAGATTGAGTCCAAGACGCATAGCGAAAACGGTAGTCGGTCGTCGGTTGTCGGTAGAACTGTCTCGTCCGGCTCACGGTTCATGACTCACAGCTCATGACCGGAGACTCGCACTTTCTGTCACACCCGTTCTCTAACTTGCTGCTATCTGCTGAAAGGACACATGTTGATCATCGATTGTGATGTTTGTGTGATGGACGGGAGCGGCGCTTGCGCCGACTGTATCGTTCCGATGCTGTTGTCCGGCACCGGCGGGCCCACCCGGATCGGCGATGATGAGGAGGCGGCCATCGGTGCCCTGGCCGATGCGGGCCTTGTCTCCCCGATACGACTCGTCGTTCGTGGCCCGGATCGCGGTGCTGTGACGGCCTGAAGGCGTTCGCTGCGGAGCGACGCTGCTCATCGCGCCGTATCGTGGTCTCGTGCTGCGGGAACACCTTCAAGAGATCGCCCTCGATCACGGGTGCACGGGTTTCGGTATCACGACGGCAGATCCGTTCGACGGTCTTGCTGCGGTCATGGAGCAGCGCAGGGAGGAGGGTCTGGCGGGCACGCTTGCGTTCACGTATCGAGACCCCGCTGTGGCGTCAGACGTGCGCAGGAGTTTCCCGTGGGCGCAACGTCTCGTCACGGTCGCATACGCGTACCAGCCGGTAGCGGGAACTGCGACTGCATCTGCGGCCACGGTGCGGATCGCCCGTTTCGCAGACGGCGACGCTTACGTTGGGCTGCGAGGCGCGCTCGATGCCGTCGCCGCCCACCTGGAGAACGAGGGTCATCGGGCGGCAGTGCTTGCCGACGACTCCCGTCTCGTCGATCGCGCCGCCGCCGTGCGTGCCGGAGTCGGTTGGTGGGGAAAGAGTTCGATGGTGCTCGTTCCCGGCGCAGGGCCCTGGGTGCTGATCGGTTCTGTCGTCACCGATGCGTCGCTCGATTCCGGCCTACCGATGGCGCGTTCCTGCGGCTCGTGCGTCGCGTGTATCCCGGCATGTCCGACGAGTGCCATCGTCGCGGATGGCATCATCGACGTACGGCTCTGCCTGTCGCACCTGCTCCAAGCCCCGGGAGTCATCCCCGTCGAACTGCGCACTGCCGTAGGCGACCGCCTCTACGGTTGCGATGACTGTCTCACCGCATGCCCACCAGGCCATCGGGTTCTTACCAGTGCTCGATCGGTCTCGGGACCGACGATCGTCGAGATTCTTGGATCAAGCGACGGTGACCTTCTCGAGACATACGGCCACTTCTATCTGCCGTCGCGCCGGCCGAGGATCCTGCGACGGAACGCACTGATCGCAGCGGGCAATGATCGCTCTGAACACCTCGAACCGATCGTCATCGGTTACCTCGGCCACCCGGACTGGTTGCTAAGGGCCCACGCAGCATGGGCGGTCGGCGAATTCGGCTCCGGGTCCAGCCGGGCGGCTATCGAACTGGCACTCGAGGATGAGCACGACGGGCGGGTCCGGACCGAGTTGCTCGGGGCCAAAGATCACCAGCCGCTCGATCCGGGTCTACGCTGACGTCCATGGTTCCCATCTATGCAATCGCCCTCTTCGCGGGATTCCTGATGCTGCTCGCATGGATCGTGGGGGTGGCCGTAGGAACGTGGGTGGACGGATGGGAGTTCGTCGACCCGGAACGTCGCTTCGGCACGATTGGGCGTTCGATCGTCGCCGGCGTCGTCGGATTCGGCATGGCCGGCATGTCGGCCTCGTTCGGCGGGTGGCCTCCTTTGCTCGCGGTCTTCGGTGCGCTGGCCGGGGCAGCCGCGATGGTGGCCGTTGCCCGTGTATTCGGTCCAGACGTTGCCTGATGCTCATCATCTCGGACGTCCACGGAGCCGTTGAGGCGCTTCGACAAGTCGCCTCGATGGGCGAGCCCCTCCTCGTCCTGGGCGATTTGATCAACTACATCGACTATCGGTCGAACGATGGCATCGTGGCCGACGTTTCGGGGAGGGCCCTCGTGGAGGAGTTCGTCAGGATTCGCCGAACCGACGGCCACGAAGCCGCGTCCGAACTGTGGCATCGCCACTGGGCCGGGCGCGAGGATGAGCTTCGGGAGCGATACCGGACGGCTACCGAGGCTGCGTATGCGGAGGTCTGTGATGCTCTGAGCGGATGCGAGGCATACGTGACCTACGGGAACGTCGACAGGCCGAAGATGCTCGCCGACCATCTCCCGGGAGGATCTCGTTTCATGGACGGCGAGGTCGTCACGATCGGCGGCATCCGTGTTGGATTCGCCGGGGGCGGCATGAAGACCATCGACACACCGGGCGAGATCACCGAAAGTGAGATGGCGGCGAAGTTGGCGAACCTGGGCTCCGTCGACATTCTCGCGACCCACGTTCCCCCGGCCGTCCCGGCGCTTGCATGCGATGTCATCGGCGGCCGCGAGAAAGGTTCGGTGGCGATCCTCGAATACATCGAGCGAGTGCAGCCGCCGTTCCACTACTTCGGAGACATCCACCAGCCGAGAGCCACGACGTGGCGCCTCGGATCGACGACGTGCATCAACACCGGTTACTTCCGGGCCACCGGACGAGCTACCCGGCATGCATGACGTCGACCTGGATCGGCTGGCATCGGCGTATGCATATCGACCGCCGTCCGATGTATCGATCGAGCGCGCCGAGCGGGCGGGCTTGCTCCTCGGCCCCGGGGCACGGGTTCTCGATGTCGGGGGTGGTCCCGGGAACCACTCGGCGGTCTGGAAACGACAGGGTCACCATCCGGTGCTTCTCGACCCGTCGATGACGATGCTGGCCGGATCGAGAGACCGGGATCTCACCGGTGTGCGCTCAACGGCGCAAGGCATGCCGTTCCGCACCCGATGCTTCGCTCTGGTCTGGTTCCACCTCTCCATCCACTACGGAGATTGGAGAGCATCGGTCGACGAGGCGCTCCGAGTGGCCGATGACGACGGTCGGATCGAGATCTGGACGCTCGGTCCCGATCACTACGAGCACTCCTTCCTCACGAGTTGGTTCCCGTCGGTTGCTGTTATCGATGCCGGTCGGTTTCCGGACCCGGACGCGTTGGCCTCATACCTGATGGACCGCGCGTCCTCGGTCTCGGTTACCCATCCGATCGAGACCGTCGTGAAGACCGCCGGCGATTGGATAACAGCGATCGAAGCAGGATTCGTTTCCACGCTCCAACTCCTGCCGGACGAGGAGCGCACTCGTGGAATCGCGGCCGTCCGGCTTCGCTATCCGGACCCTTCAGAACAGATAGGGTATGAACTCCGGTTCACGCGGATCGTTGCGGACGGTGTTCGAACCTGACCGCTCTCTCCGCCACCATCCGACGTTTGGCTACGATTCAGCAGCACTGAGAGAAGGAGTATCGATGGAGGGCACGGTTCAGACAATCGAAGTTGCCGCATCGCAGCAGTTCGTCTACGAGATCGCTCTCGACATCGAGACGTACCCGGAGTGGGCAGGCGGAGTGAAATCCGTGGCTGTGATCGAAGAGGACGAGTACGGGCGGCCATCCGTTGCCGACTTCACCATCGATGCGATGATCAAAGAGATCTCCTACACACTCGACTACAACTACGACGTCGAGAATGGGTTCGCGTGGACGGCACGGCCGAACGACGATTTGACGCTCCTCGAAGGGACATACACGTTCAACGTGATCGAGGACGACAACACTGAAGTTGTCTACGCCCTTCGGGCAGAACCGAATTTCACGGTGCCCGGTTTCCTGCGGAGACAGGCTGAGAAACAGATCGTCGGTACGGCACTGCGGGGCTTGAAGAAGCGAGCGGAAGAAGCCGTCTGATGAGGATCATCCTCATCACCGGCAAGGGTGGTGTGGGAAAGACAACCGTCGCAGCAGCGACGGCGATTCGTGCAGCAGATCTCGGTCATCGAACGCTGGTGATGTCGACCGACCCCGCTCACTCGCTCGCCGACGCCTACCAAGTGCGACTCGGCGATGAACCGACCACGGTGGTCGAAGGGCTCGACGCGCAGCAGATCGACTCGCAGCAGCGACTCGAGGAGTCGTGGGGAGCCGTTCGTGACTACCTGACAGAGATCTTCGATTGGTCGGGCCTGAATGGCATCGAAGCCGAAGAGCTGACGGTCTTCCCGGGAATGGACGAGCTCTTCTCTCTTGCCAGCGTTCGCGATCACGTCGACTCCGGGAAGTACGACGTGATCATCGTGGACTGTGCGCCGACTGCCGAGACGCTCCGACTGTTGAGTCTCCCCGAGGTGATGTCGTGGTATATGGAGAAGATGTTCCCGGTTGGGCGCAAAGTGGCCAAGGTCGTCCGCCCTGTGATGAGCCGCGTGTCGTCAATGCCGATAGCGAATGAGCAGGTGTTCGACTCGGTGACCCGCTTCTACGAGCGCATCGACGGCATTCGCGAGATCCTCGGTGACCCCGAGATCACGTCGGCCCGTCTCGTGATGAACCCGGAGAAGATGGTGATCGCGGAAGCTCGCCGAACCTACACGTACCTCGGCCTCTTCGGGTACGCCGTCGATGCCGCGATCGTGAACCGTGTCCTCCCTGACGTTGTCACCGATCCCTATTTCGAGCGGTGGAGGGAGATCCAGCAGACGCATCTCGATTCGGTCGAAGAGGGATTCGCCGACGTCGACATCCGGCGCCTGCGCCTCTTTGACCAGGAGATGGTGGGTCCCGATCTCCTCAGATTGGTTGGTGAAGAACTCTTCGGCGATACCGATCCAACGGAGCGATTGTCCGAGGGACGGCCATTCCGTGTCGAGGACGACGGTGAGAACGTCGTGCTGATCGTCGGCATGCCATTCGTGGAACACTCGGACGTTGACATGATGCGCCACGAACACGAGTTGTTCGTGACGGTCGGCCCCTATCGACGATCGATCGTGCTGCCCGATTCTCTCCGACGAAGGCACGTTCTGGGTGCCAAACTGCATGAAGGGGAACTGCGAGTGACATTTGGGATGGTGGAATGATGTGGGATCGGTTCAGGGAGCAGCGCCCGATTCAGAACGGACTCCGTCGGGCCGGGGTGCACATGGCCAAGGCCACGTATGAGGTTGTCGGTGGCGTTGCCGCCTTCGTCGACGAGATCGCCTCGGCAATTCGAGAAGCCCCCGACGACGAAGACGGCAC
>RCNE010001407.1_pt1 | contig 13010 bp, 13 predicted proteins | sample 2041361 | NCBI WGS metagenome assembly RCNE01 (sample SAMN09708229, study PRJNA481090) | Marine sediment metagenome, whole genome shotgun sequencing project.
CTTATCTACATTCGCGCTCTGGCAGGCTCTAAAAACAGCCTGAACAGAGCGCGAACACTGACTTAGGAGATGTTTTGCGCCCCAACTTTGACGCCACTGAAGAACTGGAGGCTTTGCGTAAAAGAAAAGCGCTTAGTCGCAAGCGCCGATTCAGAAAGAATCGCTTGGAGCGTTATCGAGCTGAACTGATTACCTTACGTCAATCAGGCGCAAGTTATCGAGAGTTATCTGATTGGATTAGAATGAACAAGCGTTGGAAAGTTGACCATACTGTCATTCGTCGATGGATGATTAAGTTACCAGAACTGGTGCATCAAAATGGCTAGTTTCGCAAAAGCATCTACACAAGCCAATCGTGCTATTCGTCGTTCATTGGCTTTGGGGAAAGCAAGCCATAACGCGAAAGATTCTGGCAAAATTCACAGTGTTGTTACTGCACAAACTTACCAGGCTTCTTTAAAACTATTAGCAGAATGGGATAAGGTAAATGGAGGTAAAGGATTAACTCTCTTAGATACCTCCCGAGCAGAAGCATATCTTTTAGAACGTGCAGAGTATGTTACTCAAAAGACCTTAGACAAAGATCGTCAAGCATTACAGATACTCCCGAATGTAGATAAGCCTGATCGCATAAAGTCGCAGGTCATAAATTCAGGACTTTCAACCCAAAGTCGAGCATATGACATAGCACAGGTTGAACATCTTGTTAATCATCAACAAGAACATAATGCATTAGCTACTGAAATATCATACGAAGCAGGACTTCGTGCACATGAACTTTATACAATCAGACCTATAGCAGAACAAGCAATAAGCACGCACCGGAAATTTAGCGATGAGCGGTTTGAAGGTCGCACATCTTTTGTACCTTATTCGGTTGTTGGTAAAGGTGGATTGATTCGTGAAGTAAGGTTGTCAGAAGATTTATCGAAACGACTAGAAAGTACAAGACTTGGTAAACCAAAAATTGCCGTGGATAGAGGAATTCATTATCAGCAGCATTATGATATTGGGGCCGGAAAGGCATGGTCACAAAGCTTCTCAAGTGCATCAAGTCGAGAGTTTGGATGGTCGAATGGTGCACATGGTCTTAGACATAATTACGCACAAGACAGAATGAGAGACATTCAAGGTTTAGGTCATACTTATCATTCTGCGCTTGAGATTGTTTCACAGGAAATGGGACATTTCAGACCCGACATTACGGAGGTTTATTTACGCTAATGTTTACACATAAAAAGGATGAAGAAATTGCAGAGCTTAAAGAAACTGTTGAATCACTTAACTCCAGGCTAAAATCAGAAGAAACGATGAGAATTGACTTAGGTGTAAAAGCCGATCGAGAATATGTTGAGCATAAATCTTTTGAGAATGATTCATTATTAAAAGAAGAAAAACTGAATTCTGAAATTGCTCGATTAAGGAGAATAGTTACCTCAGAAAAGAAGAAAAGGATTAACTCGGTTTGTGCCAATAGACGAAGACTTCATGGCAGAAGCAAAATGAATTAATAGAGTAGTTCACTAAATGAACTCAATAATTTTTACCGTTTAAATTGTAAAAAGAAACGCGACTCTAGATTTCTAGAGCTTACACCTGAAGACCCAATCAGGATTTTATAAATAAATATGGAGGCATTTAAATGCAAATACAGAACTCGTCATCTGGTTTATGAGACAAAAGCGAGATAAGTGAAAATGGTGCGATTTGACAGTATTTACTGTTGATTGAGTCCAACCAAACGAACACTCAAATTCGTTAAATGTGAGGCCATCGGGACGATTATCTTTTACGGTATGACGCTCTCGATCAACTAATTAATCAGTTGATGTAACTAACCAGAAATACTTTGGAAATAACAAAAAAAGAGCGAGGATGGTTTGGCAACCCCGCTCTATTTTTGCTAGAAATTAAGTAGACTAGTCAGCAATATCTTTGATTATTTGATCTACTTGTTTCTCAAAAAAATACAAAAATGAAGCACAACCGACTTTGATGGGTATTTTTGAGAGCCAACTACCGTTGTCATTCAAAATGAAAAGAAAATGAATGTCAGCTTATTTTGTTGTATCTTTTTGAGAGTCAAATGCATTTGTCACTCAAAAAATAGGATAAGTGAGTGACAAATTGTTTTGATGTGTATTTTTGAATGCCTATCGTATTTGACTCTCAAATTAACGAATATATATGACTCAAAGTAATTTGATGATAATATATAACTAAATATTAGTGACTAATTAGAGAAAACATGCCATTAGAATTAAACATGGAAAACGCCGTCTCTTATCATTACGATAAATTTCCTCCAAGAGAACTAGATTATGCAAAACTAGTACCTGCATTGTTAAAAGCGACTGATGCTATTGCTCGCTACGATCAAATGCTCAAAAGCATGCATAATAATGAAATTCTTCTAGCCCCACTAAGGAACCAGGAAGCAGTTATATCATCCAGAATGGAAGGTACTATTAGTACAATGGATGAAATTCTTAAATATGAAGCTGATCACGATAGTGAGTCAAAAAATATAAATGTAAGGCCAGATGTTGTAGAGACTATTTTATACCAAAGAGCACTTCGTATAGCTCAAGACGCCATGTCTGAAGGCTACCCTCTATCAGAGTCTCTTATTAAACAAATCCATCAGAAATTACTTTCAGTTGGCAGAGGCGCTAAAAAATCACCAGGTCAACTTAAAAATGAGCAGAACTATTTAGCAGACAAGTTAAAAAAAGAAATATTATTTATCCCTATTAGCCCAGAAAAACTTACAGATGGATTAGAAGTACTATTTAACTATGTAGAAAATAGCGAGGACCCGGACTTAATAAAAACCGCACTAACACATATTGAGTTTGAAGCATTGCATCCATTTAAAGATGGGAATGGGCGTATTGGACGGATGTTAATTACATTAATGCTATGGTCATCAGGAGTGATATCTGCTCCACATTTTTATATAAGTGCTTACTTTGAAGAAAATAAAGATTTGTATATTGATACAATGAGGAAAGTTTCTGCTGATGATGACTGGGAGAGTTGGTGTATTTTATTTCTTGATGCGATCGAAAAACAAGCAATTAGCAATTTACAAATAGCCGAGAATATACAAGATTTATATGAAGAAATGAAAATTGTTTTTTCAGATATCCTCTCTTCTAAATGGTGTATTAGCGCTTTAGATTTTGTTTTTACCAACCCAGTCTATAGGAATAACAAATTTACAAGTAATAGTGGCATACCAGAGTCAAGTGCGGCTAGATTCACGAGAATGCTTTTAGAAAGAGAAATTATAAGAACTGTTGAGGAAGCTTCTGGGAATCGTGCAGCTTTATATTCTTTTGAACCATTATTGAGACTTGTAAGGGTATAATTAGGGTTTCTACAAATAAATGTTTGGTCTGTCTTTCTATGTAATAAAGAGATTAACAGTCGGAGTATTTAAATATTAGTTACTTAGTATGATTGATGAAGAACTAGAGAATATAAAATAATTAGTCCCATATCTCTTCAAAACGTTTAGCAGATGTTCGAGTATAGATAACTGTATGCTGAATGTTTTTGTGACCTAAAAAATCCTGAATTAATCTAGTGTCGTGCCCCATATTAGCCAAAGCATATCCGCAACCATGACGGAGCATATGTGGATTAACAGAAAAATGAAGTTCTGCTTTTTTTGAAAGCATCTTTAAAAGGTAGTTGATGCTCGACCTATCGAACTGATCACCACGCTCATTAACAAATAAAGTTCTAAGTGATGAATCACGATTATTTAAATACCGTTTAAGAGTTCGTAAAACTTCTGGTCGAATAGGATGAGTCGTCGGTAAACTAGATTTAAGGCGTTTAACAAAAAGTCTTCCTGCCGTTGTATCAAGGTCTGATAACTTAAGCTTACACAATTCGGATACTCTTAATCCATGCCAAAACATTATTTGAATGATTGCTTTATTACGAAGAGGATAACGTGTTTTAGAAGTAGCTTTGATTAGCTGTTCTAGTTCCTCAGTAGTTATGAAGTTTCTGTCTTTATCTTTATTTAATGCAGGATTACTTAGACTTTCTACATTACGATTGTTTTTCTTTGTGTTAGCCTTCATGGTAAGTGCCTATTCTATATAGGCTCATTATACTAAACATTCTACAAAATAGTCATTTTGTAGAATGTTTCATTTTTTCACCCAGTTATTCTAATTAGACTCTGGATTTGGTTAGAATTTATTATAAAAAAGGCATACCTAACTCGAAATAGAATAATCACAAAGGATGTTTGTGCTCTAATTAGGGCTTACCTTATTTGGAATGAAACAAACTTACGGAATCTCTGCCGAGTCGATCAAGTTTAGTGACAATTACAATATCGCCCTCTTCTTTTAACCGTTTTAATTGAGTATCAAGTGATTGTTGAATTGTCGAAACGCGAGCATAACCAAAAAGGCGCATAAAAATGTCTATTAAGTCAAATAGTAGACTTATTTGTCTATTAAATTAAATAAGAGGATTAATAAGACAGTTCAGCGCCCTATTTCAAAGCTGTCTACTAATTTACAAATTAATAGACACTCGTAATTTGTCACAAGATCATAAGGTTGGGTAACATAAAATCAGATTTCAAGAGGTTTAAGAATATTGGTATCTTTTAAGATGTTGTTGCAACTCAGCATTATTTTTCATTTATTAGATTACCTCTTAAGGAAGTACAAATTAAGAAACAACAGTACCCGCTGTTCCTTCAATAATTCTCAACGCATCCTTTAAAGTACCGATACCAGCTTTGCCTTCAATTGCGTTGACGAAATCGCATGCAGCCTCTACTTTAGGTTGCATAGAGCCTTTTGCCAGTGTCATCTGGCTTATTTCTTTTGCTGAAATTTGCCTGATTGCACTTTTCTCTGGCGTTCCCCAGTTTTCATAAACCGCATCAACATCGGTCAGCATTAATAAAATGTCAGCGCCTAGTTTTTTTGCGAGCAAAGAGCTAGCCTTATCCTTATCTATAACTGCTTCAATACCAATAGTACTGCCATCTGGCTGACGGACTATTGGAATACCCCCACCACCAACACAAATAACAGTGATGCCGTGCTCTAATAATAAATTAATGACGGGAATATCAGGAATAGAAACTGGTGCGGGTGACGCAACAACCCGACGATAATTGTCACCATCTGCTGCTACTGTCCAACCTCGCTTAGTTGACAGATTATCTGCTTCTTCTTTAGTGTAGATTGGTCCAACAGGTTTTGAAGGGTCATCGAAAGCAGGATCGTTTGTATCAACTTCGATCTGTGTTAAGAGCATTGCCACCTGATGTTCTGAGGGTAAGGCATTCTCAAGTTCTTGCTCAATCAAATAACCAATCATGCCTACGGTTTCTGCAACCAATACATCCAAAGGATAAGCCTCATCGGGTTTGTATGCAGCTCCTTTCAGAGCAAGCAAACCGACTTGCGGCCCATTGCCATGTGTAACAACAACTTGATGACCCACGGCAATCACTTCAGCAATTGATTTAGCCGCAACTTTGGTATTGGCACGCTGATTTTCAATGGTTAATGGTTCGCCACGCTTCAATAAAGCATTACCACCAAGTGCAATCACTATCAACATGGTTAATCTCCCATCATTGAAACTAGTACCGCTTTAATGGTGTGCATGCGGTTTTCTGCCTGATCAAAGACGATGGATGCCTCTGATTCAAATACTTCGTCTGTGACTTCCATGCAATCTAGTCCAAACTTTGCTTTCATCTCCATACCGATAGTAGTGTCGGTGTTATGGAAAGCTGGTAGACAATGCATAAATTTTGTTTTGGGATTACCGGTTTGCTGCATTAGTTGAGTATTTACTTGATAGGGTTTTAACAAATCAATGCGTTCCTGCCATTTTTCTGCTGCTTCGCCCATCGAGACCCAAACATCGGTATAGATAAAGTCACAACCTTTTACAGCTTCACCAGGATCATCCGTGACTTGCAATTTAGCCCCCGTTTGTAGAGCAATGGATTGTGAATATTCGATTATTTCAGGCTGCGGCCAACAGGCTTTTGGCGCGCACAAGCGAACATCCATACCTAGTTTTGCTCCTCCGATTAGCAGCGAATCACCCATGTTATTTCCAGCATCGCCGATAAAACAGTAACTGATTTCGCCCATTGGTTTTTCACTATGCTCGCGCATGGTCAAGGCATCAGCTAAAAATTGCGTGGGATGGTATTCATTAGTGAGGCCATTAAAAACTGGCACCCCAGAATATTCAGCAAGCTGTTCCACGATTTCCTGACCGAAGCCACGATACTCGATGCCATCGTAAATTCTACCGAGTACCCGAGCCGTATCCTTGATAGTTTCCTTATGACCGATATGAGAACCTGTTGGCCCGAGAAAAGTCACATTCGCCCCTTGATCATAAGCGGCAACTTCAAAACCTACGCGGGTGCGAGTGGAATTTTTCTCAAAAATGAGGGCAATATTCTTTCCCTGCAAACGCTGCTGTTCTGTTCCTGTGTATTTGGCAGACTTTAGATCTGCCGAAAGCTTTAGTAAGAACTTAACTTCAGCTGGGCTAAAGTCTCTAATCGCTAGAAAGCTTCTATTGCGTAAATTGTATGACATTTTTTATCTCCTTCTGCTCGTAATGGAATGATGATGAATCACACTTAATTAGATCGGATCACGTTGAATAGGACAGGTCATGCAATGTGCCCCGCCGCGAGCACGTCCTAACTCAGAACCACGCACGGTAATCACTTCTATTCCAGCCTGGCGTAATTTATCGTTGGTAAACGTATTGCGTTCATAGCCAATCACTACACCGGGTTCTAGCGCAAAAACATTATTGCCATCGTCCCATTGCTCGCGTTCGCGTTCATAACTATCACCGCCAGTGGATATAATTTGTAATTCCTTGATGTCTAAGCACTCTGCCGTAACTTCAAACAGGTTTTTTGTTTCTTCACGAATATCTAGGGTTTCTGCTGAATCACCAGGACGTAGTGAATAACATTTTATCTTTGAGGCAACTTCAAGATAACTGGTTGCAATATCGTGATCGCATAAGCTAAACACAGTATCTAGATGCATCGCCGAGCGTGCTTTAGGCATCTCACAAGCAACAACACGTTCAGCTGCGCCGGAAGCGAATAATGATTTTGCCACCTGCCCCACCGCTTGTGGAGTCGAGCGTTCACCCATGCCAATTAACACCGCACCATTGCCGATTGGCATAACATCGCCACCTTCCAGAGTTGCGGGACCGTGATCGACATCGGGATCACCCCACCATATATTCATTGTTTGTGCAGTAAACAAAGGATGGAAACGATAGATCGCTGCCATTAACAGAGTTTCCTGTCGACGCGCTTGCCAATGCATAGGGTTGAGAGTCAAGCCATTGTAAATCCAGCAACTATTATCACGAGTGAAAATCGCATTAGGTACAGGTGGAATAACAAAACCCTCGGACCCCAGATAGCTTCCGAACATGCCGTGCGGTTTAAAAGGAAGGTCATGAACCGCGATACCACCGATAAGAAATTCAGCAAGATCCGCAGCTTTCATTTCATTTAGCCAGCCGCGTAGTTCGTCCAACATCCCTAGTCCTACATGATCTTCAGTAATCCGACGATCTAGAACCCAAGCACGACCTTGTGGTAATGACAGTATTTCAGCCAATAACTCATGGACATCCAGAACTTCAATATCTCGTTCACGCATATGCTGGCAAAAATCAGCATGATCCTTTTTTGCCTGCTCAACCCAGAATACATCATCGAACAATAGCTCATCACAGTTCATCGGTGTCACTCTGGTATGTGCCAAGCCAGGACGGCAAACTATTACTTTATGTAGTTTTCCGACTTCAGAGTGCACGCCAAGCGTTTCTATTACGTTATTAGACATCTTATTTACCTTATTTATTAATTTTCGATAATTTGTTTTTTAGGCCATTGCACCAATGCTTAGTGCCGCCATGATTAGAATTGAAAGCATTACTAGCAGTGGCCAGACGAAACGTAACCACTTGTTATAAGAAACCCGCCCTATAGCAAGGCCACCTACCACAACCGCCGAAGTAGGAGTTATCAGATTAACGATGCCAGCAGCTGATTGAAAAGCAGTCACAACAAGATCACGACCTACAGATGAAAAATCAGCCAGTGGAGCCATAATCGGCATACTCAATACCGCAAGACCTGAAGTGGATGGTACAAAGAATGAGAGTAAAACTTCGATCCAGTACATGACATTGATGAACACCACCGACGAATAACCTTTAACCGCTTCGGCTGACCAGTTCAGGATGGTGTCGGTAATAAGTCCAGCATCCATTATCACAACGATGCCACGAGCTATACCAATAATTAAGGCAACTCCAAGAAGATCACGTGCGCCATCAACGAAGGCATCCGTATAACCTTTCTCACCAACCCTACCAATTGCTCCGATAACAATTGAAGAACCAAGAAACAGCATTGACATTTTCCCCATCCACCAGCCTTGTGAAGATACGCCCCAAACCATAACTGCGAAGGTGAGTGTAAATACCACTAAAATTAGTTTCTGAGATGTGCTGAGGCGTGCATCTTCAGCCGCCACATGTTTAAGAAAAAACGCTTTATTGCTATCTTTTTGTGCTGCCACTATAGATTTTGAAGGATCCTTATAGACTTTCTTGGCATACCACATGACATAAGCGGTACAAATAATCCAACCCAGAACAAGAATTACCAAACGTAAATTTAAACCATCAGTAAACGGGATACCTGCAGCATTAGAGGCAATAGTGGTTGAAAATGGGTTGATGGTAGAACCCAATACGCCAATTCCAGCACCCAGCATAATGATCGCAACGCCCGTTATAGAATCGTATCCTGCGGCAATCATTATCGGAATAATGAGTATATAAAATGCCAACGTTTCTTCCGCCATGCCGTAGGTAGTTCCACCTGCGGCGAATAGCGCCATCATTATCGGTATCATCCATATCTCGCGACCCTTCATGCCAGACATCGCCCGCGCTATACCCGTATTGATAGCACCAGTCGAATTAACCACGCCGAGAAAACCACCAATAAACAAAACAAAAAGTGCTACGTCAATCGCGTTTGCAGCTCCTGAACTGGGGTCGTAAAAACCTTTGATCGGCGCCATCAGTACATCCAAAATTCCTTGATGATTAGCCTCAACTACCTGATAGGTTCCAGGCACTGGAACATCTTTACCCAACGCTTCATTTTGCACTCGTTCAAACTGCCCCGCCGGGACTATCCAAGAAAGCGCTGCCATAAATATAATTAGACCAAACAGAATCGTATAGGCACTAGGAAATCTTGATTGTATAGCGTTAACCACACCCGATTTATCTTGCGGGGTTTGAGATGTTGTCTCAGTTGAATCAGCCATGTTTATATCCTCTGTAAAATTTAAAACACAATTAAAATAATAAATTTAAACTGCTTGTGAGGATTCACTTTAAGGATTTGCAATGCGTCTTACTATCCGTAGATGTGCGTAACGAACTAAGTAGTTTGCACAGATTTGACTATAGAAAAGCGATTGTAGATAACTGGTTGCAAGCGCTTAGAAAGTTCAAAGCAGAAATGATTTATATCTCCGCATGCTTTCGATGCACATCTTGATGATGATATGGATGGTTTTAGTCTAATGGATAGCGACTATATTTAGATAACGGATCAGATTTGTAAGATTGCCGATGAATTTGCGCAAGGACGAGTGATTTCTATGCTTGAAGGTGGCTTACGACCTAAGCTCATTAGGTCGTTGTGCCACTGAACACGTAAGGGTACTAATGAGGTTGCATCACACTTAATTTACGTCGCATCCAGCCCATATAAAACAGAGCCCAGCCATCAAAAAACAGGCTAATAGATATATACAAGCCGACGATAACAAGTGTTGATTCAGGCCAGCCGATCAGAAACAAAATGGCGAGTGCCAACGAGGTAACGCCATTAAATACCATCCAGCCCCAGCCTAGTAAAGGGCGAATCATATATGCAAAAGTAAAACTACCGAAAGCATCTAGTATAAGATAAACCAATAACAATAAACCTATAACCGCGACACCGTTCATGGGGTAAAACAACATCAAGCCGCCTGTGACCAGCAATATCAGAGGTTTCAACCACTGGGCCCATCCATACGATTTATAGTTAAAAGCATGCACCAACCAGAAAACGCTACCCACTATTAGCAAGCTGGCGATAATTAGCGTCGCCTCTAAAGCCATAAATCCTGGTAGTAATATGCCAATACAACCTAAAGCAATAAGTAAGATTCCAATCACGATTGAGAAGTTACCAAAATGAGGAATAGTCGCTAACACCTCAAGTTGCTCTTGACGAATGTTTCTGTCATTTATTGATTGGCTATGAATAGTTACGTGTTTCATTTGTTAGTTCCTGAAAGCTATTTGACTACGATTTATATAATCAGTCTATTTAGCAGTGCATAACATTCGGTGATGTACGTAGTTAGCTTGTGGTAAATACTTATTTTGAAATAAGAAATATTCAATTAAGCTCTTTATAGTTATTAATTAATTATCAGGAGTTAATCATGTCAATCATATTCAATACCTCAACGAGTCAGCGAGTCATTATGTTAGATAGAGATGCTGAGATAATGTTGAAAACAATCCATACCAGCGGCAGTGTTCCGGGTGCTTTATACCCAGAAGCTATCCCAGCAGCCATTGAAGCTTTAGAAGCTCGAATTAAACTTGAAAGTCATGAAGAAGAGTCGGCAAAAACCGAAGATAGTGATGCTGTTGATATGCAGACAAGAGCATTTCCACTAATCGAACTGATGCACAGCGCTATTGAAAAAAACGAAACGCTAATGTGGGATGAGGGTAATAAACCCTTTAATATAATTAAATAAGACACCTCCCTACTTTTTAGTGAACTTATCGTTTTGTTGTTTAAAACGAATAATTCAATTATTTGCCTGTTTTAAGCATTGCATGTTTCTATGCGTTATTTCGTCTTTAACGTTATTTTCTTATGGTTGTGTTATTACCTTCCTTAAGGAGACTCTGATTATCTTTCCTTAATTAAAAGGTAATTTAAGGAGGCATTTCACTTTTCATAAGTATTTGTTAAATGATTTAAAAAAACTAAACTAAAGATTTTAACTAAAAAATCACTCAAGTAGTCAACGCAAAACTCAATCTAAGAAAAATGAAAGATTCAATGAACCAAAGTCAGCATTTTCTTTTTGTCCATCAAACTCCTTTGAACGTATTACATGACTGTAAGACAAACGTATATTATCGCGTTGAGAGGCAACACCAAGTAGCGAATCCATCACAAAAGGCTTCTTATTAACACTGTGACTATCTTTGAATGTATTGCCATCTAGAAATATATTTTGCGCCACCACTCTAGCCTCCAAGCCACCAAACAAATACCAACTACGCCCCTTAGATGGACGAAAATAAGCGGCACCAGGAAAGCCAGGGCTAATACTAGGCGGGCCAATATCATTATTCAGATTATTACCCAAACGAAACATCATCCCGCCTCCTGCATAAGTATAAATATTACCTAGTGCAAGCACACCGTGAGGCGACCATGAGTACTCCAAACCATTGTTTAAATGATTAAAATACTCCTGCTTTCTTACATATGTTGCTAAAACGCCTGCTTCATCTTTTAACTGATTATCCCAACCATTAACGTTTTCTACTCCAATTAAATCGTGATATTTGTTCTGAACATAACCCGCTTGCGATGAAGGGCCTACTATTCCAACCGCAAATTCAAATGCATTGAGGTCGCGAAACTCAGGTTCGTCTTTTATAATATTAGTAACTGAAGCACCACCATACAACCAACCTGCATAGGGTCGATCGTTTTTAATTAATGCAGTGGCTATTTTATCTTCTGGGGTGAACATTTTCTGACCAAAAGAATAACCCGCTCCTTTTATTCCAGTCTGATTAAAAAATGGGAGTTTAGCCGACAACTTGTCGAGCCACTCAGGAGGAGAATCTCTTTTAACATAATTAATCTGGAAGCCATTGGTATAAAAACGATCATCGCTACTTGAGAAAACATCATTCTCGACCTGTATTCCCCAATAACCTGGTTTTTCTGGGCTATAGTGTGTTGCTTTAGCAAGCGTAACAGTTGTAGCTGTTAGGCAAATAATGAGAGTAATGACGGGTATGATAGAATTTGGTCTCATTAGTTTAGCTTCCGTTTTATACATTTAATTCCACCATTACCCTAAAGAGCAAAGCACTCACATTTTAAATAAAGAATGACGATGGAAAATATAATGACAGCAAGGAGATATTAGAACAATCGGAGTTATCCGTAGAAACACTGTGGAAAGTACTTAGGAACAACACAATAATGGCTAAAACAAACGGAATGTAGATTATTAAAGACACCCCCCTACTTTTTACGTGTTTTTCACTTAAATTAATGAAAACACGCCCTTCGGGTAAGCTAAAGCTGTTGTCTTAACTTCACTACGGCTGAGGTTTTTGCTGCGAAAGATGTTGTTTCGCTAGCGCTCAGCTCAAAGCCTCACACTTCGATTTTAAAAAATCAGGATTGCTATTGACCTATATCAAAAGCATCAAAATGAATCATTGCTATAAACTACTCTAACAACCTTATTATAAAATAGTGATCGCAGCTGTTTTCTTAAAGATGCCTAAAATGAAACTCAATCAAAATTTGAAAGATCAAACAGAAGATTCCTTATTTAAAAATTTTACGGAGCATCTTCCCGGCATGGTTTTTCGTTGTATAAATGACTCCAAATGGACGATGCTATATCTCAGTCAGGGTACATACGAAGTTACTGGTTATACAGCTGAAGAGCTGATGGATGAAAACGGGCCTAGTCTTCCATCTCTAATTGATGCAGATGACCATGAACGTGTCTGGGAAGAGGTACAAACGGGTATCAAAAGTGAACAAGCTTACGAATTTATACATCGCTTTAATACCAAAAATGGTGAACAAAAATGGG
>RCNE010001411.1_pt1 | contig 13001 bp, 10 predicted proteins | sample 2041361 | NCBI WGS metagenome assembly RCNE01 (sample SAMN09708229, study PRJNA481090) | Marine sediment metagenome, whole genome shotgun sequencing project.
ACAAATACATCAGCGGTTGAAATATTTTGCCCAGTATTAGTTGAAGAGTTACGCCATCGACCCCGAATAGTCCGAAGATTGCGCCGACTAAACCGTTAAAGAGCGCGATCAATCCAACAAACGCCAACAACATCGCGCCAATGTTCATAGTCAGTTTCAAGCCATCCGTCGTGCCCTGCGCTGCCGCCAGAATGACATTCTTGTGCTGGCTGCGCTCCATAAGAAATTCTTGGTCCGGCGCTGCTGTTGCGTTCTTGTCATCAGGCATCAATATTTTCGCCATCAGCAAGCCACCCGGCGCTGCCATGAATGCGGCGGCCAGAAGATACTTGATTTCGGCGCCCATCAGCACATAGCCCGCAAGCACAGTGCCAGCGATCGAGGAAACACCTGAAACCATTACCGCAAACAACTGCGGCTCTGTCAGATTTTTTAGATACGGCCTGACAACCAGCGGCGCTTCTGTTTGGCCAATGAAAACATTGGCTGCCGCATTCATAGACTCGATGGCGCCGGTGCCGATGACGCGGCGAATCGCGCCGCCGACAATCTTTACGATCCACTCCATGATACGGAGGTGGTACATGACCGACATCAAAGCCGAAAAGAATATGATGATTGGTAATACGTGCACGGCAAAACTGAAACCGATCTTATCAATATTGGCCAAGGGGCCAAAAATCATGTCTATACCGGCTCTGGAGTAACCGATTACAGCCAGTACTCCACCACTCAGGAAATCGATCGTTCTTCGGCCAGCATCGAAGTAAAGAACGAAAACCGCGATTGCAGCTTGCAAGCCAAATGCGGCGCCGACAACACGAAGATTAATTGCCCTGCGATTGCTGGAAAATAGAAATGCGATTCCAAGAATGACTGCAATTCCAGCGAAGCCGATCATGTTCTGCATGGGTATTCCCTCAATCTTATTTTTATTGTTAGCAGCACTCAAGCATACCGCAAAGTGCCATTTAGCCCGTCAATATCTGTTTGATTACGGCTTGTTTTTCCACTGCTGTATCGCCCATGAGGCAAGCATTCAGCAGATTTTGCTCAGCTCGATCTGCATCGGCCTCATTGGCCGCGTGAATGACAGCCAGTGGCCGATCTTTTGAGAGTTCCGTACCCAGCGGGGCAAATTCCGAAAATCCGACGGAGAAGTCGAGCTTCTCGCCCACTTCCCTGCGACCACCACCGAGTTCGATGATCGCGTTACCGATATCGCGTGTTTTCAGCTCAGTCAAAATACCGGATGTGTAGACTGGCCGAATCACAGAGGCTGTCGCGAGGTGGTCCTCATATCGTTCCATGAGATCAGAAGGCCCGCCCATTACCGCAACCATGCGGGCGAATATCTCCGCAGCGCGGCCACTCGTCAGGGCTTCCTCGCATCGAACCAGCGCAGCATCCCGGCTGGAATCGATACCACTCATGTAGACCATCTCGGCACACAGGGCCATGACGACTTCGTTGAGTCGGGGATCGCGCTCCTCATTGCGAAGAAAGCGAATGGTCTCGACGATCTCCAGCGCATTGCCAGCGGTAGAGCCTAGAACCTCGTTCATGTCAGTAATGAGGCCATGCGTTTTCAGATTTGCGGCAGCAGCCGTCGCGATGATGCTGTTAACCATCGCAACCGCTTGATCCATTGATTCCATGAACGCGCCGTTACCAACTTTGACATCCATCACCAGGTAGTCGAGGCCTGCAGCCACTTTTTTCGCCAAGACTGATGCTGTAATCAACGGCACCGATTCCACGGTGGCGGTGACATCGCGAATCGAGTAGAAACGACGATCTGCCGGCGCAAGATCTTCGGTCTGGCCGATGATGCAGCAGCCAACCTCCTTTACCGTTTTTCGAAACAAATCGAAATTCGGTGTCGCGTCATATCCCGGAATCGACTCCGCCTTATCCGTAGTGCCACCGGTATGACCCAAACCGCGACCGGAAATCATCGGCACAAAACAACCGCAGGCAGCTGCAATCGGTGCCAGCATAAAACTAACCTTGTCGCCGATACCACCGGTGGAATGTTTATCGACGATCGGGCCCCCGAGATCTTCTTTTGCCCAGTCGAGTACCGTTCCAGAGGATGCCATCGCCGAAGTCAGCGTTGCGGCCTCGGCGAAACTCATTGAATTGAGAAATATTGCCATCGCAAGCGATGAGACCTGCTCGGCCGGCAAACTACCATCCGCCAATCCATCAACAAAAAATTGAATTTGTTCGTCAGATAAAGCGCCACCATCGCGCTTCCTGCGTATCACATCCTTAAAAAGCATTAATGTCCTTACTCAAATCCACGAAACGGCAAACCCGGTCCGCGCTGCAACCAATTCTCGGCCGGGTAACGACTTGCACGATCGATGACGTGCACCGTGTAGGCGTGCCGGGATATAGCAGACGAATTCGCGCCGCTTAAGTGCGGTGCACGCCCATCGAACATCACCATTGTTCCCGCTCTGGCCTCGGCGGGCAGCGCTGCCCCCTCAGGCCATGGCGCACTGTCCAAAGTATGGTATTGCATTTCTCCATCGCTGTTGCGAGCTTGTAGTTCCTTTAAAGGGCCTTTGTGCGCGCCTGGAATAAAGTACATGCATCCATTTTCGACAGTGGCATCTTCGAGTGCAAACCAAAAACCAACGCAAGACTCCGGGTCGGTATACAGGTAGGTAGAGTCCTGATGGCAATGTACCTCGCCGCCTATACGCGGCGGCTTAAAGATGTACATGGACTGCAAAAGAATAGGCTCATCGTATTTAAGACTGCTCGCAGCCGCTGCCATTCGTGATGTTCTCGAAAAAGCATCAAACACCGGGTCCAGATCATGTAATGCATGGCCTACCTTGTTCAGGCTTTCATGTTTCGCCTGTAGCAGATTCCCGTCATCATCAAACGCGTCATGCTCAAAGAAGAAACGAATCTGGTCGCCCGATTCTTCAAAATAGCGATCACCCATTTGGTCTTTCTCGATCGCGGAGAAGACGCTCTTTATGCTGCTCGGATCGAACTCATCAATCAGCTGGATCATTCTCGCCCGCAGCCTCTGGCACTCTGCTACTGACACGAAATCTTCAAGGATGACCACACCGTCCCGAGCGAAGGCATCGGTCATTGCCGTAGTCAAATAGCCGTCGTCAGGCGTGGCGAAGCATTGCAGCGAGTTGGTGTTCATCAGTGCGTTAACTATACAATGTCCACATGAATACAACATCAAAACTAGTGGTTGCAATGGCAGCCAGCAGCATCTTGTTTGCCTGTAGTAGCGACTCAAACAGAGCATCGCAGGCAGCGGACAAGAGAGATGATCAGATTGATCTGATCATCATGGGCGACCATGTCGTCAGTATGGACGACGCTGCCACCGTTATCGTGGCTGGCGCTGTCGCCATTGACGACGGTGTCATTCTGGCTGTTGGTCCTGCGGCCGATATAAACAAAGCATACGCAGCGATCGAGAATCTTTCGGGCGAAGGCAAGGTTGTCATGCCCGGCCTCATCAACGGGCACTCACATGCCGCCATGACCCTGCTTCGCGGCATGGCTGACGATCTTGCGCTGATGGACTGGCTCGACAACTACATTTTCCCCTCCGAGGTGCAGTTCGTCGATACGGAGTTCGTTCGTATCGGTACCGAGCTCGCCTGTTGGGAAATGATTCGAGGTGGAACTACCACATTTGTCGATATGTACTATTACCCGGATACCGTTGCCGAAGTTGTTGAAGACTGTGGCATGCGCGCACTGGTTTCTGCCACAGTCATTGATCAACGTAGCCCCGACGCCGAGAATGCTAGCGATTCAATTCGAAAAGGTATTGATTTTATCGGGCGGTGGAAGGACAAGAACAGTCGTATCACGCCCATCTTCGGCCCCCATGCAAACTACACGCTTAATGCTGAACAACTACAGGCAGTGCGTTCTGCCGCCAATGAGCACGGCGTTGGCGTCAGTATTCATATGTCGGAATCCCCATACGAACTGCAGTACTCAAAAGACACCTTTGGTATGACAAGCGTCGAAATGTTTGAGTCGATTGGGTTCTTTGACGGGCCCACCATAGCGGCGCACATGGTTTGGCCTACCGATAAGGAAATTTCGATACTGGCAGAGCGTGGGGTCGGTGTAGTTCACAACCCAACATCGAACATGAAAATCGCGTCCGGCATCTCGCCCGTAGCTAAGATGCTCGATGCCGGCGTACTCATCGGGCTAGGTACCGACGGCGCAGCCAGCAATAATGACCTCGATATGTGGGAAGAAATGCGACTCGCAACATTCTTGCAAAAGGTTGACCGTATGGATCCAACCGTACTGTCCGCGGCAACCGTATTGGCGATGGCGACCCGTAGCGGTGCCGCTGCGATTGGCCTCGGTGACACCATTGGCTCAATTGAAGTGGGCAAACGTGCCGACATCATTCAAGTCGCTTTCGACGATGTGCATCATATTCCGACTTACGACGTCATCTCACACCTGGTGTACGTAAGCGACGAACAGGATGTGGCTTCGGTGGTCGTCGATGGGAAAATTCTGATGCAGGATGGTGAATTTTTGACCATCGATACCGCCCGCGTGGCGAGCGAAGCGCGAGCACTCGCCGCAGAGATCCAATCTGCCGCGCAGGAACGAAATAGATAAGATTGCGAGAAGAATGTTTAGACGAAACTAGTGCCATAGTCCATCGGCGTTAGATCAAAATGAACAGCGATACTTTGACCAATGTCAGCGAAGGAATCTCGCAGACCCAATGAGCCAGGCTTGATTCCCGCACCGTACGCCAAAACAGGTATGTGTTCGCGCGTATGGTCGCTACCGGGCCAGGTCGGATCGCAACCATGATCGGCGCACAGCACCAGCAGGTCATCAGCTTCGAGTAGCGCTAGTATTTCCGGCAGTCTGTTATCGAAATACTCAAGCGCCGCCGCATAACCCTCAACGTTCCGACGATGACCGTACAACATGTCAAAGTCGACGAAATTTGTGAAAACAATTGACCGATCACCGGCTGCCTTGATTGCATCAAGCGTCGCATCAAACAACGCAGCGTTGCCACTCGCCTTAATTTTCTTTGTTATACCCATGTGCGCGTATATATCAGAGATCTTACCCACGCTGACAACCTCACCACCGCTTTCGACAAGTTTGTCGAGTACTGTCGGTCCATGCGGTGGCGTCGTCAGATCGCGACGATTGCCGGTACGCTCATAGGAGTCCGGGCCGTCACCAACAAATGGTCTCGCGATAACCCGACCAATATTGTACTTATCGACCAGCTCGCGCGCGATCTCGCATAGCTCATAGAGTCGCTCCAGACCGAATGACTGTTCGTGACAGGCGATCTGAAAAACGCTGTCCGCGGAGGTGTAAACAATTGGCTTGCCGCTGGCGATGTGCTCATCGCCAAGCTCAGCGATTATGGTTGTTCCTGACGCATGACAATTGCCGAGCACTCCGGGCAAATCGGCACGCTCTACCAACTCGTCCAGCAACTCTTCTGGGAACGCATCACCGTCGGTACTGAAGTAGCCCCACTCGAATAACACCGGCAAACCCGCGATTTCCCAGTGGCCACTTGGCGTATCTTTGCCGCTGCTGAGCTCTGCTGCATGCCCGTAGGCACCGATAATCTCGATGTCCGGGTCGTATCCCGGAGAGTATTTGCCCGTACTCTCCTGCCCCGCGTGAAACAAACCCAGGCTCGCGAGGTTCGGTAACTGCAGCGGACCTGCGGCCGATTCGGCCCGCACTCTCGCGATATTGCCAAACGTGTCCGCTCCGACGTCGCCAAATTTTTCGGCATCAGCTGTGGCGCCAACGCCGAATGAATCCAGTACCAGTATTATTGCTCTTGCCATGCCCGTAACCTGATCTATTACAACCTAGCGGAAAAACCCGCTAGCGCCGCGCTCATAAGAAAGATAAGTGTACCGCCAATAGCCACTCGAAAAGCAATCGCTTGTGCAAAAAAAAGCCCGCGAGCGGGCCTTTTACTTTTCGACTAATCTGGGCTGGTAAACGGGTCTAATGATGCTCCGGCGTCTGTGGCTCAAAGGTACTTTCGCCATAGTGCTCAAGCCTGGAGCCTTCAACATAGTGGCCCTCCAGCGACATCATCCAGATTAGAACCATGATCGCGACCGGTGGCCCAAGAACTGCCATTTTGAATGCCCAGCGCTCCCAACCCATATGCATGAAAATCCAGACAATGCCGCCTGCTTTCGCAAACATGAATAGCAGGATTAGCGATGTACGTACGGTTCCGTCCTGCATGAAGTCAGTCGCATAAGAAAACGAACTGAGTACGAACAGTGCAATCCACATGACGAAATAGATTTTGAGCGGATGTTGCGTCGAATCGTCAGACATAAATAACGTTCCTGTGCCTTACCAGAGGTAGAAGAATGCGAAAATGAATACCCACACGAGATCGACAAAGTGCCAGTAGAGGCCAGTGATTTCGACGATCTCGTAGTTGCCGCCGCGTCTTTCATAGAAACCATTTTTCACGCGGAAGGCTATAACCAACAAGTAGATAACGCCGGCCGATACGTGCAGGCCGTGGAAGCCCGTAATCATGAAGAAGCTCGAACCGAATTGGGCGGCACCAAATGGATTCCCCCAAGGCCGCACCCCTTCAGATATCAACTTGCTCCACTCAAACGCCTGCATGCCAACGAATGACGCTCCAAGCGCTGCGGTAGCAACCATCAACCAAAATGTCTTCTTGCGGTCCTTGCGGTAGCCCATGTTGACCGCCAGTGCCATCGTTCCGGATGACGTAATGAGGATAAACGTCATGATTGCGATCAACAGCAGCGGTACCGGGTAACCGAATGCATCAAGCGCGAATACTTCGGACGGATTCGGCCATGGATCAGTGGTTGAGATACGCACCATCATGTAACCAACGAGGAAACAACTAAAGATGAAGGTATCCGACAGCAGGAAAATCCACATCATGGCTTTGCCCCAAGGCATGCCAAATACCTGCTTGTCGCGAGACCAATCGTCTACAAGACCTTGCTTCCCGGGAGCTTCAGCTCCGTTTTCCAATACTGCCTCTGACATCAGTGACCCCTCAGGTCTGTAACAGCAATCCAAAAAGAACCAACCAGACTATCAACAGGAAGTGCCAATAGATCGCGCACAGCTCAATGCTGCGTCGAGTCTCAGCGGCATCGCTGTCACCGAGAACCACTTTAAGCGTTGCTCTCGCCCACACAAACAGGCCGCCGATGATATGCACGGCGTGCGCGCCTGTCAGGAAATAAAAGAATGCATTTGACGGATTCGTTGTCATGTATTGCCCGGACGCCTGCAACTGTTGCCAGGCGATAAACTGCCCGAGAACAAAGCCCAATGTCAGCACGCCGGTAATCAGTAAGCCCGGTTGCAAACGGGATTCCTGGCCTGCCACTGACGCGTTTCGCGTCCATTGAAACACTGCACTTGCCACAATCAGCATGACCGTGTTGGTCCACAATAATTGCGGCTCTGTCATTGGGACCCAGTCGCCCAGGTCCATGCGCAGCGAGTAGGCGCTGAGTATTAGCGCAAAGAACGAGCACACAACCGCTAAAAATGTCAGCAATGCAATGAACTTGCTCTTGTCGTCGCCAAACGGCCCGTGATGCGCTGTATCACCGACAACTTCTGTCTCCCATGGCGATTCATTGAATGTCTGCTTAAGCAGCCATCCAAGTAACGTAGCGAGTATTACCGCCAAGAACAGAAGCGCGATTGTCACCTAGTGTTCTCCACCGTGATCACGACCCACAGGTGCTATGTCTGCCGGAACATTTTGCGGGATGAAGTCGTCTTTATAGCCGGGAACGCTGTAGTCGTAGGCCCAACGATGTACTTCCGGTAATTCGTGACCCCAGTTGCCATGCTTCGGCGGATGGTCCGGCGTTTGCCATTCCAGTGTCGTTGCATCCCAAGGGTTTGGATCCGATTTAGGACCGCGCATCAAACTCCAGATCATGTTGATGAAGAATAATATCTGCGTCGCGGCTACAAACAGCGCCGAGATGGTAATCGCCGCATTCAGGTCTTGGGCTGAGTCAGGTAGGAACTCCGTGTTGCCCATGGCGAAATAACGTCGCGGTACGCCAGCGAACCCGAGGTAGTGCATCGGCAGATAGATCGCGTAAGTGCCGAGGAACGTCATCCAGAAATGCCACTTGCCGAGCGTTTCGTTGTACATCTTGCCAGAGATTTTCGGCCACCAGTGATAGATAGCGCCGAAGACAACAAGAATAGGCGATACGCCCATAACCATATGGAAATGTGCCACCACGAAGTAGGTATCAGATAGCGGCATGTCAATCGTTACATTACCCAGGAACAAGCCGGTCAAACCACCGTGGATAAACGTAAATATGAAGCCGATCGAGAACAGCATTGGTACCCGCAAGTGGATGTTGCCTTGCCAAAGCGTCAACACCCAGTTGTAGACTTTTATAGCCGTCGGCACAGCGATGATCAAGGTCGTCGTCGCGAAGAAGAATCCGAAATACGGGTTCATGCCGCTGACGTACATGTGATGCGCCCAAACGACGAAGCTCAAACCACCGATCGCAATAATCGCCCAAACCATCATGCGATAGCCGAAAATATTCTTGCGCGCATGCGTGCTGAGGAGGTCCGAAACAATGCCGAAAGCCGGCAACGCAACGATGTAGACCTCAGGGTGTCCGAAGAACCAGAACAAGTGCTGAAACAAAATTGGACTACCGCCAGTGTAGCCAGGGTCAGTGCCCATAGAACTAATTGCAGGCATGAAGAAGCTGGTCATCAGCGTCTTGTCGAAGAGCATCATGATGGCACTCACCAGCAATGCCGGGAAGGCCAGAAGACCAAGGATGGTCGCGATGAAAATGCCCCATACCGACAGTGGCATGCGCATCAAGGTCATGCCCTTGCAACGCGCTTGTAAGACGGTGGTTACGTAGTTCAAACCGCCCATCGTAAACGCGACAATAAACACGGCCAGCGACACAAGCATCAAGATAATGCCTAAATCAACGCCGGGCGTGCCGGCCATAATCGCCTGCGGCGGATAGAGCGTCCAGCCTGCGCCAGTCGATCCTCCCGGCACAAAGAAACTGACGATCAGAATAATGACCGACACCAAATAAACCCAGTAACTGAGCATATTCAGGAATGGGAATACCATGTCTCTGGATCCGATCATTAAGGGGATCAGATAATTACCAAAGCCACCGAGGAACAGCGCTGTTAGCAAGTAAATCACCATGATCATGCCGTGCATGGTGATGAACTGGTAATAGTTCTCCGGATTGATAAATGAGAACTGGTCCGGGAAGCCAAGCTGCAATCGCATCATGGCAGACAGCCCAAGCGCAATCAGTCCAACCAGGATAGCGGTGCCACCATATTGCAGGGCGATAACCTTATGGTCCTGACTATAAACGTACTTAGTTATGAACGTTTGTGGATCGTGATGTTCTTGCTCATGATCGCGATCGGCTATAGCAACGTAAGACATATGTTATCGACCTATAAAGTGTTGATGTAAGCGATGATGTCACTAACCGCTTGTTCGTCGTGCAACGTCTGGCCCATCAGTCCCATCTGGAAACCGTAGAAGTCCTGCAGGTGTGCGCCGCGAACGCCGTCTTTAAAATTGCTCAACTGACGTGCTAAATACCAGTCAGACATACCGGCAACACGAGGTGCGTTAAGCGCCTGATTACCCATTCCGTCCCCACCGTGGCAGTACGCGCAAATTCTATATAGGTCGGCACCGTGCTCGGTATCACCAGCGATGGTTTTCTCGGCGGGGTTGTCGGGAAGTGTTTGAATATAAGCGGCCACATTGTTGACGGCTGTGTCGTTTGCCAGCGTTGCGACCATGCCGATCATTTGTTGACCGAAAATGTCGTCCTCATGGGTGCCGCGCAATCCCTTCTTATAGTTTTTCACCTGACGTTTCAGATACCACTCTGATTGCCCGGCAAGCTTGGGTGCATTCATTGCCGTGACACCTTCGCCCTGTGGTCCGTGACAAGCCGCACAAACTGCGTATTGCGCTGCGCCAACGGTTGCGTCGCCTGCTGGTGTCGCCATGTGCTCAGAGAAGGTCGCCTGCTCGGCGAGCCATTTATCAAAATCGTCTTGCTCATCGACGATGACCGCGCCACGCATTGTGTAGTGAGCGATGCCGCAAAGCTCTTCACAAAGTAATTCAAAGCGGCCACTCTTTGTGGGTGTTAGCCACAAGAAGGTGTTCATGCCAGGTACCAAATCCATTTTCACGCGGAATTGGGCAACGGTAAAATTGTGCAAAACATCTTTCGAGCGCAGCAGGAATTTTACAGGCTTGCCGAGCGGAATATGCGCTTCCGGATTGTAGACGACGACGTCGTCCTGGCCATTTGGATCTTCGGGATCAATGCCGAACGGGTTTTGGCCTGAGACGCGTTCGTTATCAACCTCGCCGAGCTTGCCGTCCTCACCGGGATAGCGGAACGTCCAATGCCACTGCTGACCAACGGCCTCAACTACGTGCGCCTCTTCCGGCACGCTGACAAATTGATTCCAAACGATGAGGCCGGGCGTCAGCATTGCAGCAACGCCCACCGCCGTTATGCCAGTCAGCCAGATTTCAAGCTTCTTGTTTTCGGGCTCGTAAGTCGCCCGATTGCCTTTCTTGTAGCGAAACTTGATGACGCAATAGGCCATGAACAGGTTAACGAAGACAAACACACCGCCCGTAACCCAAAAAGTAATGTCGACCGTAAAGTCCACCAACGACCAGTTGGAAGCCAACTCGGTAAAAGTCCACGGACTCAGGAGGTGAAAAACTACGGAACCAACGACAAGTAGAATCAGAACAACAGCGAAAGCCATACTTCATGCATCCTTTGAAGGTCGTGCGTTTTTATCGGCAAGCACTTTGACGCCACCGATTTTCTTGTTATTCAGTTCGCGCTCTACGAATTATGGCAATCCCCATTGCTATAATTCGTTGTGGTATCACGATGTTACACAGGGCTTTCTGCTACCGGCGAACTGATCCCAGTTAAAGAGGATAGTGGAATCAACAACTTTTTACTACAGATTAGACAGCATTATCCTGCTTGACCTTTTGCTCCGCTTTCTTTATGTCCTATTCAGCAGCGCATTGGCTTACATTTATGAATCATTTTTACTGGTTAGCCAGCTAACGCCATAAGTGAGCACGAAACCAACAAAGAAGCCCGGTATCGCCTCATACAGACCGTGGTAGTCCGCTTTGAACCACGTGAGCCAGATAGTGCTGGCGAGGAAGCCACCGCTCATGCCTGCGAGCACACCAGCCCAGGTAATACGCTTGTAATAGAGTATGCCGATCACCGCTGGTCCAAACGCAGAGCCGAGCCCGGACCATGATGCCAGCACAAAATCGAATATGAGCTTCGGTTCCTCAATCGCTGCCAGCACCGCAACCACACCAATAATCACGGTTACGATTTTGCCGTAATTGGCCAGTGAAGCCTCGCTCTTGGTCGTTCCAATGATCTTCTGATAGGCATCGCGAACAACCGCCGAAGATGCCAGCAGCAATAGCGAGTCGACCGTCGACATGATTGCAGACAGCACAACAACCAGTAGCATTCCCGAAATAATTTCCGGAAACAGATTGTTGGATAACACCGGGAAAATCGTTTCTGAGTCTTCGAGCCCTGGGAACAAGGCCCTACCCGCAACACCGGCCGTAACCGCACCGATCGTGAAAAACAGCATTACCGACATCGATACAATTCGTGCCTTCTTTATTTCGCCGTCATCACGAGCAGACATAAAGCGAATCAGCAATTGTGGAACGCCGAGAAACGGCAGCCCAATCGCGACGAAACTGACGATCGCGATCAGGATAGGCCGACCCCCATCGGTAACGGCCATCATGTCGATGAGCGCCGGGTCCTGCAGTGCCAGGTTGCTTTGCACTTCGGCCCAGCCACCGGAGGCATAGATTGCTGCAACCGGCACCGCTATAAGCCCCAGCAACATCAACACGCCTTGAACGACATCGGTATAAGACACCGCTTTATAGCCACCGACGAAGGTGTAACCAATAATGAATATCGAACCGACAATGACAGCAGTCTGGTAGTCCATTCCCAGAAAACTCTGTAAGGCTTTTCCGGAGGCAACCATTTGCGCCGTAACGTACGCGGTCACCATTATTAGGATAATAGCGACAGCAACGCCACGGATCAGATTCCATTTGTCTACGAACTTCGCCGTCAAGATGTCGGGAATCGTAATCGCGTCTGTCTGGTCACCCATTCGCTTTAGGCGTCGGGCCACAATCCACCACGACGCTGCTATTCCAAGAATCTCGCCAACGACTACCCAGTAGGCTTGCATGCCAACTGCATAGCCCATACCCGACAATCCGAGCAGCAACCAGCCACTTTCACCGGTGGCATTGGTACTGAACGCAACCACCCAAAATGGCAGCTTCTTGCCGGCCATATAGTATCCAGACAAGGTGTGCGTTTCGCGGCGACTCCAGATCGCCAGCGCGGCGAGAATGCCAAGGTAGAGGATGAGAACAGTTATGGTTGTGGACATTGGCTTACCTGATGATCTGGACGAGGTGCTGATAATCGGAGCGGTGGTGGCAGCTCGTTCGGTGTTTGCCGCCGCTGCTTTGGCGGTGGCCCGTCGCAAGGCCCACGCCCAAGCTGTGGTGCCCGCAATGGCGCTGTTGTTCGCAGGGATTGCAGTTGGCATTGCGTTGTTGGCCCACAGTGAGCTGCTGGCGATCGCTGCCATCGGGTTGATTTTGCAGGGCGGTTTCTCGCTGGCCACTCAACCGCTAGTCACCAACTGGACCAATTCCTTCGCATCCGCTGATGCGCGCGCAACCGTCCACTCGTTCATGGGCCAGGGCGAAGCGTTCGGCGAAATTCTCGGTGGCATCACATTGGGTACCGTGGCGCAGGTCTTCACTGTGCCCACCGCCATGACGGTGTCGGTCG
>RCNE010001412.1_pt1 | contig 12996 bp, 11 predicted proteins | sample 2041361 | NCBI WGS metagenome assembly RCNE01 (sample SAMN09708229, study PRJNA481090) | Marine sediment metagenome, whole genome shotgun sequencing project.
TCGCTGTTCAGACGAGCCGAGACGCCGTTACGCCAGGTTCCCACCCACTGCGCGTCATAGGCCGAGAGACGATCGGTGATCTCCTCGAAGAGGATCCCACCGAGACGACGAGACTCGGGATTGCCGCCGTCGGTGAACAGTTCGGTTCCCGGTGTCGATTGGGTTCGCGTGGCACCACCGTTGTGATGGATCGAGACAAACGCCAATGGGTCGAGCGCGTTGGCGATTTCAGCACGTGACTTGATCGGAAGTCGGATGTCGGTCCGCCTCGTGAGCAGTACCGAGAATCCGGCCTCTTCGAGATACCACTCAACGATCTCTGCAATGCGCAGGTTGAGGGCCTTTTCTATTACACCATTCGGGCCCGACGCCCCGCCCTCGCTTCCGCCATGGCCGGGGTCGAGCACGAAGTCCACGGTCAACACGCGCTCACCATCCAACATCGTGACCTCATTGCCGCAGGGGGTGAGGGCACGCCATCCTTCTGCCGCTGCGGGGCCGATTACCGGCAGGACGACCCCATTTGGGCTGATCAACACACCGCCGTCACCATCGACTGGTTCGGCCGCGGGTGCTGTCGTGGTGGTTGTCGTCGTGCTTGTCGTCGTCGGAGTGGTGGTCGACGATGTGGTCGCGGGTGATTCCGTTGTGGTGGTCGGCGCTGCCGTTGTTGTGGTGGCGTCAGCGGACTCGTCGAGCTGTTGGTCGAGAAGCTCGACGGATCCCCCGAGTGAACGATTGTCCTCACCGTCGGAGTCCGCGTCGTTCTCGACAGCGAGCGGTAGCTCGACCGACCCCAGGACCTCAACGTCGCTGTCGGGTGCCGACGGAGCAGCGGTTGGAGAGACGAGCATCCGTGGCGAGACGGGCGCGTCGCTTGTCACCGACAAGCGATCACCCGCTGTCTGGGTCACCAACGACGCCTGTGATTCGCCGGTCGGCGGCAAGGCCAGCAGCGCAGTTATGGCGAACAGGGTGCAAACTGCAGCGATGAAGATGTGACGCACGCGACCGCCGCGCCGTTTTGGCGCATGAAAAATTTCAGGGCTGGCCCCGCTCCGTACTCGAAAGACTAGATGAGGTCACCCACCGAGGTGGGGACACCTCAACGATCGGTCGGGGGCTGATCTGGACCCGTCCCACGGGTCGAATTCCAGGCCGAACCCCTGTTGTCTCGTCCAAACGGTTCGGCAGGAGGGGTACGACCTTCGAGCTCTGCATCGATGACGTCGAGCTTCCATCGAGCGTTGGCGATCTCGAGACGTAGATCCGCTACAGCGTGACCGGTTTCAACCTGATCAGCGTGCTCCAAGACCTCGCTGTAGGTCTTGCTCGCATCAACATACCGTTGCTTCAACTCAAGGTCATTGGCGATCGTCACCCGAGGTTCCAACTCGAGGATGAGGTCGCTCATCTCTTGGATCTGGACCTTGGTGTCGGTTCGGGCGTCAGCGGTGTGGACCCGACGGGCTGTCTTCTTGCGCTTCGATCGCACCGATGCCAGCGCGAGCGCACCGGTGATCACCGCGAGTAACACGAACATCTCCGCGCTGGCGAAGAACCCGGTCTGGGCAACGGTCACTGGCGCCAGCTCGTCACCGAGATCGGTGATGGCAGACGCTGCGTCATCGAATGATTGCACCACATCTCCTCGGTCAAAGTCTCGCAAGGCCAAAACGACGTTCGCGTAGGGGAACTCGGTCGTTGCGCCCCCGGCATCATCGCCGACGACCAAAAGTAGTGTCGAGGGCCCGCCGACAGTCGACAGCTCCTGGAGCGAAGCTTGTGCCAGCAGCGCAACTGCACTCAACGCCGGATCTTGCTGTACGTCGAACGACCGCTCGGAGTACGCAAACGCGAAGTCATCACCCCATCGCTCGACGATCGAGCGCATACCCTCTTCTGGCAGAGACCCGGTCTCGTCCCACCATCCTTGTTCGAGCACGCCGGTCACGAGATCGTCCTGGAACGACACATCTTGGGCTCCTGCTGGTTGACCACCGCCAAACAACACAACGACGAAGGTGACTGCCAGGCACTTCCACAGACACAACGGGGAACGGCACGTCCTCACGATTCGGGGCTCACCTCATCTGGCTTGGCCCCTTCGATGTCCTCAGTCGTGAGTGTCATGAGGTCCTCGTTCGATGGGTCGGCAATGTCGACCATACGAATTGCGTGACGCGAGACCGCAGCTTCGAACAGGTTCCGCGCCGCACGGCCGTTGCCGAACCCATGGCCTCGATCATGCGCTCCGAAGAAGGCAAGGACTTGCTGCTCACCACCATCGTTGAGGTGATACTCCTGACCGCCAGCGATGAGCGAGAAGATCTTTAGGAGTTCGTCATTGTCATAGTCGGCGAATTGAATCGTGCGTGGAAAGCGGGAGTGCATCCCGGGATTCGCCTGCACGAGCGCTGCCATCTCATCGGGGTATCCGGCAAGAATCACGACAACAGTGTCTCGGCGGTCCTCGACCAGCTTCACGAGCGTGTCGATGGCCTCACGACCAAAGTCTCTTTCGCCGCCTCTCGTGAGCGAATACGCCTCGTCGACGAGGAGCACTCCTTCGTTCGCACGATCGAACACTTCGGTGACCTTGGTCGCCGTCTGCCCGACGAAACCGGCAACGAGCCCGGACCTGTCGGTCTCGACGAGGTGGCCACGTTCGACCACTCCCAGACTGCGATAGATCTGCGACAACAGTCGCGCCACGGTGGTCTTGCCGGTTCCGGGGTTCCCCACGAAAATCAAATGCCGACTCGAGTCAGGAACCGACAGGCCGCGCTCCTCGCGAAGTTTCTGCACCTTGAGGAGTGCTGCGACGAGCTTGACCTCCTCCTTCACTGCGTCGAGCCCAATAAGATCGTCGAGTTCTGCGAGCAACTCATCGAGTGGTCGCTCTGGCGGCAGCTCTTCGTCGGCTGGCGTCAGCGCCGTCACGGGGGCACCACTCGTGGCAACCGATGCGCCGGAATTGACCTGCCCAGACTTCATGGTGCGAAGCAGCATCGAACGAAACTGCTCGACGCCACTGAGTTCGAACCGCGAGGTGTACTCATCGAGGCTGATCGTCGTATGCGCAACACGTAGGGCGTGCTCGTAGTACACGCTCGAATACGCGGTGCCCGACTGTTGATCGGCGGCGACGAGCGAGTTGAAGAGCCCAGACGGCTCGTTCAACCATGAACGTTTCCCGGTGAGCAGCCCTGCTGCCCGCACGTTCGTCGGCGTGGTATTTGGTGGCAGGAGATCGGGAAAGTGCTGCTCGAGCGCCACGATGAACGAATCGAGCTCCGCGTCTGAATGGCTGTCATCGCAGTCGATGAACGCGGCGGCACAATTAAACGCATCGAGCGCAAGATCCTTGCGCAGCTGATCTGCCGGTCGCCGTAACAGCGAGTCCGAGATCGGATCGAGCGTCGCCATGAGCTGATCGATGAATGCCTCGACGGCAGTTGCGAGGCCCAAGTCCGTTTGCGACATCTCGTCAGCCTACGGGACACGATTCGACGAACGATTTTCGCGCGAAGGGGAGTTTCGTCGGACAGACTCAACACATGACACGTGATGAAATCGATCTCCGGAGTGACACGGTCACCCGACCTGGTGCCGCGATGCGAGAGGCAATGGCGACAGCTGTGGTCGGCGACGCTGTTTGGGGCGACGATCCAACGGTGACCGCCCTCGAAGAGAAGACCGCGCAGCTCCTGGGCAAGGACGCTGGACTGTTCGTTCCCTCCGGGACACAGTCGAATCTCTGCGCGCTGATGGCACATTGTCAGCGCGGCGAGGAATACATCGTCGGGCAGAACGCACACACGTACAAGTACGAGGCAGGCGGATCTGCGGTGCTCGGCAGTATTCAGCCGCAGCCACTTGACTTCGAGCCCGACGGAACCCTCGACCTCGACCTCGTTCGTTCGAAGATCAAACCCGATGACCCGCACTTCGCACAGACCGCACTGCTGTCGCTCGAGAACACCCATGACGGGAAAGTGCTTCCACTGTCCTACCTCTTGGACGCACGAGCGTTCGTGGACGAGATGGACCTAACCCTGCACCTCGACGGCGCTCGGGTGTGGAATGCCGCAGCAGCCCTTGGCGTCCCCGTCGAACAGATCGCTGCACCCTTCGACAGCGTGTCGGTCTGCCTATCGAAGGGGCTCGGCGCACCGGTCGGCAGCGTCCTCGTTGGGAATCAGGCACTCATCGACCGCGCTATCCGATGGCGCAAGATGCTTGGTGGAGGAATGCGCCAGGCTGGCATCCTCGCGGCCGCTGGTATCTATGCACTCGATCATCACCGAGATCGTCTGGTCGACGACCACAACATGGCGCAGTCGATCGCTCACGCAATGGCCGACGTTCCCGGCGTTGATATTCTCGATGTGCAGACAAACATGGTATTCCTCGACTTCTCTTCGTTTGCCGGCGATGCTGCCGCGGCGTTAACCAAAGCGGGAATGCTCGCTGCAGTCCAACCGGGTCCCAGCCGATTCGTGACACACCTCGACCTCCCCCCCGATACGCCAGAACGCCTGGTCGCTGCCCTGACCGCCTGACTCCAGTCTGGTGAATGGGTCGTTTGGTCTGGCGACTTCCATTGGATTCGGCCGATGTCAGGGGTATGGGCCTCTTCAGACGTCGCGCTGCAGTCGTTGGATTGATCGCATCGATGCTCGTCGTCTTCGTCGGGTTGCTCGCGACCGTTGCCTTGACCACTCACGACAGCGAAAGCGCCGAAGCAGGCGTCACCAGCCTTCCGCCTGACGCTCCGCGTCGCGATCTGCCGAAGGTCCTCGATGGCACCGTCTTCGACAGCGCGCGCGTCGGTGATCACGTCGTGGTGACCGGTGACTTCACCGCTGTTCGGCGCCCCGACGGCAGCGTTGTATCAGCGGGGGGCGTATTCGCCTATCACATCGACACGGGCGAGTTACTCGAGACACTGCTCCCGACCGTCGAACGGACGTCGGGGCCACCATCGATTCTCGCCGTCGAGCCGGCTGGACCTGATTCGTTTTACCTCGGCGGCAAGTTCGCGTCGGTGAACGGACAATCACAGCGCCGCCTCACCAAGATGACGTTGAGCACGGGCCAGGTCGACACCAGTTTCATAACCAACGTCAACGGCCCGGTTCGTGACATCGTCCTCGGAAATGGTCGACTTTTCATTGGCGGCGAGTTCGAGCAGGTGAACGGTGAGGCTCGCGGCCGTCTGGCTGAACTCGACCCCGATACCGGCCTCGTGAAACCCGGCTTCGACCTTCCAATCACCGGATCCACCCGGGTGATCGGCACACCCTTTGGCCCGAAACATCTCGCCATCACACCCAACAACCAGTTGGTCGTGGCCCATCGGGCCCGATTCATCGGAACCGAAGAACGACGGGGAATCGCCGTCATCGATCTGACGGACAACACCGTTCTTCCATGGCGCACCTTGTTCTGGGGCAATGGAGAAGAGCCAATTCACACGGTCGATGCCGAGGTGTCACCAGACGGCTCGTACCTCGTCGTGGCCGGAAATGGTGGTGACGAGCCGCTTCTCGGCCGGGATTCTGCAGTGGCCTTCTCGCTGACCGACGTCACCGATCAGCAAGTCACTCCAATGTGGACCGCACGCAACTTCGACAGCACGTACGCCGTCGGGATCTCGAACGATGCCGTGTTCATCGGCGGGCACTTCTGTTGGGTCGAGAGCGAAGTCTCACCGGACCCATGGCCCGGCGATGGCCAGTTCTCGAACAACAACAGTTGTTTCGGCCTCACGCCAGCGAGCCGATTCGCACCTGCCGTGGTCAATAGAGATCAGATGGCCGCCCTCGACCCCGCAACCGGGCATGCCCTGAACTGGGATCCCGGTAGCGACGGCCTCGAAGGGGTGCAATCGATCGAAGTGATCGATCGGGGCCTTCTCGTCGGCCACGACGGGACCTTCTTTGGACGCGACGGTGAGAAACGCCGCGCCTGGAACGTTGGTCGTCACGGCTTTTTCGACCTCACGCAACCGGGGCGCCCGACCAGCCTCCTCTTCATCGATCAGCCAGTCGTCGGTACCTGCAACGGACTCGCTCCGACAATCACAGGCACCACACGCAACGACGAACTCGAGGGCACCGATGACAAAGATGTCATCCTCGCCGGACCCGGAGCGGATCACATCTTCGGCTTCGACGGCGACGACGTCATTTGTGGAGGGCCCGGAAACGACGTCATTCGTGGGGGCAACGGCAACGACCTGCTGTTCGGCAACGAGGCAGCCGACACCCTGTTCGGTGATGCAGGCGACGACGACCTCCGCGGCGGATATTGGAAGGATCACCTGCTCGGCGGCGCTGGCGACGACACGTTGCGCGGCGGGCGGGGCACAGATCGATTGCAGGGCGGATCAGGCAACGACACAGCGCTTGGCGGCGACGGCATGGACACCGTCGAAGGGAACTCAGGTCTCGACACGGTCAACGGCCAGCAGGGGCGCGACCAAGTCGCTGGTGGACCGGGCAAAGACATCGTGATCGGCGGCGCTGGCCGAGACCGCTGCAGTGGCGGCGCAATCGGCGCCTCGAACAACCCCGGAGACAGGGTGCAGGGCTGCGAACGCCGCTAGCACAGTCAGAGGAGCCGGGTAAGGTCGTCGAATCGACACACGCACCAATCCCGACGCCGTCTACGGCCTCGACATCGAGACAGATACCAGAAGGGGCGGCCTCGACCCCAGCACTGCAGCCATCGTGGCTGTCGCAATTTCGGGAGCGGGCTGGAGTTCGGTGTTCGATGGCGAAGAAGCGTCGCTGTTGCAGCGCCTCGATGCAGCCGTTGCGGACCTCCCGCCTGGAGTACTGGTGACGTGGAATGGTGCACGTTTCGACCTGCCCTTCCTCGCAGATAGAGCTCACCTCAGCGGCGTCGATCTCGGGCTTGATCTCGTTGCCGACACCCGATCTCGATCTCGCCGAGATCCGCTTCCCGGACATCTGGGCGGCTATTTGGGCAGGTGGCACGGCCATCGCCATCTCGATGCCTACGCGGTCTACCGAGCAGACGTCGGAGCATCACTGGGCGTGCCCTGCGGCCTCAAACCGCTGGCTCGATTGCTCGGGCTTTCGCCGGTGGAAGTCGACCGAGAGGCCATCCATGAACTCTCGGCCCAACAGCTCGAAGAGTATGTGGCCAGTGATGCAATCCTCGCGAGGGAACTGGCGCTTCGACGGTGGCCAACGGCGCAACGAGCAATCGACAAATTCAGATGATCGGCGTGTAGTTCGGGACCTCATGGTGCGGCGTGTCGAGGTAGACCTTGGCCTCTGGCACTCCGCCGAAACGCCCGCGACTCCACCGCACCTCGATGTGCCCCTCGATTGCCCGGCGGGCACCGTGGAGCTCGGCACGCCAGCGAACCATCGGCTGACCCATCGCATCAGCCCACACGTCGAAGGCGCGAATCGAATATTGCCGCCGAAAGTCGCTCGGCGTCCCGACCCGAAACCGCAACGGCGTCCCGTCTGACGATGCTCCGAGCACGAAATAGGGCGCAGGCTGGAACCGCAGCAACCGCCACAACATTTCTTCGGCCTTGGCCTTGTCCGACAAGTTGTCCTTCCACCGATGTGCGGTCGCGACCGACACCGCGTTGACGAAGTCTCGGTACGGACTGGTGAGCTCGTCAGGCCAGGCTCCGCGCGTGGGCAGTGCGTCCTTCAACCGAAGGCGGCTCTCGCCGTCGAGCGCGGAAACCACAGGCGGCATGCCCGGCACATCCATGTGCGCGACACTTCGCTCGTAGAGGTCTTGGTAGGCCTCAGGTGCCACTTCGAGAAACCAGTCGGTGCGGTCTCCTCGACGTTCGGCCAACAACCTGTCGAACACATGCGCAGGCGAAACGTTGAACAAGATGTCTGACCCGTACTTGCAACTGATCAGATAGACGTGATCGACACGAAGATCGGCGGGTATCTGGTCGTATCCGGGGGGACGACCAGGTCCTTGCCACTCCACCCGGTCGGGGACGCGACCGCGAAGCCCATCGGCCGATGCCAAGAAGCGCTCGCCGTGCTCCCAAGCAGTACCGAACTCTGCGTCAGACTCACCAGCAGCGAGCTCATCGGCCAGAAGGTCGTATTCGTCATCGCCGACGTTGTGGAACCAGTCGGGGCGCACCGAAAGCGCTCGATCGATGTTGGGGAATCCCAACATGGCCAGACCGGTGACGATCTCGGTGATCTTGGTTCGAGACGATGCCATTGGTATGCGTGCGGATCAGTCTCGATAGAGCGGGGCGAACTGCAGTTGCGCCCCGATCAGATCGTTGGGAAGGTCATCGTCGGAATAGACGTGCAAATGGGTGTAGACGTCGATCGCGACACCGGTCGTATCGATCCATTCAACGACGGCGTCGGCCCACCGTTCGTCGAGTAGTGCTTTGCGCATGCGGTCTCGCGACTTGGGGTCGAGACCGGCAGGCACAGATCGAGCAACAACTTCGAGTGCCAAAAGGCGCTGGAGGACGTCGATGGTTTCCGCGGCGTACACGGTTGGGGGTTCGTCTCGTACGACCCCATAGGCGACTGAGGTCATGCTCCCCGAGCGCTGAATCGGTCACGGATGTCGGAATCAGACCAGAACCCTGGCAGCGGCTCGGTGGCACCTTGCGAGGCGTAGCTGCGTAGACGCTGCACACCCGCCGTGGTGCCGGTCGGGCCGAGGTCGAGGCCGTCGTCGGCTGGATCATCGAAGATCTCGATGGCATCGAACAACGCCCATGGACCAACGGCGCGCATTGCCCGGTCGCCCTCACTTGAGGGGCGGGGAAGGTGCGAGGTAAGTACGAGCAGACGAGTGTCAGGATGTGTGGTCTTGAGCACGTTGGCCCGACCAAGCATCTTCCACAACGTGTCGGTGCGCATCAGGCCAGGACGGCTGCTGGTGAATGCGCCAGACATATCGACGTAGTACCGGTACTCTCCGGTTTGGTCGGCGATCTCGAAGTTGAGCTGCAATCCGGTGCCCTTGACCTTCACCTTCTCGGCGATGATCTCGAAACCGGCCTCGAGCAGCACCTCCTTGGCAAGGTCTTGTGCCTTCTTGCCCTCCTTGGTAGCGCGAGCTTGAAAATGTTCGACGCGCTCGTCGATGTTTTCGGGTACCTGTAGTAATGGCAATGGTTCATCTCCTGCTGATTCGACAGGCCGGTGACGTCGACGAGCCTGTTCGGCGGTGACCCGTTCTCGGGCCAGTTCGACATAGTTGGGGTCAAGGTCGAATCCAATGCCTGTGCGTGCCGTGCGTTCGGCGGCAACAACGGTGGAACCGGATCCGAGGAATGGATCGAGGACGACGTCGCCCTCGAAGGTGTAGAGATCGATGAGGCGTCGGGGCAATTCGACGGGGAACGGCGCAGGATGACCGACACGGCGCGCACTTTCGGGATCGATGCGCCATACGTCGAGCGTGGCTTCCATGAACTCATCGGCGCTGACACTGCTCTTGTGCGGCAAACCCTCGGCCGCACGCTTGGCGGGCTTCTGCGCCCGGTCGAAGCGGCCCTTGCTCGCGATGATCACTCGTTCGGTGATGTCTCGGAGCACGGGGTTGGTAGCCGATCGATACGACCCCCAAGCCAAAGAGCCCGTGGCGCCTTCGGCCTTGTGCCAGATGATCTCACCACGAAGCAACATGCCGAGGTCGTCTTGCAAGATGCTGATGACGTCGGCCGACAGGCTGCGGTATGGCTTCCGGCCGAGGTTGGCCACGTTGACGGCGATACGACCGCCCGGCTCGAGCACACGAAGAGACTCGGCAAAGACGTCTCGCAGCATCTGCAAATAATCGAGGTACGTGGTCGGGATGGCCGGGAGCCGGTCACGGTCACCGACAACAGCCTGCTCGTACTCCTTGCCGACAAAGTACGGCGGAGACGTGACGACCAGGGCAACCGAGTTGTCCGGGACGACCGACATGTTTCGGGCGTCACCGTGCACGCACCAATCGGTGAGGCCTACAGCCTCGAGTGATGGCAGCCGGTTGACCGTCTCGTCGTCGGAGACGACGGGTGGCGTGAATCGTGCATAGAACTCGCTGGCGTCGTGACTTTCGCGCCGGCCGGCGCCAAATGCCTGTGTGGCCGTAGCCCCCTTGCGGAGACTGGACCCTCCCTCGTCGGGAGCGGTCGGAGATTCTTTTGTTTGAGCGATGGGGTCCACGAGTGGGCCTTTCGGAGAAAATGGTCCTCTGGCGTTGGTACCAGTCTCCGACCGCTCGGGGACATGCTACGAACTGCTGGGGATCAACTTAGGGATGGGGTGTGACAGTGTCTTTGTCGGGACTTCCGCCCGACATCCAAGGCGGGGCTCATGGTCGCTACGCGAGCTTCGCTCCCCCGAGGAGTCGGGTCTGAATCATTCTTTGCCGTGCACCCGCTCCTCCGTCCCTCCGGAGCTCACCGAATGTGTGAGCACCAATTGGGTTGGTCGAACGTACGCGCGACTCCCCGAGAGTGGCCGCTCGACCGCGCGGCGTCAATTTCATCTCGACACTTCCGGTCGAGATCCGCATCAACCCTCATGGTCGCTACGCGAGCTGCGCGATCACACCCGCACTCGGCTTCGCCGATGCGGCTCCGTCGCCGTCCTCCCGCTCCTCCGTCCCTCCGGAGCTATCTCAGACACACGTCGGTCTGGAATAACGAGTGACAGCTGAGCTGGAAGCAGTTGGCCGGGCCTCATCTTCCGCCTTCCTCCAAAATTTGTGCAGTACACCACCTCTGAGGTGGTCAAACGCACAAAGAATGGAGAGAGCCTGTTGGGGTCAGACCCTTGGAGCGTCTGGCGAGACCCACCTGTGTGGCCGTACGCATCAAGAGACGCCAGCGCGTGCGGGAGCGAGGGACGAGCGACCAGGCGCCGCCTCTGGCGCAGCCGCAGAGCGCACCGAGCCGGAGGTGAATGTGCGATTGACGGGAGCGAGGAACGAGCGGGAAACAGGGACGAGCGACCGGATCCGGCCTCCGGCCAACCGCCGAGCATCGAGGAGCGAAGCGACGGATTGCGACCGCGGCGAGAATCAGCTCAGCGCGATGCGGATTCGTTTGTTGCCTTTGCCCTTACTTTCGGTCTTCGTGATCGCGAACGTGCCCACCTCACCGGTCGAGGCCACATGGGTTCCGCCGTCAGCCTGTTTGTCGAGCCCGACGATGTCGATGATCCTGATGTCCTTCACGAAATCAGGGATCAGATTGACCTTGGTGCGGATGAGGTCGGCATCTTCGAGTGCGGTGTCCCGAGGCAACACAGACACTTCAATCGGACGGTCGGCAGTGATCTCGGCATTCACCAGGTCAGCAACTCGATCCGCGAACCCTTCAGGCAGCGGATCGAATTCAAAGTCCATGCGGCCCTTCAGCGGTTCCATGTTTCCACCGGTGACCGCCGTGCCGTACTCGTTCCAGATCACACCACAAAGAATGTGCATTGCCGTGTGCGTGCGCATGAGTTGGTGCCGTCGATCCCAATCGATCACACCGGTGAGCACGTCGCCCTCCGCTGGCAGAGGATCACCCTCGGCCACGATGTGTTGGACAGCGCCATCGCGTTTGCGCACGTCGACCACGGTCGCTCCTGCGCCGTCCCAGGCCAGAGTTCCGGTGTCGTGAGGTTGCCCGCCACCGGTCACATAGAAGATCGTGCGATCGAGCACCACGCTGCGCGACTCAGGGTCGACGGCGAGGACGGTCGATTCGAGTTCACGGAGAAAGGCGTCATCGAGATATACGAGCTCTGTCATGACGGAGAAGATAGCCCGTCGGTCAGGCCGCCGGAGTCGTCACGACCGGACCCTCTGCGGTGTGGACCGGGATCCCGTGATCGAAGGATGCGGTGCTGATGTCGATGTTGCCGGACCCGGTGTTGTACGGGATCGTGGGCTGATCTTCGAAAATGCCGACCTCGGCAGACGTATAACGAATCACCATCGCGTACCGGTCGTCGTTGCTCGAATTGCCGAATGACCCGTGGAGGTTGTTGCTGCTGAAGAAGAGTGCCTCACCTGCTTTCATCGGGAAACCCTGCGGCCTCCGGGTCTCGTAGAGGTCCGGGACCAGGCTCATGCCGAGGTCGAAAGCGAGTTGGACCACGAGGAAGATGTCGCCGGAGTAACGCAGCGCCATGAGCGCCCGTTCGAGATCGCGCCCCCTAAAAGACATCAGGAATCCCACGCGGTCCCGGGCGAATCGTTGCAGCATCGTGTCGAGCCGGGCATCACCGACGACCTCCGCCAACACGCTGCCGATCTGCAATGGTGCGACACACTGATCCTCGTCTACCCGACGTGGTGGTCGGGTCAACCCGCCATGCTCAAAGGCTGGATCGACCGTGTCTGGGCCTCCGGTGTGGCCTGGGAACTCCCCGATGGCGCAGACCGGCTGCAACCAGCGCTCCGCAACGTGCGGCGGATCATCGCTGTCACATCACACGGGTCGCCCAAGTACCTCAACGTCCTGCAAGGTGAGGGCGGCAAGCGGACACTCTTCCGAAGCCTTCGCACGATATGCTGAATCTTCAACTGCACGACGTTCAACTTGAGTAATTTCCGAAGGAATTCCGATAACAACTCTTGGACGCACCCAAGATTTTCCGTTGTGAGCTTTGCGTATAAAGTGCTGTAACATTTTCTCTGTTACTTCAAAATTCGCAATCACACCATCCTTCATCGGGCGAATCGCCACGATATTTCCCGGCGTTCTACCGAGCATCTCTTTTGCATCACGACCAACTGCTTCGACTTGGTTTGTAACTTTGTTAATTGCCACGATTGAAGGTTCGCTGACAACAATGCCGCGACCTTTCGCATAAACGAGCGTATTGGCAGTTCCTAAATCAATCGCCAAATCACTCGAAAACATACTAAATATAGACTTAAATGCCATTTCTTAAAATTATCCGTTCTTAAATTATTGTTGTAAAATATGTTAGTTTTTCAATGAGAAACGACTCTCAA
>RCNE010001415.1_pt1 | contig 12979 bp, 12 predicted proteins | sample 2041361 | NCBI WGS metagenome assembly RCNE01 (sample SAMN09708229, study PRJNA481090) | Marine sediment metagenome, whole genome shotgun sequencing project.
CTTCATTTCCTTTCGGATCGCTGGGAACAGAGCGTCGTCAAGGTCAACTGTGCAGCACTAACGGAGAGCATTCTCGAGTCTGAACTTTTTGGGCATGAGGCCGGGGCGTTCACCGGTGCAGCAAAGACGCACATCGGACACTTCGAACGAGCAGATGGTGGCACTTTGATACTCGACGAACTGGCTACGATATCGCTCAGGATGCAGGAGAAGATCCTGCGCACGATCGAGTACGGCGAAGTTCAGCGCGTCGGCGGAAATGAAACGCTCAGAGTGGACGTGCGTATTGTTGGCTCGACGAACGCCGACCTGCAGTCGCTCGCCGCGGACGGACGATTTCGAATAGATCTGCTTGATCGACTTGCTTTCGACGTCATCACCGTCCCTCCGCTCAGGGAACGGGTCGAGGATATTCTGCCCCTCGCCAATGCTTTCGCGATTCACATGGCGAGCGAACTGAAGTGGAGCTACTTCCCCGGCTTTAGTCCGCGGGCGTCCTCTGCGCTACTGCGAAATCAGTGGCCGGGCAACGTTCGTGAGCTGAAAAACACGATCGAACGCAGCGTCTATCGCGCCGAGGATCCGGAACAGCCGATTTCGAGTATTGCGCTGGACCCGTTCGATTCGCCATTCAGAATAACGAAAAGTGATTCGATCCCGCCGGGGGCTGGCACCACAAAGCGTCGCAGCTTCTTGCTTCCGACCGACCTCAAACAAAGACTGGTGGATATGGAAACGGAACTGCTGCGAGCGGCACTGGAAAAAGCGCGCTTCAATCAACGATTGGCTGCCGACCTTCTCGGCCTGGGTTACCACCAGTTTCGGGGCAAGCTCCGTAAGTTCGAAATTCGCAGTAAACCCTGATCCGGGCTGGTCACAGCCGCGAGATTATCGACCCAGGCCAGAGGGGCGCCTAACTCTCATCGCGGTAGCGGCGCACATAGATCGCCGCTGTCACAAAGAGGCCGCACACAATCACGCCCGCCCACGTCGCCGGGCTGGTCAGGAACTGAACAACATCGAGATGCTCCAGCAGGCTGATGCTGTCGATACCGGCGCGCCAATGCTCTTCCTCGAAAAACGTCTCGAAGTCCAGCGCCCTGAACAAAGGCATGGCATCGCCGCGATCCAGCACGGCACTGGCGAAGAAACGCGTTCGCAAGAAAATCCATTCCAGTAGCGGTACCAGGATCAACGGCATGAATGCCATGAGGAGCGGCGCGCGCTTGGTCCAGGCCGATACGAACAGGAACCACCCTATGAAGGGTGACATCCAGATACCGGATGCGATGAGGACAATGAACGCCGTCAGCCAGTTATCGAGTATTGGCACCGAGCCCCATATCAACAAACCCGCATCGCCGCCCTTCATCGATACCCAGGCGCTGGTGATGATGAGATTGACCAGGTGGGTCGCGATGATGCCAAGCGCCGCAACGACCGGCAGAACAAAGACCGCCGTCAGCAGCTTCGAAAGCACCGTTTCGGCGTCGGTGATGGGCAGAGACCGCCAGAACAGTATGCTCTTGTCTTTGCGCTCACCGTACAGCGAGTCGAGACAATAAAACACGGTCAGAATTGCGAGGCCGACAAGGAATAACCAGGAAGTGCCCACGAAGAACGCCGTCAGTGCGGCTTTTCGCTCGCCTTCCCCGGCCAGGTTCGAGGCTCCGAAGATCGCGATATCAAGCTCTTTGGCAAAGCCGGACGCAAACACGAGCATCGCCAGTACGCTGAGAGAAACGATGCTTGCGATCGCGACGGGCGTAATGTAGATCGATCGATGTTCCCAGATCTCGCGTTTGATCAGTGCCAGTTGATTAGCGATCATTTGCGCGCCCCCTTGACCTTTGCGACAAACAAGTCGGCAACCGACGGTGTTCGAAGCTCACCGAGTCCCTCAAGGTTCTCGCGGTTTACTCCTTCGAATAGCAGCACGGATTTGCCGAACATCTCGTGTTCGGCGATCGGCCCCAGGCCTTTCGCCTTGACCGCATTCTCACCAGACGTCAGCAGCTCTACGTAGGTGTCTGGCAGTGCATCCATTGGCTGATCGAGAAGAATCTTGCCATCGTCGATAAACATGATGTCGGTCAACAGGTTCTCGATCTCTTCGACCTGGTGAGTCGTGATCAGGATGGTGCGTTGCTCGTCGAAGTAGTCATTCAGAAGATTGCCGTAGAACTCTTTGCGAAAAATAATATCGAGCCCCAGGGTCGGCTCATCAAGAACCAGCAACTTCGCGTCAATAGCCATGATGATGGACAGGTGTAATTGCGTCACCATGCCCTTGGAAAGCTCGCGAACCCTGGCATCTGATCGGACCTTGGTCTCGCTCAGAATGCTCTCCGCGCGTTTGCGCGAAAAATTTGGATGAACAGCCTCGACGAAGTCGAGAAGTTGGGTAACGCGTATCCAGCGAGGCAGCACGGCGACGTCGGCGATAAAGCAAATGTTCTTCATGAGTTCCTTGCGCTGCCGGAATGGATCCAGCCCCAGCACGGAAAGCTCGCCGTCAAAGTCCGTCAACCCGAGCACTGCCTTGAGCAGGGTGGTCTTGCCGGCGCCGTTAGGTCCGATCAAGCCAAGAATCTTGCCCCGCTCAATCTCGAAGCTAACGTTATCGACTGCGCGAACGGCGCCGAAGTGCTTGGAAACACCGCGAGCACTGACAAGGCTAGTCATTCTTATCTCCCGCTTCTTTTGTTGTTGGGATGGAGCGCAACAGGTCGGCTTCATCGAGTCCAAGTCGCTCGATAGTCGAACGGACTTTCGGCCACTCCTTCTCCAGGAAGCGCTGTCTTTCAGCTTTGAGGAGATTGGTGTGAGCGCCGTCATTGATAAACATGCCCCGGCCGCGCTTTTTCTCCACCAGCCCCTCATCGACAAGTTCCTGGTAGCCCTTCAGCACCGTGAGCGGATTGAGGCGATACTCGGCGGCTACGTTGCGCACTGAGGGCAAAGCGTCACCATCGCCGAGAACGCCTTCAAGGATCATCGCAACGACGCGATCGCGTAGCTGGCGATAGATCGGCTGATCTTCATCCCATTTTGGGTCCATTAAATATCGCTTCCTGATTCTTGCTAAGTGCGTTGCCGATAACCTGGACGTCGGCCGTTCTCACCTGTCCGGTGAATACAGGCCTGCCGCCGGTCTAGTTGCCCTGGATACGGAAACGGCCAAAGTGCGCCATGGTATCGATCGAGACGGTCAGCACCTTGCCATTGAAATGCCCCCCGACAGTTGCCGTGAAAGGCATGTCTGGCAAGTCCAGACCCTCTGTTTGCTCCATTGCCACCGCCGCCCTGACATCCTCTTGAATCGTCGCGTCGGCCTGGCTTGCCACCAGTGCCATGACTAACAACAGCATCATTGTCAGGCCGATTATCTCGTTGCTATGCCTAATTTGTTCGAACATCGTCGGTCTCCCGGACCCTTCTCTTTGCCTACCGATCAGCTTAGTGATCTGGTGTTATAGTCAACTATAACACTGAGAAGACGTATTGCAAGCTTTTTTGAGGCTCCTGGTAACCCCGCGGGTCGAAATTCCGCGTTTATAGTAAATCTAAGGGACGAAACACGATGGCGGCGAACCCAGAATCGGTGGCAAGACCGGCAAAGACACTTTTCAGCAGTGTGAGCCTCGCCTATGCTCCCGTTATGGGGCATATACCCGAAGACAGCGCTCTGATGTTGCGCTACAAAGACGGCGACACGGCGGCGTTCGAGATCCTCTATCGACGGCATACCGATCCCTTGTATCGGTATCTCCTGAGGCTCTGTCGCCATCGGGACACCGCCGAAGACATATTTCAGGATGTCTGGGGCAAGATCGTCAAGTCGCGCGCCAGCTACCGGCCGACCGCTAAATTCACGACATTCCTGTACCGCGTTGCGCACAACTGTTTCATCGATCATGTGCGCCGCAACAAACGCCATTCGAATAACACCGAGATGGAGGTGGAACTGCACGCTCATCCGGGCGAGACGCTGGAAACAGCAACAGAGCGCAGCCTGGCGAAGGAGCGCCTGGCAAAGGCCCTGTTCGATCTGCCCGATGAGCAACGCGATGCGTTCCTGCTTCATGAAGAAGCGTGCCTCAGCATTGACGAAATAGCGATGGTCACCGGTATAAACCGTGAAACTGCCAAAAGTCGATTGCGCTACGCGGTAAAGAAACTGCGCGCAGCGATCGACGAAAACCCGGAGCGATTATGAACAACGAGCCAGAAAATCGCGCTCAGGATTCGCGCGTTACGGAAACCTACCGGGCGCTGGCCGACGAGCGTACGCCGGATCATTTGACTAAGCAGGTGCTGAAGCTGGCGGCTGGCGTCCGAACGCCTTACGCGCGGGCGCGGGCCTGGATGCGCCCCGCCGCCTGGGCGGCAACCGTAGGTCTTAGCCTCGCGATCGTCCTCGAGCTGACGCAATTACCGTCGTCGGCGCCGGATTACGTGAGCAATTCACCGGCGGCTGACAGCGAGGCGCCCGTGGATCGCCATGCCCGGGACGATGATGCTGCCCCGCCTACACGAAGCGTTGTGGCCGAGTCGCCGGTACCCGTATCGACAACGCAAAAAGATACTGCCGCCGAAGCAAAGCGAAAGCGCGCCACAGCGCAGGCTCCGCTTACTCTGGAAACGCCGTCGAACGAGGAATTCGCGCCGCGTGCAGAGAAAGTGATGCGAGAGGCGGAAGCACTGGCGAGAGCCAGGACAGGATCAGATACAGGTTCCATCGGAGCCCCTGCTGAGGCCGATGCCCCCGCGGCTGAAACCCGGCTCACCGAGCAAATGTCGACTGAGCTCGCGGCGGCCCACCGCGATGCGGCAGACAGGCTCACGGCAAAGCAGGTCTCCCAGGAGGCTCGGAGCGCAGCCGCTTCCTTCGCTGCGATGAGCGCCGCAGCAAACTCCGATCAGGCGTGCCCCGAACCCGAGCGTGAGACGGCAGACGCCTGGCTGGCCTGCATACTCAAGCTCAGGGAAAGCGGGCGGGACGAACAGGCAGACGAGGAATACGAGGAATTTCGACAGGTATATCCTGAATTCGACGATTCGATCACCGATAAGTAGTCAACACCCGTGCCTGATAGCCACGCCGATGCTAAAATCGGCAGGCAATCCGCGCATCCCGAATCAGGAAACCAACAATGAAATCACCCGTTCGCGTCACTATTACTGGCGCCGCCGGCCAGATCGGCTATCAGCTCGCCTTCAGAATCGCATCCGGCCAAATGCTGGGTCCGGACCAGCCTGTCATATTGCAGCTCCTGGAGATTCCGCCCGCACTACCCGCCTTGAACGGCGTAGTTATGGAACTCAACGATTGTGCGTTTGCAACGCTCGCCGGGATCGTCGCAACGGATGACCCGAACACCGCGTTCAAAGACAGCGACTACGCCCTGCTGGTAGGCGCACGCCCTCGCGGTCCCGGCATGGAGCGCAAGGACCTTTTGCAGGCCAATGCGGCGATCTTTTCAGTACAGGGCAAGGCGATGAATGATCATGCCAGTCGTGACATCCGCGTCCTCGTGGTCGGCAATCCGGCCAACACGAATGCCCTGATTGCGCGCAGCAACGCTCCTGACATCGATCCTCGCAACTTCACGGCCATGACCCGGCTCGACCATAACCGTGCAAAGGCGCAGCTGGCCGCGAAAACCGGCAGCCATGTGAATGACATCCGCTGCCTGACGATCTGGGGCAATCATTCGGCGACGCAGTATCCCGACATCAATCATGCGAGCGTAAGCGGCCGGGCCGCGATGGAACTGGTCGACCAGTCCTGGCTTGGCGACGAGTTCATTCCCGTTGTGCAGCAACGCGGCGCAGCGATCATCGAGGCACGCGGCGCTTCGTCTGCCGCATCGGCCGCGTCGGCTGCTATCGACCACATGCACGACTGGGCGCTCGGCACGCCGGATGATGACTGGGTCAGCATGGCGATCCCGGCCGACGGCAGTTACGGCGTCGAGGCCGGCATCATCTATTCCTACCCCGTGCGTTGTCGCGACGGCCAGTACGAAATCGTGCAGGGACTTGCCATCGACGACTTCAGTCGTGATCGCATGGCCAAGACCGAGACCGAGCTTCGCGAGGAGCGTGCCGCGATCGAGGAACTGCTATAGAGTGTTTTGGGGCGTCGCCTTCAGGCGGCGCCGTTCAATGTTGACCCTGCGAGGTGTACGACTTGTCCGGTTTTCTTGTTAGTTTATTCTGGCTGCTGCTGTTCGTTGGCGGTGGAATCTATCTTGCCTACCAGCGTGTTGATCTGCGCACATCGACCATCGCGACAGCAATTGCGCTGCTCGCCTACTGGGTTTTTGGCGATGGTCACTTTCTCTGGAAGCTCCTCCTGACGCTGTTTTTCGGCCTGATGATCGTGCCCAACCTGATCGAGGTGAGACGCGAGAAAATCACCAAACCCCTGCTTGCGATCTATCGCAAGATGCTGCCGTCAATGTCGGATACCGAACGCGAAGCGCTGGAAGCCGGCAATGTCTGGTGGGATGGCGAGCTGTTCTCCGGAATGCCCGATTGGGACAAGCTGATGTCCTACCCTGCGCCAAAACTCTCGGATGAGGAACAGGCGTTTTTTGACGGCCCCTGCGAGGAACTCTGCCGGATGCTCGATGACTGGGCCATCTGTCATGAGCACGCCGACATGCCGAAAGAAGTGTGGGATTACATCATCGAGAAGAAATTCTTCGCCATGATCATTCCAAAGCAATACGGCGGCCTCGATTTTTCAGCCTATGCGAATGCAGCGGTCATCTCCAAACTCGCCAGCCGCAGCGCGACAGCCTCGTCCACGGTCGGCGTGCCGAACTCGCTTGGGCCCGCCGAACTGCTACTGCATTACGGCACTGAAGAACAGAAAGACCGCTACCTGCCGGGTCTCGCCGCCGGCACCGAGATTCCCTGTTTTGCGCTGACGTCTCCGCAAGCGGGATCAGACGCAGCTGCGCTCATCGACAGCGGCGTCGTCTGCAAAGGCACGTGGAACGGCAAGACCATTACCGGCCTACGCCTTAACTGGGACAAGCGCTACATTACGCTGGCACCCGTAGCCACGGTGTTGGGCCTGGCGTTCAAGCTCTACGATCCGGACCACCTTATCGGCGAGAAAAGCGAACACGGCATTACCGCCGCGCTGATTCCCACCGATACACCGGGAGTGGAGGTCGGGCGCCGTCATTACCCGCTGTCCGTTGCCTTCCAGAACGGCCCCACGTCCGGCAAGGACGTCTTTGTTCCCCTCGATTACATCATCGGCGGCCCGGATCTGGCCGGCAAAGGCTGGAAGATGCTCGTCGAGCTGCTGTCCGTCGGACGAGCAATCACGTTGCCGTCGACGGCGTCCGGCGGTGGGCAGGCGGCTACTTATGCCACCGGTGCTTATGCCGTCATCCGGAAGCAGTTCAATACATCGATCGCCAACTTCGAAGGTGTCGGCGAAGCCATTGCGCGCATTGCCGGGCACACCTACATCATGAATGCGGCCGTCGCCGTTACGGCCGGCGCTATCGACCAGGGCGAAAAACCGGCGGTGCCATCTGCAATCCTCAAGTACCACTGCACGGAGCTTGGTCGTAAGACGGCTAATGACGCAATGGACGTGCACGGCGGCAAAGGCGTCATGATGGGGCCGAGCAATTACCTCGCTCGCAGTTACATGGCGACGCCGATAGCAATCACCGTAGAGGGCGCGAACATCCTCACTCGCAGCCTTATCATTTACGGTCAGGGCGCTATTCGCTGCCACCCGTTCGTGCTGCGGGAGCTGCACGCTGCGGCTGACGAAGATCAGGATCGCGGCCTTATCGAGTTCGATGATGCACTGTTCGGCCATATCGGCTACGCGATCAGCAACCTGGCGCGTTCTTTCTTCCTCGCGCTCACGCATGCCAAGTTCAGTCGCGTGCCGCTGAACACGCCGACGCGACGTTACTACCAGAACATCAATCGATACAGTGCCGGCTTTGCGTTGGCGTCGGATTTCGCGATGCTCACGCTCGGCGGCGCACTGAAGAAGCGCGAATTGTTGTCTGCGCGGCTCGGTGATGTCTTGAGTTCGATGTACCTGGCATCGACCGTGCTGAAGCACTTCGAGAATCAAGGCAGGCGCGCAACCGATCTGCCGCTCGTGGAGTGGTCGGTGCGAACTCTTATGTACCAGGCGCAGGAATCTCTGCATGCGTTCCTGCTGAATTTCCCGAACCGGCCGGTTGCCGCAATGCTGCGCTTCTTTATTTTCCCCCGCGGCCGCACCTATTCGTCGCCGTCGGACGAGATTGCCTCCAGGGTTGTCGAACTGGCAACAACGCCCGGCGAGGCACGTGACCGCCTCAGCGCTCTCGCCTATACGACGCTTGAGCCAAGCAACCCACTAGGCCTGTTGCAGGAAGCTCTGGAGCTGACCAAGAAGCATATACCGCTCGAGCGTCGTCTGCGGCAGGCTCAAAAAGAAGGGCTTATCAAGACCGATTATCTTGGCTCGCAGATTGACGAGGCGGAAAAGGCGCAGGTCATCAGCAAGGCCGAAGCCCGCGGCTTGCGCGAATACCATGACAAGGTTGCCGCACTGCTTGCCGTGGATGACTTCACGACCGACGAGTTGGCGCGTGTTCATTCGAGCACTGCCGAGTCTGCTGCAACGAAGAAACCGGTCGCGAAAAAGTCCGCCAGCAAGCAAAAACCGGCGGTCAAACGCGTGGCAAAGAAGAAGGCATCGAGTAAGAAGAAAACGCGAAAAGCCTGATACGGCCCATGAACGCTGCTGTCGGCCCACTTTTCGAACTGAACTTCAAGGTTGATCCTGGCGCAGCCGAGGAGTTTCGGCAGTGGGTTCTGGACCTCGCAAGCGAGGCCCAGCAAGAAGAGGGCGTTGCTCACGCGCGTGCCTTCGAGTCTCATAATGATCCCGACGGCAACCAGTTCTGGACCTGTCAGTTCCAGTGTCAGGATGAGATGGCTTTTGGTGAATTGAGCGACGGGCTCTTCGCCAGCAAAGAATCCGCACTCGAGGAACGATTTGGTACGGCGGTCGCCGTATCGCGCCGCGTGCTAAGAGAAGAAGCGTCCGAGGAATTGCTGGCCGTAGAGAGCCCGGACTGCCTGAACTGCGGTGCTCACCTGAAAGGCCAGTACTGCGGGGTCTGCGGTCAAAGAGCGCGAAATCGGTTGATCAGCCTCTGGGAACTCATCAGCGACGCGTTTGGCGACCTGCTCGAAATTGACTCGCGACTGTGGCGCACGCTGATACCGCTGCTAAAAAGCCCGGGTCAACTGACACGAGACTATCTCGAAGGGCGCAGGGCGCGTTACATGCCGCCCTTCCGTACTTACCTCGTACTGAGCGTTATTTTCTTCGTCGTAGCGTTCTTCGATCCTCGCGATGACCTCAGCCTGTTATTCGAGCCGGCGCCCGTACCTACGCCGGAGGAGCAGGCAGAAGAAAACGCGCAAGCTGCGGCCGCCAAGAAAGAAATCCTGGACGAACTCGCCGCCGAAGGGATCATCGTCGGCAATATCTTTGTCGAGGACGAAAAACAAGGTGACGAAGAAGCCTCGGAGTCCGCCGAAAACACTGATGACGATTTCGGAATCAAGGTCAACGAGCTGGGCGACACCGGTTTCAACATCCAGGTCGATGACGACACCGGCGACTGCAACGTGGTGGCCGGTGATCTTGATGAGCTGCCCGAATGGTTCAAGAAACGCTTTACAGTGGAGAAGATCAAGGAGGTCTGCGAAAAGGTCACCGCAGATGGCGGCAAATCGTTTGGTGACCTGCTGCTCGACAATATCCCGGTTGCCCTGATCGTCTTGCTGCCCCTGATGGCGCTGGTCTTGAAAGTACTCTACCCGCTGTCACGCCGTTATTTCGTTGAGCATATTCTGTTCGTTATCCACTACCATGCTTTCTTTTTCCTGATTCTCATCCTGCAAATACTCTTTGCCAGGTTCGCGGCATTGATTCACATCCCGGAACTCATCACAACGCTCACTATCGTCGCGGCATCCTTCTATATACCCGTGTACCTGTACATGGCGATGCGCCACGTCTATGGTCAGGGTCGGCTCCTGACGTTTGTGAAGTACCTGGTGCTGGTCGTAGCCTATAGCATGGGTACCGCCGTGACCTTGCTCGGCGCGCTAATTTTTGCGCTGATTTCGGTCTGACTATTTCTCTGACAGGGGAACCAAAATGCACACGATGAAATTCGCTGCGGCGCTGTTGGCACTCTCGCTCTGCCTTGCGGCCTGCGGCAAACCGGCGGCCGAAAAATCGATCGCCGAAAATGACAAGGCACCGAGCGAGTCGGAAACGCTACAAGCAGCTTCTGAGCCGGTCGCCATCGCGCGCACACCTTCGCCAGAGGGCGCCCGGGTATTTTTCATAACACCGGGGGATGGCGACGCGGTCACGAACCCGATAACAATCGAGTTCGGCATCGCGGGCATGAGCGTCACAAAAGCGGGCGATGACCAGCCAGACTCGGGCCACCACCACCTGCTGATCGACACAGATCTTCCCGATCCGGGCTTGCCCATTCCGGCCGACTCCAATCATGTGCATTTCGGAGACGGCAGTACCTCGACCCGGATTAGCCTCGAACCGGGCACGCACTCGCTGCGAATGCTGCTCGGCGATCATCGACATATACCGCATGATCCGCCCGTCATTTCGGAGCCGATCACGATCACGGTAGAATAAATGGTTGAGTGAGACCGCCGGGACCACTAAAATCCCGGGGCTACGTCAACCTCAGTCATACGACATGTCGAAATCCAGCAAAGCCATCGGAATCAGCGGCCTCGCCGCCTACGTCCCGCCCTATCGGGTGTGGCTCGAGGATTGGTGTGACTGGACGGATAACCAGTGGCCGAAGATCCGTGAGGTTGTCGGGCGCAGTTTCCGGGTCCGTGGCCCCAATCACAGTGTTTACACCATGGCCGCGAATGCGGTACTGCGACTGATCGACCAGTACGACATCGATCCTGCGCGGGTCAAATTCTTAGGCTTAGGCACCGAATCCAGCACCGACAACTCGGCGGGAGCGATCGTCGTCAAAGGCATGGTCGACGCGGCGCTGGTTGCGCGGGGCAAGCCGCCCATATCGCGCAGTTGCGAAGTCCCGGAGTTCAAGCACGCCTGCCTCGGCGGCGTCTATGGCATGAAAGGCGCTATTCGGCACCTTGCGCTGGATGGTCGCGGAAGCCAGGCGATCGTCGTCTGCGCCGATATCGCGGAATACGCACGGGGCAGTTCAGGCGAACCCACACAGGGCGCTGGCGCGGTTGCCATGCTGCTCGAAGAAGACCCGAAGCTGGCCGTGGTCGACCTGATCGGCTCAGGCTCTGCATCGGATTATCGAATCCTGGATTTCCGCAAACCGATGCTACGGTTTTGCGGCCAGGACCGCTCGGAGTCGCACCAGGTCCAGGACTACCCCGTGTTCAACGGCAAGTACTCGACAACGTGCTATATCGACGAGACCCTGCATGCGCTGCACGACATGTATGTGAAGCGTGATCTGGATCCGAGTGAATACCTGCGTTCGCTGCGTACCGTTTTCATGCATCGGCCTTACCGGCGCATGCCTGAGACAGGCTGGGCCGTTTCCTACCTGTTCGCACTGAGTCATGGAACCACCGCCGATCACGCGGAACTGGCGTCCTACTGCTACGAGGCCGGTGTCGACGTGCAGGCGATGCAAACGGAGATGGCAAGCAAACCGGAGATAGCCGCGCTCGCCAGTCCGGAGAAACTGCAGTATGAAGCGTACCCGCTGACCATGGCCGCGCTGCGCGCCTTCCGCGCATCACGGCGTTACCGCAAGGAAATTCTGGACAAACTGGCGCTGGGCAGTGACACGATGCTGGACCTCGGCAATCTTTACACGGCGGCGCTGCCGGCGTGGATGGCCGCTGGTTTCGAACAAGCGCTGGACGAAGACTCACTGCGGGCCGGCGAGGAAGTACTGACGCTGGGCTACGGCAGCGGTGACGCCGCCGAAGTCATCCCTTTCTTCGTGGCCGACGACTGGCGCGAAGCCACGAAGAAGATCCGCTTCGCGGACGCCATGCAGCTTACCGTCGATCTCGACCGCGAGCAGTACGAGTCGCTGCATGATGGCCGGCGCGTCAATGGCCTCGACTATGTGCCTAGCAATGAGTTCATCATTGACCGCGTTGGCAGCAGCGAAGAACGGCACTTTACCGACCTGGGTATCGAGTACTACAAGTTCATCGCCTGAGCGCGTTGCAGGCCCGGCAACAGGGCATAGCAATCACGCCCGCGATTTCCGCTTGCCCGGTATAGCCTGCGTTCTTTCCTGACCCTTGGGTTTTGCCTTACAGGGCCGCCTTCCATTCAGGTACTCAGGCCGGACCGCAGTACCTCGCGAGCCTTGCAGGATAATTTGTCGTCAGTTCGTGCCACTCCTGCTTGAACCAGGGCGTGAAGCGCTCGGCATTATTCGCGAGCTCCTGCGCCACATTGCCTGCCGAGACGAAGCGCACACTGGATATTTCGCTTTCGTTTGGCTGCATCCTCCCGCCCACCCGACCAAGGTAGACGTGGCACAACTCATTCTCCGAGCCGGCCTCACCGAATTCGGCCGTATAGCAGAACCGGTAAATGTGCTCCAGCTCCGTCTCGATATTCAGTTCGTCGCTCAGGCGCCGCATGGTCGCAATCTCCATCGACTCGCCGCGACGTGGATGGCTGCAGCAGCTGTTTGACCAGTAGTCTGGCCACAGTCGCTTGCTCTCGGCGCGTTTCTGTAAAAGCAGTTCTCCACTATCGTTAAACAGGAACAGCGAAAACGCCCGATGCAGAACGCCGGCGCCATCGTGACAATGCGCCTTCGAACGATAACCGATTTCCTGATCGTTGCTGTCGACGAGGATCAGCTCCTCGCTCTCTGACGATACTATTCTGTTGCTGTCGTTCATCGCTCAAGTA
>RCNE010001417.1_pt1 | contig 12973 bp, 10 predicted proteins | sample 2041361 | NCBI WGS metagenome assembly RCNE01 (sample SAMN09708229, study PRJNA481090) | Marine sediment metagenome, whole genome shotgun sequencing project.
TACATGCGCATGATCGGTCGCGATGGCATGGAGCGCATCGCTGAATACGCAACTTTGAATGCGAACTACCTGATGGCGAAACTGCGTGATGCCGGTCTCGAACTAGCGTTTCCCAATCGGCGCGCGAGCCATGAGTTTATCGTTACGCTGCGCCACGAAGCGAAAACGGTGAACCTGACAGCGATGGACGTGGCTAAAGCGCTGCTGGATAAAAATTACCATGCGCCGACCACGTATTTCCCGCTGCTGGTGCCAGAGTGTCTGTTGATCGAACCGACCGAGACAGAAAGCAAGGAAACGCTTGATAATTTCGTTGTGGCACTCGTCGAGATCGTGCGCGCCGCGAAGGAAGACGGTGTCGAGTACAAAGAAGCGCCATACACGATGCCAGTGCGGCGCCTTGACGACGTCAAGGCCGCGCGGCAGCTGGATCTTGCCTATCGCCCCGACGAGGCATGAGTCGCGAAGCACGACGGATTCTGCTCAAATAGGGAACCGCTGCGCTCCCGATGAGTCGAGAGTAAGACCATACGGGCAATCGGCTCGCACATTGATCAGGATTTCTATGAACTACGGCAGGTTTGTTGCGGCCGCCGCCGCACTGTTTTTAACCGTTACGGCAAATGCCGCGGACGACACCGCGTGGTCGGCAACGCTCGAGCGTATTTCCTCGGGTGTGGTGTCCATTCGCGTCGACAGCACGCGTGCATTCGATACCGAGTGGAATAGCTCGAGTCAGGCGACCGGATTTGTTGTCGATGCGAAGCGCGGACTTATTCTTACGAACCGCCATGTTGTAACGCCGGGCCCCGTTATCGCTGAAGCGGTGTTTCGCAATAACGAGGAAGTGCGCCTGACGCCCGTCTACCGCGATCCCGTGCATGACTTCGGCTTTTTCCGTTACGACCCGGCCGAGTTGCGCTACATCGAACCCGAGGAACTGCCGCTGGACCCGGAGGGTGCCGGCATCGGCAACGAGATTCGTGTCATTGGCAATGACGCCGGAGAGCAGCTCTCGATCCTGGCAGGAACGATCGCGCGCCTCGACCGGCAGGCACCGGACTATGGCCGCGGCAAGTACAACGATTTCAATACCTTCTATTTACAGGCGGCTTCCGGGACTTCAGGCGGCTCGTCAGGCTCGCCGGTCATTAATATCGAGGGCGAAGTCGTGGCGCTCAATGCTGGCGCGAATAGCTCCGCTGCCAGCAGCTTCTTTTTACCGCTTGACCGCATTGACCGCGCTTTGCGGGAACTGCAGAAAGATGCCCCGGTCGCGCGCGGCACCTTGCAGACTACGTTCCTCAGCAAACCCTACGACGAGTTGCGTCGCCTGGGATTAACGACGGATTCCGAGACCCTGGTACGCTCGAGGTTCCCCGACCAGACGGGGATGCTGACCGTGTCTCATGTCATTCCCGATTCTGCGGCTGCCGAGCAGATTGCTCCTGGCGATATCCTGATCCGTATCAACGGCGAGTTGGTGACCGAGTTCATCCCACTGGAAGCCCTGCTCGATGACCACGTCAACCAGGCTATCGAGATCGAGGTGGAGCGCGGCGGGCAGCGCGTACTGGCGACGGTCCGGGTCGACGACCTGCATTCGATTACGCCCGCTGAATACATCGAATTCGGCGACGCGATCGTCAACAAACTCTCGTACCAGCAGGCCCGCCACTACAATCGAGCAGCCGACGGTGTCTACGTTGCGAACCCCGGTTATCTGCTGTCCAAAGCAGCGATCCCGCGCGGTGCCGTGATCGTGGAGATGGACGGGAAGACGGTTCTTGACCTCGATGACTTCGAAGCGGCGTTGAACGAGCTCGCCGATGGCGAGCGTGCTCAGGTGCGCTATGTCACGATGGAAAACCCACAGAACTCGGTCGTACGCTTGCTGGAAATGGATCGCGTGTGGTTCCCGGCAAGGCGTTGTGCGCGTAACGACGCCGAGGGTTTCTGGCCCTGCCGGGAGCTGGCCGACGGGCCGCAGCCGGACGCGCCGAAAGTTGGCAGTACGAAACTCACGAAATATGCGGACCCCGTCGCCCGCGCCATCGCGCCGTCGCTGGTCGTTGTCACGTTCGATCTGCCGTATACGCTCTCGGGTGTTGCCGATCGCCACTACTACGGCACAGGATTGATCGTTGACAAAGAGCGTGGCTATGTCCTCGTCGACCGCAATACGGTGCCGCTGGCAATTGGCGACGTCACGATAACTTTTGCCGGATCGCTTGAGGTTAAAGGCAAGATCGAGCAGCTGCATCCGCTGCACAATTTTGCAATCGTGTCTTACGACCCGGCGAGCATTGGTACGACACCGGTCAGGCAGGCTACGTTTACATCGAAGACGTTGCTGCCCGGTGATGATATCTGGGTGGTCGGTATCAAGTCCGATCACCAGCTCCTGCACCAGAAAAGCACGGTCGCGTCAGTCGACCCGCTGTTGTTGCCACTGTCGCGCACACTGCGCTTTCGTGACTCGAATATTGAAGGCATTTCTCTGGTGAATGCGCCGAACGAGATTGACGGCGTCCTGGTTAACCGCAAGGGGCAGGTGGCGGCAACCTGGTCGAGCTTTGTCGTGCAGGCCGGCGGTGACTCGTCGCAGGTTAATCGCGGTGTCAGCAGCGAGGTCGTCAAACAGTTCGTCGACACTGTGAAAGAGGGTCGGCCGTTCTATTCGCTGGAGGCGGAGTTCGTCTATTCGCCGTTGTTCGCTGCCCGCAAGATGGGTGTCGACGAAAAGTGGCTTGCGCGGCTGGAGGAAAACAACCCGGTGCGCCGGCGCGCGCTGAGCATCACCCGGCTGGTTGCGGGAACCGCTGCCGCCAGCTTGCTGCGCAATGGTGACATGGTGATGGCGATCGACGGCAACGTCGTTACCTCGTATCGCGAACTCGAAGAGGCCGTGCAGAAGCCTGAAGTGATCGTCACGGTCTGGCGCAATGATGCGATGCTGGAGATTCCGATACAGACTGCGGTGCTCGACGGTCGTGGCATCGATCGCGCTATCTCATGGGCTGGTGCGTTGTTGCAGGATCCACATCGCGCGATGGCGGCGCAGCGTGGCGTTGACACTGACGGCGTGTACGTGGCGTATTTCAGCTACGGCTCGCCGTCAACGCGCTACGGTCTATGGGCCGGCCGTCGCGTCGTCGAGGTGAACGAGACGCCGACCCGCGATTTACAGGCATTCATCGATGCAGTCAAAGACATTCGGCACCGAGAGTCGGTGCGACTCAAAACCGTTACGTGGAATGGCACGACTGAAGTGATTACGTTGAAACTTGATACGCAATACTGGCCTGCCTACGAAATTCGTCGCACTGATGCCGGTTGGCGACGTTCCGCATTCGGTCCGTCCGGTTCCTGATGAGCCAAACCGACGAGTCTATAGCCAAACCCGCGGCAAAAAGGGCGCAACCTATCGCCGGCGCCGTCCGGGAGTTCATGCAGATGGAGTCCTCGGGTGGCATTCTTCTGCTGCTCGCTGCCATCCTTGCGATGCTGGTCGCCAATTCCCCACTGGCGGAGGTCTATAACGCGTTCCTGCAGCTCCCGGTTGCCGTCCAGGTCGGCACGCTGTCAATCGACAAGCCCCTGCTGCTATGGGTCAATGACGGTTTGATGGCAATTTTCTTCTTCCTCGTTGGTCTCGAGATCAAGCGTGAGGTCGTGGAAGGTGAGCTGTCATCGTTCTCGCAGATTGTACTGCCGGGAATGGGTGCGATCGGCGGGATGCTCGTACCTGCGCTGATTTATGTAGCATTCAACTGGGGCAACACGGTGGCGATGGACGGCTGGGCGATTCCGGTTGCCACGGACATCGCGTTCGCGCTGGCGCTGCTCGGCTTGTTTGGCGCCCGCGTGCCGACGGCGCTCAAAGTCTTCCTGCTGACGTTGGCTATTTTCGACGACCTGGCAGCCATCGTCATTATCGCGCTGTTTTATTCCGGGGATCTTTCGATAAGCGCCTTGATGATCGGTGCGTTTGCGCTGATCGTTGCCGTGTCGATGAACCGGCTCGGTGTCACGCACACCTCGAGTTACATCCTGTTGGGTATTGTGCTTTGGGTGGCCGTGCTCAAGTCAGGTGTGCACGCGACGCTGGCCGGCGTGCTGATCGCGTTTTGCATTCCGATGCGTGACGCAGAGGGGAGGTCACCGCTGCGTGATCTCGAACATGATCTGCATGGTGCTGTCGCTTTCGCGATCTTGCCCCTGTTTGCATTCGCCAATGCCGGGCTATCGTTGAGCGGCATGTCGGTTGCGGATCTGACGCACCCGGTAACGACGGGCGTGATCTTCGGCCTGGTGCTTGGCAAGCCCGTTGGCATCCTCGCGTTCGTCGGACTGGCCGTCGCGCTGCGTATGGCGACGTTGCCTGCGGCGCTGACCTGGATGCGGCTGTTTGGGGTGGCGTGCGCCTGTGGCATCGGGTTTACGATGAGCTTGTTCATCGCAGGGCTCGCGTTCGAGCATGGCAGCGGCGATTACTTTAGCGGCGACCGGCTCGGAATTCTGGTTGGCTCAATACTTTCGGCCGCAGTTGCGTATGGGCTGCTGCAAATGAGTTTGCCGAAAGATCCGCAAGAGCCACAGCCGAGCGATTAATCCGCGACCGGGTTTGAGCTCAATTGTGCCGCCAGCGCTTCCCACGTGGTCACCGGCATCTCGCAGTGCGTGCCGAGGCAGCGGTAGGCAACGGTTTCATGGTCGATGGCCTTGCGGTCGGCGAGCGCCCCGGGCAGTGTCGACTCTTCGCGGCCTATTGCGAAAACCAGTCGACGCGGTGCGTACAGCTTGTCAGCCGCATCCTGCCACCGGTTAATTTCGTCGATATCGCCGCGAATGATTATCACCTCAGGATGCTCGAGATACTCCTCCAGCGCCGTCACTAAGCTGACGTGCCCGTGCGGGTATTCCTGCATCGCGCACCATCCGGCGCGAAGCGTGCGTTCCGCCGCATCGAGATAACGCGTCTCACCGAGAATAAAGCCGAGACGCTGCAGCGCGAATGCGGCAATGCCATTGCCCGAAGGCACCGCTTCATCCGCGAGTGGCTTCGGCCGGTGAATCAGCGCTTCATGGTCATCCGCTGTGAAAAAGAAACCGCCGCCTTCCGAGTCTTCGAAGTGTTCCAGCATCAGGTCCGCGAGCTGCTCGGCAAAATGCAGATGGGCGCTGTTCCAGCGCGCTTGCAGGAGTTCGAGCAGAGCGTCCAGTAGAAAGGCATGGTCATCGAGATAGGCTGGAAACCGTGCTTCGCCATCTTTGAAGCTGGCCAGCAGGCGGCCGTCCTGCAACAGGGTGCCGCGCAAGAAGTCGACGGCCTGGCTCGCCGCGTCGATGAGATCGGGTCGCTCGAGCGCCCGGCCGGCAATCGCGAGGCCGCGAATCGCCAGCGCGTTCCACGACGTCAGCTGTTTCTCGTCGCGCGCCGGCGCGATGCGTTTCTGACGTTCGCCAAGGAGTACCTCTTTCGAACGTTCGATGCTGGCAACAACGTCCGCTGCCTTTCGACCGCTGTCTTTCGCGATCTCGTCAATCGGGCGACGCACGGTCAGGTGCCACTGCCCCTCGAAGTTAGCGTTGTCGTTGAGGCCGAAGCGCTGCGCGAATATCTCGTAGTCATCACCCAACAGCTCGCGCACCTGCTCCGGGCGCCACAGGTAATAAAGACCTTCGTGACCTTCGGAATCAGCGTCGCGCGTTGCAAAGAAACCGCCGTTATCGGCCTGCATGTCGGACAGCATCCAGTCGGCCGTCGCGTTGGCTGCGTCGGCGAACAGTGATTCACCGGTGGCCAGGGCCGTTTGTGCATACAGCGCCAGCAACGGGCCATTGTCGTACAACATTTTCTCGAAGTGCGGGATTTGCCAGTAGCGATCGACCGAGTAGCGGCAGAAGCCGCCACCCACGTGATCGAACAGGCCGCCTTCGGCCATGCGCGTGAGCGTTAGCGTCGCCATGTACAGCGCCTCGATGTCCGGCTCCGCCGCGTCGGCGCTGGCACGCCAGTGCCGCAGCAGGCGGTCGATGCTGGTCGGGTGCGGGAACTTGGGTGCCGCACCGAAGCCGCCGTAGTCGCTATCGATAGTCTCTGCAAAGTGCTCGCGGGCGCCCGTGACGGGTTCGGCCGACAGTGACAGGGCCGCGTCGGCAGGCGCGGGCTCCAACTTCGAAAAAACGTCCTGCAGCCGGTCGCTCTGTGAGCGCACCTCGTCGCGATTGTCCGAGTAATAGGTTGCGACCTTTTGCAACAGTTCGCTGAAAGCCGGCATGCCGTAGCGCGCTTCATTGGGAAAATAGGTGCCGCCAAAAAACGGCCGCTGACTGTCACCATCGAGGAACATTGTGAGCGGCCAGCCGCCGGGGCGCTGTGTCAGCAGCTGGTGGGCTGTCTGGTAGATCTTGTCGACATCGGGGCGCTCCTCGCGGTCGACCTTGATGTTGACGAACAGTTCGTTCATCAGCGTAGCGGTTGCTTCGTCCTCGAACGACTCGTGCGCCATCACGTGGCACCAGTGACACGCAGAGTAACCGACGGATAGCAGCACCGGCTTGCCGGTCCTCCGGGCTTCGAGAAAAGCTGCTTCGCCCCATGGGTACCAGTCGACCGGATTGTCGGCGTGTTGCAACAGGTAAGGGCTGGTTTCTTGCGCAAGGCGGGTCGACATGATGTTCTCGATTGTTCGCGACTATGGTCCACGACTATGGTCCACGACTATGGTTCGCGACTATGACGGGCAGGGGAAACTGACTATGATACCGGTCTTCAATCAACACCGAGCGAGAATTCATGCTGACCTATCCTGAGATCGATCCGATCATCTTCTCGATCGGATTTCTCAAAATTCGCTGGTATGGGCTGATGTACGTCATCGGCTTCCTGTTTGCGTGGTGGCTCGCCAGGCGCCGTTCCGCGCGCAGCGATGCGCCGATCAATTCAGCACAGGTCGACGATCTCCTGTTTTACGGGATGCTCGGCGTCATTCTTGGCGGTCGGATTGGTTATGCGCTGGTGTATGGCACCGAGCAGTTGTTCAGCGATCCGCTGTACTTGTTCAAGATTACCGAGGGCGGGATGTCGTTCCACGGTGGACTGGCCGGCGTACTGATCGCAATGTGGCTGTATGGGCGCAAGCTCGGTCATGGCATTTGGACGATGACGGATTTCGTTGCGCCGATCGTGCCGCTGGGCCTGGGCTTCGGCCGCATCGGTAATTTCATCAACGGAGAACTCTGGGGCAAACCGGCGGATCTGCCGTGGGCCATGCAGGTTCGCTGCGACGATAGCTGGAGCCGTATTGCCCTTTGCGAACGCAAACTCAATTTGCCACCGGAAATGGCGATGACCCCGCCGCTGCATCCGTCGATGCTGTACGAAGCACTGCTCGAAGGATTCGTCCTGTTCGTAATCCTCTGGTGGTACTCGGCCAAACCGCGGCCGTTCATGGCAGTCTCCGGGATGTTCCTGTTGTTTTACGGTCTGTTCCGGTTTGCGATCGAGTTCGTGCGCCTGCCGGATGAAGAGCCGGGCTACATCGCGCTGGGCTGGGTAACCATGGGGCAGGTCCTGAGCCTGCCAATGATCCTCGCCGGCGCTGCGTTGCTGCTGCTCGCTTACCGCGCGGCCGCAGGACCGGCGGTTAAGGCCTGATGCGCCAGTACCTTGACATGATGCGCCTGGTCCGCGACACGGGGACACGCAAAGACGACCGCACCGGTACCGGCACGCTCAGCGTGTTTGGCCACCAAATGCGCTTCGATCTAAGCGAAGGATTTCCGCTGATCACGACCAAGAAGCTGCATCTGCGCTCGATCATTCACGAGTTGCTGTGGTTCCTCAGCGGTGACAGCAACATTCGTTACCTGAAGGAGAACGGCGTATCGATCTGGGACGACTGGGCCGATGAAAATGGCGAGCTCGGACCCGTGTACGGCGTGCAATGGCGCCGCTGGCCGACGCCGGATGGCCGCCATATCGACCAGATTTCACAGATCATGCAGCAGCTGCGTGACACACCTGATTCGCGGCGCATTCTGCTGAGTGCCTGGAATGTCGCGGAGATCGATAACATGGCGCTGCCACCGTGCCACTGCCTGTTTCAGTTCTACGTGGCCGACGGCAAGTTGTCGTGTCAGCTCTATCAGCGCAGTTGCGACATTTTTCTTGGCGTGCCTTTCAACATCGCATCGTATGCATTGCTGACGCACATGATGGCGCAGCAAGCAGATCTCGAGGTTGGAGAATTCATCTGGACCGGCGGCGATTGTCACCTCTATCTAAATCACCTCGAGCAGGCCGACGAACAGCTCGGTCGGAAACTGTTGCCTTTGCCAACGCTCTCGATCAAGCGTCGCCCGGCGAGTTTGTTCGATTATCATTTTGAGGATTTCGAGATTCAGAACTACGAGTCGCACCCGCATATCAAAGCTGCGGTTGCGGTCTGACAGCAGATGTTGATTAGCGTCGTCGTCGCAGCGTCGACGAACAATGTCATTGGCGCCCGGGGCGAATTGCCCTGGCGTCTCGCCGATGACCTGAAGCATTTCAAAGCAATTACGATGGGCAAGCCAATTATCATGGGGCGGCTGACCTGGGAATCGATTGGCCGGGCGCTGCCCGGTCGGCAAAACATCGTCATGAGCCGGCAATCGAGCTTCGCCGCGGACGGGTGCGACGTCGTTACAACGCCGGCTGCAGCGCTCACGGCGGCCGGCGCTGCGGATGAGGTCATGATCATTGGCGGCGGCCGCGTCTATGAGATGTTCCTGCCCAAGGCGCGGCGCCTGTACCTGACGCGCGTGCAAGCCGACATCGACGGCGATACGTTTTTCCCGAGCGTCGATGTCGCCGACTGGCAGCTGATCAGCAGTGAACCGCACGCGGCTGACGCCGTGAACGAGTATGCGTTCGACTTCAGGGTTTACGAACGGACAGTGCGTTCCTGACCGTGTTGATCGGCACAAGTCGTCGCTTTGCGGCGGCGATCGCCGCATTGATGTCGACGTCGTCGATATGGGTCGCCGCCGCAGTAAACTCCTCCAGCAACGCCTTTTGCACCTCACCGCGCTGCTGCGCCAACAGGTAGGGGATATCGGCGTGAAACATCACCATCGAGTAGCGCGGAATGAAGTGCTCCGGCACGCGTCGCTCGAGTTCGAAAGCCAGCGTCTTGCGTAATGCGAACTTCGGATCCCGGACGGTGTCCCGCATCTCGATGTAGTTATCGAGTGCCATGTCGGCGATGGCATTGGCATTGGCCAGCTGTTCAGCTTCGAATCGCGCGAACACAACCGGCCAGTCGTCACCGTGCTCGACAATGATCTGGTCGAGAAGCACGCAATCTTCGAAAGCGAGATTCATGCCCTGGCCATGGAAGGGAACGATCGCGTGTGCGGCGTCGCCGAGCAGCAGCACGTTGCCACGGTCGTGCCAGTGACGGCAGCGTACGGTACCGAGCCCGCCCAGGGGGTGATGCAGCACTTCGTGACAAAGGTCCGGTATCAGTGGCGCTGCATCCGGAAAAAATTCTTCGAAGAAAGCAGCGACGGTGGCCTCGTCGTTCAGTGTCTCGAAGCTGTTGTCCCCGGTATTCGGTAGAAAAAGCGTCAATGTAAAGTCGCCGCCCGGATTTGGCAGTGCAATCAGCATGAAGCCGCCGCGCGGCCAGATATGTAACGCGTCGGGCGCCAGCTGCCAGGAGCCGTCCGCTGCCGCCGGGATCGACAGTTCCTTGTAGCCGTGCCGCAGCAGAGTCTCGATGCCGCCGAACGTATCCGAGCCGTCGAACGAGCGGCGAATTCGTGAACCGGCACCATCGGCCGCAAACAGCGGCTCGGCGGCGACCTGGTACAAGCTGCCATCGGTCTCATCGCGCACGTGCACGGTCCGGTCCGGCGCATCATAACCGATCGCGTTCTGCTCAAAGTTGAGGTGCAGGTTGGGCAGCTCGTCCGCAACGCCAAGCAGTATCTGATTGAGTCCCAGTCGAGTGACCGAGTAGATTTCCTCGTCCGCCTGCTGGCCATACTTCAGGAATTCGGTCTTGCCATCCTGCTGGTGCACCATCCGGCCGCGCATGGGAACCAGGAGCGGCTTGACCAGTTTGTCGATGCCAACCTGTTGCAGGGCGTTAAGTCCGCGCGTCGCCAGTGCCAGGTTGATGGAACGACCGGCTTCCTCATCCTGCACGCGCGGATCCTTGAAGCGCTCGTAAACATCGACATCGAAACCATGCCGGGCAAGCATGATGGCGATAAGCGTGCCGCACTGTCCCGCACCGATGATGTTGATCGCGTTGCCGGCCACGTCGTGTTAGCCGTCCAGCGCCGTCGTCAGCCGTTCCGCGAATTCGAAGACGTCTTCGAAACTGTTGTACAGCGGCACCGGAGCTATGCGGATGACGTTGGGTTCTCGCCAGTCACCGATGACATTGAGTTTCCAGAGATCGTCGAACAGCTGGCGCGGATTCTCCGATTGCGGATTGCTGACGATGAACGACAGCTGGCAGCCGCGGGCATCGTCGGGCGTCAGCGTGTCGATGCGATCGCTGTGTCGGTGATGGACCAGCCAACGCAGATAAGCGGTGAGGCTCTCGGACTTGGCGCGCAGCTGGTCAAAGCCGGCGTCCATGAACATTTGCAGTGATGCGACGACCGGCGCCAACGAAAGTATCGGCGGATTGCTCATCTGCCAGGCCTCAGCGCCTTCCGCCGGCTCGAAATCAGGGCCCATCTTGAAACGCGAGCTTTGTTTGTTGCCCCACCAGCCGTGCAGGTAATCGTCCGGTGAGCGGTGCTGCCGATGCACGAATACGCCGCCGATCGCACCGGGTCCGGCATTCAGATACTTGTAGGTACACCAGCAGGCGAAATCGGGCGCCCAGTCGCTGAGTGACAGCTCCACGTTACCGATCGCGTGCGCGAGGTCCAGTCCGACCTTGCAGCCATGCTGGCGGCCAAGTTCACAGATTGCCGCCATGTCGAGAACCTGGCCGGTAAAGTACTGCACACCCGGCAGTAGCAGCAGTGCCACCGAATCGCCCTCACGATCGAGCAATGCCGCAAGATCCTCAGTGCGCAACGATGTCTCCCCGTCGCGCGGACGCCATTCGAGCAGGTCGGTCTCCGGAGCATAACCATGCAGCCGGATCTGTGACGCTGCGGCATATTGGTCGGATGGAAATGCGCCGGCCTCGATGACGATCTTGCGCCTGACGGCGTCGGGACGATAGAAACTCGCCATCAGCAGGTGCAGATTGACTGTCAGCGTGTTCATCGCGACGACTTCGCCGGGTTCGGCACCGGCAAGGCTGGCGAAGCCATCGGTTGCCAGCTGATGGTAGGTAATCCACGGCCGCTCGGAATGGAAATGGCCGTCTACCGCGTAGTCTTGCCAGTGCTGCAGCTCCTGCTGCACGTAGTCCACGGCAAGCTGCGGTTGCAGCCCAAGCGAATTACCGCAGAAGTAGACAGGCGCGCGCCCGTCGCGCTCGCGGGGAAAATTGAACTGCTGCCGGAAGCGGGACAGCGGGTCTGCGCGATCCAGCGCGACGGCAAACTCAGCAGAGTCTTCGTACTGCATCAGCGGTCTGCCGGTCGCGGCATCAGCGTGCCGCAGTTGTCGCATTGCCGGGTCTTCTTGGAACCGTAGAAGCGCTCGAAGATGGGTGGCAGTTGCGCGACGATATCGTCAACGAAGACATATTCCTCGTAGAGCTTGTTATCGCAGTTGTCACAGAACCACAGGAAGCCGTCGAGTTCGTGGTCGAGTCGCTTGCGTTCAATCACGAGCCCAACCGTGTCGGCGAAGCGCTGCGGCGAATGCGGAATTCGCGGTGGCAGCAGCAGCATTTCGCCTTCCTGAATTTTGATGTCCTCTCGCCGGCCCTCATCAATGACCTGCAGCACCATGTCACCTTCGATCTGGAGAAAGAGCTCTGGCCCCTCGTCGACGTGGAAGTCGCTGCGCGAGTTCGGGCCACCGACGATCATGACAATGAAGTCGTCTTCTTCGAATACCTGCTGGTTGCACACCGGTGGGCGCAACTCGGCACGGTGTTGGTCGATCCAGCCCATCAGGTTGAACGCGATCAATGATCGCACTAGCGTTGCCCCTCCACCTGGATGACACGCGGCCGCTTCTTGTCCAGTCGCACCGCAGTGAGCTGCCGTCCCCAGACACAGCCTGTATCCAGACTCACAAGACGCGGGAGTACGACCAGGCCCAGTGCCGACCAGTGGCCGAAAACAATACGCGTATCTCCCCAGGCCGTATTTGGCGTCGAATACCAGGGCGAGAGGTTTTTGCGCGCTGACCAGGGTGCACCGCTGAAGCTGAGTTCGAGGTGACCGGCCCGCGTTAGCACCCGCATGCGAGTCAGGCAGTTGATGATGAATCGCAGTCGTTTGTAACCGGTCAGGCTCCCTGACCAGAGACTCGGCTCATTGCCGTACATCTTGCCCAGCAGCGTCGCATAGTCGTAGCTCTGCAAGGCTTCTTCCACCTCGGCGGCACACGCGAGTGTTTTCTTGACCGTCCAGGACGGGAGGGTACCGGCATGCACCATCAGCGTGTCGAGGTTCTCGTCGTAGTGTGCGAGCGGTTTACTTCTCAGCCACTCGCAGAGGTCGGCGGCATCCGGGGCATTGAGCAGCTTTGTCAGCGTGCCGAAGCGCTTGCCGAAGCGCAGCACACCGGCCTCGAGCGCCAGCAAGTGCAAATCGTGATTGCCGAGTACCGTTACAGCGGAATCGCCAAGTTCCTTGACAAACCGCAGTGTTTTCAGTGATTTGGGACCGCGATTGACGAGGTCACCGGTGAGCCAGAGCGTGTCTTCGGAGGGCTCGAAACGAATTTCGTCAAGCAGTCGGCGGAACGGATCGTAGCAGCCCTGCAGATCCCCGATCGCATATACGGCCATTGCCAGCGCCTAGTGCAGCAGGCCCGGGACCGCCAGCGTGA
>RCNE010001750.1_pt1 | contig 12972 bp, 13 predicted proteins | sample 2041361 | NCBI WGS metagenome assembly RCNE01 (sample SAMN09708229, study PRJNA481090) | Marine sediment metagenome, whole genome shotgun sequencing project.
TCTTCCATAATTTGTTTCAACTTATCATCTACTTCTTTTCTAGACCAACTTAAACGCAAAGAATTCTGACTCATTTCTAAACCAGAAGTTGCAACACCACCGGCATTAGAAGCTTTACCTGGAGCGAATAAAATCTTCGCTTTCTGGAACTCATGAATTGCTTCTGGTGTCGAAGGCATATTTGCTCCTTCAGCTACACACATACATCCATTAGCAACCAAAACTTTTGCCTCTTCACCATTTAATTCATTTTGAGTTGCACATGGCAAAGCGACATCACACTTAACTCCCCAAGGTCTTTCCCCTTTAAAGAATTTAGCAGATGGATATTTTTCTACATACTCACCTATTCTTCCACGATTCACATTCTTTAGCTCCATAACAAAAGCTAGCTTCTCTGCATCAATACCATTAGCATCATAAATATACCCAGAAGAATCGGACATCGTTACTACTTTAGCTCCTAATTCAGTCGCTTTTTCGGTAGCATATTGTGCCACATTCCCTGAACCAGATACTACAACAGTTTTACCTTTCATAGAATCTCCTTTTATCTTCAACATATTCTCAGCGAAATAAACGTCACCATAACCAGTTGCTTCAGGTCTAATTAAAGATCCTCCCCATGAAGCACCTTTCCCAGTCAACACGCCTGTAAATTCATTCTTTAATTTTTTATACGCTCCAAACATAAAACCAATCTCTCTTCCACCAACACCGATATCGCCAGCAGGCACATCTGTATTTGGGCCAATATGACGAAACAATTCGGCCATAAAAGCGTGACAAAAACGCATCACTTCATTATCTGATTTTCCTTTAGGGTCAAAATCTGAACCTCCTTTACCACCACCCATTGGTAATGTTGTCAAAGCGTTTTTAAATACCTGCTCAAAAGCTAAGAATTTTAAAATACTAGCATTAACCGTTTTATGAAATCGTAAACCCCCTTTATAAGGGCCAATAGCCGAGTTCATTTGAATACGATATCCTCTATTTACCTGAATCTCACCTGCATCATCAACCCAATTTACTCTAAACGAAATTAAACGTTCAGGCTCTACCATTCTTAACAAGATATTTTTTCCATGATAAATCTCATTATTTACTATGTAAGGTATTACAGTTTCGGCAACTTCCTGTACCGCCTGTAAAAATTCTGGTTCATGGATGTTACGTTTTTTCACCAAGTCCATGAAAGCATTTATTTTCGATTCCATAATATAAAGTTGTTATTTTTATTTATTATATAATTTAACGTTGTCAAAAGTAACTAAAATTGCGATCGATATCAAAAATTGATAATGGTCATATTTTTTATAAAAAATAAAAAGAATAATCCGCCTTATAAAACCTGTTATTTAAAATCAAAAATAGTTTATTAAAAACCAGACCTTACAATTAAGGAAAAACATTAAATTTGCCACCTAATTTGATTTTTAGATGTTAGATAAAGTTAAAGAACTTATTGGTGATGTAAAAGTGTTTAACGCTTCTACCAAAGAAGAAGTTGAAGCTTTCCGTATTAAATATTTAGGCAGTAAAGGTTTATTGAAAGAACTCTTCAATGAGTTCAAAAATGTAGATGCTGCCATGCGTAAAGATTTTGGGCAAGCATTAAATACCTTAAAAAATGCTGCTACAGATAAAGTTACAGAACTTAATGAAGCTTTAGATAATGCGACCGAAGAAAAAGGCATTTATGGCGATTTAACAAGACCTGCAGAACCTATTGAACTAGGTGCACGCCATCCAATCTCCATTGTGAAAAATCAAATTATAGATGTGTTTTCACGGATTGGTTTTACCGTATCTGAAGGTCCAGAAATTGAAGATGACTGGCATAATTTTACTGCCTTAAATTTACCTGAATACCATCCTGCCAGAGATATGCAAGACACGTTCTTTGTTGAGAAAGATCCCGACTTGTTATTACGTACACATACCTCATCGGTACAAGTACGTTATATGGAAAACAATCAACCTCCGATAAGAACCATTTCCCCGGGACGTGTATTTAGAAATGAAGATATTTCTGCGCGTTCGCATTGTATTTTTCATCAAGTAGAAGGTTTGTATATAGATACGGATGTTTCGTTTGCCGATTTAAAGCAAACACTATTATACTTTACAAAAGAAATGTTTGGAAAATCGAAGATTCGTCTGCGTCCATCATATTTTCCGTTTACAGAACCAAGTGCTGAAGTAGATATTTATTGGGGATTAAAAACAGAAACTGACTACCGAATTACGAAAGGAACTGGCTGGTTAGAAATTATGGGCTGCGGTATGGTAGACCCAAATGTGTTACAAAATTGTAAGATTGACCCTGAGAAATATAGCGGTTTTGCTTTCGGTATGGGTATTGAGCGTATAGCAATGCTATTGTATCAAATACCAGACATAAGAATGCTTTTTGAAAATGATGTTCGCTTTTTAGAGCAATTCAAGTCAGTGATTTAATATGGGATTGAAAAAATTGTTGACCGAAAGAGGTTACTATTCCGTTAAGCTTAAAAAAACGAAGACCAATCATTTTGAAATTAAAGCTTCTATAAATGATAAAAAAGGTCGTTTCATTTTAGATACTGGCGCTTCAAATTCTTGTGTTGGTTTTGAAGAAATTGTACACTTTTCTCTAATAACAGAGGACTCTGAACATAAAGCTGCAGGTGCTGGCACCGCAGAAATTGAAACAAAAATCTCGAAAGGAAATAAATTAAAGATTGGTGGCTTTCAATTAAAAAAAGTCGATTTGGTGGTGTTAGATTTAGAACATATCAATAATGCGCTTACAAAGCAAGAAGCAACATCGGTAAACGGAATAATCGGCGCCGATATTTTGGAAAAAGGAAAAGCAATTATAGATTACAATAAAAAGAAACTTTATCTGTCAAAATAATTATGAGTAATTCAGCTGACAATCGTTATAATTTACGTGGTGTTTCTGCCGCAAAAGAAGATGTTCACAATGCTATTAAAAATATAGATAAAGGACTGTTTCCGAAAGCGTTTTGTAAGATTGTTCCTGATTATTTAACGAATGATGATGCGTATTGTATTGTGATGCATGCTGATGGCGCTGGCACAAAGTCTTCATTAGCTTATATGTATTGGAAAGAAACTGGAGATATTTCTGTTTGGAAAGGTATCGCTCAAGATGCCTTAATTATGAATATTGATGATTTATTATGTATTGGCGCAACCGATAATATTTTATTATCTTCCACTATTGGAAGGAATAAAAATTTAATTCCAGGAGAGGTTTTATCGGCTATCATTAATGGTTCTGAGGAATTATTAGCTGATCTCAAAAAATTTGGTGTTACAATTCATTCCACTGGTGGTGAAACTGCTGATGTTGGTGACTTGGTGAGAACTATTATTGTTGATTCTACCGTAACTGCTCGTATGAAACGTAGTGATGTGATTGATAATGCCAATATAAAAGCTGGTGATGTCATTGTTGGTTTAGCTTCGTTTGGACAAGCAACATATGAAACTGAATATAATGGTGGTATGGGAAGTAATGGATTAACTTCTGCACGACATGATGTTTTCGATAAGTACTTAGCTGCTAAATATCCTGAAAGTTTTGATGCCGCTGTACCGGATGAATTAGTCTATTCTGGAAAGGTAAAATTAACAGATACTGTAGAGAACTCTCCACTAGATGCAGGAAAGTTGGTCTTATCACCAACACGTACGTACGCCCCTATCATTAAAGAAATACTATCTAACTATTCACCAAAAGAAATTCACGGCATGGTGCATTGTAGTGGTGGTGCACAAACAAAGATTCTACACTTTATAGACAATCTTCACATTATAAAAGATACTTTATTTGAGATTCCGCCACTGTTTAAATTGATACAAGAACAATCGAAAACTGATTGGAAAGAAATGTATCAGGTATTTAATTGTGGGCACAGAATGGAAATTTATGTTCCACCAGCAATTGCTGATGCTATTATTGCTATCTCAAAAAGCTTTAATGTAGACGCACAAATCGTTGGGCGTGTGGAAACTTCTGATAAGAAAAAACTTACTATCACTAGTGAGTTTGGAGAATTTTTTTATTCTTAAAATTAAATACAATAAACACATCTAAATACTCAATAATTAGTATGAGTATTTAGCAAAAAGTATGCGTACACAGAAAAAATTTATACCATTTAAGTCCCAAAGTGTGATTTTTAAGAAAAAAATATACTAATACAAGTAAGTAGTCCTAGTTTAAGAATTTTTTAAAACTATGAACTTAGGGGTACTAAACTAAAATCCACTATCATGAAAAAAACACTTCTAATAATTACTTTTGCAAGTTTTTTAATTAGCTGCAATATAAATCCTAATAAAGAGGCTAGAATTCAGAAACTTGAAACTGAAATTCAAATGGCAACAGATAAAATCAATGACCTTGATACTAGAGTCCAGTCTCTTGAAGTTGCCAATAAGCAACTAAAAACAAGAATTCATGACCTTGAAAAACGCTAAAATTAGAATTATTTTTCAATCAGTTATAATGATATAAAACAGCGAAATATCAATAAAATATTATGTAACGAAATTAAAAATAAGGCTATATATAACTCAGCATAATTTAGGTAAGCCCTAAAAGCTCCTTTTCCATTTTCATAATAAAATCAAATATTTTTTGCTGTTGATTCGCTTCTATATTATTAAAAATTGCGTCGGCTTCAGCGATGATTTCTAACCCTATCTTGATCCCGTTTACATCTTTAACGGTGTAAACAGCAGGCCGTTTTTCCATTTTTTCAATTAATAGCGATAAACTTTTCTTGATTTTCGACATCAACTGAGTATCACAAAGAATATTAAATAAATTATAAATACTGGTGATGTATACTTCAAGTTGCTCCTGAGACAATAGTTCTATGAATTCATTTATTTCCTTAGTTGAATAAGGGGTCTCTATATTTGATAGCAAAGCCTTTTCAACCAATTGCTCCTCTAACTTACTAGCTCTTCTAAAAGCTTTCAATGCTTTAATTCCTGCACCTACTATTTTAGGTAAATGTTTCCCATATCTAAATACGATACTTGATGAGTCTATAACAAGACGTATCAACTTTTCGGGATTTTTTAAGTAATTGTCTAAACTATGAAAAGCTTCATTTAATTCTTCTCTTTTTTGAAGATCTGGATATGAGTAGTTTAAAAAATAATTTGCTATTTTTAAGGATATTTCTTCTGTGTATGCTTTTGGAATATCACTTCTTTGTTGAAGATTTTTATAATTATACTTCGCTTTAATTACGTTTCGATAACCAAGTATAATTTCATTTAATACTGTTTCTTTATCCATTGTACGTTTCTCTTTTCTTGAAATAATAGTTGATTAACTTATTCTGTAAAAATACTATTATTAAAATAATTTTTTACCTGTTATAATAATATAAAGAAATAACTAGTTTTTAATTAAATTAGCCAGTGCTGTAACAAAATTGAAAATAAGACTACATATAACTCAAACAACTCAACATGATTTTACACTTTTTGAAATTAGAGTGGAAACAATATTTCCGTTCATCTTATTGGGGAAAAGGCATCGCATTAAAAATTATAATGATCTTTTTTGCTTTGTATTTTATTCTCTCCTTTTTAGCAATTGGAATCGGAGGCTATTTTATCTTAAAAAAAGAATATCCCGAACAAGACCCTTTACAAGTAGTTAACTCTTTTTTAATATTTGCAATTTTAGGCGATTTAATCTTTCGTTATTTAATGCAAAAATTACCAGTAATGAACATCAAGCCGATGCTCATTTTACCAATTAAAAAGAATGCGTTGGTGCATTATGTTTTGGGCAAATCGGCATTTTCGTTTTTCAATTTTATGTCGCTGTTCTTTTATGTTCCTTTTTCAATTGTACTTATAAAAGAAGGATATGCTGCTAATGGTGTTTTAGGATGGCTTTTCGCGATGCTTTTTATAATTCAAACTGTTAATTTTTTAAACTTTTTAATCAACAAAAACAATATTGCTTTTTGGATAATAGCTATAACTACTGCAAGTTTAATCGCGCTACAAAAGTTTGAAATTTTAAATATTACAATTTATAGTCAACAGTTATTTGATGCTATTGTTACGAACCCAATCTTATGTCTCATACCATTAGCTTTAGTGAGTATATTATATTTCTTAAACTATAAACAGCTAAGAAACAAAGTATACTTAGATGATGCCGTAGCCACTAAAACTGAAGAAGCAAATGGTAGCGATTTATCTTGGGCTAATAAATTAGGGGATGTAGCACCTTTCATCAAAAATGACATCCGTTTAATTTGGCGGAATAAAAGAACAAAAACAGTTTTTTTAATGTCATTTCTTTTTTTGTTATATGGGCTAATATTTTTTACAAATCCTGTTTATGAAGAAAAAATGCCCGCATTTTTAATCTTTGCGTCTTTATTTATAACAGGGGGATTTGCCTTAAATTATGGACAATTCATACCAGCCTGGGATAGTTCTCATTATAAAATGCTGATGAGTCAAAACATTCGTTATCGCAAATTTTTAGAGAGCAAATGGTTTTTAATGGTTGCCATGACAGCAATTCTATACTTTTTGAGTATTCCCTATCTATATTTTGGATTAGACATTTTCTTAATGATCACTGCCGGAGCAATCTTCAACATTGGTTTTAACTCCTTGTTTTTACTCTATGCAGGTTCCTTTAATAGAAAAAGAATAGACTTAGATAAAGGCGGTTTTTCAAATATGCAAGGCACTAGCGCTACACAGTTTTTAATAATACTCCCAATTATGGGAATACCTATGCTACTGTTCTACATTTTTAGTAAGTTCATAGGATTCAATGCAGGCATCATTGCAATTGCGGTAGTTGGCCTTATTGGGATACTATGCAAAAATTATTTTATCGATCAAATAGAGAAGAAATACGTAAAAGATAAATATGCAGCCATCCATGCATTTGATCAAAAATCTTAATCAACAATTTTAATACAACAACTCATGATAATTTCAACTAATATTTCTAAAAAATACGGACAAGCAGAAGTTCTAAACATCGAATCGCTAGACATCCCAAAAGGACAAAGTTTTGGGCTCGTTGGTAATAACGGAGCTGGAAAAACTACTTATTTCAACATTCTACTCGACTTAATTCGTCCAACTACTGGCAAGATAAAAAATAACAACATCATTGTAAATGAAAGTGAAGATTGGAAATCATTTACAGGTTCTTTTATTGATGAAAGTTTTTTAATTGGCTATTTAACGCCCGAAGAGTATTTTGAATTCATTGGCGATTTGCGTGGTATGAATAAAGCCGATGTAACTACTTTTTTAAATCAGTTTGAAGAAATTTTTAATGATGAAATTTTAGGTAAGAAAAAGTATTTACGAGATCTTTCTAAAGGAAATCAAAAAAAAGCCGGTATTGTTGCTGCGATGATGGGAAACCCTGAAGTCATCATTTTAGATGAGCCTTTTGCAAATTTAGATCCAACTACGCAGATTAGACTTAAAAAAATATTAAAAACCTTAACAGATGATCATGCCGTAACTTTACTTGTTTCTAGTCATGATCTAAATCATGTTACCGAAGTTTGTGAACGTATTGTTGTGTTAGATAAAGGTGTTGTTGTTAAAGATATTAAAACTTCAGCCAAGACATTAGAAGAATTAGAGAGTTATTTTGCTGTTTAATAGCTAATTTTACATCTCTAATTTCAAAAAATAAAAAGTCCTTTTCCTTAGTAAGGATTAGGGATGAGATTATTTTGTACTTTTACGCACTTATTTGCAATAATTAAGACGTATTTAAGTTAAAGAATTAGATAAAATTTCATTTTGAACAAGGCATTACAAAAAGGGTTCTTCGTTGCTAGCATTTGCATGCTTATCGTTGCTTGTTCTACCAAAAAAAATGCATTTTTAAATCGTAGCTTTCATTCTGTTACTACCAAATACAATGTATTATATAATGGACAAGTTGCTTTTGACCAAGAAAAACAACAAATAGACGATAGTTACGATGATAATTTTTGGGAACGGTTACCAATCGAACCTTTAAAAATTGAGGAACAAGAAATAAAAATTCCTGAATTACCTGGTCAAAAAGAAAGTAAAGAAGTAGCCGAAGAGGCTTTACAGGGTTTTGAAAAAGCAGAGCAAAAAGCCATCAAATCTATTCAAAAACACTCAATGGATATTACCAACATTGAGCGCAACAAGCAAATAGACGATGCGTACTTATTATTAGGAAAAACACGTTATTATCAGCAACGCTTCGTACCTGCATTAGAGGCTTTTAATTTTATTCTAGGTAATTATACTGAGCTGACCTTACGTGATGAAACAAAAATTTGGCAAGCAAAAACACTCGTTCGACTACAAAACGAAAAATTAGCCACTGAAACACTAGATATACTTTTAAAAGACGATACGCTACCACTAAAGGTTATAGAAAATGGATATACCACAAAAGCTATGGTATATGAATCTTTAGACAGTACCGAGGCCATTATTAAAAATTTAAATGAAGCTGTACTCTACTCAGTAAACTCAAAATTAAAAGCCCGAAACCTTTTCATTTTAGGGCAATTATATAGAGAACAAAACAATATAGATTCTTCGAATATTGCTTTTGAACAACTAATAAATTTTAGAAAAGCTCCTTATAGATATAAAATTCACGCTCAAATAGACAGAGCCAAAAATTATAGCACGACCGATAGTACTGTTCTGGTGCTTAAAACACTCGATAAACTGATTAAAAACAGAGACAATCGACCTTATTTAGATGAACTGTACTATCAAAAAGCACTGATTGAAATTGAAAATGACAGTGTAAATGATGCCATAGCGAATTTAAATAGTTCTGTGCGAGCTAAAGCTGCCAAACCATTTCAGCAAGAATTATCTTATGAAGAATTAGGAACTATCAATTTTAATAAAGCCGACTTTAAACTAGCTGGCTCTTATTATGACAGTGTTTTACAACTTGCAAATAACAGAAATACAAAACGTATAAGACGATTAACTCGTGTACGTAAGAGCTTAGATGAGGTTATTCTATTTGAAGGCATTGCACAAGCTGGTGATAGTATTCTAACTATTGCTGCAATGACAGAAGAAGAGCAAACAAATTATTACCAAAAATATATCGACCAGTTAAAAATTGAAGCCGAAGAAGCGAAGAAAAATGAGGAAGCTGCGCTAATAAATGCTGGGTTTGGCAGTTTCAATGATGATGATTCAGATGATAATAGTGGTGGCACTTTTTATTTTTACAATGTGCAAGTAGCTGGTTTTGGCATGCAAGAATTTAAAAAAGCTTGGGGTAATCGCGTTTTAGAAGATAATTGGCGACTTTCCGACAAGCAAACAGTATTAAATACTAATAGTAAAGAAGACAATATTCTAACTGCCGTACAAAACCCCATAGATGATTCTAAAAAGTTTGATCTCGATTATTATTTAAGTCGCGTACCAAAAGAGCAATCGGTTATAGATAGTATTTCGCTTTCGCGGAATGATGCCTATTATAATTTAGGTTTAATCTACAAAGAGCAGTTTAAAGAGTATCAACTAGCAGCAGATCGCTTAGAAAAATTATTGACCTTAAAACCCAAAGAAAACTTAATACTTCCTATCAAGTATCATCTTCATAAAATTTATGCAAATTTTAATGTTGAAAAAAGCAATAAATATAAAGAAGAAGTCGTTACTAATTATCCAGATTCAAGGTATGCAACTATTATTTTGAATCCCGATGAAGCATTCTCATTTGACAGCAAAAAAGAAACGCCCGAAGGAGTTTATAATGAAATCTATTGCAGGTATGATTTTCATCATTACGAAGAGGTATTGGCAAGGTCAGAAAAAGCTATAATGCAGTTTGAAGATTTACCCATCATACCAAAGTTTGAATTGTTAAAAGCATATGCATTAAAACAAACTAAAGGTATTGAAGCTTTTAAGAAAGCTATAGATTTTGTAGCTTTGAGCTACCCTAATACCGATGAAGGTAAACATGCTATAAAATTACTGGACGATATAAAGAACGGTTCAGCTTCCGACAAGGAAGATATAAAAATTGATGCTACAAAAAAAGAAAATGTTATCGCTCCCCCATTGAAAAAGAATTGAGATTAGTGAAACGGAGTTAAATTTTAAAAATTAATAAATTATGTTTTCTGAAAAAAAATCAGGGCCAAACCAAGTACTTGCTAGAAATATTATAGGAAAAGACACTTCTGTCGTTGGCGATATTAAATCGGAAGGAGATTTTAGAATAGATGGTAACGTAAAAGGCACCATAAAAACTAAAGGTCGGGTAGTTATTGGTAGAGAAGGAGTAGTAGACGGCACTATAGAGTGTACCAATGCTGATATAGAAGGAAAATTTTCTGGCACCCTATCTGTAGATCAGCTACTTTCATTAAAAGCAACAGCAAATATTTCGGGCGAAGTAGTTTTAGATAAGCTTTCTGTAGAACCAGGCGCTACATTCAATGCATCATGTAATATGAAAGGTTCGGTAAAAGCTTTAAAAAATGAACAAGCAAAAACCGAAAAAACAGCTTAAAAACGCTGCTATACTTTCAGGGATTGGTTTACAAATGGGTATTACTATATATTTATTTGTAAAACTTGGTAAATGGTTAGATGTTACTTATAATAATGGAGAAAAACTATACATTATAATTTTTACATTAGCTGGTGTAGGCATATCAATTTTTTCTTTAATCAAATTACTTAATAGAATAAAATATTAATGAAGAATGTTTTTTTGAATTTTTCAATTCAACTTATTATTATTTTAGCAATTACTCTAGGATTTCATTTATTAATATTAAATTATATAGAGGCTCCTTTATTTGAAAATAAAATCGTCCTTTCATACACTTTTAATGCGCTTATGGCAATAGCTATATTTGGGGCTTTGTACTATTTTAAAGAGACATATAAAGACAAATTAGGTTTTCTATTCATAGCTGGTAGCTTTTTTAAATTTGCCTTATTCTTTTTGCTCTTTTATAAATCTTACAAACAAGATGATATTATTTCTTCATTTGAGTTTGCTGCTTTTTTTATTCCTTATCTAATATGCTTGTTTTTTGAGACAAATAGCCTTGCAAAGTTACTCAACAAAATGAATTAATTGTTTCTTTTTTTAGCATTGGAAATTACCTGAGAAATAAAATAAAAAAATATTTTTATTTTACATATAAAGCCTTAGATTTGCACGGATTTTCAGGACACTATTAACTGAGTGATATGCAAAGAAAAATTACTATAAAAACTGTTGCCTTATTATTACTTTTAACGTCATTCACTTCTTATGCAAAAGATGATGCTCCAAAAGGGGATAAAAAAAGTGAAATAAAAGAATATATACAACATCACTTAAAAGACTCTTACGACTTTAACTTATTCTCATATACGACAGAATCTGGAGAGCATAAGTATATTGGAGCTCCACTACCTGTAATTCTGTGGGATAATGGTTTGAAAATTTTTTCTTCTTCTAAATTTCATCACGGTGAAACGTTAGCTGAAATAGACGGTAACTATTACAAACAATATCATAATAAAATATATAAAACTGACGCTGAGGGCACAATCAATTATGATGAGGACCATCACGCTACTAATGTAAAACCCTTAGATTTTTCGATCACAAAAGGAGTTGTAATGATACTTTTTACAGGGTTGCTAATGTTTTTCTTATTTAAGAGTTTAGCAAAATCTTATGCTGTAAATGGAGGTGTTGCTAAAGGAGTTGGCCGTTTCTTTGAACCCATTGTACTTTACATAAGAGATGATATAGCTATTCCAAATATTGGTGAGAAAAAGTATATGAAGTATATGCCTTTTCTATTAACTATATTCTTTTTTATATGGTTTTTAAATATGTTCGGATTAACACCACTTGGTGTAAATGTTACAGGAAATATCGCAGTAACTACTGCATTGGCATTGCTAACTTTTTTAATTACAAATTTTACAGGAACAAAAGATTACTGGATGCATATTTTTGACCCGTTAGGAGATTCTATGCCTTGGTATGGTAAAGTTCCATTATATATAATTTTAATTCCTATTGAAGTATTAGGAATTTTCATTAAGCCATTCTCTTTATTGATACGTTTGTATGCTAACATGCAAGCAGGTCATATTGTATTAATGAGTTTAATAGGTTTAATGTTCATTTTTAAGAGTTGGGTAGGTAGTCCTTTATCATTCGGATTAGCCTTTGCTATCTCTTTAATTGAAGTATTAGTAGCATTGTTACAAGCATATATATTTACAATGTTATCGGCTTTATATTTTGGTTTTGCTGCTGAGGAGCATGATCATAGTGAAGAAGCACATGCACATTAATAATAATGTGTATTAAATTGAATTTTTAATTTTAATAAATATATTTTTTATGGAAGGCTTAAATTATATTGGAGCAGGTTTAGTAGTTATCGGTGTTGGTATCGGTATTGGTAGAATTGGTGGTCAAGCTATGGAAGCGATCGCTCGTCAGCCAGAATCTTATGGTAAAATCCAAACAGCTATGCTTATTGCAGCTGCACTTATTGAAGGTATTGGATTTGCTGCATTATTCGCAGTATAACCTAGAAATATGAAAAGTAAAGTTGTAACGGTTGGTTGCAACTTTACTTTACATTAAAGTTAAATTGATAGAATATATATTATGAAATTATTAGAAGATTTTTCGATAGGCTTATTTTTTTGGCAAATTTTATTGTTTTTGCTTTTATTCTTTTTATTAAAGAAATTTGCATGGAAACCAATTTTGAATGCTGTTAATGAAAGAGAAGATGGTATTAAAAATGCCTTAGCGGAAGCTGACAATGCACGTCAAGAAATGGAAAATTTAAAATCTGATAACGAAAAGATTTTAAAAGAAGCTAGAGCAGAAAGAGATGCGATGATGAAAGATGCTCGTGAGATTAAAGAGTCAAT
>RCNE010001418.1_pt1 | contig 12961 bp, 10 predicted proteins | sample 2041361 | NCBI WGS metagenome assembly RCNE01 (sample SAMN09708229, study PRJNA481090) | Marine sediment metagenome, whole genome shotgun sequencing project.
AAGCAGCGCCTGATGCCGCAGCTTCAACATCGCTGCCCTCATCTTTTAATAAAATCAACTGTAGCCCGATCCAAACAAGATAGGCGACACCAAGCCATTTGATCCAAATGAACGCACTGGCAGAGGTTGCTATTATCGCAGCAAGGCCAAAGGCAGCACCTGTCATTTGCACACAGTTTGCGGTCAAATCACCCGCAATCGTATAGGCACTTTTGCGCAGCCCATGCCGAATACTGTTCGAAATGATCAGCAATTGGCTGGTGTCCGGAGGGGTTGCAAAAAACACGGCAACAGCCGCCAAATAAACTAGATAGGTTTCCATCAGCATGTGACCTCGCCCCCCCGCGCAATTGGGTAACGCTAGAGCGGGCAAGTGAATGGGTCAATGACGCTCGGCGAGCACCGGACCACTTGGTCGGCAACTAGACCGACCAAAACAGATTACTGATCCTGTGCCTGCGCGCGGCTCTTGCCGGAAACAGCCTGCGCCAGCGCGGCCCCCATCAGCCCATCCAAATCGCCGTCGAGCACACCTTTGGTGTCCGACGTCTCGTAGCTGGTGCGCAGGTCCTTCACCATCTGGTAAGGCTGAAGGACGTAAGAGCGGATCTGGTTACCCCAGCCCGCATCACCTGCATTCTCATGTACTTCGTTGACGAGGGCAGAGCGTTTGTCCAATTCCATCTGATACAGGCGGCTCTTCAGGGCCTTCATCGCAATATCGCGGTTCTGGTGCTGCGATTTCTCTGAACTGGTCACCACAATGCCAGTGGGATGGTGGGTGATCCGCACAGCCGAATCCGTAGTGTTCACGTGCTGACCGCCAGCACCAGAGCTGCGGTAGGTATCAATGCGGATATCGCTTTGGTTCACTTCGATCTCGATGTTGTCATCCACGACTGGATAGACCTTCACGGAGGTAAAGGAGGTATGCCGCTTGGCCGCGCTATCGAAGGGGGAGATACGCACCAGACGGTGCACGCCGCTCTCCGACTTTAACCAGCCATAGGCATTATGACCGCTGATCTTATAGGCGGCAGATTTGATGCCCGCCTCTTCGCCGGCACTCTCGGACTGCAACTCAACGGTATAGCCCTTCTTCTCGGCCCACCGCACATACATCCGCGCCAACATGCTGGCCCAATCACAGGACTCGGTCCCGCCTGCGCCCGAGTTAATCTCGAGGAAGGTGTCATTTGCATCGGCCTCCCCATCCAAAAGCGCCTCAAGCTCCTTTTGGGCCGCCGTCACGGCCAGCTTGGTCAGCGCCGCTTCGGCCTCGCCTACAACCTCCGCGTCATCCTCCATCTCGCCCAACTCGATGAGGTCGATGTTGTCCTGCAACTCGGTCTTGATCCCGTCATGGGTCGCCATGGCATCGACCAACCCCTGGCGATCGCGCATCAATTTTTGTGCCGCCTCAGGATCATCCCACAATGTCGGGTCCTCGACGCGCGCGTTGAATTCCTCGAGGCGGTAAGGCGCTGTCTCAACATTCAAACGCTGGGCCAGAAGGTCCACAGATTTGCGGATTTTATCGACGGTGCTTTGTACTTCTGCGCGCATGATCAGTCCTGAAATAAAAGAGCGGCCCCTGCACACGCAAGGACCGCCCATGTGATAGACCAGCGCCCGAGCGGCGACAAGTCAGTGCCTAGTACAATCCACCGCCAAGCACGTTGCCGATGGTGGCTTTCTTACCCACAACGGCCTTCTTACCAGTTGATGTGGTGACTTCTTTCGCTCGTGAGCCGCCCACTTCTTCGACCAGCGGAAGATCGGCACCCATGGCAAAACCACCATCAAACGTGACGCCAAAGTCGATGAACTCTCCCTCGCGGAAACACTCAGACACGACGTTGCTGCCCGATGCGCCAGCGCTGAGGCGTGCACCGGTGAAACGGTCAATATTGATGAATTCACAGCCCTCAGGCACGCGAAACTCACCGCCACCGTATTTCTGGACGGCCTTTGACATAAACCGCTGGAATACAGGACCGCACATGCCCCCACCCGAGGCAGACCGGCCAAGGCTGCGGGGCTGGTCATAGCCGATATAGCAACCCGCAACGATGTTTGAAGTAAAGCCAACAAACCACACATCTTTGGAATCGTTTGTTGTGCCTGTCTTACCTGCGGTTGGCACGGATAGATTGACCGCACTGCGCGCCGTGCCGCGGTCCACAACACCCTTCATCATCGATGTGAGCTGATAGGCGGTGACAGGGTCCATGACCCGCTCGCGGTTTGAGACAATGCGTGGCCCCTGACCCGCCGCCAAGTAAATTGAATCACAATCATCGCAGATCCGTTTGTCATGTTTGTATACCGTCCGGCCATAGCGGTCCTGTACACGGTCCACCAGCGTTGGCGTCACCCGCTCCCCGCCATTGGCGAACATCGCGTAGGCAGCAACCATCTGGTACAATGTTGTCTCTTGGGACCCCAACGCATTGGCCAAAACGGGAGACAAATCTTCATATACGCCGAATCGCTCTGCGTAACTTCCGACCGTGTTCATTCCCACTTCTTGCGCAAGACGGATGGTCATCAGGTTGCGTGATTGCTCAATCCCTGTGCGCAGCGGCGTTGGGCCGTAATAGCGGTTCGAGGAGTTCTTCGGGCGCCACACACCTTGCGGCGTGTCAATCTCAATCGGCGCGTCTACAATTATGGTCGCGGGCGTATACCCACTGTCGAGCGCCGCCGCGAAGACAAACGGCTTAAAGCTTGAGCCGGGCTGGCGCTTGGCCTGTGTGGCGCGATTGAAGACGCTTGCCTGATAGCTAAAGCCGCCCTGCATCGCGATTACACGGCCTGTATTGACGTCCATCGCGACAAAGCCGCCCTGAACCTCAGGCACTTGCCGCAGGGTCCAGCGGATGAACGCGCCATCCGCATCGGCAACCATACGGCGCACCAACACCACATCGCCAACCTCGACCAGCGCACCCCGCGGCCCAAGGCTGCCATTCCTAAGCCGCTTGCGCGCCCATTCCATATCTTTTGGTGGAACCCAGTTGCCGCCCTCAGCCGTCTCAATGCGCTCAATGCCCAGACGCGCACCCTTTGGACCCGTCTCAAGCACAACTGCCGGGAACCATTGCTGCTCCAACGTGATATCACGCGGCACGCGCAGATTAGACAAGGCATCGCGCCAAGTATTCTCGTCGACCAAAGCCTCGGCAGGCAATGTCTCGCGCGTTCCTCGCCAGACACCCTGTCCGCGGTCAAAACTCTCCAATTGGCGGCGCAGCGCATCTGCTGCAATCGGCTGCATCTCGTTATCGATCGTCGCGCGCACACTCAGACCACCAGTAAAGAACTCTCCCTCACCAAAGTCTTGCGACAACTGGCGGCGGATTTCGTCGGTAAAGTAATCACGCGGCGGCAGGTCCGCCTTAAAGCTCTCAAAATCACCATTTTGCACTGACAGGAGCGGCAGTTCGCGTTCCTGTTGGTAAGCAGCTTCGGTAATATAGCCGTTCTCTTTCATCTCTCGCAGCACAAAATTGCGACGAGACAGCAAGCGATCCTTGCGGCGCACAGGGTGATAATCAGACGGCGCTTTGGGCAGGCTGGCCAATGTCGCCGCCTCATGGGGTGCCAGCTGACCCAACGTCTTGTTAAAATACGTCTGGCTCGCAGCCGCCACGCCATAGCTGTTTTGCCCAAGGAAAATCTCATTGAGGTACAGCTCAAGGATTTTCTCTTTGTCCAGCGCCTCTTCCACACGGGCAGCAAGGATAATTTCCTTGATCTTGCGCTCCGCACGGCGGTCTCCGCTCAGCAAGAAGTTTTTCATAACCTGCTGGGTGATGGTCGAGGCCCCGCGCACATCTTGCCCGCGTGATTTCACCGCATCCACAGCTGCCGCACCGATCCCGCGCAGATCGTACCCGTCATGCTCGTAGAAATTCTTGTCTTCCGCCGAGATGAACGCCTGTTTGATCAGGTCGGGGATCGTGTCCGCAGGCGCAAACAGCCGCCGCTCCTTGGCAAATTCATCGATCAAACGCCCCTGACCGGAGTATATCCGGCTGATCGTCGGCGGCGTGTAGGACGCAAGAGATTCGTGGCTGGGCAAATCGCGCCCATACATCCAGAAAACCGCCCCAATAGTGAGGGCAACCATGCCAATGGACATGGTCAGGGTGGTAAAAATACCCCCAAAGAACGATAAGATCATCCGAAACACGCAGCAACGCTCCTTGAATGGCGTTTGTATTGCCCCGTCTATACCCGCAAAGGCACAGATCGTCAAAAGGCATACCGCCTATTTTATGGGGAGTTAGGGCGGACAACCGCCTAAAATATGCACCCTGTCAGAGCGCCTTATTGCCGCACCAGAGCCTTGCGCGCCGCGTCCGTATCACGCCATGTCAGCACTGCTTTCGCCATGCTTTCCGCCATGTTGCGCCGCCATACCGGATCGCCAAGGTTCGACAGGTCCCGATCAGAGCTGAGAAAGCCGATCTCAACCAATACAGAGGGGATATCAGCAGATTTCAGTACCGAAAATCCCGCTTCGCGCAGTGGTCTGCGGTTCATTGGCCCGCCCGCCGCCGCCATACCTTCGGCCAGCGTCATCGCCAGCGCGGAGGAGCGTGGCTCCGTCTCTCGTCGCGCCAAATCAAGCAAGACTTGCGCCACCTGATCATCCGAGCCGGTCAAATCTGCCCCCGCAATGATATCCGAGCGGTTGTGCCTTGCGGCCAAATGCTCGGTCGCAGCATCGCTCGCCTCATCGGACAGGGTGTAGACTGTGGCCCCCTTTGCCCCGCCTTGGCGCAAAATATCTGCGTGCAGAGAGATGAACAAATTCGCCTCGACCTGATGCGCAATCGCAACCCGCGTCTCCAGCGCCACAAAAACATCGGTTTCACGTGTCAGCACGACATCCACATCCATCCGCCGCAACGCCTCTGCCATGGTTTGGGCAAAGCTGAGCATCAGCACCTTTTCATTGACTTCACCGCGTTCCGCACCGGGGTCGACCCCGCCATGACCAGGGTCAAGCACGACGGTAAAGCGATCATCGCCGCTGCGCTCTGGTTTGGGTGCGCTAAAAAACGCAGGCGTCCAGTTAGGATCGACGGGCGCGCCAGACGCTTCAGTAAATTCCTCCGCACTCACGGTCTTGAGCAGTATCTCAAGCGTCGCGCGTCCTGTGTTGAGGTCCACCGGCATCCCGATCTCGCGCGGGACCATCGGCTCTGCCAGATCAGCGACCAGCCGCGACCAACCGGGCTGGAACGCGCCAAACCGCACCGCAGCGATGCGGCCATCCTCACCAACCAGATCAGCCGCCCGCAGCCCGCTAAAATCAACTTCGCGAAAATCCACAACCAGCCGCGCAGGATCATCCAGCGTGAACACCCGAAACGGCACCCCTTGGCTCAGCCGAAGGGTCAGGTCCGTGCGTCCCCACCAGCCATCCTCAATCGCACTGGCGGCAGGATCAACACGGGCAAGCGCGCTCAACTCTTGAGCCACCGCATGAATAGGTGCGCATAAGCACAAGATAAAGCTGAGTAAAATTCGTTTCATCGCCGCTCCAACCACATGTTCTTACGTGGCAATTTTCGTCATCATATCACCGTCCTGCCAGCGCGGTCCAGCAGATCAGCGCGCCTGCATGAATGCAGCCAACCGCGCCAGCCCTTCGCGGATATCGTCGGTACTGCGGGCGTAAGAGAACCGCATCGTGGTATGGCCGCGCACTGGATCGAAGTCGAGGCCGGGCGTCACCGCGACCCCTGCCTTTTCCAAAATCTCCGCCGCCAACTCGCGACTGTCCTCCGTAATCTCGCTCACATCCGCGTAGACGTAGAACCCGCCGTCTGGTGGCGCAATCTTGTCAAACCCCGCTTTGGGTAACCCATCAAGCATCAGCGCCCGGTTCGCGCGGTAGACATCCATATTCGCCTCAAGCTCATCCGTGCACTCCATCGCAGTCAATGCCGCCACTTGGCTCGCATGGGGCGCACAGATAAACATGTTCTGAGCAATCCGCTCTACCACGCGCACCTGCTCGTCCGGCACCACCATCCAGCCCACACGCCAACCTGTCATGCTGAAATACTTGGAAAAACTGTTAATCACGTAGCACTCGTCGGTGATCTCAAGTGCTGTCACCGCCTTCTTCTCATACTCGATACCGTGGTAAATTTCGTCCGAGATAAACGACGCTCCTGCCCCGTGACACGCCTCAATGAGCGCGCTCATGGCAGGCTTGTCCAGCATCGTTCCCGTCGGATTCGCAGGGGACGCCACCATCAATCCGCGCAAATCCATATCGGCAAAGTCACTCGGCACAGGTTGAAAGCGGTTTTCTGCAGCAGTGGGCAAATCAACGGGCACCATTCCCAAAGCGCCCAAAATCTGGCGGTAGCTGGGATACCCCGGTGCGCCAATACCCACGCGGTCACCACTGTCAAACAACGCCGTAAACGCCAATAAGAAGCCCGCCGAAGAGCCGGAGGTGACAACCACCCGCGCCGGATCGAGGTCCACATTATACCACGCGCCATACATCTGTGCGATCCGCGCGCGCAGCGCAGGCAGCCCGAGCGCGACAGTATAGCCCAGTGGGCCCGCCTCCATCGCTGCACTGAGCGCTGCCGCCGCAGGCTTGGGCGCGCCCGTACCGGGCTGACCCACTTCCATGTGAATGATATGCCGCCCTTCGGCTTCGGCCTTTGCCGCCGCTTGCATGACATCCATCACAATAAAGGGATCAACTTCGGATCGGCTTGAATTCCGCATGGGGGTGCTCCTAAACTGGCTCCATGCGCTTTCACCTGATCAGGCTTGTCCCGTCAATAGTGACCCTGCTTCTCGCGGGCCTTCTGGCCCTTGGCAGCGGGCCCAAGATGTGTTGATTGCTTCCCAACGTGCCACCAAATGAGAGTGAACTGATATGAAACGCCTTATCGCCACCACCGCCCTGCTGGGGACCCTCGCTACTGGCGCATTCGCGCAAGAGCTTAAGCCCATGACCGACGAGGAACGCGCGCTGTTCCGCGCCGAGGTCCGCTCCTATCTGTTCGAGAACCCAGAAGTGATCATGCAGGCTGTCGAAATCTTGCAAAACCGTGAGGCAGAAAATCAGGCGCAGGCGGATATCAATCTTGTGACCGCGAACGCTGATGCGATCTTTGACGACGGTTTCTCATGGGTCGGCGGCAATCCAGACGGTGATATCGTGCTGGTGGAGTTCCTCGACTATCGCTGCGGGTATTGCAAACGCGCGCACGGCGAAGTGGCCGAGCTTCTTGAAACCGACGGCAACATCAAGCTCATCGTGAAAGAGCTGCCCATTCTCGGTGATGCCTCTGTACTCGCCTCACGCTTTGCCATTTCGGTCAAACAGATAGCAGGCGACGACAGCTACAGGGCAGTGGGCGACGCTCTCATGAGCTTTCAAGGCGATATCACCATGCCCGCACTCACCCGTTTGGGCAACACATTCGGGCTGGACATGGATGCCGTCGAGGCCCGCATGAACAGTGATGAAGTCACCGCCGAGATCGCCGCCACACGCGCGCTTGCGGGTGTCCTCGCCATTTCCGGCACACCCACATTTGTCATGCAAGACGAGTTGTTGCGCGGCTACCTGCCGCTGGACCAAATGCAAGCCATCGTTGCAGATAAACGCGGTTGATGCGCATCCCGCTGGCAGCAGTCACCGCACTGCTGCTGGTCCTCTCCCCCGCGCAATCCAAGGGCCAGCCACCGCACAAGTCGACGCCTCCGATGTCAGCTGGCAATTTTTCATGAGCCTGTAGCCCCCTTTTCAATCTGCACCCCGCCCGATAGCTCTTGTGGAAGCCGAATTTTGGAGCACCTCCATGACCTTGTTAAACGGCTTTTCCGCCGCCAACGCAGATGTGAATGGCCAGACCATCGCCTACGCCACCGCAGGTTCCGGCCCGCCGCTGCTGCTGCTCCACGGCTTTCCCCAGACCCACGCCATGTGGCACGGTATTGCACCAGCGCTCGCGAAAACCCACACTGTCGTCGCCGCCGATCTGCGCGGCTATGGGGGTAGTTCTAAACCGCAAGGGACCGAGAGTTATACCTTTCGCGAGATGGCGGCCGACCAGCGCGCCCTCATGGAACATCTCGGTCACGCACAGTTCCACCTCGTCGGTCATGACCGCGGCGCGCGCACCGCTCACCGCCTTGCACTTGACGCCGAAGATGCCGTGCTCAGCCTCACGCTCATGGACATCGTCCCGACCCATCTGCTGCTCAACGAGCTTAGCCGCCACATAGCAAAAGCTTACTATCACTGGTTCTTCCTCGCCCAGCCTGCGCCCCTGCCCGAAAGGATGATCGGCTTTGACCCTGACGCCTATTATAACACCTGCCTGATGGGGTGGGGTGCGGCAGACATCAGCACGTTTGCCCCCGCAGCGCTCGAAGCGTACCGCACCGCGTGGCGCGACCCCGACACTATCCGCGCCATGTGCGAAGACTACCGCGCGGCCGTTGATTTTGATTTTGCACTGGACGCGGCTGATCTGCCCCGCACGCTCACCATGCCCTCCCTCGTCCTGTTTGGGGTCGATGGTCCGATGGCAAAAGCCTATGACGTCCCCGCCACTTGGGCGGACCGTCTGTCAAACATGCAAAGCGCGGCCATCACCGGCGGTCACTTCTTCCCAGACAGCGCGCCCTCCGAGACGCTAAAAGCGCTCCAAGGCTTCCTCACAGCGCTCAAATAACGCCGCTGAACCGCTCAGGCAGTTGGTATTGCGTATTGTAAGAAGGGCGGTCGAACTCGTAAAAGCCGGTATTCCCCCGCGCTTTGAACGAGCGTTGCATCCGCTTGCGCATAAAGCCGAGGTCGAACCCCTCCTCCAGCTTCAACTCCGAAAACCCTTCAAACATCTTCCGGTCCTCGCCCCGTTCCTCCGAGAACCAATGACGCCCGATCGACGTGCCTTTGATGTCATCGCCCATCTCTTGGGTGATCGCATTGCGCCGGTCCATGGCACCCGTGTACTGGTCCACATCGCAAAACTTGAGGTGCAGCAGATACAAATCTTCCGGCGTGTGCAGCTTGGGGTATTGCGAGAAATGACCACCGCGCGAGATCTTTGCCGCTGCCGAGACGATGCACGGTTTGGAATAATGCGGCGCAGGGCGCACATGGCGGCGCGGCCCGAGGATGCGGTCCGTGATCACGTCCGGCTCCAGATTGATGCGGTGGATCACTTCCAATCCCAAGGGCGTAACCACCCGCTTTTCCGGTGCCTGTTCCAAAAATTCCAGCAGGTTGATCCCTGCTTTGGGGTCTACAATGACCAATTCATCCACATCGCCGACAATCACATGCCGGTAGTATTTGCGCAAACCGCCCATCAGATTGTTCAGCAAACTCCAACGCTTTACGTCAAAATTCTTGTGTGGATCGCCGGGGATGCCGATGATGTTACAGCCCTTGGCGAGGTCGGCCACCTCTTCCCCATACCCGTGGTTGATCACATAGCAGTTTTGCCGCCCGAACATCTCGCCGTAATGCGCAAGCCAAGCGCGCAGAAAAAACGCGTCGTCGCGCACCATTGTGACCGCTGCTACTGTCTGCATGCCTCTTCCTTCTTTTCATTTCCCGCCGGATTGAGCACACTGGCCCTACCCTGCGGAATGCAGGTACAGTAAGCCGCGAGAGACGTAAAATGACAATGGCCGACGCCACCGACACGCCCGAATTTACCGCTCTTGCGGCGCAAATGACCCCAGACATGACCAAAACGGGCTGGTACCTGCACAAAGCGCATGATGTCCAAGTAAACCGCTTTCAAGTTCTGGGGGAACGCGGATGTGGCACGAATGTTATCCGTAAGATTGTCCACGAATCTCTCAAACTGCGCCAAACCGAAGCTTTGGGCTGGAAACACGGTTTTCCACAGATGATCGCACTGCCGCCCACGTTTCTCACCATCGTCGCTGTGCGCAACCCGCGCAGTTGGGCACATTCACTCTACAAACGCCCTTGGCATGCGGTGCCACCTTTGCAGAGCTTAGGATTTGCAGACTTCCTGCGCGCGCCGTGGCAGGCTTGTGTCGACAAACTGGGCCACTTCGACAATATCGCGCCCCGCCTGAAACCGCTGGGCCAAGAGCTACAGTGGGACCGGCACCCCATCACTGGCGCGTACTTCGACAACATCTTTGCCATGCGCAATCTCAAACACCGCGCTTTGCTGAGCCTGCCCAATCGCGGCGGCTCTGTGGTGTATGTCTCCCTTGATGCGTTCAATGCAGCACCTGAGGCCTTCCTCGCCGATCTGTCAGCCACTTTCGGCGTGGAGCCTACCGAGCGCGGCTACGCTCCTGTCACGCGCCGCATGGGCAACCGCTTTACACCCGTTGTCGCCGACCGCGCCCCCGCCCCTGACACATGGGACGCATCTGACGTCGAATGGATGCACAGCCAGCTCGACACAACCATCGAGACTGCCCTAGGCTTCAAACTCTGAAAACTCGCAATCCCAAACGCAAAAAGACCTCCCCGAAGGGAGGCCTTTTCAAGCAGCAGTGGCGCGGTTGACGGGACTCGAACCCGCGACCCTCGGCGTGACAGGCCGATACTCTAACCAACTGAGCTACAACCGCATGCTGCACCTTCAGGGCGTAAACCCCAAAGCGTTTGTGCGGGATATTCGACAGGGGTTAATGCGTCAAGAGTTTAGTTGCCACGTTGAGTAATTTCTTTGCATAGACGCGGTATGGGGATGTCACCTTTTGTGGAGTTTTCTGCCGTTCGCTGCCAGTACGACATTCCTGATCATTTGCCGAAGGAGAAGACATTCAGAGCGAGGAGAAGTTCGCTGTGGGGCTAAACGGGTTCACGAAAACCCCTCGGAAGGCGGCATTACGATGGCGGCCTTTTCCAATACTACAGAATCTATTGCCTCAGGCTTTATCAAGCCAGATCAAATAACTAAGCTTGCGCCAGCGCGTCGAAAGACAGTTCGACGTTTTGAGACTCAAAGAAAATCACCCCATGAAACTTCAAATCCCAGCTTTAACCCTGACAATTGTGCTAACGGGCGTGGGCCTTGCCTCCGCTCAGGCCATAACGGGCGATACCGGAACGCCCTCCGTTGAAAAGCTGGAAGGCGCATTTCCGGGCAAGGCCAATTCCCCCTATGCCGGGCGGAACTTACCGGACCGGCCTCTTTTTGGGGATACGCATCTCCATACAGAAATCTCGATGGACGCGGGCGTCGCGGGTGCAAGGCTCAGTCCAGCGGACGCATATGTTTTCGCCAAGGGCAATGAAATTACCGCGTCAAGTGGCCAGCAGGTTCGACTGTCTCGTCCGCTCGACTTTCTGGTCGTTGCGGACCACTCCGAAAATATGGGCTTCTTCCGATTGCTCATGGCAGGCGACCCTACCTTTCTGGCCGATCCGACGGGCCGGAAATGGTATGGTCAGATCCAGTCAGGTCAGGCCGGCCTTGCCCTTGTCGATACTGTCCGCAATTTTGCGGCCGGAACGATTCCAGAGGACTTATTATTAACGCCCACGTAACCTTCTTTCAGATCAACGTGGCATCAGATCATAAAAGCGGCCGAAGACGCCAATGACCCGGGGCAGTTTACAGCCTTCATCGGATATGAATGGTGATCGCTGATCCCACCGGGCAGCAACATGCACCGTAATATCATCTACCGCGATGGCGGAAATTTCGCACGTCAGATGCTGCCTTACACCTCACTGGAGCCCTTTGGCAGCGGCAATCCCTGTGATCTGTGGAAGTGGGTGGAAACCTAAGAAGAGAAAACCGGAGGTGACATTCTCGCGATCGCGCACAATGGCAACCTGTCCAATGGCATCATGTTCCCCAGGGTCGAACCTTATGACGGTCAGCAGATTGATGAGGCATACGCCCAGACTCGTGCCAAATGGGAGCCTCTGTACGAAGTCACGCAGATGAAGGGTGATGGAGAAGCGCACCCGTTTCTGTCTCCAAATGACGAGTTTGCAGACTTTGAAACCTGGGATTTGGGCAACCTCAATGCGACCGCCCCCAAGACGGAAGATATGTTGCAATACGAATACGCCCGGGAAGCGTTGAAAAACGGACTTATGCTGCAAGAGCAGTTGGGAACGAACCCTTACAAGTTCGGCCTCATTGGATCGACAGATTCCCATACCGGTCTTGCGACAACCGCAGAAGAAAACTTCATGGGCAAGATCACCTTAACGGAGCCGTCAGCCGAGCGGGCGATGAGCACGTTCCTCGACACGGATGTCGGCCGGGTCATGGATTGGGAAATGTCAGCCTCTGGTTTGGCGGCTGTCTGGGCCACGGATAACACCCGCGAAGCGATCTTTGACGCGATGGAGCGCAAAGAGACCTATACCACCTCGGGCAGCCGTCTGGCGATCCGGTTCTTCGGCGGGTGGGATTTTGTGGCTGAAGACGCCCTCAACCGTCTTCCAGCGCAAATAGGTTACTCCAAAGGTGTTCCAATGGGCGCGGACCTTGCCCCGGGCCCTGATGGCGTGGCCCCAACATTCTTGGTGGCCGGGCTCAAGGATCCGATCGGTGCAAATCTGGACCACGTCCAGATTGTCAAAGGCTGGGTGGGTGCAGATGGTGCGACAAAAGAACAGGTCTATGATGTTGTCTGGAGCGATATGGACGCGCGAGAGGTTGACAGTGATGGCAAAGTACCCGCCGTCGGCAGCACTGTGAACGTAGAAGAGGCAACGTTCACAAACGCAATTGGTGAACCAGAGCTGATCACAGTATGGACCGATCCTGATTTCGACCCAAGCCTGCGGGCCTTCTATTACGCCCGCGTTATCGAGATCCCGACGCCACACTGGCCCGCCTATGATGCCAAGCTCTATGAGTTGGATCTAGACGATGACGTCCGCGTTGTGATCCAGGATCGCGGGTACACATCGCCAATCTGGTACGAACCCGCCAACTAA
>RCNE010001419.1_pt1 | contig 12956 bp, 9 predicted proteins | sample 2041361 | NCBI WGS metagenome assembly RCNE01 (sample SAMN09708229, study PRJNA481090) | Marine sediment metagenome, whole genome shotgun sequencing project.
GGAGATAGAGTTTCATTCAAAAATATTAAAGTAAGAGAATTTTAAAACACGAATTATGAAAAAAACGAGACGCAGTTTTATAAAGAAAACCGCTTTGGCCTCCAGCGGAATTGTTTTAGGTGCAAATGCGATGAGTGCAAGCAGCTACAGAAAAATATTAGGAGCTAACGATCGTGTTCGAGTTGGTATAGCTGGTTTTTCGAATCGATTTAAAGGAGCTTTATTGCCAGCATTTCACGGTCATGCTAAAAGCCAAAACTTTGAACTTGTAGGAGTATCTGACATTTGGAACCGTCGAAGAGATGAAGGTATGGCAAAAGTCAAAGAGATAACCGGCAGCAAAATTACCTCATGGCGAAATAATGAAGAAATGTATGCTAAAAATGATATTGATGCGGTAATTATTTCGACTGCTGATTTTCAGCATGCGCTGCATACGGTTCAAGCAGCCAACGCCAAAAAAGATGTGTATTGTGAAAAGCCATTTGCCGAAACTATGGCAGATGCTCGTGTTGGTATAAAAGCAGTTAAAGATTCGGGTATTGTATTTCAAATAGGCTCCCAACGAAGAAGTGGCGCAAATTACCATGCAGCGAATGATTATGTAAAGTCAGGTAAATTTGGAGATATTGTAATGGTTGAAATGACATGGAATGTCAATCAGCCAGGTAGATGGCGCTTACCTAAATTAACAAGTGAAATTAGAGAATCAGATGTAGATTGGAAACGCTATCAAATGAATCGCCCAGAAGCGGCTTGGGATCCTAGAAAATATTTGGAATATCGATTATTCTGGCCCTATTCATCAGGTATTCCTGGTCAATGGATGTCGCACCAAATTGATACCGTACATTGGTTTTCAGGTTTGAATCACCCTAGAAGCGTTGCTGCCAACGGAGGTATATATCTATGGAAAGACGGGCGCAAAAACTTTGACACCATGTCCGCTGTTTTTGATTATGGGCCTGCCGATGATACGAGCTCAGGTTTTCAAGTGACTTATTCCTCAAGATTTACAAATTCTGCAGGCGGAACTAAAGAGATTTATTATTCCAATGGTGGAGAGTTAAACCTTGACACAAATAAAGTAAGCGATAATGGGGGGCTATCAGAGAGACATGCTAAATCAATGGATATGCTGCCTAACAAATTGGATGGTTTTAACCTTACAGAGGCTGCTCCGAAAGTAGTAACTTCTGCAAATACTGGGGCTGATAATATGACATCATTGCATATGCTAAATTGGATGGAGTGTGTACGAAGTCGTGAGACTACCAATGGTCCAATTGAAGCGGGTTACAACCATTCTATTGCTAATATCATGACTACGGCTGCGCTTAGAACTGGACTTAAAGCTACTTTTGATGAGGCAAATCAAGATGTATTAGCTGGGGGTAAAGTATTTCAATATTAAGACCTTTTGAATATGTTAAAAATACGATTGAATTGTTGTTTGATTTTAATCTTGCTTTCTATGTCATGTAAAGAGAAGAAAGAGACTGCTGAAAGTGAAAATTCTGTTGTTAGTGAAGTAACCATGAGCCCCAAGGTAACTTTTGCTAACGATACCATCAATAAAAAGGTGGAGGTAAGAATTGAAGGTAACTTATTCACCAGTTATGTCTATGATGGGCAAACTCCAAAACCGATTTTGTATCCCATACTAACTAAAAGTGGGAAGACCGTTACAAGGGGGTTTCCTTTTGAACCAAGACCGAATGAACGAACTGATCATCCGCATCATGCTGGACTTTGGTTGAACTACGGCGATGTAAACGGCTTAGATTTTTGGAACAATTCGTATGCGATACCTGCGGATGAAAAACATAAATATGGCACCATTTATCATCAGGAAGTAGTAAGCATGAATGAGAATGCCCTAACTATCAAGGCAATTTGGCGTTCTCCTGATAATGTTGACCTCTTAGAAGAAACCACTAGTTTCGTTTTTGCCGAAGAAGGAAATACCAGGTCTATTGACAGAACAACAACATTAAAAGCGCTACAAGAGGTTTCTCTTAAAGATAACAAGGAAGGTATGTTAGGTATGCGAATGACCCGCGAATTAGAACTGCCTTCTGATAAACCTGCTGAATATACGGATGCCGAAGGTAACGTTACAAAGGTAAAGGCTTTGAACAATGAAGGTGTGAACGGAAACTATTATAGTAGTGGGGGTTTGACTGGCGGTGACGTCTGGGGCACTAGAAACAAATGGGTGAAATTAGAGGGTATCATGAATGATGAAGACGTATCAGTAACCATCATTGATCACCAGAAAAATGAAGGCTACCCTACCTATTGGCATGCACGAGGTTATGGGCTTTTTGCAGCCAATCCTTTAGGACAATCTATTTTTTCGGAAGGAAAAGAAACTTTAGATTTTAAATTGAAGCAGGGAGAATCAACCACATTTAAATATCGCATACTTGTGCATAACGGTTCAGCGCTTTCCAAGGAGGCAATCGATCAATCCTTTAAAGAATTTAATCAATAGTGTTCCTTTTTAAATTTAATATAATGAAACGTATTTTTCTCTTGATTTTCTTAGTGGTATTTGTATCAAACTCTTGTGGGCAGTCGAACGAAGTTCAATTGGAAACCTTATTTGATGGTGACGATTTAGAACATTGGCAGATTCCTGAAAGTAATGTTTGGTGGTCTATGGATGATGGTACACTTTGGGCAAAAAGTGATCCTGATAAAAAAGGATCGATTTTATGGACAAAGAAAAAGTACAAAGATTTTGTAGTTCAAATGGACTTCAAATTTGGAGAAGGTACGGTAGATTCAGGAATTTTTATGCGAGGCGATGATGCTAAAAATGCTCAAATCCAAATTGGAGAATCAGGATCTTTGAAACGAGATATGACTGCATCGCCCTATGTGCCTAAACAAGGCTACCCTGTTGAAGCCGAAGGAATCAATGAATTACTGAAAATGAACGATTGGAATACGATTAAAGCCATGGCCATCGGCAATACCTACAAAGTATGGTTGAACGGAACTGAAGTAATGAACTATACGCTAGAGGATGCAAATCTTGAGGGTCCAATTGGAATTCAACTTCATCCTAGTCGAGATATGTCGATACAATTCAAGAATATATCGGCTGCTGAACTATAAAGAACTTTATTGACCAAATAATTTTTAGATTCTAGTACTAACATAGTACCTTATCGCGCTTTAAAAAACCAGCGCCAACAATTCGCTATGGGAATAAAACAAATAGCCAAATTAGCAAATGTCTCTATCGGCACTATTGATCGGGTGTTGCATAAACGTGGTGGTGTTTCTAAAGAAACCGAAGAGAAAATCCTCAAAATAATTAAGGAAACGGGTTATCAAAAGAATATGATGGCCAGCAGGTTGAAGCTTGCCTCCGTAAAAAAAATAAAGTTTGCAGTCATATTTCCTGAAACGACAGATAAATATAGTTATTGGAAATTGCCCAAAAAGGGCATCTCAAAAGCTGTTGATGAGTTAAAAGAATTAGGGGTTAAAGTTAATTACTACGAATTTGCAGGTTCTTCTGCTTCCTTTAAGAAAGCCAGTCAACAGGTCTTTTTGAAAAATTATGATGCTATCGTTACGGTGCCATTTTTTAAAAAAGAGTGTAATGCTTTATTGAAAAATGCTAAATCGAGAAACATTCCAGTAGTTTTCTTGGATACTGAAATCAAACTAAAAAACCCTGCACATTTCATACGGCAAAATTCGCATGTTGCAGGTATGGTTGCTGGTAGATTGCTACATGGTCTGGTAGGTAATGAGGGTAAATATTTTATAGTCAATATTATTAATGATCAGGGTATACAAGTAAACAACAAACAACGAGAAGATGGTTTTAGAGCATTTTTCAAATCCATAGGTCAGAATGTAGATATCAAAACGATTAATCACCTTTTGAATGATTCCTTTAAAGCCACACCTGAGATGCAGAGTTGGAATAATGATACCCACCTTAAAGGTGTTTTTGTTACAAATTCAAGGGCCCATCGACTTCCTGAAATACTAAAGCAATATAAAGTTCAAAATACCTTTATCATTGGCTTTGATTTGAATAAAAAGAACTTGGAATACTTAAAGAATAACCAAATTAACTTCCTAATCAACCAGCAACCTAAATATCAAGGTTATGTTGCGATTAAGAGTTTATTCAACTTTTTGACAATGCAGGATGATTCAGATCTTCACCTTGACATACCTGTAGAAATTATAGTTAAGGAACATTTGTCTTCTTCTTAACTTTCGTAAAAATTAGCTCACACAAAACCCTCCCATTAATTTTAAACTAAGAGGAGGGTTTAAACTAAAACTAACTCAAACACAAAATTGTTTATTGCGGGTACCCAGGGTTTTGAGGGTAACCACCTAATGTTCTGTCTATTTGATCTTGACCAATAGGCCTTACATTGTGATAATCTTGTACGTTGTCTGCACCTTGTGGGTTATGTAATCTAACACGCTCTACAAGTTTGCCAGTTCTTGTTAAATCAAACCATCTGGCATGCTCACCATACATTTCTCTAGCGCGTTCATCTAACAAAAAGTCAAGATTAACATCTGCTGCAGTTATCTGCATAGCAGCTTCCATACCATCAACGGCTGCTCTATCGCGAACTACATTGATGTCATCTGCGGCACCCGCAGCATTGCTTTGCTGTAATCTAGCTTCCGCTCTCAATAAATAAGCATCTGCTAAACGCATTAAAACGACATCACGTTGCCCTTGGGTTTTTTGACGGTCAGGTCTTGTTGCATCTATCCATTTGTTCATGGAAGGAAAGATTCGTTCAGAATAATCATCAACAGTATATACCACGTATGGTGCAGCATCTTTTCTAGTTTGAGGCCAGTCTACATCTTTACCAGGACCCGGAATGAACAAAGCGGTATCTCCAACGGCAAGATTTCCTCGATCATCGCTAGCTTCGCTATTAGCGAACCAAACGTGTTTGAAGCCTTTATCATAACGAGCGTCCATGGTTCTATCCCAAAGGCCTAATAAGAAAGGGGTTGGTCTGAATCTTTTCCAAGGTCTTCCATTGGTAATATCTCTTGTCATACCTCTTTGCTTGTCATATTCCATCAAGAAATACAAGTGCCCTCTATGGCCCTCTGAATCTGTACCATCATCAACCAATGCTTTAGAAATGGTCAAATTCCAAACAATTTCAGAATTTTCCTGATTGCCTACATCCCAAAGAGCACCATAATCATCTAACAAAGCAAAGCCATAGTTATTTATAACATTGCTAAACAGCGCTTCTGCCCTAGATGCATCATCCCCAGCGGCGTAAGAGGTATAGCTTCGTCTTAATAGCACTTTGCCTAATAAAAATTCAGCTGCCGCTTTCGTAGCTCTTCCATATTCACTATCTGCTGGAGCTAATAAGTTGGCAATAGCAAATTCCAAATCAGGTACTATTGCTTGTGAATAGATATCTGCGGCAGGTGTTTTGTTGGCTTCTACTTCTACTCCTTCAGTTTCTTCTAGACTTAGATGGGCATCACCATAGGTTCTAACAATGTCGAAGTAATAAAAAGCCCTTAACCAACGCACTTCGGCTAACCTTAGTGTTTTCTGAGCTTCGTCCATCTCTACATTTGCCGACCTGTTGATCACCCCATTGGCCTGATTTACACCTCTATACCAATCTCTCCATGACTGGTTTACATAACTTTCAGTTGCATTAAAAGAGCCATCGTAAAAATTCACTCTTTTATGGCCTCCATCTGCTCCATTGGTAAAAATATCAGTTCCGAAAGTGGTCATAGTAAAACCTCTTTCCGGCCCGTAAAAACCTTTCAACCATGCATAGGTGCCATCCACAGCATCTTCTAATCCTGCCTCGGTAGTGTAGTACGTTCCTGATGATACATCAGAAATCAGTTCTTCTTCCAAATATTTATCGCATGATTGCACTACAAATAGTAGCGCTAACAGCAAGAATATATATTTATTTCTTTTCATAATGTTTGATTTATCTTGTTAACAATACTAAGTTTTTTAAAAAGTCACGTTCAAGCCGATGGACCACATTTTATTACTAGGCACCGTACTACTTGATACGCCACCACCACCATTATCATTTTCTTCCGATACCTCAGGATCGAAAGTTTCATAATCTGAAAGAAACCATAGATTTTGACCCGCTACGTACAACCTTAAGTTAGAAACTTTAAGTTTTTCAGTTAGGGAGCTTGGAAAGTTATACCCCAATTGCAAATTTCTTAGTTTAACATAGCTGCCGTCAAAGTAAGACAAAGTGGACCCGTTTCGTGGTCTTTCTTGGTTCTCATTAGGTCTTGGAGATGCATTTGTAGGGTTATCAGGTGTCCAATAATCTACATCTAAATTATTGTATCGTCCAAAAAGCGCATTATTACTATCATGAAAACGGGAGCGTATTGTTTGACCTTGACGGAAGTAAAAGAAGAAACTGAAATCAAAACCTTTATATTCAAAGGTATTTGTAATACCTCCATAAAAATCTGGGGTATCAGTTCCTATAATAACCCGATCGTCATCGGTAATAACACCGTCGCCATTTTGATCTTTCAATTTAATTTCACCGGGAACTTTATCCTCCGCGCTGGCAGCTAATGCTTCTTCACTAGTCTGATAGATTCCTATTTTCTCGTAGTCATAAAATACCTGTAAAGGCTCACCAATAAACCATCGATTGCCAATGTCATCTGTGGGATTACCATTTTCATCTAGTTTATTAAGCTCAACTATTTCTTCTTTGTAGCCGGCAATATTGAAAGCTACATTCCAATTAAATCCTTCTGGGTTGCGAACTACATCGCCATTGATGCTAAATTCAACACCTCTTGTTGCGGTGTTGCCCACATTTAAGAGTGCACTTTGATATCCTGATGATGAGGGAATACCTGCATTTAAAAGAAGATCACTTGTTTTCGAAGAAAAATAATCAAAAGAGCCTGTTATTCTGTTGTTTAAAAGACCATAGTCGAAACCAAAATCAATGGTTTTGGTAACTTCCCATTTCAATTGATCGTTTGGAATGTCATTTAAAACGAAACCTAGTGCAGAGCCTTCTCCAAAAGCGTAATCAGATGCTGATAATGCCCCTTGCGTACTGTAAGGGTCAATAGCTTGATTTCCTACCTCACCATAAGAGAGCCTTAATTTTAAGTCAGTTATAAAGTTTGAATTTTCCATAAAAGCTTCCTCAGAAACTCGCCAGCCTGCAGAAATACCTGGAAAATAATCCCATTGAGACCCTTCAGCTAATCTTGAAGAACCATCTGCTCTTAAAGAGGCTTGAAAGAGATACTTACCATCAAAAGCATAATTTACTCTTCCCATAAAAGAGGCCAATGTTGACTCTTCTAATCTAGAAGTGATAGGGCCCTTAACTGAAGCGGTACCCAAATTATAAAATTGTTGTTCTTCATAAGGCAGGTTAGATACCTCGGATTTAGATCGTTCTTCACGTGAACTTTGAATACTTTGTAGTAGGGTTACACCAATATCGTGCTTCTCGTTAAAAGTTTTATTGAAATTCAATATGTTTTCAAGCGTATAGCCAAAGTTTTGAATGTTTTCAATTTCGGCATCACCTGGTCCACCTCTATTGTCGTTAGTTAGACTACCTCTGAACTCACCTCTTCTGTAATATCGAATGTCAGGTCCGAAATTGGTCGTCCATTTTAATCCTTTCGCTATATTGATATCTAAGTACACAGGAGCAAAAACTCGAGTTACTTTTCGCTCATCTGCAAAAGCTCCATCAACTAATTCACTAAGCGGATTGGTGCGGATACCATCATTCGTTGGTAAAAAGATAGGAACTCCATCTGCATCCAATGGTACGCCTAAAGGGTTGTTCGCCAATGCTTCGCCCATTACTGCGTTGGATCCAAAGTTTTGAATCGAATGTGAGACTGTAAAAGAAAGACCGATTTTAAAGATGTCGTTAATTTTATGGTCGAGGTTTAATCTTCCGGTAAACCGCTCAAAATCCATATTGCTAATAATTCCTTGCTCGTTAAAGTAACCTACTGAGGTATTGAAATTGGTTTTATCTGAACCACCACTAACACTAACCTGGTGATTGGTCTGATAACCATCGTTCAATACTAAGTCTAGGTAATCTGTTGATCTTCCCTGAGCTAAAGACTCTAATTCTATAGGATCATCAAAAACAATATCGTCTGCAGGAATGGTTCCATTCCAGTTAGGGTCACCGCCATTGGCTCCTCTTCTTCTTGATTCTCGTTTTAGTCCAGCAAATTGTTCGCCATCCATCATATCAACTAATCTAGTCGCTGAAGTAACGCCGTAGTGCGAGCTGTAAGATACCTTCGTGTCTCCTGCACGACCTCTTTTGGTAGTTATCAAGATAACACCATTAGAACCTCTAGAGCCATAAATAGCAGTAGCTGCAGCATCTTTAAGCACGTTCATTGATTCAATATCTTGTGGGTTGATATCTGCAACCGCAGAAGACCCACTAATTTGTGGAATACCATCAATAACATATAATGGGTCATTCGAAGCTGTAATAGATCGTCTACCACGAATACGTACGGTGGAGTTTTCGCCAGGTCGACCGCCGTTAGCTTGAATATCAACACCTGCGACTTGACCTTTTATAGCATCAATACTACTTGAGGTTGCAATTCTTTCAATGGCCTCTGCGCCGATGGTAGAGATAGAACCAGTTACCTCCCCTTTCTTTTGAGTACCATAACCTACGACTACAACTTCGTCTAATTGGCTGGCATCAACTTCCATACCTACATCAACACTTGATCGGTTGTCTATAGCTATTTCTTGGGTTTTGTAACCCACATAGCTAATGATTAAAGTTGCATCAGATGGTGCTTCAATCGTATAATTACCATCAAAATCAGTTTGTGTACCACTGCTAGTACCTTTTACCACAACACTTGCACCTGGCAAGGGTGATCCATTCTCATCATTTATACTACCTGTAATAGTAGACTGAAATACTTCGATGGCGTTCATCTCAGTTGTTGTACTTGCTAAAAGCGAAGAAACTGTCAAAGTACAAAGTGTGACAGTTAGTAAAAAACTTCTTGCTTTTGGCCTTAGTTTCTTAAGGTGTAATTTTTTCATATCATGTTCAAAATTAAGTTAGTTAAGTAGTTGAATATTTGAAGTAGAAATGTTAGTTAGATTGTGCTACTTCTAAAATTGTGAAAAGAAAGCCACACTTTATACGATGTAAGCAGTTCTTTTAAAGTGAAAAATCAAGGGCTTTTGTTGGTGTTTGTCATAACGATAGTTGTTTGTTTTTTGACTTTGAGTGGTTGATGAATAATTCATTTAGATCGTTTTTTTATTGCGTGAACGTTAACGAATTAAATAGTGTACGTTAACGAATATAGCAATTGATTTGATTAAAAAAAATCAAATTAATAATTTTTATGTTATAAAATTATAGAGATTGAAGAAAACAACCGTAAATGTTATGGACGTTAAAGATTGGATTTTGTGTTGCCACTTATTTATAAATTGGTGGGGAAAGGGCTTTTGATTTAATTTCTGTTTGAGTTAGGTTAGTTAACACCCTGCACCGAATTTTCGGTGTGTATTTTTAGTATATTATCATAATCAATTGAATATCAAGATTTTGTAATAAAACGGATAAAACTATGTATATCCGCAAAAGGCAACATAGTGGGTTAACTAGCGTAAATCGTGCTGTTTAACTAGAATCTTTCTCATTTGGACTAGTATTTCGACTTGACCTTAAACATAGCATGACCTTTGCAGTCTAATATTGTATAACGATTAAATGATAGAGATTATGAAGACAACATTACTTATTAAGGAGATTTATTTAGAAGGTTTTAGAAACTTAGGAAATTTCATCCTAAAGAACTATTTAAAGATTTTTTCATGGTTTAGCTTTTTTCTAATTGCAGTCACGCTATATGCGTTTATTTTTAGAGTGTCAACAGGTTTTGCCTTTGATTAATCTATTTATCATCTGACCTTATTAGTTAAGACCTATGATGTGAACGGAATTACTAAAACAAAACGTTATGAATTCTATTTTAGAAAGTTTTAAACGAATTGGCAAAGGATTGGTTATAGATTATATGCGTATAGGAATCATTTGCTATTTTATAGTATCACTAATATTTCTTTATGTATATATGAATTGATGAAACCTCTCTTTTACGAGCAGTATTTTTACACGATTATGAAAAGGAAGCACCCCGCATTTTGCGGGGTGCTTTTTATTTATTTATATGGAAATATTCCAAAAAATAGGAAATATTCCATATATTTGTTATCCGTTTTTTAGGATAGTAAATACAAATAATTAGCTATCCCTTTTTCAAGATAGCTATGAACAAAACCATTCTGCATATTGATCTCGATACTTTCTATGTTTCCGTAGAACGATTGCTAAATAGAGAATTGCAAAATAAACCGCTGTTGGTAGGCGGAACAGGTGATCGAGGTGTAGTAGCAGCCTGTAGCTATGAAACAAGAGGTTTTGGGGTGCATTCGGGTATGCCAATGAAAATGGCTCGCGAACTTTGTCCTGAAGCTTTTGTTATTCGTGGTAATGCAGGTACCTATAGCAAACATTCTGATATGGTTACCGAAATCATCAAAGAACATGTACCACTTTTTGAGAAATCAAGCATTGATGAATTCTACGCAGATCTTACAGGTATGGATCGCTTTTTTGGTTCCTACAAATACGCTTCAGAAATGCGCGACCGTATTATCAAAGAAACAGGTTTACCCATTTCATTCGGGCTCTCTTGCAACAAAGTAGTTTCTAAAGTAGCGACAGGTGAAGCCAAACCCAATAATAAAATAAAGGTTGATAAAGGTTTAGAGAAAACATTCTTAGCTCCCCTTTCTATCAAAAAAATACCGATGGTAGGTGATAAAACCTATCAAACACTTCGCAATTTAGGCTTACGGCAAGTACGTACGGTACAAGAAATGCCTATGGATGTGATGCAACGCGTACTTGGTAAAAACGGAAGGGTAATCTGGAAACGCGCGAACGGAATGGATAATACGCCCGTAATTCCTTTTTGCGAACGAAAGTCCATTTCTACAGAGCGCACTTTCGATAGAGATACCATAGATGTAGTAAAATTGAAAGGTATTCTCATAGCTATGACTGAGAATTTAGCCTATCAATTACGCAGAGGCGAAAAGCTAACGGCTTGTATTGCGGTAAAGATTCGTTACTCTGATTTTAATACCTATTCAAAGCAATTGCGAATTCCGTATACGAGTGCAGATCATATTTTAATTCCGAAAATTCTTGACATGTTTAAGACCCTTTATAATCGAAGATTATTAGTTCGCCTAGTCGGTATTCGGTTTAGCCACTTGGTGTCGGGCAATTATCAAATCAATCTTTTTGAAGATACTGAGGAAGTTCTCAATCTATATAATGCGATGGATACGATTAGAAAACGCTACGGAGATAAAAGTGTATTAAGAGCTGCAGGAATGGGATCAAAAACCATCGGTAGAATGCATAACCCTTTTAACGGGCAACCGCCTGTTGTATTGGCACATCGAAAGCAATGATAAATTCCAAATTCCAAAGAGCATGAATAAAAACACGGTTTACAATTTAGAGGAGAGGACATATTTATTCGCAAGGGAATGTCGATTTTTCATAAAAACGCTACCCAAAACTCTAAACAATATTGAAGATGGGAAGCAGCTTGTAAGGGCTTCGGGATCAGTAGGTGCAAATTATATCGAAGCTAATGAAAAACTTGGTGATAAGGATTTTTTGATGAGAACCAAGATTGCGAGAAAGGAAGCTAAAGAAGCACAATATTGGCTCAGACTTTTAAAAGATTTAAATTTAAATAGTGCTTATCAAGCAAAGGCTGAAGAGTTAATTATTGAGACTGTTGAGTTAAGAAGAATTTTGTCATCAATCATTAATAAGAGGTCAATCTCAAAAAATTAGCCTTTAAAGGCTTTGCAAATACAGCTTAGTACTTGGAATTTGGGATTTGGAATTTGGAGCTTGTACCATGTATTTAAACTGCCACACATATTATAGTCTTCGCTACGGCACCTTCTCTGAATTAGAGTTACTAAAACTTGCGCAACAAAACCACGTAGGGCAATTGGTATTAACCGATATCAATAATACTTCGGCGTGCTTAAACTTTGTTCGAAAAGCTCCTGAATTTGATATCAGACCTATTTTAGGTATTGATTTTAGAAATGGCGTAACACCATGTTTTATTGGTGTGGCCAAAAATAATGAAGGGTATTTAGAGCTTAATGATTTTCTTTCAGAGCATCTGCACCAAAAAGAAGAATTTTCAGCTATAGCACCTAAATTTAAGAACTGCTATGTGATTTATCCTTTTGAAGTGGTGTTGCAAAATGAAATAAATGCTTTTACAGAAGATGAATTTATAGGCATTTCTATTGCTGATTTGCGGAGATTGCCATTTTCTAGGTTGATGGAGTTTAAAAATAAATTGGTAGTACAGCAACCCGTCACTTTTCGGAATAAACGTGATTTCAATGCCCATCGCTTACTGCGGGCTATTGATAATAATAGTTTATTGAGCAAGCTTTCAACTACGGAACAGGCGAGTCAAGAGGAGAAAATGTTTCGGATACAAAATTTGGCGAATGCTTTTGCTGAACATAGTTATATTTTAGAGAATACAGAGCGGTTGATGAATTCTTGCTCTATCCATTTTGATTTTTCTGAAGGGCGTAAACCACAAAACTTAAAAAACTATTTGGGTAGTAAAGAGGAAGATGAGGTTTTGTTAGAAAAATTATGTCAAGAAGGTATGCCCTATCGATACCCTAAAGTAGATGCCGATGTTTTGGCACGTTTAGACAAAGAATTACAGTTGATCAAAAAAATGGGATTTGTATCTTATTTTTTAATCAATTGGGATATTGTTTCTCATGCCGATAAGCAAGGTTT
>RCNE010001420.1_pt1 | contig 12953 bp, 11 predicted proteins | sample 2041361 | NCBI WGS metagenome assembly RCNE01 (sample SAMN09708229, study PRJNA481090) | Marine sediment metagenome, whole genome shotgun sequencing project.
AAAATTCCCTGGCCGCATTCCACCAAAAGTGCTGAAGCGTCAAACGTCGTTGCAACGGAAAAATTGGGCGCCTTTTTCTCAAAAAGGGCTTTGATGACCACAACATCACCGGCACTTTGAATTTGAGTCACCATTTCGGGCGTTTCGTTGCCGTGCAATTGCACGGTGCCCAATTCACAGGTTTCAATGGCGGTCATGATTGAATCGTAGGACGCATCCACAAACACCCCCACAGCCGGAACCGGAGCGATAGCGTTGGCAATTTCCCGCGCTGATTGAAGGTCAATATGCCTCGGACTGGGCGGATAAAAAATCAGACCAATGGCATCAGCCCCCGCTTCGGCGGCGGCGGCGGCTTCATCGGGTCGGGTCAGCCCGCAAATTTTAATTTCAGGCGGCCGCTGCATAGACTAACTTCTCTACCTGTTTAACGGGATCTTCGGCGCGTACCAAACTTTCGCCCACCAAAAAGACACGGATGCCTGTTTGGGCTAACTGACGCACATCATCGGCTGTTCGAATACCGCTTTCCGCCACTAAAATGGTATTTGAATCGACCTTCTTAGCCAATTCAGCAGATCTGGCAATGTCGGTCTCAAAGCTCTCCAAATTACGGTTGTTAACACCGATGATTGTTGCCCCGGCCAAAACGGCCTGCTCAATTTCTGCGGCGTTGTGGGTTTCCACCAGCACGGCCAAGCCCAGCTCCCGGCAAAGTGTCATATATTCGGTTAGCTGCTGCTGCGATAAAATCCGTACAATTAAAAGGGCCGCATCGGCCCCCATGGCTGCGGTTTCGTAAATCTGATAGGCGTCCACAATAAAATCTTTGCGCAAGACCGGTAGATCGCAATGAGCCCGCGCGGTTTTTAAATCGGCATCGGTCCCCTGAAAAAAATGGTTGTCCGTCAAAACCGACAGCGCCGACGCGCCCCCTTTTTGGTATGCTGCGGCTTGAGCTGCTGGGTTTAAGTCAGCGCAAATGACCCCCTTGGAGGGCGACGCCCGTTTAATCTCGGCGATGATGGCCATGCGTTTTTTGGTGGCCACCGCCAGATTGGCCTCAAAGGGCCGAAAGGTGCGTTTTTCACACATCTTTTTTAATAGGCTTTCTGTGACCTTAACCTTGGCTACGGAAATTTCCTCTTTTTTATGGGCGACAATTTTTTGTAAAATATTCATTGTAAGGGATCTACTCTTTAGGGCCGTGGTCTTTTAAAACCGTGTCAATAACTACTTGTAATTCATAGAAATAAATTATTAGCTGTTCTCATTGGTAAATTGAATCAACGCTTCTATTTTTTCTGTGGCCGCACCCGAATCAATGGCATTAGCCGCCAATTCAATACCGTCCTTGAGACTGTCCGCTTTGCCCGCCACCATCAAGGCCGCGCCGCTGTTGATCAGCACCACATTCCGCTTGGCCCCTTTTTCGCCTTCCAAAACTGCTTGGGTGATGGTGGCGTTTTCCTTCGGGTCACCTCCATGGAGTTCCTCCGGTTCAGCCAGTTCACCGAAAAACTGTTCCGGTTGAATGTCATAGGTGCGGACCAGACCATCGTTTAATTCCGAAACGCGGGTGGGCGCGCAAACCGATATTTCATCCAGCCCGTCGTGACCGTGGACCACCATTGCCCGCCGAGTTCCCAGGAGCTTGAGCGCCTCGGCAAACATTTCGGTCAGTTCCGGGGCAAAAACCCCCAAGAGTTGACAGTTGGCGCCTGCCGGGTTGGTTAAGGGACCTAACATGTTGAAGATACTGCGCAGACCCACCTCCTGACGCGCTTTGCCGGCATGGCGCATGGCACTGTGATAGATGGGGGCGAATAGAAAACCGATCCCGATTTCGGCTACGGCCTCTTCCACAATTTCAGGCGGTGTTTGCAAGTTGACGCCTAAGGTTTCCAGTACATCAGCACTGCCCGATTTACTGGAGACCGAGCGGTTGCCGTGCTTGGCCACGGTAACGCCGCAACCGGCCACCACAAAGGCCGTGGTGGTCGAGATATTAAAGGTGGAGAGGCCGTCTCCGCCGGTGCCGCAGGTGTCTACCACCACAGGCGACATCACTTGTATCCGGGCAGCGTTTTTACGCATAGCCCGGGCAGCCCCGGCCAGCTCTTCAAAAGTTTCGCCTTTGGTGGCCAAAGCACCCATAAAAGCACCGATCTGAGCGCTGGTGATATCACCGGACAAAATAGCCGTCAGCATTTGGGCCATGGTGTCCGCGTCGAGATTGTGTCCGGCGATGATCTGTTTTAAGCCGTCTTGAAACATGGTTGATCCCCTATAGAAGTCGCTTTTATGGCTAAGTTAAAAGGCTCATATACAAGGCGTTGTTTTTTCCCAGGGCCGAGACGATACCCGAAGTATGTCGAGGATTTGGGAAAAAGCAACAACGCCGTAGATGGGACTTTTTACAACGCCATCAGGTTGATAAAATTACGTAAAAGACGTTTACCTACCAAAGTCATAATGGACTCAGGGTGAAACTGGATCCCTTCAATGGTATGGTCTTTATGCCGAACTCCCATGATTTCACCATCTTCTGAAGTGGCTGTCACCGTCAGACAGTCAGGCAGATCTTGCTCAGAAGCGGCCAAAGAGTGATAGCGCATCGCCTGAAACGGTTTGTTGATTCCTTTGTAGATCGATTTTCCATCGGCGGTTACCATGGAGGTCTTGCCGTGCATTAGCTTTTGGGCCCCCACCACCGTGCCTCCGAAAGCGGCCACAATGGATTGATGTCCCAGGCAAACCCCTAAAATGGGAATTTTTCCTGCAAAATGCAAGATTGACGCCATGGAGATACCGGCGGATTCGGGTCGTCCCGGTCCGGGCGAGATCACCAGCGCGGCGGGATTCATCTGCTCAAGCTCTCCCAGGCCCACGGTATCGTTGCGATAGACCACGACCTCTTGACCCAGTTCCTGTAGATATTGCACCAGATTATAAGTAAAGGAGTCGTAATTATCGATCACTACAATCATGAGATATTCTCCTTTCCATCCTTGCCGGTCGTTGGGGCCATCAGCCGCAGTGCCCGGGCAATGGCGCCGGCCTTGTTCACTGTCTCCATCTGTTCGGCGTCCGGATCGGAATCGGCCACAATACCCGCACCGGCCCGGACCACCAGTCGCTCTTTTTCCACCTGGGCTGTACGAATGGTGATGGCCAGATCCATGTTGCCGCTAAAAGAGATATACCCCACCGCCCCGCCGTAACTACCCCGTGGGCGGGTTTCCAGCTCGGCGATAATCTCCATGGCGCGCACCTTGGGCGCCCCTGAGAGGGTCCCGGCCGGAAAGGTGGCGGCAAAAAGGTCCCAGGCGTCGCACTCGTCTTTGATATCTGCAGTGATATTGGAGACCAGATGCATCACATGGGAATAGCGTTCGATCATCATCAGGTCGGTCACCTGAACGGTTCCGGTCTGGGCAATGCGACCCAAATCGTTGCGGCCCAGATCCACCAACATCAGGTGCTCGGCCCGTTCTTTTTCATCCTTTAACAGATCATCGGCCAGGGCCCGGTCCTCTTGTTCCGTGGCGCCCCTGGGCCTTGTTCCGGCGATGGGCCGCAGCACCGCGCAGCGGTTTTCCAGTCGCACCATGGTTTCCGGCGAAGAACCTACCAGAACCGAATCATCCACATGGAGAAAAAAGAGATAGGGCGATGGATTGATATAGCGTTGGGCTCGATAGAGCTTCACCGGATCGACGGCCCCTTCACTAACAAAGGGCTGGGAGACCACCGTTTGAATCACATCACCGGCCAAAATATACTCTTTGATCCGCTCAACCCGTTTTTGATAATCGCCTGAAGGTAAAATTGGTTTTAACATTGGGGATGCTGTAGAATGCGCATCCGTGGATTTTTTAGGAGTCAAGGGTGCTTTGATGGCGGTTTTGAGTTCTTCCAACTCTCGATACAGGCGGTCATAGCATTGGGCCACATCGATGCCGTCTTCTAAAAAGGCGATGGCCACCAAAGCCAATGTTTTTTGAATATTATCAAAAATCAGCACCTGGTCGGGTATGCAGAATTTAGCCAACGGAGTGTCCGGTTCCAGTTTGTTGGGAATTTTTTCGATAAACGAGACCATTTCATAGGTGAAATAACCGACCAGACCGCCCCAAAAGCGGGGTAGCTCAGGAATCGACGCAGTTTTAAAGGTCGCCATCAGCTTCCGTAGCGCGTCAAATGGGTCTTTTTCGTAAGGGATACGGGTGATTTGCTGATTACGTTCAACGGCCACATGGTCCTGAAAAACCGTGACCATGCTGTAGGCCCGGACGCCCATAAAACTGTAGCGTCCCCAGCGTTCACCCCCTTCAACACTTTCGAAAAGAAAAAGCGGTGGCTGTTGGTGGTACAGTTTCATTAATACCGAAACCGGGGTTTCCAGATCGGCTAACATTTCCAGGCAAACCGGCACCACATTGGCGCCTTGACCCAATTTGACAAAACGCTCTTTAGTGGGGAATTGTCGTATATCCATTTTTTATCCGTTTGCTGTTGTTAATTCTAAAATCAAATAACACCATATGAGATGGGTTTTTTAACGACGCCATCAAAAAAGGCTGCGGGAAAGTCCCACAGCCTTTGCAAATAAAAACCGCGGGAAGCAAAACGCGACCCGCGGCAAAAATATCCAATGTCCGGCAGGCACACGTCTACACTTGCCACCACCAGGAAAAAATATTTATTTGATTTGTGTTCATTGATTAGTCCATTGCTGATTCGTTTCGACAATTGCTATCTGCTATATATGACTACAAATATAGGTGTCAACGATTTTCCCAATGTTGGGCATGGTTCATATTAAGAGGTGGGGTGAAAATAACCCTCACAACGCCGTAAATAGAATTTTGTATGCTGCTGTCATTATATGGCGTAAAGCGTTTTGCCGTCTACCACACCAATGCCCTTTTCTTGCAATAGATCAACGGCTTCCTGTACCCTTTCAAACCGAAAGATCATGATTATCTGATTTGGGCTGGGTTGAACAAAAGCGTACATATATTCCACATTGATGTCGGCGTTTTGCAGTGTTTCCAGAATAAAGTGCAATCCACCTGGTTTATCAACCACTTCAACGGCAACCACTTCGGTGCGGCCCGACGTAAACCCGGCCCTTTTTAGGGCGGCTTCGGCGGCATCGTTATCATCCACAATCAGCCGTAAAACCCCGAATTCAGTTGTATCCGCCAATGAAAAGGCTCGAATATTCACATTGGCGTCCTTTAGCGTTTGGGTCAATTCAGCCAAGCGCCCGGCCTTGTTTTCCAGGAAAACAGACATCTGTTCGACCTGCATCTTTCAGCCTCTCTTAATGTTGCGGTGATCGGTTGTTGTTTCGCCTAATTATTGCCCTAATCCAAAAAGGGCGGCTGTATTCTGGCCCAATATTTTTTCAATGGTGATTTTTTCCAGTCCGGCACCGTTGATTTCGTCAAAATAGCGCTGGGCCGGCAGCAGCGGGTAATCGGGTCCGAACAATATTTTTTCGTCACCCACTATTTCTGCGGCCGCTTTGTAAACACCGGCTTGATAGAGATAGGGCGATGCCGCCGTGTCAAAATAGACATTGGTCAGATCATCGGTCATCTCTTTTTTGAGCAGGCCATAAAAGAAGATCCCGCCGCCCCAGTGGGCCAGAATAATTTGATTGTGCTTGAAACGTTTGATCAGCAGATGAATCTCTTTCAACGTCATGGGTGCTTTGCCGGGGTAATCGTGCCCTACCGGTTCGTTGGTATGGATCATGACCGGCGCATGACGCTCTTTGCATAGCTCCATAATCGGATGGAGATTGTCCCGGCATTCGGCATCTATACCGCGTTGGTAAAAGGCCAGTTCCCCTACACCCTGCAAACCACCGTCCAGACAGCGACGGGCCTCGTCCGGAGCTTCAGGATGGTACACATCCATGCAGGCCAGTCCGATAAAGCGGTCGGGATAGCGGGTCACCGCTTCAAGAATATAGTCGTTGTGACGCTGGAAGATTTCTGCTGATCGCCAGGGAAATCCAAATACCACCGACTTATCAATGTTGTGCTCATCCATATGGCGGAGGAGCTCTTTTGCCCCCACCAGCCGTGCTTTGTGGGATTTGTAGAGCAACTGAAAGTCCGGCTCGGAGGTGAAATAGGGTTCCCGGTTTTGCCGCATTTCCGGCGGAAATATATGGGTATGGCAATCGATAATCATTGGTAAGTGACAATGGCAATATTTGATTGAAATATCAAGCTTTACAAACGGCTGTAGCACAATCGTCTCTATAACCGAGAGGGGCGAGCCGGGTCAACTCTCAGATGAAAAAATGAGCGCACATGAGGGCGCAATAACATCTCTGAATCTTTACAAAAGCAGGTGGGTGTGCCATAGAAGGCCGTAACTAAAGTTTGCAACCAATCACTTAAAAACTATCAAGGCCCCATGCTCCAGGAACTGGTCATTCAAAACTTTGCCATTATCGATGATCTGACGGTCCAGTTTCAGGATGGGCTCAATATCCTAAGTGGCGAGACCGGGGTGGGCAAATCGATCATCATTCAAGCGGTCAATCTGCTTTTAGGTGGCCGCGCCAGTGCCAAAGACATTCGGACGCACACCAAAAAAGCCGAGCTGTCCGCCCGCTTTGCCATTGATGCCGACAGTGCCATGGTCGTAAAAATGAGCGATCATGGCTTTGATTCCCAAGAAGGACTTCTTATTCGGCGCGTCCTTTCCAGCGATGATCGCCACCGGGTTTATATCAACGATCAACCGGCCACCCTGGGCCTTTTAACCCAGTTAACGGCCAATCTGGCCAGTATCTCCGGTCAACATGCCCACCAGGGGCTGCTCAAGGAAGATCATCATCTTACCATCTTGGATCAGTATGCCGGAACCCTCACTTTACGCCGCAAGGTGGCCGACTGTCATGGCCGGATAGGCCCCCTGCTAAAGGAACTTACCCGGCTTCTCAAGTTGCGTGAGGAGCGTAGCCGTAAGATGGATTTGCTGGGGTTCGAACGAAACGAGGTTGTTCAGGCTGAGCTATTACCCAACGAAGATGAAACCTTGCTGGCCAAGCGTCAACGGCTAAAAAGCAGTGAAACCTTATACCAAACTATCTGTGACTGCGTTGCCACGCTTTATGGGGTTGACGGCGCGGCCGTAGAACAGTTGGCGGGGGTTCACAAACAGTTGGCCGAAGCCGTCGAGATCGACCCTGAGCTGACCGCTTTGGCGAAGCGTATCCAAGCGGTTCTGCTGGAGTCCGAGGATGTGGCGGCCGGTTTGCAGGACTATCTGAGGAATCTGACGCTGGATACGGATCAACTGGATGTCGTGGAAGAACGTCTCGATTTTATCAATAAACTCAAACGCAAGTACGGCGGATCTTTAGACTCTATTGCCACTCATTTAGAAAAAGTGGAAAAAGCGTTGGACCAGGTGACTCACATTGAAGATGAGATTGACCGGGTCAAACAAAAATTGGGTCAGGAGTGCGAAACATATCAGGCCCTCTGCCAGAAGCTTTCCCAAAAACGGGCCACCGCCGCCATAACCCTTGCCAAGGCGGTGGAACAGGCGTTGATTGACCTTAGAATGGAAGAAACCCGCTTTGAAGTTTTGTTAACCCATGTTCCGGCCGGGCCGGGCAGATCACCCTATCTGACGGTGGCGGGTCAAGCGGCCGATGCTAGCGGTATGGATCGGGCGGCGTTTAATATCGCCCCCAACAAAGGCGAGGCGCTAAAACCATTGGCAGCCGTTGCCTCTGGAGGAGAACTTTCCCGGGTGGTGTTGGCTTTAAAATCAATTTTGGCCCATACTGACGCCATTGAAACGGTCATCTTCGACGAAGTGGATGCCGGCATTGGCGGTGGTACGGCCGAAGCAGTGGGCCGTAAGTTATCCCAACTGGCGCAGGAGCATCAAATTATCTGCATTACCCACCTGGCCCAGATCGCCAAATTTGGGGAACATCATTTTAGAATTACCAAGGCTCGGCATAAGGGGAGAACCGTTACCCGGATTACGCCCTTGCCCCGTCAAGACCGTGTGGAAGAGCTGGCTCGGATGATCGGCGGTGATGCGTTGACACCGAAATCTCTGGCTCACGCCAAAGAGATGTTGGCTAAAGTTTGATGACGGCGCAAAAAAAATCCCATATGCGACGTTGTAATGGTTTTCCAGATTCTCAGCATACTACAAGTATCGTTTTGATCCTGGAAAACGACAACGTCTTGTACCCCAGGGGCACTTCCTGCGGGACGTATATAGGCCTTATTCCATTGTCATCCCAACAACCTTTTACGGATTCATCAAGGTTTAACGGTTTTTTAAAGGCTCATATCTTCAAAACCATTCCCGATATTTGAGATCATTTTATATGGAATTCTTATTTGACGCCCGTTAAATTGATTGCTATTGATGAAAGCTTAATAAATGCTGTCTAACCGGCATGGCCGGATTGGCAAGAACTGACTACGACGAATGGTATTGTCTCTGCCTGCAGAGAGGGACGTTTAAAGAGGGATCAATATGCCGATATTTGAATTTAAATGTAGTGATTGTGAGGAATATTTTGAAGTGTTGGTCATGGGTGATCAAGATAAGGAAGTTCAGTGCCCCAAGTGTCAATCGAACAGTTTTGAGCGTGTCCTTAGCACCACGAGCTATGCTATGGCTGACGGTGGTGGGCCCTCCTCGGGTGCTGCCACCACTACCCGCAACTGCTCCGGCGGTAATTGCACAACCTATGATCTGCCGGGCCATACAAAATCATAATTCCTAATGCAGTTAAGATGGAGGAACGATGCGTTTTTTGTTGAGAAGTATCTGCTTTATCATATTAATTGGATTGATCCCCGGTTTAGCCTGGGCGGAACGAATGGCGGTCACATCGAAAACAGCCAATATTCGAACTGGACCTGGTACCGATTACGAGGTTGCCTGGCAGATTGGGCGTTATCATCCCATCGAGGTGATCAAAAAACAGGACAAGTGGTATCTCTTTAAAGACTTTGAAGGCGACCAAGGCTGGATTTATAGCCCATTGGTGGGTAAAGTCTCGACAGTGGTTGTCAAAAAAGATGATTGCAATGTCCGCTCTGGTCCGACCACAACCAACGATACTCTGTTTAAAGTGGACAGCGGTGTTCCGTTCAAGGTAAAGCAACGCAAAGGCAGTTGGCTCAATATTCTCCATGACGATGGTGATGAAGGGTGGATTCATAAGTCCCTGGTCTGGTAGCAAACTCGTTGAGGGTCACCCTAGATTTCTTCTTTAATATAACTCGGGTTGTTTTTAGAGACCACCCACGAAAGAGAAGCAAAATAAATGGTAACTCGGAAAAAACTGTTAAAAGAGCCCGATGACTTTTTCACCATTTCCGGCAAACTGATCGAATTTGGTACCCGTTTTCGCAAAGAGCTAGCCATTGGGGTGTGCGTGCTGCTGGTGCTGGTGGCTGGAATATCAGCGATGCGGTATTTTAATGACAAACGTGAGTTAAAGGGTTTTGCGGCGTTAAATTCGGTCACAACTGTGTACAATCAGCTGAAAACGGATCAGACCGATGAAAAAGCTTATGCGGCTGTGAAAACCGACTTTGACAAGCTATTGGATGATTTTGGCAATAAATCAGCCGGCAAGATCGGCCGGGTAATTTTTGCCAGTATCTGCCAGGATGCCGGTGAATATGATCAGGCCGAGGCGCTTTATCAAAAGGCGTTAACTCATTTTGATGACGATCCTTTTTACGGCCCTCTGATCCGCATGAACTTAGGCCATGCCGCAGCGGCAAAAGGGGACCTGGACGCGGCCAAAATCTATTTTGAAAAGATTACCAGCACTGAAGATACGGCGGTGGCGGCCGAAGCACTCTTTAATCTGGCCGTAATTTACGAAAAGAACGGGGATACCGACAAAGCCCGCACGCTCTTTAAAAAAATCGCCGATGAATATGAACAGTCGATTTTCAGCACTATTGCCGCAACCAAGGCGGGAGCTTAACAAGGTTTTAGCAAAAGGCCCTTTTTAATCAGGGACCGTTAATTTTTAGCGGGCAGCTCCAGATGGTACTTTTTAATCTTCTGATTGAGCCCGCTCTTGCCGATTTTAAGTTTTTCCGCTGCCCGGGTTTGCACATAATCGCTCACCTGAAGGGCACGCACAATCATCTCTTTCTCTACCAAAGCCAAAGTATCATAAAGGCCGGCATCTTCGGGGAGATCGATCAGATCCAGCGGAACGCCAGTTTGGGCTGAAAACTCTCCGGGAAGATCTGTAAGATCGATATATTCGCCCGCACAGAGAATTACCGCCCGCTCAATGATGTTTTCCAGCTCCCGCACATTTCCCGGCCATGAGTAGTTGTAAAAGCGCCTCATTACCGCCTGGGTAATACCTTTGACCGGCTTTGGGGCCACCCTCTGGCCGGCGTATTTTTTAAGAAAATGGCTGGCCAGAAGGGGAATGTCGGCGGTCCGTTCGGAGAGAGTGGGAAGTTCAATATGGACCACATTCAATCGGTAAAAGAGATCTTCCCGAAACCCGCCCGCGGCAATTTCATCCTTTAATTTTTTGTTGGTTGCGGCGATAAGGCGAATATCCACCGGAATTGAAGCTACTCCACCAACGCGTTCAATATGACGTTCCTGGAGAACCCGTAGCAGTTTCACCTGTAAATTAAGGGAAAGTTCGCCAATTTCATCCAACAAGAGTGTCCCGGTGTGCGCCAGTTCAAAGCGTCCTTTTTTACGGGCACTGGCACCGGTAAAGGCCCCTTTTTCATGACCGAACAGTTCGCTTTCCAAAAGGGATTCCGACAACGCCGAGCAGTTGACCGCCACAAAGGGACGTTCCTGGCGGGGGCTGTTGTAATGAATCGATTTGGCCACCAGCTCCTTGCCTGTGCCGCTGTCGCCTTCAATGAGGACCGTGGCGTTGGAGGGCGCCACCTTGCGGATCAAATCAAACACGGTCTGCATCGGTTTGCTTTTGCCGATAATATTGCCAAAACGGTATTGAGATTTGAAGGCATCTTTAAGAGAGCGGTTCTCTTTGACCACCTGATACATATCCACGGCTTTTTGTACGGTGATGACCATCCGCTGGTTGTCAAACGGTTTTAAGATGTAGTTGTCGGCCCCTTTTTGCATCGCTTCCACCGCTTTTTCCACAGTACCATGGGCGGTCATCATTACCACCGGCAGATCAGAATCCTTGGCACGAATTTTTTCTAAAAGGGTCATGCCGTCCATTCCCGGCATTTTCATGTCGGTCAGAATTAAATCAACGTCGCCTTCCTGCAAAAGCCCCAACGCCTCCTGTCCGCTAAAGGCTGTTAAGGTCTCAAACCCAGCCTGGCTTAAAATAGCGCTGATAACAGGAGGGTAGTTCTTTTCGTCGTCAACGATAAGAATCGTATGCATGATTTTTTATTTTTTCCCTTAAAGCCGCTAAATTTATGAAACTAGTGTTGGCTTTGATTCTATTTCGTCATCACCGGACAAATCAATGGGGAGCCGTATCTCCACTCGCACACCCCCCTTTTCCAGATTGTAAATGGCGATCCGGCCATGATGGGCGTCAATAATATTTTTCACGATCCCCAGACCCAATCCAGTACCCTTGTCTTTGGTGGTGAAAAATGGATCCCAAATTTTATCCAATTTTTCCGATTCAATGGGCGGACCTTGATTATCAAACCAAATGATGACATCCGCGAGCTGCCGAAAGAGATGAATTTGAGTGACCCCGCCTCCCGGCATGGCCTGCATGGCGTTTATGAGGATGTTTAAAAATGCCTGGTACAGCAGATCGCTATCTCCCATCACAGGAGGTAACGACGTTTCAACGTCTCTTTCTACACGATGGTCTTCAGCCTCCATTTGAGGCGCTAAAAATGAAAGATTTTTTTCAATCACCGCGGTAACCTGGCAAGATCCCAGGCGGGGCTTGTGGGGCCGGGCGTAGCTTAAAAAGTCGGTAATAATACCGTCTAACCGGGTGGCCTCCTCCACAATAATCATGGGAATAGTGTCATCCGGATCCAGAACGGCTATTTTCTGGGATAAAAGTTCGGCCGAGCTGCGGATAATGCCTAAGGGGTTGCGGATTTCATGGGAAATCCCGGCAGTCATCTCACCTAATGATGAGAGATGCTTAGCTTTGGCCAGCTGATCTTCCAGGCGTAGACGTTCTTCCGCCCGCCTTTCGATCATCCGTTCTCCCCGCTTAACAACCATGAGCAGCGCGAAAAAAAGAATCCCCATGACAATACCGCTGGTGAGTAGAATCAGGGTTTGGTAGCGAAAAACCTGGCGGCTCTCGGTAGTGACATCCTGAACAATCTCGACCACGCCCATGACCGGTCCTTTGGTGGTAGTGAGCCCCTGTTCCACCCTGAGGGGTGAAAAGGTAACCAGCAGGCTTTTTTTAGGAATGCCCAGCATCACCGCCCAGAAACCACCCTGTTGCTCCAACCGGGAAGACGCTTGGCCACTAACCCCTTTTTTGTAGGCAGAACCCCCCATATTTTTTTTCCCAACCATCTCTTTGTCATAGCTGTAGGCGATAGTATGATCCATGTCATAGATATTGACCGTGTCGATTTGAAAACTGTGTAGCGTACTTTTCACCACCGCATCCATTCGTTCGCTTTGCTCCGGGTCTCGTAACTGAGTCCGGCCATATTTGAGCGCAATGGGCAGAATAAATTGCCTGAAGATCTGATGGTTGAGGTTCTCAGTGATCGCCTGAGAATAAGCTTCACTTTTCTCCAATTGGATCCGACGGGCCCAGCGGATATTAAGACCCGAAATAACGGTTGTTCCAGCGAAAATTAGCAGCAGGCTGATGATGGTGAAGAGCTTTACCAGGCCCAAAGGCCGCTCTTTGGTCTGTTGCGATGGCTTGTGAGGCATGAGACCCTTGAAATATGAAACGTAAC
>RCNE010002025.1_pt1 | contig 12936 bp, 16 predicted proteins | sample 2041361 | NCBI WGS metagenome assembly RCNE01 (sample SAMN09708229, study PRJNA481090) | Marine sediment metagenome, whole genome shotgun sequencing project.
CGCAGGGAAGTAGAACGCATCACCGCCTGTATCCAGGATCGCATTTAGACCCAAACCTGGAAGGCAAGAATAGTCTTCGCCCTCAACCTGTCCCGCCACAGAGAATTCACCCTGCGCCCAGTCACCCATCAGCTGCGCGCCAGCCATACCGGTGATGACCATATTGGTCGCTTGGTTCCAGTCTTGAACGTTGCTTTCGCGGGCCAATTCACGCGCGTCAGCAGCAGCATTAAACACGGCTGTGTACTCTGGGCCACGTGCCGTATCGGCGTTTTTGTTGACGGTCACGTCACGCCATGCATCCAAACCAGCGACAGCAATTGTGATCGCGCCAAAGGCAAGGTTTTGCTGCCAGCCTTGCTGACCCATCGCGAGTGGAACCATGCCTGCCGCTTCAAGTGCGGACGCAGATGCCACAAATTCATTCCAATCAGCCGGCACATCAAGGCCAGCTTTTTCGTAGGCGTCGTGGCTTAACCACAACCACTGAGCAGAGTGAATGTTGACGGGAACGCAATAAATACGGCCGTCCAATGTGCAGCTATCCAACAACGAAGTTGGGTTCACGATATCCGTCCAACCGCCCGCTTGCGCCACGTCAGTGAGGTCAAGCATCATGCCCGCCTCGATCAATTCCTCGGCTTGGCGACCATGGTTTAGCTGGGTCGCGCCCATCGGATCACCGCCCAAAATGCGGCTAATGATGATCGGGCGTGCTGTGCCGCCAGATCCGGCAATTGCTCCATCAACCCATGTGTTGCCTGTGGCGTTCCACGCATCGGCAAACTTGCCAACGGCTGCGGCTTCACCACCTGATGTCCACCAATGTGTCACCTCAAGTTCAACAGCTGAAACGGATGACGCGCTCATGATCGCAGTCGCGGCGAGTAGTTTTGTTGTTAGCTTCACGATTCTCTCCTCCCTGGTTCTAAATCGTTATAGTAGAAACTATATCGATTTAGATTGACCTCGCAAGGAAAATTAAGCCACACTAATGACATCCGAACCGCATTGACGTAAGACACTGTTGTCAGGTTGTTTTTGGCGATATCAGCGCAGGAATGGCGCCGAACAGGCCCCCCAACGCAACGTCAGATCAGGAGAAACGGCATCATGCAGAACGGCAAGTCACAGCCCAAACCGGCGATGACAAACCTGACATCTGACGGGAAACCGACGCTCAAAACGATTGCGCGCCTCAGCGGTTTGGCCGTGCCAACCGTGTCGCGCGCCCTGAATGACGCGCCCGATATAGGTGCCGCGACCAAACAGCTGATCCGCAAGATTGCCGATGATATTGGCTATGTACCTAACCGTGCGGGGGTCAGGTTGCGTACGGGCCGCACGAATGTGATCAGCCTTGTGATGTCCACCGAACACGATCTGATGAGCCACACCGCCCGCCTGATTGCATCAGTGGCAAGTGGGCTGCGGCACACGCCTTTTCATCTGATCGTGACCCCGTTCTTCCCTGACCAAGACCCGATGGATCCCGTCCGCTATATCGTTGAAACTGGATCGGCGGACGCAATCATCATGAACCAAATTCAGCCTGACGACCCCCGTGTCGCCTATTTGATGGCACGCAAGTTTCCGTTTGCCTCGCATGGTCGCACGAATTGGTCAGACCAGCATCCATACTATGACTTTGACAACAAAGCCTTTGGCGAAATTGCTGTCGACAGACTGGCTGCACGCGGGCGCAAGAACATTTTTGTGATCGCGCCACCAACGATACACAGCTACGCACAGCATATGATTGCAGGCGTCAAAGAAAGAGGCGAGGCGAATGGCGTGAATGTCATGATCGCCGATGGCATCACCAGCGATACGGCCAGCGCCGAAGTCGTGGCGCACGTCCGGCAGGCGTTGAAGGATCACCCCCAGATCGATGCAGTTGTCACCGCCTCGACCTCTTCTGCGATGGCCGCTGTTGCCGCGCTGGAACAGCACGGCGCGCATGTAGGTCGCGAAATTGACGTCTTCTCAAAAGAGGCGATGCCGTTTCTCAAGCTGTTTCGCGCAGATATTTTGACCATTTCAGAACAGGTAAATTCGGCGGGGGATTTTCTGGCTCGATCCAAGCCATTCGCAAACCCGAAGATCCGCCGATGCAAGAACTCGAAGTACCGTCACAAGACACGGTCTAGCGTCTTCAATATCTCATCAATCGGTCGGTCCTCCGAAATCGCCGCCATGCTGCTGCGCTAGCGCATTGCCGGCGGTGGATTTCCCCGATCCCGAAACCTCAATCACCATAATGTCCCGATGCATTTAGCGTCCGGGGATAGAGCCGCGTTTTTCGCCTTTGCCTTCCCAGTTTTCCAAGGCGGCAATTGCCTCTTCTGCGGTGTCGACAAAACGGAACAGCTTGAGATCATCCGCTGAAATAGTGCCCGCATCCGCGAGCGCATCCCAATTGATGATCTTTTCCCAAAATGCGCGGCCAAATAGTAAGAACGGCACTTGTTCCATGCGGCCCGTCTGAATCAAGGTCAGCGCCTCGAACATTTCGTCCAATGTGCCAAAACCACCTGGAAACACGCAAACCGCAGACGCGCGCATCAGGAAATGCATTTTGCGGATCGCAAAGTAGTGAAAGTTAAAACACAGCTCTGGCGTCACATATTCATTGGGAGCTTGTTCGTGTGGCAACACAATGTTCAGGCCAATGGATCGCCCTCCTGCCTCTAGCGCGCCGCGATTGCCTGCTTCCATCACACCGGGGCCACCGCCTGTGGCAATCACATTATCGGTACCGCCCGTTTCCAACGATTTGGCTGTGATCATTCTCGAAAAGCGCCGCGCCTCTTCGTAGTATTGCGACAAGTCTGCAAGGGTTTGCGTGCGGGCTGTGTCCTTTTTGGCGGGCTCTGGAATCCGTGCACCGCCAAATAGCACGATTGTTGAATTCACTCCTGCTTCGTCCATCAGTAATTCAGGCTTGAGCAACTCCAACTGAAGGCGGACAGGTCGCAGTTCTTCGCGGCACATGAAATCGTCATCGGCGAATGCCAATGCATAAGATGGCGCACGGGTCTGGGGCGTGTCAGGGACGCCTTTGACCTCTTCAATATCTTGGTGGCTGTCGCGGAACGGGTGGTGGCGGTTGTCTTTCATGACAGTATTTTCCTTTTAGATTTACAGCTAGGTTTGCCCGCCTGCATCAAAGATGCAATTGCCAATTGGCCCTTTGTTTCTTATGGCAGGGACCAGACAGCCAAAGGATTTTACCATGACCACGAACAATGCCGCTCTTGAGACCGCAATCGAAGCCGCGTGGGATGCCCGCGATCAGATCACCACATCGACGACCGGTGAAACCCGCGAAGCGATTGAGGACACCTTGAACGCCCTTGATAGCGGTGCATTGCGTGTGGCCCAAAAAATGGACGACGGCAGCTGGCATGTGAACCAATGGGCTAAAAAAGCAGTGCTTTTGTCATTCCGTCTGAACGATATGGAGCCGATTTCCGGCGGCAATGGCGGATCGACGTGGTGGGACAAAGTACCATCGAAGTTTGACGGCTGGGATGAAGCCCAGTGGCGCAAGGCTGGTTTCCGCGCGGTACCTGGTTCCATCGTGCGTCGCTCTGCCTACATCGCTAAGGGCGTCGTTTTGATGCCATCTTTCGTGAACATCGGCGCATATGTCGACGAGGGTTCCATGGTTGATGGATGGGCCACGGTCGGGTCGTGCGCACAAATCGGCAAGAATGTGCATCTATCTGGTGGTGTCGGTATCGGCGGTGTTCTGGAACCAATGCAGGCTGGCCCGACAATCATTGAAGACAATTGCTTTATCGGGGCCCGTTCTGAGGTCGTCGAAGGCTGCATCGTTCGCGAAGGGTCCGTTCTTGGTATGGGTGTCTTTATCGGCCAATCCACCAAAATCGTGGACCGCGAAACCGGCGAAGTCATGTATGGCGAAGTGCCGCCCTATTCCGTCGTTGTCGCAGGTTCGATGCCATCAAAGAACAATGTCAGCCTGTACTGTGCAGTCATCGTAAAGCGCGTGGATGAACGCACCCGCTCCAAGACCGGCATCAACGAATTGCTGCGTGATTAAATGATCTTAAGCCGCATACTGTCGCGCAAACGCATTGCAGCGGGGGTTCGCCCCTCGTTCAAGGCTGCCTGGGCGCCGGTGGCGTTTGACGTTCTCATCATTGCAATCGTGCTTGCCGTCCTTTGGGGGCCAGCATTGACCTTTATCTACGTGATGGAATTTTCGCTGTTTTTGACCATCGTCGTTTTAATGGTTCTAATCTATGCGCCTTTGCAGATCGTGATTATCGTCTCTACGATTGCAGCGGTGCGGTCGCGCTGGGAAGAGAAAGAAACCAAATGACCAAGAAAGAAAGCCGCCAGCAGGTCTATACCTTACTGGTCGAAGTCGGCCGTAGCGCCGATGATGGACTGCCCGCCGAGGCCACGGGTGCGGCGTTGATGTGCTATGCCAGTGGCATCGACGAGGCCGAAGCCGTGCGCGAAACCGTCGCGATCCTCAAGCAGGCCGATCTCGCGCCTCTTGATGTATCCGGGTACGGCACATTGGACGAACGGATCGCCGAAGGGCACGACATTCCCGAAGAAGAGATCACTTTGATGGACCGTGCATTGGCTGAAAACAGCGTGATCGTAGCACAAATGACGCCGTTCTTCGATAAGATCTAAGGGGTCACGCGCCTTGTCAGTGATCCTTCAAGACCATCTACCCGACTTACATACAGACAATCCGCGGCTTCCCGGTACAATGCCATGTGACGCCAATGACTGGCTGCGGACTGACGAAGCTTACGCCGCCCAAATGCAGTACCGTGCAGACCTGTTGTCCAAGCAGCAAGATGCAGTGCTTTATGAACCTGCGACATCCCGTGACGCGCGCATTGAAGTCTTGACCGAAGCGCTGAAAATTCTGCCGCGGCTTGGATTCACCATCTCTGAAACCCACGTCATTTGCCCCGACGCACGCGTTGTTGCGATTGACTGGAACGCGCCGTTGAAAACACTGGGGCATCTTGTTCAAGAAGACATCTGCATTCTTGAAAAACGCGGAACAGAGCATGTGCTGACAGGCGCTGTCTTGTGCTTTCCAGCCAATTGGCGATTGGCCGATAAAGTAGACCGCCCGCTGGTCGGCATTCATGCCCCTGTTGTGGAATATGACGATAACATTGCTCGCCGCGTGCAAAGGTTGTTTGACGGGGTACGGGTGGGGATGCCGCTGTGGCGGTTCAACAAACTGCGCTATGAGCATGCCGATTTGCATCAGCCGTTCCGGCGGGCAGAGGGCGATATCCTTCCGTTCGTCCGGTCTGAACGGCAATGCATTTTGCGCCTACCGCGATCAGATGCTGTGGTGTTTACCATCCATACATTTGTGGTGCGCAGCTAGGGTTGCGCAATTCAGTGCCCTCTTTAATGTTCAGGTCATGACACAATACACAGGAAAATGCCTTTGCGGGGCGGTCACATATGTGGCCGAAGGGCCGCCAGTGATTGTTGCGCAATGTCACTGCGACGCCTGCAAAAGGCATAGCGGAACGGGCCACACCGTGGGTGCAATGTTTGCGGCAAGCGCAGTTACCGTGCACGGTAACATGCGCGAATTCAGTTATTTATCCGACAAGGGCTCGCAAGTGACAAAGGTGTCCTGCGCAACCTGCGCCAGCCCCATTTACGGCCAAAACACCCACTTGCCCGATCATTTGACCCTGACGCTTGGGACGATGGATGATGCAAGAGATTTGGAAGTCGGCGTTGTTATATACACACGCGACAAACCCCATTGGGACCAGCTTGAGCAAGACACCGCCTCTTTTTTAACCCAATCTGACTGGAAGCCCGAAGGATAGGCTATACAGTCCATCCGAGGCCGCAATGGACCAAGGTTTCATAATGCGCTAGTCTTCCACATGGGCAAGAAACTGGCCCCGCTCATGCACGATCAGGGCTACTTAAAGGAAAGTCAGCACATGAAAAAGATCGATGTCGACGCAGACACCAAGCGCTCGAAATTCTTAATCAAGGCAATGGTTTTTCAGGTTGTTCTGATCTTGGTCATTATGTTTCTCTTTTGGGGCTATTTGTCCGCCTGATTGCGCCTAAATAACCAAACTGCTCAAATCCAAAATTGCATCCCTGCGCCCTTCCCGCTAGCCATAGCGAAAAGGAGCCTTGCCCATGTCCCCGATTGATCCCGTTGCCCTGACCGTTGATCTGGTCCGCTGCCCATCTGTCACACCGATTGAGGGTGGCGCACTGGTTTTACTGGAAGACGTCCTAACCAAAGGCGGGTTTACGTGCACCCGCGTGGATCGCGGCGGAATTTCAAACCTTTATGCCCGATGGGGCAGGCAGGGTGCCAACCGCACTTTTGGCTTTAATGGTCACACCGACGTGGTCCCTTTGGGGGACGAGGCTGCATGGACAATGCCGCCCTTTGGCGCCGAGATTAAGGATGGGTATCTGTACGGGCGCGGATCCACAGATATGAAATCCGGTGTTGCCGCGTTTGCAGCCGCCGCGATTGATTTCGTGAACGATACCCCCCCCGACGGTGCCGTCGTGCTGGCCATTACGGGCGATGAAGAGGCTGACGCGCTTGATGGAACGACCGCCCTGCTGGACTGGATGAACGCAAACAACGAGGCGATGACCGTTTGCTTGGTGGGCGAACCCACTTGCCCTGATGTCATGGGCGAGGCGATGAAAATCGGGCGGCGCGGGTCGATGACCGCGTTCTTTACCGTGACCGGTGTGCAGGGCCACGCCGCATATCAGCACCGCGCCAAGAACCCGATGCCCGCAATGGCGCGCCTCATGGATGTGCTGTCGTCGCGCGTGCTAGACGGTGGCACTGATCACTTTGACACCTCATCGCTTCAGGTGCTGACGATCGATACTGGCAATCCCGCGACGAACGTCATTCCAGCCCAGACCAAAGCATGCGTCAACATCCGTTTTAACGACACACACAACAGCGCGGACCTTACCGCATGGATGCAAGTCGAGGCTGACAAGGTCGCTGCCGAATTTGATGTGAAGGTCGCGATGCAGGTCAAAGTGTCGGGTGAAAGCTTTATCACCCCTCCCGGTCCGCTTTCTGATCTCATCGGCAAAGCAGTCGAGGCTGAAACAGGGCGCAAACCAGAATTGTCCACGTCGGGTGGCACCTCTGACGCGCGGTTTGTGAAACACCACTGTCCGGTCGTAGAATTCGGGTTGGTTGGCAAGACCATGCACCAGGTTGATGAACGGGTGATGGTCGCACAAATTGGTGAACTCAAGACGATCTATAAGCGTATTCTAACAGACTATTTTGCATCGACATGACGCACGCCAATTTGGATGACGCCCCCCGCATGGCGTGTTAGGGCTGGCCCATGACACGCATACCTTCAAAATCCGAGATCCTCGCATGGATCGCCGAACACCCAACCAAAGCCGCCAAACGCGATATCGCCAAGGCCTTTGGGATCAAGGGTGCAGCCCGCATCGACCTGAAACGCTTGCTCAAGGAACTTGAGGAAGACGGTAAACTCAGCAAACGCCGCAGTTCATACCGCGACGCAGAGGATTTGCCGCCCGTTTCTGTTCTAGAAATAGTCGGGCCTGATGCCGACGGTGATCTTTTTGCCCGCCCACTCGAATGGGGCGGCAAGGGTGCTGAACCACGCATCTTGATGGTGCAGCGCGATAGCGATCCGGCACTTGGCGCAGGCGACCGCATTTTGGGCCGTGTCACTGCCGATCAGACCGAGGAATACAGCCACACAGGCCGCATGATCCGCCGGATTGACGCAAGCCCACAACGTGTGTTGGGTGTGTTTCGCGCGGAGTCCGAAGGTGGGCGCATCTTGCCCGTCGAAAAAGGTTCGGACAAACATTGGATCGTGGCTGCGGGTGCCACAGGCGGTGCCAAAGACGGTGAATTGGTCGAGGCCGAACAAGCCGGACCCAAAGGCCGCATGGGCCTGCCAAAAGCACGTATTGTGGCCCGCCTTGGTGACCCGTCCGGACCGCGCGCGGTTTCATTGATCGCAATCCATCAACATGGCATTCCAGATCACTTCCCTGACGCTGTGGTTGCTGAAGCAGATGCGGCCAAACCAGCGGGGCTTGGCAAACGCAAAGACCTACGCAAATTACCGCTTATTACAATCGACCCTTGGGATGCGCGTGACCATGATGATGCTTGCTTCGTTGAAGCCGATCCTGACCCTAAAAACGCGGGTGGCTATATCATCTGGGTCGCCATTGCCGATGTGGCCCACTACGTCACACCGAATTCTGAGCTGGACCACGAGGCGCGCAAGCGTGGGAACTCGACCTATTTCCCCGACCGTGTGGTGCCGATGCTGCCGGACCGCTTATCGGGCGATCTGTGTTCGCTGCATGAAGGTGTGGAACGTGCCTGCCTTGCGGTCGCGATGCGGATCGACACTGCGGGCGAAAAGATCGACCATGCATTTCATCGCGGCTTGATGAAATCAGTCGCGTCGCTGAACTACGAAGAAGTCCAAGACGCCGTCGACGGCCAACCCAACGACAAAACTGCACCTTTGTTGGACACGATTATCACCCCGCTTTATGCGGCATATGCTGCGCTGACGCAGGCGCGTGCCCGACGTGGACCGCTTGAATTGGACCTGCCAGAACGGCAGATCATCCTTGATGACGCAGGCAAGGTCACATCGGTCCAGTTCAAAGAACGCCTTGATGCGCACCGTTTGATCGAAGAATTCATGGTGCTGGCCAATGTGGCTGCTGCCGAAACCCTCATCGCCAAGAAAACTGCGCTGTTGTTTCGCGTGCACGAAGAACCCAGCCCCCAGAAACTGGATTTGCTGCGTGAAGTGGCAAATGCGTCTGGATTGGTGCTGGCCAAGGGTCAGGTGCTGAAAACCACCCATCTGAATACACTTCTTAAGGGTGCAGCGGGAACCGAAAACCAAGAACTGATCAATATCGCGACGCTTAGGTCCATGACGCAGGCGTACTATAACCCTGAAAACTTTGGTCACTTCGGGCTGGCATTGCTGTCTTATGCGCATTTCACGTCGCCTATTCGTCGTTATGCCGATTTGATCGTGCATCGCGCACTGGTATCGTCGCATGGCTGGGGCAAGGATGGGCTAAGCCCTTGGGATATCGAACATCTGCCCGAGACAGCCCAACAGATCAGCGACACAGAGCGTCGCTCCATGACCGCAGAACGCGACACGACAGACCGCTATCTGGCGGCATTTCTATCGGACCGTATCGGTGCGGAAATGGGCGGTCGTATTAGCGGGGTCGCGAAATTCGGCGTCTTTGTGAAACTGGATGAAACCGGCGCTGACGCAATGATCCCGATCCGCACTTTGGGCCGCGAGTTTTTCCATTACGACGCCGAAAGCCAAACACTGATGGGCTCCGATACGGGACTAGTCATTGGTTTGGGCCTGCGCGTTACGGTCAAATTGGCCGAGGCTGCACCGGTGACAGGCGGTTTGATTGCTGAGCTTATCGCCATTGATGACCGGATGGTGCCACGTGGCCCGTCACGTGGACGCGGCAAACCACCGCGCCGCAAAGCAGGGTCTGCCAGCAAGAAAGCCGCTAAGACAGCGCGCAAGGTCAAGCGTCAGCGCTAATAGTTACTCGAACGGCAGTGGCGTGCAGGTGCCGCCCTGCATGCAAGACGTCAGCATGTCTAGAACGTCTGGCGTGGGATCTTCAAAGATCATTCCGCCACATGCGCCCGCTTGCATCGTGACGGGCGGATCGCTGGCTGGCACAAAATAAATCGCCTCTGCCCCGCTGCGCGCGGACCCGCACCAAGGGCCTGCGCATGTAACCTGCAGCATTGCGCGGCTGACATAGGGCGTGACGAACCCCGCCTTTGACAACCCCTTGCCCACAAAGCGCGCAGGGATTGGGTCAGGCGGTGGGACGTTTTCAAAACCATTGGTGCCTTGTGGCAGCGCGCTTTGGTCAAACGTCAACGCACCATAAAGCACGAAGTAGCTTTCAGGTTCAGCAGCCAGCTGTTGAAACGTAGTGACCGGATCAGGCCGCATACAGCTTAGCGCGTAGGCTTGGCCGCAAATGACGGCAAGCAGTGAGGCGAGGAAAAAGGCTTTCATATCAGTCCAATCCTACAACTTAGATTCGAATTCAGCCAAGACCTGTTCATAGACCGCGCGCTTGAACGGCACGATGCTGCCGACCAAATCGTTTGAGTCCATCCATTTCCAACTGGAAAACTCAGGGTGTTCAGTTTCAAGATCGACCTGACTGTCGACCCCGTGAAAGCGCATCAGATACCATTTTTGTTCTTGGCCCCGATAGCGGCCTTTCCAGATATTAGGGACCAATGCGTGAGGAATATCATAGCGGATCAGGCCCGCGCTTTCGCCCTCAATGGTCACAAACTTAGCTGGGATGCTTGTTTCTTCTTCCAACTCCCGCAGGGCCGCGTCGCGGGTTGTTTCACCCTTATCAACGCCGCCTTGGGGCATCTGCCAAGCGTCTGTGTCACGATCTTTGCGCTGTGCCACAAAGATATGCCCACGCGGATTGATCAGCATGACACCGACACAAGGGCGGTAGGGCAGTTGGGCGATTTCTTCTGGGGTCATAAACGGGCCTTGGTGTTTCATGTGGATTTCCTCTGGTCTGACCTGATTTAAGGCACAAGGTCCAGCGGTTATGCGATAACAAGGCGCGTTTCGTGCCGGATGCGGGCGGCGATCCAGCGCAAATGATCACGCCGAAACCCAACACAGCCAGCAGTCGGACGCCCTTTGCCCCGCCATTCATGAATAAATATCGCCGATCCACGCCCTTTGACCGCATAGGGCCAATTCCAATCGGTCAGGATGATCAAGTCGTACATCGGGTCGGCGCGGCGCAAGCGTTCATGGCTAAATGCATGCGGAGCCCGCACCATCATGTTGTAGTCTTCGTCTTTGACATCATCAGACCACAGATCATGCGGGCCAATCGGCAACGCCCAGTCGGCAGGTTTGGCCATGCGGTCAGCACGGTAGAGCATCCCGACAATGCCGTGCGTGCCAAGCGGGGTGGCACCGTCGCCCTCGCGTTTACGTTTGGTCAGGCCGCCACGCCCGATGGTGCAAGGGAAACGGCGGTTCATGAAGCGAACGTGGTTGGGGGTCAGGACGAGGTCGGTTTGTTTCATACTGGGGTGATAACGTGGGTGAGGGTGAGTGTCAGTAGGTGACAGGGTTGGTGCCAATGGCGGTTTAGAGCCCAAACCAACCGAAAAGTGAATTCACCGTGGAGAATTTAGTCTTTGCGGAAGAACGGAATGATAAACACCAAACACGCCACTAGGAACGACAAGCTACCCGCCATTGCCCAGGGGTTCCCAATACTCGCAACAACAAACGAAGATGCTGAAATAATGAACAAAATCCATCCAAGAAAGTCAATTTGTCGATTGCTGACTCTCCGGCGCCCATTGGCTTTTCTATGAAAACCTAGACTCATTTCAACTCACCCCGCTCGGTTGGCTGTTTGTAGAATGACACCGTGTATTAGGAACGGCAACTTTGTCCGCACACTGTGAATTCGGCCATCGCAGGATTGTGCGTTTGCGGCGAATGTCCGGTCTGACGGGCCGCACCGCAGCGATCGATGGTGGCGACGAACGGCAGCAATGGGCCGTTCGCTACTAAAGCAGCTCCACCGCGTTTGCTAGCTGCTCCGCATTCACGTCAATATACCGCTGTGTTGTGCTGATGTGGCTATGCCCAGCAAGTTCAGCCAACAACCGCACCCCTACCCCCTTGTTCGCTAGGCGCGTGATGTAAGTGCGACGCCCACTGTGGCTGCTCGCGTCCTTGAACCCGCAAGCTTTGTAGATTTCCAAAAACAGCTGGCACATAGTGTTGGCCGAGAAGTGGCCGAGAAGTGACCCCCTTTTTGACTGCGAAACAACGGACGCACAGGATCACTCAAGCGGATCGTTTGACTGTACTCAGCCAGTGCCTTGCGCAAGCGCTGGTTCAGGTACACCGTGCGTGTCCTGCCACCCTTGCTCTGTTCCGCTTTTAAGATGAACTGCGCGCGTACAACGCCCTCTTCGTCGAACACGTCGCCAACTGTGAGTGCTGCAATTTCCTTGGCTCTCAGCCCCGCGTAGAAGCTAACCATGATAATCGTCTGCTCTCTTACTGGATGACGACGGCTGCGGCAGTAGTGTAGTACACGACGCAGCTGAGCCTCGTTCAATGTCTGTGCTTGGCGCATCTCAAAACTCCTAAAAACCTAATGCTTTGTTAGCTTTGAGTATAAAGCGTGAGGTATTGGTCGGACGACCGAATTCAGACCCGCGCTGATCTCTATATAATTCAATGACTTAAGCGATAATCTCATACAATGCATATAGTATGAGATTTTGGTCTGTGTGCTTGCGCCCTTATGAAATCCGAATTCAAACGGGCGTGACAGCGTGGTTCGGGGGTAATTCGCCACTGCCGTCCAAAATACTGTTTTGACCACGTCGTTAAATGGCTCACTGGCCTCTTGCACTACTCAACGATGTGCTTAGATCAAGTCAGCTCAACGAAGAAGGAGGCTATGCCATGGCGCGCGCGGGTGAACTTCAGAAGGTCATCGAACAACTACGCTGCGCTCCCGATAGCGTTGCAGAGATGCGTCGATTGGTTTTAGAATCCGGTGGCGCATGGCCGGATCACGAGCACGACGTCCTATTTGAAGTGTGTTTTCTTGGCAGTGCTGGTCTGGGCTTCGGAGCGAGAACAGCTGTCGAAAATTGGATCGTCAACGCTGAACGTCAATTCAGCATCGACAAGGTTGCCTGAGGGTTTTAAATCCGACCTGTGTGGGCCTGTAGCTCAATTGGTTAGAGCAGAGCGCTCATAACGCTTTGGTTGCGGGTTCAAGTCCTGCCGGGCCTAC
>RCNE010001424.1_pt1 | contig 12935 bp, 9 predicted proteins | sample 2041361 | NCBI WGS metagenome assembly RCNE01 (sample SAMN09708229, study PRJNA481090) | Marine sediment metagenome, whole genome shotgun sequencing project.
GCAGGAAGTACTGGTTAATTGCCACCAGTTCATTACGTAACACAGCATTGAGAAAACCAATAACCTTGGCGTCGCCTTTCATTTTGCCAGACTCCTTCAGAAACTCTGAATTTAAATAGACGGGGGCACCATCCCGGCCAACTTGGCCTTTGGACAATACGCAAAAAGTCGGGTGATTTTAGCAGGTGTTGGGCTGACACTACACTATTGGATTCAGGCCATTTGCATGACAGGGAGTTCGAGACGGGATTCCCGGGTGCCCGCCAGGGACTGTTGCAGAATTTCAACAGCCAGTTCCGTGCAACAACCGCAGGTGCTTGCACATCCAGTCTTTTGTCGCAGTTGTCTCATGGTGCATACACCGTCATCCACCGCGTTGCGGATATCAGAATCGGTAACTGCGTTGCAGACACACACGTACATAGTGCTTTCCTGTTATAACTGATACTATTCTAAATACAAATGAGAATGATTGTCAATTAGATTAAGGAACTGCTAGCCGAAGGGCTCCACGGGCCCAAAATCGACCGTACTGTTCGCAGTCACGTAAACGAGTGTGACCCAGGCAGCCAGGTTTTGGCGCAAATGATCCGGGTTGACCTTGTCCAGTGAATCGTTGGCCTTGGTTCAGCCTGAAACCTTCATAGGCTCAAGCAAGGTCAGGGCCTGTCTGTAAACGCGGCGTTTGAATCGAATGACGTTATCGGGGGGATACCAGAAATCTACCCAGCGAAAATCACGGAACTCCGGATCGGCGGTGGTTTTAAAGTTGAACTGCACATCGTCATCGAGCAACTTCAACAAAAACCACACCTGCTTCTGGCCAATACACAAGGGCTTGCTATCTGACCTTTGGAAACGGCGGGGTAACTGATAACGAAGCCATCCAGGGGTCGCCCCCAGTAACTGAACATGGTTTTCATCCAAGCCGGTCTCTTCACGTAATTCGCGGTACATCGCCTCCACGGGTGTTTCATCAGTATTCATACCGCCCTGTGGAAATTGCCAACCATCATTGTTTGAGCGTTGCGCCCAAAATACGCGATCATCATTGTTCATGATAACCATGGCTACATTGGGTCTGAATCCGTCCGAATCGATCATGAATATTTTATTCTTATATAACTGTTCAAAGCTGATGTCATGAGCTTGCGTAATACGTGCGATAATTTTAAATCTTAATCAACCAAACCAAGTTAATCAATCGTTCAAAATGATTCCAACTACATTACGTCGATCATTGCTCCTTTTATTGATGTTAATGTCAGTTGGCAGCATATTTTTCGCCAGCGCAACTGGCTCGGTGACGCTGGGGTGGTCTGAATGGCTGGCCGCAATCCAGAATTCCGGTAGCCAACATGGTGAATTGATCTGGCGTTTGCGGCTGCCGCGCGCAATGGCCGCCTGGGTAGTCGGTTCGATGCTGGCGATGTCGGGCTGCCTGATGCAGGTGCTGCTGCGTAACCCGTTGGCCGATCCTTATGTACTGGGGGTATCCGGCGGGGCTGCATTTGCAACCTTATTGGGGATGGTTTTTGGTGTTGCCGTGGGTTTTCTGCCATGGCTGGCCATACTGGGGGCGTTGGTTTCCATATTGCTGGTTTTCGGTCTTGCACGTGGAACCGGTCCCTGGAGCGGCACACGCCTGTTGTTGACGGGTGTGGTTACAGCTTCAGGTTGGGCCGCACTAATCAGTCTTATTCTGTCACTCAGCCCGGATAACAGTCTACGCGGAATGTTGTTCTGGTTAATGGGTGATCTCAGTTATTCCACCCTGCCCTTGTGGTCGCTGGTGGTGCTTGCAGGCAGTTTCATCCTGACGCTGGCACTGGCACGCAGCCTGAATGTACTTGCAATGGGTGAAACCACGGCAAGGCTGCTCGGTGAACCAACCCGCCATATGCTTTGGCTGGTTTACCTGCTTGCCTCCATACTGACCGCCACGGCCGTCTCCATTGCAGGCAGTATAGGGTTTGTGGGGTTGATCGTCCCACACCTGATGCGCTTACTGGTGGGTTCCGATCATCGTATCCTGATTCCGGCAGCAACCCTGTTTGGTGGTTTGTTCCTGGTATTGTCAGATACGCTGGCACGTACGGTTTTGAGCCCGCAACAGTTACCGGTGGGTGTGATCACGGCGCTACTTGGAGTGCCGTTGTTTCTGTTGTTGTTGAACCGGGCAAGGCTTAAAGGCGTATGACATCGTTGGCATGCCATTCCCTTGATGTCAGTATTGCGGGCAAGAACGTCTGCAGCAATCTTGACATTCAACTTGAGCCAAAACAGTTTTGGGGTCTGTTAGGGCCCAACGGGATAGGTAAAACCACGCTACTCAAATGCATGGCAGGATTATCCGCACCCGATAGCGGGACCGTATTGCTCGAAAATCAGGCGATCGACAAATTACCAAGACGCGTCATTGCCCGCCTGCTGGGTATGCTTCAGCAGCATACCGTTTATGTTTTCGATGCCAGCGTGCTCGAAACAGCCATGACCGGACGACATCCTCACCTGTCTTACTGGGAACGTGAAGGACCACAGGATAAACAAAAAGCGCTTGATGCAATCAGGGACGTCGATCTAGCAGGCTTTGAAGCCCGAAGTGTGACGAGGTTATCCGGTGGTGAAGCCCGACGCCTGGCATTTGCTTCACTGATGGTTCAGGAACCCGCCATTCTGCTTCTGGATGAACCCACCAACCATCTTGATATGAAACACCAGGTTCGCATCATGAACCAGGTAGAGAGCCAGGTCACCAAGGCACAGCGTTGCGCCATGATCGCCTTACACGACGTCAACCTGGCGGCGCGTTATTGCAGCCATATTCTCATGTTGTTTGGAGATGGTGATTGGCAGGCAGGCCCGGTGGATGAGTTATTAAACCTGGAAAATCTCGAGAGACTTTATCAATGCCCGGTTGAGACCGTGCAAACCCCGGCAGGTAAGCGCTTCCTGCCCGGTGGCTAAGCACGGCCAGTCAGGATAATCGCTTAAAAAAACAGAAACCCGGATCAGGAATCCACCTGGCTTTTTAGCTTTGTATATACCTTGCCAAGGTGCCAGGCACCTGTGCCCCAGATCACCATGATGGGAAGATACACCCACGCAATCTGGCTGATTGAAAGACCGGCTGTCATCAAGCCCTTGAAGATCCAGCTGGCGGTAACATCACTGCCACGATAAACCACCGTATCGATAAAATTCTTGCTCTTGTACTTGGTCTCGCGACCCACAACAGTGAACAACATTTCCTTGACCGGTCCCAATAAACCATAATTCAACGCTCGCTGCGCCACCCCGACAGCAGCAAACAGAACCAGTCCAAGCGAACTGCCCAGCAGGGTGAATCCGGCTGCCAGGATGATGGGGGGCAAAATCGCGGTACGCGGCATACCAAGGTATATAACCAGTCTAGAGGTAATCAGAAACTGGAATAGAAACGCCAGTATTTGCACTATCAGATCGATATAACTGAAGAACCGCGTGCGTTCATCAAACCCAATGATATTTTCATCAACCAGCACCGCAAGACCGTTATACAGAAAAGTCGATGTCAGGTTGTGCGACAACATTAAAAGGCAGATCAGCAAAAGATATTTTGACTTGAATACACGTATCGCGCCTTCCCAGACACTACCCCCAATGATTTTGGCGTGCTGGTCCTGATGATGATGGCGTTCAAACCTGCCAAGGATAATGGCCATAGCTGTCGCCACTAAAAGACAGATAACCGCCAGTGTCATTACACCACCGGAACCAATAACTCCAACCCAGTTTGCAGTCAATAAGGGGCCGGATATCGCACCAAGACTGCCTCCAGCCATGATGCTGCCAAACAGGCGCTGTGCCTGGTCGGGGTGGAAAATATCGGCCATAAAACTCCAAAATATCGAGACCACGAATAGATTGAAGACACTCAGCCACACATAAAAACTTAATTGAATCCAGTCACCGGTTGCATCGCCTTCGAACGCAAGGGCAAAAAAGATCAGGTTTGAGATAAAAAACAGGTAGATCCCGGGCACAAAACGACCACGCCGGAATTTTGAAACCAGCCAGCCAAAAACAGGAACAATCAGCAGCATGGATGCAAATGTGGCGGTATATAACCAATGCAGGGATTCAGAATGATTGGCCGCCACGGTGCCACGAATGGGTCGCAGCATGAAATAACCAGCCAACAGGAAAAAGAAATAGCAGAAAGCCAGCAAAAAACGTGGCCACTCACCGTGGCGGATATTGATCAGGTTTATGAAGGGTCAGCCCTCCATGATGGAAACTGACTGGCCAGGCCGTAGCCGCTCATTACCGCGAATAATGACCGTATCACCATCTTTGAGTTCACCAAAAACTTCTATCTGGTCACCCGCGTCAATACCGGTTGTAACCGTCACCTGGTTTGCCTTCTGCTCGTCATCCACCACAAAAATTGTGATACCGTCAGGCCTCAACACCAGCGCGTCACGGGGAACAACAAGTGCTTCCCTTGCATTTGAGGTTGGAATTGAAACACGCAGGGTTTGACCAACGGGAAAGCGGTTGCTCTCGATATCCAGCCTGAGTTCAAACAGGTGCGTTTTCTCGGATCCGACCGCCACCACCGTTCTAACCATGCCGTTGACGACGACAGAACCGGTTTTGAGCTTCAGTTGCTGGCCTGGCCGCACAAATGAGTAGTATTCCAATGGGGCTCTTGTGATCACCTCAAGGTGCTGTTGGTCCACCATCCTGACAACATTTTTGCCGATCTCTACACGCTCACCAGGCATCATCAAACGCTCAACAACAATGCCACCAAAAGGGGCCCTTATGCTGGTGCGCCCCAATTGGTCTTCCAATTGGGCAAGACGCGATTTCGCAACCCGGAGTTCGCTTCGGGAGACATCGCGGTCTGACCGGGTTTCCTCCAGCTTGGTTGCGGCGGCCAAGTTCGATTTCGCCAATTGAACGTACCGCCCCTCTTCGCTTTCAAGGTATTTCAACCTGGCCTCAGCGCGCTCAACTTCGGCCTGCAGTTCATCTCTTCTGAGCCTGATCGCCGTGCCTTCTATTTTTGCAATTTCATCACCACGGGCAGCAAGGGTACCTACTTCTGCAACTTCAAGCAGTCGTCCATTTACTTCAGCCGCAAGCTTTGCATCATTGCGACTGACTACTGTACCCGGCACAACGGTTTCCGGAGCGAGGGATTGGACCGAAGCCTTTGCCACTCGCACATTGGCCGGTGGCGGTCCTTGCTGGGCCACTGCCGTAAGCTGTATTCCTGTTACCATGGCAAAAATGCCAAGCAACAATATCGATTTTTTCATTTTTCCAAAATCCGTATTTTTCATGTCTGTTTAGCAGGTAATCCCGGGAATGCAGCTTCCTTGGTCCGCAGAAGACTGGGCAACAGGATAAGTGTAAATAAGGCACTGACCAACATTCCGCCTACAATGACTGCGGCCATACCCCGATAGAGTTCCGTGCCGGAACCCGGAATCAACATCAGCGGCAGCATACCGAATATGCTGGTCATCGTACTCATCAGGATAGGCCTGAGACGCAATCTGACCGCGCTCTCCACGGCATCACGCCGCGACATGCCTTCACGTTCACCATCACGCGCACGGTAAACAAGCAAAATGGCGTTATTTACCACCAGTCCCAACAGAATCACAAAACCAATCATCGTCAACAGATCCATTTGCTGACCCCCGCTCCCAATTAATGCCAGGTCCATTAAGCGCAGGGATATGATTCCGCCGACCGTCGCCATCGGGATGGTCAATATCACCAGCAATGAATCCTTGAAAGATCGGAACAATGCGGAGATCAGCAGATACAATATGACGATGGCAAGCGCAAAGCTGCCTGACATACTTTTCAGGGCCTGCTCCAATGCCTCGGCGGTTCCACGCATCTGGATGGACGCATTTTTGGGTAATTGATCAAGAATGACAGGCACCACTTTTTCATCAATTATGGTGATGGCCTCTTCCAACGGCATACCGGATGGCGGTGTAACCTGTAATGTCAGGGTTCGTTTCCGGTCAACTCTTAGAATCTGGGACGGACCTGCCGTGCGAGTGACCTTGGTCAACTCTCCGATGGTTTGAATTTCACCACTGGCAGTGGCTACCGGCATGGCAGCCAGTTCTTCAGGTGTGGACCACGCTTCGGCCCGCATGATGACGTTATAACGCCGGGTACCGTCGAAGTACTCTCCCATAAATGCACCATCACCCATGGCACGGATAACGGTTGCCATGCGGGAGCGGTTCCACCCAACTTCGGCGATCCGGCGATCATCAGGTATCAATCTGAGCTCGGGCTCAGCCTGTTCAAGACCGGGTAATGGCCGCACATTCGCACCCGGCAGCTCCGTTCTGATGGCCTGGAATCCCACTTGGCCAGCGTTTATCAATGATTCGAATGACTCGGCATGTAAATCTACATTGATTCGCCGACCGCCTCTTCCACCGCCAAATATCGCACTGCGGTTAGCAAACGCTATCGTGTCAGGGAATCCGCTGAGAATTTCAGAATTGAACACTCCCAGCAATTCATCAACATCCGCCGGATCAGTTGCCCGGCCACCGAGAAAAGTGCCAAACCCGCGTGCTGAGCCGACAAAATAATTATCCAGCTGCAACCGGTGTTCGCCGTTGATATGGGGTGCAAGGCGCTGGTCGATCACACTCATCACTTCTTTTTTGGCGGTTGCGATTCCAAGGCCCGGTGGCGCCACCATGAAGCCAAACATGAAATTTCTTTTGCCTTCCGGAAGATAATCGGCGGAAGGTTTGAGAACAAGCACCAGTATCAGTGGCACGATGGTTAAAACAGCAATCCACGACCGACGCCGGCCAGGTGTCTGGGTCCAACGCATAATATGGTCGGTTATCCACCGCCACCAATGACGATGTACATCCTCGATGGCACTACCCTTAACCCAATTTGATGCCGCAGTCGGCAACACCGTTACTGCAACAATCAAAGATGCAGTCACGGCAGCGGATATGGTTATGGCGAGATCACTGAATAGTTGACCCGCTTCATCCTGCAGGAATACAACCGGCATAAAAATGGCAACCGTGGTGGCCGTCGATGCCAGCAACGCGCCCCAAACCTGCATTGTGCCACGCTCGGATGCCTCATCGCCCTGCCTGCCGTCTTCACGTTGCCTGAAGATATTCTCCAGCACGACAATCGCCGCATCGAGCACCATACCCGTAGCAAACGCAAGACCGGCCATGGAAATAATATTCAGGGTGCGACCAGCAATATTGAGGACCATAAATGCTGCAAACAGACACAAGGGAATGGACAAGGCGACAATAAGCGTTGCTCGAAATTTGCGCAGGAACCACCACAACACCACTATCGCGAGACCCATACCCAACAGAAGGTTATTACGCACCATCTTGATTGAGCCTTTAACGTACACCGTCTGGTCATAGTTCTGGCTGATGGTTAACCCCGCCCGGTCGAGTTCGTTGGCACCCAAATCGGCAACGGCCTCCTGCAGGTCAGTCATTACCTCCAGTACATTTACACCCGATTCCGGCGTCACGTTGACGGCAATCGACGGGCCGCCATTCATATGCAAAATCGTGGACGGATCCACCATGGTCTTTTCAATTCGGGCGATATCCTTGAGACGGATAGGTTTGCCCTCACGCCACTGCAACACGAGGTCACCGAGGGCTTCAATTTCATATTTGCCACTAAACCGGATGGTATACTGGCGTCGCCCGACTTCTGTGCTACCTGCCGATACATTGCTATTTGAGCCCAGTTCAGCAGAGACGGCGGTCAGATCCAGGCCAATACTTGCCGCTTTGTAGGGATCAAAGGTAATTCTTACTTCGTGTTTGCGGCCTCCAAATGCACCGGTTCTTGAAACCCCGGCTACCCTTTCAAGCCGGGTGATTACCGTGTCCTCAATAAAATCCTGATACGATTCAATCGGTGTGTCATTGCCGGGCTTTGGGGCAATCGCAAACCAGGCGATGACCTTGCTGAAGTCGCCGCCACCAACGCTTATCACGGGCTCATTGGCATCAACCGGATATCTGGGCACCTGGTTTAACCGGTTCATGACCTCGATCAACGCGCGGTTCATGTCCGTACCGATAGCAAACTCCATTTGCACGGAGCCACTGCCAAAACTGGCAGTTGATGACATCCTCAACAAACCGGGCACACTGCGTAACACGTCTTCCTGAGGCTCAATGATTTCAGATTCAACTTCGCTGGGTGCAGATGCTCGCCATGGTGTTCTGATGGAAATTTCCGGACGTTCGATCTCCGGTGTCATCTGAATCGGCAGACGCATCAGGCTGAGTGTGCCAAAAATCACCACGAGGATACCCGCAACAATCACTGCTACCGGGTTCCCCAAAGATATTTTCGTTAAGGTCAATTCATAGTCCTTTATTCATTAGTTAACCGGTGTACCGATTCAGTCCACTGACGAGCCGGGCTCAAGCACCGGTTCGGGCAGCGCCCGGAAGTCACTTTTGACATGGACATCTCTTTGCGGGAATGGAATTTGGACACCATTTTCAACTAAAAGCGTTTCGAGTTCCCACATAAAACTCGCCCGCGTCCGACCGGGCCGACGCACACCTTGTCGGCTGACCCAAAACAGAACCATAAATTCCAATGCGTTGTCACCAAAGCTAACAAGCCTGATCTGGGGCTCCCGGTCAGGCATGTGGGTCAGCGCGCAATCAACTTTTCCAACAGCTTCAAGCGCCAGTTTTTTGACAAGTTCTTTGTCCGTTCCATAAGCCACACCAAATGGCACGCGCATCCGCCCATATGTTTCCCGCAAGGTCCAGTTGGTCAGCTGGGTAGTGACCAACACGGAGTTAGGTACAACGACATCCACGCTATCATTGCTCGTGATCACGGTAGCACGGGTATTAATTTCCTTGACCACACCACGCAAATTTGTATCCAACTCGATAAAATCACCAACCCGCATGGTACCTTCAAACAGCAGGATGAGCCCTGAAACAAAATTGCTGACAATGGCTTGCAGACCAAAGCCAATACCGACTGACAAGGCACCTGCAATCAAGGCAAAACTGGTAAAATCGATACCGATCGAACCGAGTGCGGCAAAACTGCCCGCCATGATGATAATGTAATGCAAAATTCTGCCAAGAGCATAGAAGGCCGGGCTTTGGGCGGCTTGCTTTTTCCCGACACCTCGTGCAAGAAGGTGACGAATTAGCCAGGAAATTCCGATTGCCAGACCCAGGATAAACAACATTTTAAAAAGACCGGCCGGAGTGACGGGTGTGTCGCCAATATCGAACAGATGAAAGTCAGACATTTCATTTATGCGATCCCACGCGTTGCCAAGAGCGAGACCCAAACGTGCACCCGTGTTACTTAAACCACTTTGCGCAGAGATGAATTCTTTCGTAAGGATCTCCTGGAGGAACAACAAATCATCACTGGTACTCCTGATCTGACCAACAAACGCCAGCGTATCATGTGCCACGGACTGGGCAATTTCAGAATTCTTAACCGTATTCAGACTTGTGTCAGACGAAGGATTGATCAATGTGGACTGACTGGTCGAAGACCACAGTTCTACCTGTCTAAGGTCTTCTTCAGTAACCCGACGGGCCTGTGTCGTAGCGGATTGGACATCAAATCCTGAGTCCAACACACCAGCCCGGAAGTGGTACCAGTTAGATTTAACATCGACCAGCAAAGCCTGAAGTTGTGCCAGTTCGGCCTCAGCCGAGGCTCGTGTCAGCTGTTGTTGCCTAAGCAATTCCAGACTCGGGTTAACAGTATCGGCCGAAAGAGCATTCAACAACTGGGGTTGCAGCGCCGCCACTTTCTTTGTCATTTCGGTCACTCTTGCATTGGCTTCAGTTTGTGCCTTTAGCAAGTCGGCCAACGTTGCATCAGTGTCGACCAAATGATCCCGTGCAAATGCCTGCTGTTCATTAAGCAGCTGACTCTGTGTCTCGATAAGTTTTAAGATTTTCCGGGAATTTTCTGTGCTTATACGCGCGAGTTCATATTCGACCCTGGCCGATACACGATTGATTCCGGCAAGAATCCTTGACGGTGATTCCGGATCGGTGGAACTGTACGCACGTAACAATTTGTCTCTGCGATCCTGAAGTAAGCTGATTTTTCTTTGAGATTGTTCGATCTGCAACTCAACCTGGGTTGCGTTGCTTGCGAGCGCACGCCATTGGGAGCGTAGATTCAGCAGTTCGTCAATGAAATATGTCTCTTTTGCCAGTGGTGGATCATACCGCTGATCAAGCGGCCCCTGCCTGGCCAGTGCCAGGAGTTCAAACTGGCTATTGATATATTCCAATCCGTTTTGCGCGCTTACCAGTTCATTACCACTCAGACCTTTGGTTCTTTGCTCCAGTGCATCAAGTAATTTGCTTATCCGCTGATTGGTGATCTCGGCAGATGCCCCATTAAGTGTCAACCACCAATCCGAAGGCAGCGCGGCCAGGTCAGGTGCCTGCCAGGTCTGTTCAGTGGTGTCTGCCGCTTTCGGGTCAGCAAGTATCTGAGCGAATGCCGGGATGGTGGCCAGGTAAGCGGCCAACAGACACCATGCCGAGACTTTCAGCAGACGCAGTTGCCAGCTTTTATTGTTTGTTTTGTACATTTCGAGGCAACTATACCCGATTTGGGTGAGTCACAAGCGGGCATAATGACTGCATAATAAGAGCAGGCAATGATGCAGCCTAGGTTTCACCGCCAGTGATCATGGGAAGCGGGACATGAATCACCGAGCAGACGACACGAAGTAACTCCATTTCAGTCACCGCAACCTTATTATCTGCCATCGCGGTCGCTATCAGGGCTTTAACCAGTCTTTCCTTATCGGCCGGTTTGAGTTGATCAAGCGCTGGCAGTGCCCTGTCCATCACCTCACTCCAGTCTTCAATGGCTGGCATTGGGAGCTTCGTATCGCTAAGCAGAACAGCACTTCCCGCCCGATAAGCGCTTTCAACAGTTGCCTTGCTTTCATTACCATGCAGAGCCAATACTGCGATGACTTCCAGCGCCCTGTCGACTACTTTGTTCAGGCTTCCTTTTCCAGAGAGTTTTACTTGTTGCGGATTAATGGATTCCCACAAATGCTGAGCAATAATTTTTGCCATCAGGTACTCAAACACATCGGTTTGCCCATCAGCTTCATTTAACAGTTTTACCGTGGCAAGAACCTTGCTGACATGGTCCGGAGGCCTGCGTTTCAACTCCGGGATTGAAATCTCCAGTAAAGGCAGACGTTGTTCCCGTGCCAGATCAGGGGAAGCACTCAACAGGCCTCGCACACGCGCCTCGCTATCACTCCCCATGTTTTGTGCGACAAACAGAAGTTGTTGCTCGCGAATCTCTTCATCCCTGTCCATCAGGCAGTAAAAAAGCACTTCCGTTGCCCACTGGTTGGAATGTGCGGCCTGGCTGATTTCTTCAGGGATTGACGCTGCCAGCGCAGCCGCCATCAGGATTCTTGAGAAATCCGGATGGCCGATCTGGTCAACCAGGTTATCGGCATCAAACATACCCCTTCCGGCTGATTTATCTTTAGTCTGCTGTTTTGCTGCCTGCTCGGCCTCGGCCTTACCCTGACGCTGAATTTTATTGGCCAACAGTACGAGGTCATCTGGCCTGAAGGATTTATCAATACGCCCTATTCGTTCGTTCAAAGGCGGGTGGGTCGAGAACATACTCACTTGTTCTCCGTTACCAAACAACATGTGGCTGACTTCCTCGGTTTCCACATTCAGATAAGACGCATCGCTGTAGACAGCGATTTTTTTAAGTGCGCCTGCAATTCCGTCAGGATCACGCGTGAACTGCACGGCCGACGCATCCGCCAGGTATTCACGTTGGCGCGAAACTGCAGACTTTATCCAGCGACCGAAAAACAAGCCGATGTAACCCACCAGCATGACTGCAACCGCGACCAGCACAATGGCGCCACCATTGCTGTTTTTTGATCGGCCCACGTAATAAGACCCATGTAATACCCGCCGACCGATCAATGACAACACGAGTATTCCGAACAAGGCACCCATCAAGCGGATGTTGAGACGCATGTCCCCGTTGAATATATGACTGAACTCGTGCGCTATTACACCTTGTAACTCGGCCCGGTTGAGCTTTTCCAGTGCGCCCCGTGTTACTGCAACCGCAGCGTCGGCCGGTGAAAACCCTGCCGCGAATGCATTGATGCCAGACTCCTGCTCAAGCACGTAGATTTCCGGAACCGGGATGCCCGATGCCAGCGCAATTTCTTCAACGACGTTATAAAAGCGTCTGCGCAAGGGATCGCGTGCATCTGCTTCAACCAGGACCCCACCCAAATCCCGCGCAACCTTCCCGCCACCCGACCGCAAAGCAGCCGTTTTGAAAAGACTTGCAATTGCTATCACGGCAGCTGTCACTGCCGCACCACCAAGAAGTGTTGGTAGGTTGGCACTCAGTGTCTGAATATTGAATGCAAACTGCTGTTCCTCGGTATTCATTAAACCGAGCGCCACCAATATGGCAACATCAATCACCACAATAATGATCACAACAGCGAGGATGAACAGGAAGACCAGCCATCGACTCTGGCGACGCGCCTGCTCCTGGTATTCGAAGAAATTCACCTGGTTCCCCGCCCTTGCAAGACAAATGGCCGCCCGGACAGGGCAGCCATTACATCTCGTGACACCTTAAAACGATACTTCGGGAACTTCGCGCTTGGCTTCATCCTCGATTTCCAGCAATTCTGCGGGCAGGAAGGTAAACCAACCGGCAAAAAAGTTGTTCGGAAAAGCTTCGCGCAAATTGTTGTATTGCATGACTGCATCGTTATAAGCCTGACGCGCGAAGGCAACCTTGTTTTCACTTGTCGTCAATTCTTCGGAAAGTTGCATCATGTTTTGGTTGGCTTTCAAATC
>RCNE010001426.1_pt1 | contig 12931 bp, 12 predicted proteins | sample 2041361 | NCBI WGS metagenome assembly RCNE01 (sample SAMN09708229, study PRJNA481090) | Marine sediment metagenome, whole genome shotgun sequencing project.
TTTGAAAATAATAAAAGATTGATGTACAAAAAAAGCAGCCTTTACGGAAGCTGCTTTGTATTGAAAAAAATTAAAATCTTATAACATAAATAGCTTTCGAGCTAATAGTACTATGCCACTTAAAAAATCGTTTTTGTAAACTTGAATTTCTCGGCGTGTAGGTGCTTGGTTCATTTGGGCTTCCATAATTAAAAAGGTTTAAAAAGATAGATTTGGGATTGCCACCTCTTTGATTAAATACAATGTAAAGGTAGTATGTAACGCACATAAAACGAAACTATTGTGGTGAAGTACCCCTATAATGTTGTGAAAAATATGAAGGGTTCATTTATTCGATGAACTACTTAAATTACTGTGCCAAATAGTGATATAAAATTGAAAAAGTCCTAAATCAATAGGCTTGATTTAGGACTTTTTTGCTATTTCTTTGGTTTAGTTCTGTTAAAAACCAATATCAAGATCTTCCTCTTCATCAGCGTCTTTTTCGGCATCTTCTAGTATTTTATCGCAATCTAATTCTATTGACATTCCTTCAGGTTTAGAAAATGCCCCATCTGAAATGCCTAAATCTTTATTTTCGTAATTCTTTTTCATATAGATGCCCCATATAGGCAAGGCCATTGAAGCTCCTTGACCATAAGCAATACTTCCAAAATGGATAGATCTGTTGTCTCCTCCCACCCAAACACCAGTTACCAAATTCGGTACCATACCCATAAACCATCCATCACTATTATTCTGTGTCGTACCCGTCTTACCAGCAATAGGGTTGGTAAAACCATAGGGGTAGCCTGTGATAACCTCTTTGTAAACTGTTGTGTTTTTTTGATAACTATGTCTTAGACGAGTTCCTGAACCTCCCTCGGTTACACCCTTCATCAAATCTACCATGGCATAGGAAACTTCTTTACTTAAAACATCTTTAGTTACAGGTACGTATTCATATAAAACCGTTCCGTTTTTATCTTCTATTCGTGTCACCAAAACTGGCTTCACGTAAACACCTTGATTAGCAAACATACCATAGGCGCCAACCATCTCATAAACGTTCACGTCAGGAGTTCCTAAAGCTATTGCAGGAACTGCAAGTATATCACGGGAAATTCCTGCATTTTTTGCAATAGAAACAACTGATTTTGGACCTACCATATCAATTAGCTGCGCCGTAATTGTATTTTTAGAGTTTGCTAATCCATTTTTCAAAGTAAAGCTCTTTCCTGAATATTTACCATCTGCATTTTTTGGACACCATGAATTAGTGTTTCCGTGCTTTTCTGCTTCTATACAATATTGAGTATCTGGCAACTCATCACAGGGCGATAAACGCAGTTGATCAATAGCAGCTGCATAAACAAAAGGTTTGAATGTAGAACCTGCTTGACGCCTACCTTGAAATACATTGTCATATTGAAAATGTTTATAATCTACTCCACCAACCCATGCTTTTACATGACCTGTTTGAGGCTCCATTGACATCATTGCAGTTCGTAAGAAAGTTTTATAATAGCGAATAGAATCCATCGGAGTTAGTATGGTATCTTTTTCGCGGGTTTCACTATTCCAATCGAAAACGGTCATCTCTCTTTTTTTTATGAAAGATGCACGAATAACTTTTTCTGATTTACCTTCCTTTTTCATTCGCCTCCAGCGATCAGATGTTTTTACGGCACTTTCCATTATAGCATCAATCTCACTTTTTTCTAAATCTAAAAAAGGTGCCGTTTTATTACGATCAGGTGTGTTTTGGTAAAAGAACTCGGTTTGTAAGTTCTTCATGTGCATATCAACCGCTTCCTCTGCATTGGCTTGCATTCTTGAATCGATAGTGGTGTAAATTCTTAATCCATCTAAGTACAAGTTCCATTTATCACGTTCTCCTTCAAGCGCAGGTTTAGGGTTTTTTGCAATCCAACCATTCATGAACTTTTGCAAGTTCATTCTAAAATAAGTCGCAATACCATCGCTGTGTGATTCAGGGTTGAAGTTAAGGTCAATCTCCATTGCTTGTAAGGAATCCTTCTCTGTTTCTGAGATATATTCATATCGAGCCAACTGTCGTAAAACAAGATTTCTTTTATTTTGGGTTCTTTCAAGGCGTCGTAACGGATTGAATAATGAAGAATTTTGTAACATGCCTACGAGCATAGCTGATTCTTCAATTTTTAATTGTTTAGGGTCTTTACCAAAGTATATTTTCGATGCAGATCGTATTCCATCGGCGTTATTTCCAAAATCATAGATGTTGAGGTACATCTTAATAATTTCTTCTTTGGTATACCTGCGCTCTAATTGTGTGGCGATTACGTATTCTTTTGCTTTTTGTTTTATTCGCTCAATGATGTTTTTTGATCTAGTGCCGACATAAATTTGGCTAGCTAATTGCTGTGTAATTGTACTACCACCACCACGGCTTCCTAGATAAGATAGGGCTCGTAAAGTTCCGAACCAATCGATACCTGAATGGTCATAAAAACGAACATCTTCACTAGCAATTAAGGCATCTACTAGATTCTGAGGAAGGGCGTCAAATGGGACATCAGTACGGTTATCATCTAGGTAAAACTTACCCAACAACTCATCATCAGAAGAGATGATTTGTGAAGCCAGATTGGTCTGCGGATTTTCAAGTGCTTCATAGCTAGGTAAAGGACCCAACCAGCCTTGTGCTGCGGAAAAAAACAAAAGAAATACAGCAAGTACTCCTATTCCGAAGATTATCCAAAACCATTTAATAATTTTAAAAAAGGAAGGTTTTGCCTTTTTCTTTACGGCTTTTGCCATATGCTTAATTGTTACTTTTTATAATTTCAAAACCCACATCAGTAATTCCTTCAAGGTTTTCAACGCCGTTTACGTTGCCATTTTTTCTCATCGCATGGGCCACACGTAGAGTATATACGCCAGAAGAAGGAAAAACGATGTTTTCTTTATACCATAATTTGTTTTCTTTGATGCTGCCATAGCCCTTGCCTAGCCATGTGCCATCAGGTAAAGCCATCTCATACTCTAAGGTATCAGTTACCACTTCTCCATCTGGAAAATTAAGTTCTGCAATTAAGAAAAGGTTGTTATAGGAAAAAGAATTGTCATTTCTAACATTGATAAACATACCATACTCTCGAATGGTATCCATTTCTGAAAAAGTGAATTCGATGACATCATCTTTAGCCCAAGACCCATTGTCAGTAGATTGAAATTCTGATTTTACTAAAGCTTCATTACAAGAAACCATCACTATAATCAGTACTATAAAAAATAAACTCCTAGGCATTTTTGGGTCGTCTATTAGATGGTTTGGCATTTTTATTATTTCGCCTTTGATTACTTTGGCTATTTCCCTTATTTTGGTTCGGATTCTGCCCTTGATTCTTGTTGCCGCCACTATTGCCTTTTCGCTTTTTGTTTCGATTTCGGTTGCGACTGTTCTTACTTCTTTTCGGTTGGTCAAAACGGGTAAGGCTGTCTTGCCCCACTACATTTTCAAAAACAACACGCTCTTCAATTTCTACCAAATTCTCAACGGCATACTCTTCTAGGCTAGTAACTTTTTCTTTGTTTTTATTCTTTGCTATAATTTCATTTACCTGTTCAGCAGAAAGCACGTGCCAATTTGCTGGGTCTTCTTTATAAGAGAACCATAGTGTTGCCTTAAAAATATCTGTTTTTTGACAAAAAGCCAATCCTTTTTCGGTGAAGAGCTTCGTGTCTTGTGATGGAAAATCTTTTAACGCATCCAAATACACATCCAACTCATAATTCAAACAACATTTGAGCTTACCACATTGGCCTGCTAATTTTTGAGGATTCAGAGACAACTGTTGGTAACGTGCTGCCGAAGTACTTACTGATCTGAAATCAGTCAACCATGTGGAACAACAAAGTTCTCTTCCGCAAGAGCCTATTCCCCCTAAACGTTGTGCTTCTTGTCGATAGCCAATCTGTCGCATCTCGATACGAATACCAAAAGCTTTCGCCATATCTTTTATCAGTTGACGAAAATCAACGCGCTCTTCAGCGGTATAATAAAAAGTAGCTTTTGAGCCATCGCCCTGAAATTCTACGTCTGAGATTTTCATTTGCAATTTTAAAATAATTGCAATCTCTCTCGCACGTTTTTTAATTTCATCTTCGCGATCGCGACATTTCTGCCACATATCAATATCTTTTTGAGAAGCTTTTCTATACGCTTTCGGAAGTTCTAAATCGTTGGAATCAACTTTCTTCCGCTTCATTTGCACCTTGACTAGTTCACCCGTAAGGGTAACCATGCCAATGTCATGACCTGATGTTGCTTGGGTAGCAACAATATCTCCAATAGAAAGGGATAGATTTTCGGAATTTCTAAAAAACTCTTTCCTGCTGTTTTTGAAACGCACTTCGATACAATCAAATGGTTTTTCGCCATTCGGAAGCGACATGTTTGAAAGCCAATCAAAAACTGTTAATTTATTACAACTATCGGTACCACAGGTGCCGTTATTCTTGCATCCACGTGGTTGTCCGTCCTTGTCAGTCGAACAACTGCTACAACCCATATTTTATATATTGGTTTGGTAAAAACTATCAATCTAAATGGGAGATTTGAGGGGGTTTTACCAAAAAAGGTTCATACTACTATTTACTCAAACGTAAAGATAGCACAATTTATGCTGCATTTGAAACCTTGCGATGAATACAAAAAAGAAAGCCCTTCTGATTAGATTCAGAAGGGCATAATTCAAATTGAATCGTATTTATTCGACTTCACTTTCTGTCATCACTTCTTCCTCATCTGGCACATTCATTATAAAATAAACCGACAAGCCAACTACAATCAGTCCTATTCGAATGACCCAAGCCATAGTACCTCCCCAGGAGTCAATCCACATTAAAACTCTTAAATCGTATTTGAAAAAAGAAAGTGCTATTGAAACGAATCCAATAAGAACTGCAACACCTCCGAAGCCAGAAATTTTTGATTTTAGGGCATTATCCATAACTAGTAAAGTTTAAGGATTATCCCTTATCTAACGAGTAGTTCGTTTACTTTATTTGTTCTTTTCGATGAACAACAAAAAATTTATGCGAACAACGACAAATTTTACCTTTTAAACTTCAGCACTTCCGATCGCCCTTTTTTAAAAATTTTATTGCTGACCACCTTACCTCTTCTTAATTTTTTTTGCTCCTCAAAGGGCAAGTTATGCACTTCTTGGCATGCTGCAGAACAGCAATTATCCATTTTCTGCGCACACTTCTCACATTGAATAAAAAGTAAGTGACAGGCCTCATTAGCACAATTTTCATGCACATCACAAGGTTCGCCACATTGATGACAATTAGCGATAACGTCTTCAGAAATACGCTCGCCTCGGCGATGGTCAAAAACAAAATTTTTGCCTTTGAACTTGTTCTCTAAATTTTTACTTTCTACTTGACGCGCATATTCAATAATACCGCCTTCTAGTTGAAATACTTTCTTAAACCCTTTGTGTTTGTAATAGGCACTTGCTTTTTCACAACGTATGCCACCTGTACAATACATCACTAACTTTTTATCTTCTTTGTGGTCTGCCAAATCTTTTTCAATAATATCAAGAGAGTCACGAAATGTATCTACATCAGGAGTGATGGCATTTTTGAAATGCCCTATTTCGCTTTCGTAGTGGTTTCTCATATCTACCAAAACGGTATCAGGGTCTTCAATAAGTTCATTGAATTTTTCTGCGCCAACATGAATGCCTTTGTTAGTCACATCAAAAGTTGAGTCGTTTAAGCCATCAGCAACAATTTTCTTACGCACTTTTACTTTAAGCTTCAAAAACGATAAATTATCTTGTTCAATAGCAACATTTAGTCTAACATTTTCTAAGAAAAGAATACTATCTAAATGTTTTTTTAACCGTTCAAAATTCTCAGCAGGAACGGATAATTGCGCATTAATTCCTTCATGAGCAACATAGATGCGCCCGAGAACCTCAATTTCGTTCCAATGAATAAATAAGTGATTTCTGAAAATCGAAGTATTACCGATATGTGCATAGGTATAGAAAGAAATCGTCAAACGTTCTTGACCCGCTTCTTCGATAAGCGTTGTTCTTTCTTTTGCACTTAATGTATTGTACAGTTGCATGCTATACCAATAGTTTTAAGTTAAAAAAATCTTTTCTCCGATTGTCATCGGGATGTCAAAAATACGGATAATTGTGGTAATTGTATAGGGACTGAAGATGGATGATGGTTGCCCGATGTTAGGGTTTGTTAACCCCAACCCTAAAGGGAGACTTAAAGTTACTGGATTATGTCCGTTTCTTAAAACGAAACTTATATTTTGGCGTCCCTTTAGGGAATGAGGGTAGCAACAAAAAAGAGCCTCGAAACATCGAGACTCTTTATCGGCCGTTCCATTTTTTTCTTCTTCATAGCAGTTTCAGAATATCTAAAAAGGAAGAGGCCACCGTTGCCCATTGCCGTTCAAAACAATAGAAATATTTTGAGTTAGTTCTATCTATTTTTATACAAGATGCAGCTTTTCTAAAAAGGTTGCGTCGCTCATTGTTATATGCAAAAAGAAATAGTAATTTAGCCTTCCTTATTAAAAGAGAAAACTATGAGTTCTGAAAAAGATGCCAAGCTAAAAGCCTTAAAATTAACCCTTGATAAATTAGACAAAACCTACGGAAAAGGTGCTGTCATGAAGATGGGTGATAAGGTGATTGAAGATGTAGAAGTGATTCCTTCAGGTTCATTAGGTTTAGATATTGCTTTGGGTGTGGGTGGTTATCCTAGAGGGAGAGTCGTTGAAATTTATGGCCCAGAATCTTCAGGTAAAACAACATTAACTTTACATGCTATTGCCGAGGCACAAAAGCAAGGTGGTATTGCAGCGTTTATTGATGCAGAACATGCTTTTGATCGTTTTTATGCCGCAAACTTAGGGATTGATATTGATAATCTTATAATTTCTCAACCAGATAATGGGGAACAAGGTCTTGAGATCGCGGATAATTTAATTCGCTCTGGTGCTATTGATATTGTGGTAATTGATTCGGTAGCTGCGTTAACACCTAAAAGTGAGATTGAAGGTGAAATGGGTGATTCTAAAATGGGTCTTCATGCCAGATTAATGTCTCAGGCACTTCGTAAATTAACAGGTTCAATTAGCAAAACAAAATGTACAGTTATTTTCATCAACCAATTGCGTGAAAAGATTGGGGTAATGTTTGGCAACCCAGAAACAACTACTGGTGGTAATGCACTTAAGTTTTATGCTTCTGTTCGGCTAGATATTAGAAGATCTACTCAGATAAAGAATACTGAAGGTGCTGTTTTAGGTAACAAGACCCGTGTTAAGGTTGTAAAAAATAAAGTTGCACCACCATTCAGAACCACAGAGTTCGATATCATGTACGGTGAAGGAATTTCTAAAGTAGGTGAAATTATTGATCTTGGTGTAGAGTATGAAATCATCAAGAAAAGTGGTTCATGGTTTAGCTATGGTGACACTAAATTAGGACAGGGTCGTGATGGTGTCAAAGGTTTGCTATTAGATAATCCTGAGCTTTTTGAAGAGCTTGATGGTAAAATACGCGAGGCGATTAATGCTTTAAAGTAAGGCTACCAATCCTTCATAATTCTTTACTGCACGCAACCTTTGCTATTTATTTACATCTTAATAACAAAATTGTTTGCTGATGAAGAAGTTCTTTTTCACATTCTTAATAGTAACTGCAATACTAACAACTAGTTCTTGCAGTAATGACGATGAGCCCAACTTTCATTTTGTGCCCTTGAGTATTGTTAGCGCTGAGCTTCCTGAGTTTTTCAGTTTAGATCAAACCTATCAAATTCGAGTTACGTATAACAAGCCCGATGAGTGTACGAGTTTTGGCGGTTTCGACGTGACTACTAAAAATGTTTCTACACGTAATGTTGTCGTAATCGGCACCAAACATTATGATCAAGAAGCATGTGCTCAAACCATTGTAGAAGAAACAGGTACCTTTAATTTTAAGGTAATTCATACCGAAACTTATCTTTTTCGCTTTTGGCAGAGTGAAGATGCTGATGGTAATCAAGAGTATTTTGACGTACTCGTTCCTGTAAGAGAATAAACAGAACACACCATAAATATAACCAACAACTTTTGAGTCTAGAAGAGCTCATAAATTATTGCAAACAAGGAGATCGAAAGGCACAAGCACAACTATATAGAACATACGCCCCTATATTGTTTGGTATATGCCTCAAGTATTCGCGGAATAAAACGGAGGCTGAAGATAATCTGCATGATTGCTTCATGACGGTTTATGATAAAATAGGGCAGTATAGTGGAAAAGGGTCTTTTGAAGGATGGATAAAACGTATAGCGGTAAACACTACGCTACAGAAATATAGAAAGGAAGAGCATTTAGCTGTAGTTTCTGAAAATATTGAAAAGGAAGCAGAGGTTGATTCTGCCTATTCTGATATCAACCTTCAAGCACTTTTACAATATATTCAAGAATTGCCAAATAAATATCGATTGACTTTTAACATGTATGTTTTAGATGGATATTCTCATAAAGAGATTAGTAAAAAATTGGGGACATCAGAGGGAACATCAAAATCGAACCTTGCTCGAGCAAGAATGATCTTAAAAGGAAAAATAGAAAACAAACAAAATAAAGCCATCATCGCATTCCTGCTCTTCTTTCTACAAGATTTGATTTGAACGATGAAAAAAACATCAAAATAATAATACCTAAGACCTAACAAAATGGGTAAAAAGAAATTAGACAAATTGTTTCAAGAGAAGTTCAACGACTTCTTAGACATGCCTGATGACAGCGTTTGGCAGTCTATCGAAACATCTCTAGACCAAAAGAAAAAATCACGTAAAGTAATTCCCATTTGGTGGAAACTAGGTGGAGCTGCCGCAGTATTAACGTTAGCTATATTTCTGATGAATCCGTGGGAGAAAGCTACTGTAGAAAATCCTAAGGTTACTGATGTGAACAATCCTTTAGAAAAAACATCCGAAGAAAACCAACCTGGGCAACCTTCAACAAAAGACTTTGAAAATTCTACTTTGAAAAATTCTCAAATTGTAGACTCAGAAGAAGGTAATACATGGACTAAAGAAAAAAATATACCAGGCGAGCAGCTCACAAACAGCACAAATGGGAAATTTAGTAGTTCAAAATCTGATTCTAATACTACTGACAAAAACATAATTCAAAAGTTAGACACGCAAGATTCGCAGATTGCAAATAACGCATTGAGTAATTCGCAAGTTCAAAAAGACATCACTAATAAAACAACAACTACAATTGAAACTGGTATGCAGCCGGATGGCAAGGAAATAAATTCTATTCCAAATAAAAATAAACCCCAAGAAATGCTAGCCGAAGCTGGTGAGTCTAAAAGCTTTGATCTTGATAAAGATAAAAACAGAAAAGGAGAAGATGAGAAAATTGCACAACTAGAAAAACAAGTTGAAAAGAAATCAATATTTGATGAAATTGCGGCTCAAAAGACCGCAGAAGAGGAAGATGTCTTAGCAGATAATACGGGCAGTAAATGGTCTGCTGGGCCTAGCATTGCACCCGTTTATTTTAACGCTATTGGTGAGGGTTCACCTGTACATTCTATTTTTGTACCTAACTCAAAATCGGGCGATGTTACGATGAGCTATGGTCTTTCAGTAGCCTATGAAATCAATAAAAAGCTAAGCATACGATCAGGTGTTCATAAGGTTGATTATGGCTATAACACCAATAATGTTGAATTTTCTTCTTCTGTTGAAGCTTCAGCGAGGGCGCAAATTGATCATGTTGATTATGCCCTAACTGCTAAAAACCTTGTGGTAAGCAGTAAATCAAATCCTAGGGTTGAAGCCTTAAATCAAAATCCGTTTCTCGATTCCGCTTCGTCAGAAGTTTTAGCGGCAAGTGCCTCTCGTGACGGAGTTATGGAGCAACAATTCGGCTATATAGAAGTGCCAGTTGAATTAAATTACGCCCTTATTGATAAGCGATTTGGTGTTAATCTTATTGGAGGTGTAAGTTCTTTGTTTTTGATTGATAACTCTGTATCACTAACTTCAGGAGAATTAACTACTGAAATAGGGGAAGCCAATAATGTAAATACGGTGAATTTTAGTACTAATGTTGGTTTTGGTGTTAATTATAAGTTTTCCTCTAAAGTGAAATTAAATATAGAGCCTGTTTTCAAATATCAGTTGAATACATTTTCGGCAACCGATGGTTCTTTTCAGCCTTTTTCGATAGGCGTTTATAGTGGTTTGACATTTAAGTTCTAATCTGAATTTATTTCAGATTCTAGGCTGAATTTGTTCTGTTTGATTATTTTTTGTAAGACTCTGAAATAAATTTAGATTGAAGAAGTTGGTTGGTTATCCATTGCTACAAACAATGATGTTCTAAACGCTCTGCTTAACTGCAGGGCGTTTGTTTTTGTTGCAGCTCATGTAAAATGATAATTCTTACTTCTTCCCGAAGTGTTGACTTATCAGTTTCATCCAAAATGCCTGTCTTGAAGAATGGGTGCACTTTCGCTCGAAGCTTACCGGGGCCTCCACTTAAAAACGTAAATGAAAATCGTTTTTTGCCATCATAAAAAGTCATTGGCACAACTGAAATTTTGTGAGCAATAGCCATTTTAAAAGCTCCATCTTTAAACTCATCTAATAAAACGGCTTCATCTGGCACGCCACCTTCCGGAAAAATACAAATACTCATCCCTTGATTTAACCTACGTTGCGCTCTTCGATATACGCCTGTTCGGCTTTTGGTGTTATCACGATCCACCATAATACAGACACGTTTAAAGAAGAAACCGAATAAGGGAATTTTTGCTAACTCTTTCTTCCCCACAAAAACAAAAGGATTTTTACTGATATAGAGCATCATCATAATATCTAACATACTAGTATGATTTGCCACGAGCATATAACTTTCACCGCGAACGAATTTTTGTTCTCTGACTATTTTTGGATGGCAACCCATGCCATATAAAATGGGAGTCGCCCAAATGTTTCGTGCTAGCCAAAAAAACTGCGGATACCACTTTTCAGAAAGTGTTGTGATTAATAAAAATGGAAAAAACAAAATAATCGGTATGGCTACTAAAATATAAAACCAAATACGGTATAGTACATGGCCGATATTTTTAATGTATTGAAGCATGACTTCAAAAATAAGTATTTGACCACGTTATTTACGATTTGTTTTACCTTTGTCGTCTTTCACACCAATTAAACAATTTAAAACATCTTCTAAATAGGAAGGACAGCAGAGGCTCATGGCAAGAATACTAACAGGCATACAAAGTACAGGCGTACCACATTTAGGAAACATCTTAGGCGCAATCGTGCCCGCTATTGAAATGGCTCAAAACCCAGCAAATGAATCTTTTCTCTTTATTGCAGATATGCATTCATTGACCCAAATTAAAAATGGGGAAGAATTACGTAACAATACCTACGCGACTGCAGCCACTTGGCTTGCTTTCGGCCTAGATATTAACAAGACGGTTTTCTATCGTCAAAGTGACGTGCCACAGGTTACAGAACTCTCCTGGTATTTAAGTTGTTTTTTTCCGTATCAACGCTTGACACTTGCCACTTCATTTAAAGACAAAGCAGACCGATTGGAAGATGTAAATGCAGGGCTATTCACCTACCCCATGCTGATGGCAGCTGATATTTTGCTGTATGACGCCAATATTGTTCCCGTTGGAAAAGATCAATTGCAACATATCGAAATGACTAGAGATGTTGCGGCTCGTTTTCATTCTCAACTAGGCGAAACTTTTGTTTTGCCAGAAGGTAAAGTACATGAAGAAACCATGTACGTTCCTGGAACCGATGGTGCAAAAATGAGCAAAAGCAAAGGCAATTTGATTAATCTGTTTCAGTCTGATAAAAAATTACGCAAACAACTTATGGGTATTCTTTCAGATAGTACCCCTATGGAAGAACCAAAAAACCCTGAAACTGACACTACATTTGCCCTATATAAAATACTCGCATCAGAGGTTCAAATAAGCGAGATGCGTTCGAATTATTCAGGAGGAAACTATGGCTATGGACATGCAAAACAAGCCCTTTACGAAGTCATTTTAGACCGTTTCGGAGAAGCACGCGAAAAGTACGACTACTACATGAATCATCTGAATGAAGTTGACGAAGCACTTGCCCTTGGTGCTGAAAAAGCCCAAAAAGTTGCCAATGAGGTTTTAGAAAGAGTTCGCAGCAAAGTTGGGTATTAAGATTTTTTCTTTAATTACTTTTTAGTATCCGTTTAGCTTCGTAAATTGATATCAACTTCACCGTTATGAAACAATTACGAAATGTCGCTTTTGCCATAGTTTGCCTGCTAGGTTCTACTATAACCGCTTACGCAGATCACCCCCTTAAAAATATAGTTGAGGTTCAACAGACTCCATCGAACCAAATTAGCGGTAAAGTTGTCGATAAAAGTACTGGTGAGCCCATAGCATATTGTAACATCGCTTTGATCTCGTCATCGATAGGCACTTCTACCAACGAACTTGGTGAATTCGTGCTTGCTGTTGAAAAGTTTCCTGCCCAATTAATTTTCTCGCATCTGAATTACGGTCAACAAAGTTTCGAAATCACAGATGGTTCAAATATTAAAATTTCTCTTACGCCTTTGACCACTGCCTTAGAAGAAGTGGTGGTGCAAGCATCTAAGAAAAATTCTTTTGCCCTCAGTTTGGCTAAAAAAGCCTTTAAGAAAGCGGAGAAGGCTTCTGATATCGATCATTTTAGCCATGCTTTCTATCGACAAAAATCGAAGAACGGAGATGACTATACTGAATTTTCAGAAATATTTTACGACATCAGATACGGTACTACTGGTATTGAAGATTGGAATATTGTTGAAGGGAGATATGCCTTGAAAGATGACGCCGTATACAATAGAAA
>RCNE010001427.1_pt1 | contig 12929 bp, 9 predicted proteins | sample 2041361 | NCBI WGS metagenome assembly RCNE01 (sample SAMN09708229, study PRJNA481090) | Marine sediment metagenome, whole genome shotgun sequencing project.
GACTCACTTTTGATCTGATCCAGGTGCCGCTTATCCAACTCATGACGCGCAGCCCAGTCTTCGACCATGGCACCCAGCCCATCGGGTGTGACTTTGCTTTTGCGCAGAGTCCAGAAACGTTCGATGATAATGGCTACCGCCAACGTCGAGCAGAGCAAGATGGGTGCCATCAGCCAGCCACCGGCAAGAATAATTTCCAGCACGCGGTTTCACTCCTTTGATAATTACTGACCGGAATAATACCTGAAGCCCGGCTTTATATCCCCTCGAATTTAACGGGTCCGGCCTGAATTCTAAGGGCAATCCCGCACGGCGGGCCATCGCCAAATGGCTTGGCGACTGACACGCGCTGAATTTAGCCTGATACCACCCATCACATCAGTTGTAATTCGGATACCCCCGCACTGAGCGGTATTTAGAGTCGGAATATGAGCTTTTGCGTAGCGCTCGAGCACATCTGTACGCGGAAAACCGAAGCGGTTGCCGATGGCTGCAGAAATCAGTACCCATTCCGGCCGGACAGCATCGATCAAACCCTGCGAGGAGGATGTCGAACTGCCATGATGGGGGGCACTCAGAATCGCATGCTGTTCAAGACCCTCATACGTGAGGCGTTGCTCCACAGTCCGGCTGATATCGCCGCTCAAAAGCAAGCTCAAACCCGGGCCGTTCACGCTGATGACGCAGGAACTGTCATTGCCAATATAAGGTAGCCCCGGCGAGGGATGTAAAATTTTGAACTCCAGCTTGTCTATCACCCACCTTCCGGGGACGCTACAGGGGCTGATACCGACCCGGTTTTTGGGTAGACTGGCAAGGTAGGTGGCATCGGGATAAGCGGATTGTAACCGCCCGAGGCCGCCGGCATGATCAAGATCAGCATGACTGGCAACGACCAGATCGGGTTGCCTGCCGGTCGCCCTGATCATTGGTTGAATGGTTCCAGTCACCATATCCAGTCCGGCGTCACCCTCAAGACCGTTACCGGGACCGGTGTCGTAGATCATCTGGTAGTTCCGCGTTGTCAGCAACACCGAAAGCCCCTGCCCCACGTCCAGAAAATCGATTTGAGTTTCTGCTTTGCCTGGACTGTCACTTGCGGGTAATAGCAGCGGAAGCATTAACAACAAGCCTGCAGACCTTCCAGGCGTCCCTCGCGGCAACATGACAACAGCGGCACCCAGCATGGCCAAAACCGTTGCCGCAAAACCGGGAATGTGGGTTGAGCTGAAACCGGGGGGTTGAAGACCTGACAGATGATCCAGCAACAGCAACAGCCAATTGGCTGAATAGCCTGCCACGGTAAGTACCCAGCTGGCCAACGCTCCAGGCAACCACAACAGGACCAGGGCAATCAGGATCAGTGGCACGATCAACATACTGACTACCGGGATGGCTACCAGGTTTGCCAATAGCCCTGGCAGACTGGCCTGCTGAAACCAATACATACCAAGGGGCGCCATCACCAACGATATACCAAGCTGGGCAAACAGCACTCTGCGCCAGACCGGAATTGGTCCATGCCTTGGCACAAACAACATCATCAGAACAGCCACGGCGATAAATGAAAACCAGAACCCGGCACGCAATGGTGCAAACGGATCCAATACCAGAACCGCTGACATTGCAATCAACCAGGCTTGCACCGGTTGAATATTGCGCCGACTTAGCATGACAACCGTAGCAACTGTTAACATGATCAGTGCCCGTTGGGTGGACACTCCGAAGCCGGATAATGCGGAATACAAAAAGGCAGCCAACCATGCCACCAGCCATGGTAAGACGACTGCAAGTCGTTGCTTTGATGCCGTAAACAGAAATAGCAAACACAGTCTGCCGAGGTAAAATCCCATTACTGCCGCCAGGCCAATATGTAACCCGGAGATGGCCAGCAGGTGGCCTGTACCAGTGGCAGATAAAATCTCTCTGTCACGGGTAAGCAATCCACGTCTGTCGGCTATCGCCAATGCGGTCAGCACCCGGAAGGCGGGTACTCCTTCGGCTTTTTCGGTGAGTTTGTTCAACACCGACTCGCGCCAATGTTGCAGATTGAACCATGAAGGACCGGCAAGGCGTTTGTTTTCCCCGTCCTGGACATAGGCCAACGCAGCAATGCCCTGTGTGAAGTACCAGCGCTCTGCGTCCATGCCATAAAAATTGACGCGACCGCGCGGGGAACGCAACACCAACTGCAATTGCCAGCGTTCACCGGCACGGACTCGCGGGATGTCCGGTACTGACCCTCCTGCCCTGTGTCTGTTTCTGTACCAGTTCACATATATCTTTGATGGAATCGTTCCTGAGCGCTGATCGGGCAGAAACAAAAAGCGGGTACCGTCTCCGTTCGACGCCGGCAGGCTGTCTATAACACCACTTACCTCATGGCTGGACTTGCTCTCGGACAGTGGCAGGCGTTGTGAAATTCGATGGTTGATCGTCAGGGTGGTCATCAGAAACAAGACCGGAACGATGCAAAAGATCCTGAGCCCGGGTGTGAGCTTTGAATAAATAAATGCAGTTAATAAAAGAAATACAAGCGCAACTCCGGATGGCAGCGTCGATGCAAACAGGAACGGTGATACCGCTCCTATAATGAGCAGGACCCAGAGCTTCAATTATCCCCCTTGTGCTCCTTCAATGTGAGGATTGAAGAAGCGCTGACAATTCAATGGCCTAAAATGGCTTCAGGCCTCCCATGTGCAATTCAAACCGCTGATTCATCTTGGCTGCCAGACGCATATCGTGTGTAACCAGGATCAAACTGGTATTCAACTCGGTGTTGAGCTCAAGCAACTGTTCAAATACATGATTAGCGGTGCGCTCATCCAAATTACCGGTTGGTTCATCACCCAATACACAACCCGGGTTGCCAACAAGTGCCCTGGCGACCGCTGCGCGCTGTCTTTCGCCACCCGACAGTTCACCGGGTTTATGGTCCAGACGCTGATCCAGGCCTACTTTTGTAAGCAAATCAGTGGCCCGTTTTGCAGCAACTGAGGTAGATTCCCCACGGATCAACAGGGGCATCGCAACGTTTTCGAGTGCGGTGAATTCCGGAAGCAGGTGATGGAACTGGTAGATAAACCCCATGCGGGAATTACGCAAATCACTGCGCTCGGCGTCACTCTTTTGCCACAATGACTGGCCATCAACCATCACTTCACCTTCATCCGGTTTGTCCAGTCCACCCAAAATATGTAACAGGGTGCTTTTACCGGCGCCAGATGCACCCACGATGGCCATTGAAGTACCTGCCGGCACCTGCAAATTGACATCCTTCAACACCTGCACCCTTTTCGGTCCCTGTCTGAAACCCCGGGAGATACCGGTCGCCTGGATCACGATGTTGCCCTGCTCACTCATAGCGCAACGCCTCCGCCGGATCGGTTCTGGATGCCCGCCATGCCGGATACAAAGTCGATAACAACGACATAGCCAGCGACATCATCGCGAAAGCGACAACGTCGGAACGACGCAAATCAGAAGGTAATTCCGTAATGTAATAAATATCCGATGGGAAAAGAGCAAAGCCAAAAATACGCTCGAGGAATGGAACCACGGTGGCTATGTTCTGGGCCAGCATAATTCCACCCACTACGCCCAGGGCGGTGCCGATAATACCGATCAGACTTCCCTGCACAACGAACACCCGCATGATAGTGCCCGCATGGGCCCCCATGGTTTTAAGGATGGCAATATCAGCCTGTTTATCGGTAACGACCATGACCAGCATGGAAATAATGTTGAACGCTGCCACCGCGATGATCAGTGAAAGTATGACCCACATCACGGTTTTTTCGGTACGTACAGCCTGGAAAAGGTTGCCGCGTTCCTGGCTCCAGTCCCTGACGCGGTAAGCACCATCGAGTTGGTCAGAGATATCACGCGCCACCAGCCAGGCGGAATCAAGATCTTCAAGTTTTAGCCGGATGCCACCAATGGAATCTTCCGGCATACGCAACAACTTGGCAGCATCCTCGATGTGCACCAAGGCCAGACCGCTATCGTTTTCATGCTCGCCAAACTCAAACATACCCACCACGGTAAAGCGCTTCATCAATGGGCTGGCGCCAAACGGGCTGGCTTTAAGGCGTGGCGCAATGACCGTGACCTTGTCACCTGGACCGACTCGCAGACGCACAGCGAGACCAATGCCCAGCACAATGCCAAACTCACCAGCGTGCAGGTCTGTCAGTTCACCGTTTACCATGCTGGTGGAGACATCTGAAACGACCGCTTCATAAGCCGGTTCAACGCCGCGCACCAGCGCCGCACTGGAACCATTGGCCTGCAACCATGCACCGACTTCGATATAAGGTGCAGCGGCAACAACATCATCACGCGTGTTAACACTGCGAATAACCTCCTGCCAATCATTGAGGGGTCTTTCAAGCGGCTGAATGGTCGCATGGGAAATTGCGCCCAGGATACGTGCACGAAGTTCCTTTTCAAATCCATTCATCACGGATATCACCGTGATCAAGGTGGTAACACCCAACGCAATTCCCAACATCGAAGTCAGGGAAATGAATGATATGAAATGATTTTGCTTTTTAGCCCCCAGGTAACGAAGACCAATAAAAGCGGATAGTGGTTTATACATACGCGAATTAGACCATAACACCAAAGACTCAACCAGTTGAATTTACGCTTAAGACCCGTAGGTAATTCTCCATCTCCTCATATGAACCAACTGTAAGAAGAAAGCAATGTCATCCCCGTGGTCGCTCCGCACATACCCCAGGGCACCCTCTCGACCGGTTCGCGGTCTCACCTTGTCCATGTGCTCCCGCGACATAAGCGCATCCATGCGCAAAAAAGCGGGGACCTCGCGAACTTGGTTCCACACTTGTTTTTGCCTCCTTCCCCCACACCACTGTTTTTTTTAGCGCTGCCTATTCCAATTTTTCAAGAAGCTTACCCAGTTGTTCAGGCAACGGCGCATTGACTAACTGCTGCTCGCCGTCCGCTGTATAGAAATTAACCTGATGTGCGTGCAAAAACAGTCGTTTCAGACCTTGTTTCTTCCAGAATTTCTGTCGTGCAGCAGGTGAGTATCGATCATCCGCAACCAGTGGCGTGCCTAGATGGGCTGCGTGCACACGAATTTGGTGGGTACGCCCGGTATGCAATTGTGCCTCTGTATAACTGCAATCAGCGTAATCTTGCAACAGACGGAAAGTCGTATGAGCCGGTTTTCCTTCCGGGTCAACCCGCATAAACTTTTGCCCTGAGCGCTCAAATTGTCCAATGGGCTCGTTAACCTGAACAAGGTCGTGTCTCAGCTTTCCATCCAACAGGCACAAGTAGCGTTTTTCAACCAACTTATTATTTATTTGAGTATTCAGTTCCCGCAGGGCATCACCGTTGAGCGCCAGCAACAAACAACCGCTGGTTGCGCGATCCAGACGATGGACAAGATCCACATTCAAAGCTGGCCGCAACTTACGCACCACGTCGACAATACCCCATGCCAACCCGCTGCCACCATGAACGACCATACCGGATGGTTTATCGATCACCATCACCCCCTGATCTTCATAACAGATGGACTGCTCTATCACTTGCATTACGGCAGGCGGGATATCCCCCGGGTTTGATTCACGAATTCTCGCCGGCGGAATGCGCACGATGTCACCTGTTTTAAGACGGGTGGCGGGTTTTGCCCTGCCGCCATTCACACGAACCTGGCCGGTACGAATGACGCGATAAACCACCGATCGGGGCAGGCCTTTAAGCCTTGCGGCAAGAAAATTATCGAGGCGCTGACCATCGCGATCCTGTGTTACTTCAACCAGGCTGACTCCGGGACTTACCTTATTCATCGACAACTTTCCCCAACTCATTGATAGAAAATGAAAAGACTGTTATATTGGGCCGGTAAGGAATTCGCCCTGCCGAATTGCCCTCCGATACCGCCTATTATCTCACCTAAGCCGTGCTTTAAATGGGCAGGACTGCATTGACACAACGACAGTTTACACGTTGTTTCACTGGCGGAAAGCTAGAATTCACCTGCTATATTGCAGCAGGAAAAACTTATTTTGGGTGGCAGACCGACAATCTGCCATCTACGGACCAGACCAATAAACCTTGGTCTGGCTATGAAAACAAAATTTGGTACCCCCGGCAAAGGTGCATGACACCGCCGGGTCAGCTAAGTGGAAACATGACTCAGAAATGTCATGTTGTTCCACCGCCGCCCCGTATCGGGGTGCCTGAGGAATATATAATGAAAAGAATGCTGATAAACGCAACTCAGCCAGAAGAGTTGCGCGTAGCGATTGCAGAAGGTCAACATCTGTTTGATCTTGATATAGAAGTACCCTCCCAGGAACAAAAGAAATCCAACGTTTACAAGGGTAAAATCACACGGGTTGAACCATCGCTGGAGGCCTGTTTTGTTGATTTTGGTTCAACCCGACACGGCTTTCTGCCACTCAAGGAAATCTGTGACAGCGCCTATTTGAAGGATGCCAAGAAGAAAGGCGGAAAACTGGCCATACGTGATGTGGTTCGCGAAGGTCAGGAAATTATTGTCCAGGTCGAAAAAGAAGAGCGCGGAAATAAAGGCGCTGCCCTGACAACCTACATATCCCTGGCCGGCCGTTACCTGGTATTAATGCCGACCAACCCGGCAGCCGGTGGCGTATCGCGTCGGATCATTGGTAATGATCGGGATCATTTACGCGAACAACTGCAAAAGGTCACTACACCGGATAATGTCGGCATCATCATACGCACCGCCGGTGTTGGTCGGGATGCGGAAGATTTGCAGTGGGATCTTGATTACCTGCTGCAATTGTGGACAGCCATTGAACAGGCTGCCTCTACCCGCAACGCACCTTTCCTGATACACCAGGAAAGCAACCTGTTCATACGTGCACTGCGTGATCACCTGAGAAATGATATTGGTGAAATACTGATCGACAACGAAAGTGTCTATAACGACGCACGTGAATTTATACAGCAGGTCATGCCGCACAACCTGAACAAGCTGAAGCTGTACAACGACCAGGTTCCGCTTTTTAACCGATACCAGGTTGAAAGCCAGATCGAATCTGCATTTGCACGCACCGTTCATTTGCCTTCGGGCGGCGCCGTGGTCTTCGATCATACCGAAGCCCTGCTTTCGATTGATATCAACTCGGCCCGTGCGACCAAGGGCGTTGATATTGAAGACACCGCGTTTAGCACCAATATGGAATCGGCTCACGAGATCGCCCGCCAGTTACGTTTGCGGGATCTCGGTGGTTTGATCGTCATTGATTTTATTGATATGACCAGTCGCAAGCATCAACGCGAGGTTGAAGAATGTTTGCGTTCCGCAATGCAAATTGACAAAGCCCGGGTTCAAATCGGACGTATTTCACGATTCGGTCTTCTGGAAATGTCACGTCAACGACTCCGCCCTTCCCTGGGTGAGTCCAGTCAGGAAACCTGCCCGCGTTGTGAGGGCTACGGTACGATCCGTAGTGTGGAATCCCTTGCCTTGTCCATTCTGCGACTCGTCGAAGAAGAGGTTATGAAAGAATATACCGGGCAACTTATCGTCCAGGCACCTACGGAAGTGATCAACTTCCTGCACAATGAGAAACGTTCCGCTCTGGCAGAAGTTGAATCCCGGCATAAGGTTCCGATCGTGATGCTTGCCAATCAGTACCTGGTTACGCCTCACTTCGAAATCCTCCGTATCAGGAAGTCAGATGTGTCCGAAGTGTCAAGCTACTCCCGGGTTGATAAGCCCGAGGCCGAGGTGGTTGCCAATGAGCGCACACAGACCCACGCGGTTGCACCAGTGGGCCCTGCAGTCAAGCGTATCGTACCCGACCGGCCTGCCCCATCACGACTTGCCCCATCACAAACTGAGGAAAAGGCGCCGGGGTTATTCGCACGCCTTGGGAAAATTCTTTTCTCACACTCGGAAGAGGAAGACAAAAGCAAACCGGCACAGCCTGCGAAAAGCACAAACGCAACCGGTAATCGAAGTGGTAAGCAAACCGGGCAAAAAAAGGCATCACCTTCAAAACAGCAATCAAATCGAAGGACTAATAATAGAAGGACCGGACCTGGTGCTCAGAACAAAGGCCAGCAATCGAAACCACAACGGACCACCAAGAAAAAGCAAACCAAGAAAACCCAGTCTAAACCGGCCCAGGGTCAGGCAAATCAGAAACAACCCAGGCAGGCTAAGCGGGGTCGTCAACCAAAGGCCAAGCAGCCAACCGAAAACACCAGCACGGCAGCAACAGCCGGCTCAACAGTGCAAACTCCGGTTCCACCCGTTGTAGCCGGTGGCGATGCGGATGGAAACGTCAAACCCGAGAAGAATGAAGGCAGTAACCGTAGAGGCGGTCGCAGAAGACGTTCACCCTATAAGACAGGTGGTGCAAAGCCGCGCCCGGAACAGGCTGAGTCACAAACCGATTCGGTGGCAGACACCAGTCCAAAGCAGCAGTCTGCCAAGGACGACAAGCAACAGGTAGCGAAGAAACCCGAGCAGCCGGTTAAGGCAGCTTCGAGCTCTGCAACAACACCAACTGCTGATACCTCACCGGTTAAAGCAAGCAAGCCACGGAAACCAAAGGCAGCTGAAGCCCCGGCCGCAAGCCCAAGTGATAACAAAGCGGCACCGGTTGTCGCAGTGACACCTGAGCCCACGCCCGCAAAGAGCAAATCCGTTGAATCAAATGTCACGGAATTGAAACCGGTTGAATCTAAACCGGTCAAATCTAAACCGGCTGGGCCGGCTAAATCGGATGCAACGCCATCTGACGTCAAACCAACTAAAAAAGCTGAAACCAGGGATGCAGATAAACCAGCGGACACTGAGTCAAAAACGGCAAAGGCCGCATCAGCCAATAAACCTGCAGGTGATGATGACAAACCGGCTAAACCTAAAAAGCGCGCGCCCCGCAAAAAAGCAGCCGGTAAAAAGCAGGCGAAAAAGACCAGCACCAAACCCGATGCTGACAAGAAGCCAGCAGCAGCTCAACTGAGCCCCGTCATAGCCGCTGAGAAGGATTCAAAGGGCATTTATACGCTGAAGCCACCACCGTCAGAACACACCACCGGGGAATAGGCAGCTACTGCAAACAGGTTGGGTAAACTATCTGAGCGCGACCGGTAATAGCCGGTCGCACTCAATAGCCCAGGTTAATTTAGCCACGATCTCAGAGCCCTCTAAAGAGAGAGTTCAGGTGTTTTCCAACAAACCATAGCGCATGGCCATACGTACCAATTCAACCTCGCTGCGCGCACCCAGTTTGCCCAGTATCCTGTATTTGTAAGTGGATACGGTTTTGGGGCTCAAACACATCAATGATGCGATGTCCGGTATACGCCGGCCATCCGTTATCTTTAACATCACTTCCATCTCCCGCGCAGACAGGTCTTCAAAGGGCGATTCGCTTGCTGACCCGGTAAGCATTGACAGTGCAAGCTGCTTTGCCGCTTCACTCCCAATGTAACGCTGTCCGCCCACCACTGTTCTGATGGCCTGTATCAGCTCATCCGCCTCACAATCGCGGGTCAGATAGCCACTTGCCCCGGCATCCATCAAACGCGTCGGAAAAGGAGGTTTGGCATGAACCGCCAACACAATGATCTTTGCCTCTGGATGGGAGCGCATCAATTTTCGGGTAATTTCAAAACCCGTTAAACCAGGCAAATTGATGCTGAGTAAAATTACATCCGGACGACTGGTTCTGCAGCTACTTAGTGCTGCCTCCCCTGAAGAAACCTCCGTGACTTTCGTGATTTCGCTACTTTGATCAAGAATATGGCGTAGCCCCGTTCGGACCAACGCCTGATCATCGATAATGAGAATTTGAATCATATTTCCCCCCTTAGGATTGATTCCATTTTTATCTGTTACTTAGTCTCTGACCCGCTCCTCCTTAAGACTGGATATTCACATTCAATTCGAAAAGAAGTGACACATGAACACTTTAACTATAGACACAGAAATGGCACATGTCGATATCAGATGAGAATAACTATCATTTCGAGCAAATTACCTACAGTCTTTTCATCTCCTGTCGTATTTGAATACGTTTCCCACTATTTCCCCGGATATTTCGTCATTAATGCATCAACAAAAAATTTCCAGCTTGCAAACCGCTCGTTATAGATCATAATTGAAATCCAATCATGATCCGGGGGGAGCTTATGGCAGCTCTGCGCTTTACACCTGAAATATTCGACAAACTAGTCACTGTGCATGAGCAATACCTTGTGCCGGCCATTTTTGCACAATGGGCCGGCAGGGTTGCTGAAATCGCCGAAATTGACCTTGGTCACCATGTGCTTGATGTCGCCTGTGGCACCGGCACACTGGCCCGCGCGATTCAAATAGAGACCGGCCTGTCGGGCAAGATTATCGGACTCGATAGCAACGCACAAATGCTCGCATCAGCGCAAGCGAACTCTCGTGGAATTGAATGGCAACTTGGCGATGCCGGCGCAATGCCATTTGAGAAAAACCAGTTCGATCGCGTCATGTGCCAATTTGCTCTGATGTTTATTACCAATAGAGTGGCACTGATCAAGGAGATGCTTCGGGTTTGCAAGCCGGACGGACTCGTTGTTTTGGCTACATGGGGGCCATTGCATAAAGGTGGAGCCTATGATGCCTTGATCAACCTGGTAAAAAGATATTTGGGCTCGCATGCGGCGTTGAAGCTGTCATCCCCATGGGCACTGGGTAAACCAGGTGTTATCGATGCGTTATTGCTGACTTCCGGTGTTAATGAATATGAGTGCCACCAGCGTGTGGGCATGGCAAGTTACCCGTCAATGAGAGCATTTATTGAAGCCCACCTGCGACTCACAGGCGAATTCGATAACCTGAATGAACAAAGTCTCAAAGAATTATTCAGTGCCGCGGATACGGAACTCCACCGATTCCTGGCACCCGGAGGGCAGTTGGTCGCGCAGTTGAATGCAAACATTTTCACGGTTAAGGAGCGGTAAGAGCTTTTTGTGATCCAGTGAACAAATGAAAATTATCGGTGCAAGGAGTTATGCTCTTTTTACGTTAATCCACCTGAATTTTGATAACGGTCCCGCTTCGAACTGAAACAATCATATCTTTCTTTCTACTTCGTTCGTAAACCCAGTTCGATACAGAGACTTTTGATTGGCGACCCTGATCATTGACTAGTTCCTTGCTACTGTATTTTCGTGCCGGCTTACCGCACTTCTTAATCAGTGAACTGCCGGAATCGCCCTGCTTTACGAGTTTTCTTCCGCATCGAAAACTGTCTGCTGCTGCGATGCTGGAAGCCAATATGATTACTGTTAAAAATAGTAACTTCCCCATGCTTGCCCCCTCTTATTAGCTTACAGAAATATGCTAGGGCAGACTCATGAATGCTGAATAGGGGCAATTGAAGCGAGATAGTGTCGGATAATCTCGACAAAGGATGGGAACACAAACAGTGGTAAGGACGTACGAGTCTATTTCGCGGCATATGTTCTGACGAGCTACAAAGTCACAGAACTCCCAGGGTCAACCACCTCTGGTTTGTTTATCGCTCAGAACTTGCTGAGGACAAGAAGAACAACGGAAGCTGAAACAACTGAACCCACCAGGATAGCCAGGGGTATCACATAGGTTTGGTACTTCCAATTTGTAACCTCACAGGAAGGACAACGACTGCCGAGGAATGTATGGGGATACATTGTCTGACATTCGTGACAGTGTCTTGTGACGGGTTTGAACATCCAGTGAGTTTAAGCTTCTGGCATATTTCTGCAATGGCCCATGTCAATACGCCTTTTGATTGATCCTGGATAGTATGTCCCGCACCCTGGCAGAGAATTCCAAATAAGGCCCCGTCGGTGACCAACCTGCATGGCGGAGAGGGAGTCCGTTATACTCGTCTTATATCCCATTGAATCATCTGGTTATAATTAATATCTAAAACGACTGTTAACCACACTGTTAACCACTCCGAACAAAGTCAATTTTTCTGTTAACCACATTGAAATGGCTGTTTTCGGCCTCTTTTAGTGGTAAACCCCCTACCCTTTCCACCCACAAACGCCCTGTCCTGGTTGCGAGATACTATCCCTGCACCCTGGCATTCACTGCTAACCCCAGTGACCTCTTATGTCGGGGTGTTCATTATTCCACCGTTGATTTGCGTCAACACGCCTCTTCTCGTGAGGCGTATACTCAGAGGTTGGCACTGGAAGGAATGCATAATGAGACAGGTTTGGCGGCATCAACTATTATTTTTAGCATGCTGTCTTTTCTGGATGAGTTCTGTACAAGCTGAGTCATCTATCGACTTGATCGCCAATCATCGAAGCTTGGAGTCGCTTGAACTTCCACAATTCCGCGATAGTTTTGAGAGCTTGGAACAACAATCCTGTGATCCTGTGACGTTAGCAGGGAATATTGTCAACTGGTCTGAATTCTGGTATGAAGCATTCCCCGGTCCGGTATATGAAAATGTTACCTATTACATCATTCCCCGACTGGGTTATTTAGCAATTGAATTTAATACCGCCAATTTTATTGATGACGGTAAAATCAGTGCACTTGAAAATCCGTCATCACCCGGACTCAGAACCGGTAGCATAAGCACATGCCCAGGTGATTTCGATGTCCCAGCTGAATGTAGATATACATGGGGTCTTGCTGGTGGATTGCCTTGGGCAACCAATGGTGAGTTGGGTGCTTGTGCCTTAGATTCGAATACCACTTATTACTTTAATATTACGTTTACAGACGGTGTAGATCCAGACAGCTCGACATGTAATTCATCTCCGTGCAGAGTTAATTTACAGCATTACAATTTTTAATCTGTACTAAAGAAAGCCGGGTGCCATTCGGGTGCCCGGCTTTTTATTGGCTTGAAGACTCACATTGATACAGGATACATATCGCCGTTTTCAGCTCATCGGAAAGAAAAACAAAA
>RCNE010001428.1_pt1 | contig 12928 bp, 9 predicted proteins | sample 2041361 | NCBI WGS metagenome assembly RCNE01 (sample SAMN09708229, study PRJNA481090) | Marine sediment metagenome, whole genome shotgun sequencing project.
CGTCTACTTCTGGGAAGACCTCGATCTCGGTCTGGCGCATTTGCACCGCGTGCTTAAACCCGGCGGACAACTCGTCGTCGGTATCCGCCCCAAACGGGTCATGCAACACTATCCGTTTGCGCCCTTTGGGTTTCGGATGTTTACCGCTGATCAACTTGCCGACTCCGTTGCACAAGCGGGCTTCGCCATCACGGACGTCAACGAATACGAAGAAGAACCACGGACCATTGAGGGTCAGCAACTCGAGGTGGCGTCGCTCGTCGTCCGCGGCATAAAGAGCTCGGTCCTGAGCGGCTAGACTCGCGCGACTAGCGACCTTCGTGTACAACTATCGCAGATCGCCTGGGCGGCAGCGAAATCGAAACTCGTTCAGGTGATAGCTTCACGACAACAAGGTCGTTGAGAACGTCCCGGTACGAGGTGTACAAAACTGTAAGTTCGACCGTGTGTGGTCGGTCATCCACATTGAAAAGTGCAAAAACTTCGGTGTCCTCGTCAAATCGCCGAAATACGAGCAAGCGTGATGCATCATCCACGACGACATACTCAAGTTCGCCGCGCGCCAGGACCGGGTACTCCTGGCGAATGCGGATAAACGTTCGATAGCGATCAAACAACCCATAATCGAAGCGAACCGTATCCGGCGAACGCGTCCGGCCATCAGGATGCGCGGTTTCGTTTTCGAAATCGTAGTCAGGCCAGATTAGCGGTTTCCTAGTCGACGGGTCATCCGCCCCCCACATTCCCATTTCATCACCCGCCCAAATGTGCGGCGCGCCGACGTAGGTAAACTGGTGCGCCATCAACAAGCCAAGCGTCTCGTATGTGCAGGTGTCCGGTTGGTTAATCCGATAGTTCGGATCCGCTGAGGGTGAAGCATTAAACTTGTACGCGTTCCGGTTGAACAACGAAGTTGAAACGCGAGGCGTGTCGTGACTGGCTGCTACATTCATCATCGCACGGCGTTGCTGTTGACCAAGACCGACGTCGTACGCCTTCAAACTGTCGACAAACTCCGATACCGGCATCTCATCCGGCGCCTGCGCGAAAAAGTGCCGAGCTGACCGAAACCATCGGTAGTTCATCACCGCGTCGAATACATCACCTTGTAAAAACGGGTCTGGGTCGAGCAACTTGTCGGGCCAAGATTCCCACCAGACCTCTCCAACGAGATAGGCCTCGGGGTTTGACTCACGCACGACTCGGCGATACTCGCGCCAAAAGTCGAGTCCAATCTCAGCCGCAACGTCAAGTCGAAATCCATCCACTCCATCCGACGGGTCGCCGTCGTTGTTCGGATCAAGCCATCGTCTCGTTACCTCAAAGATGTGTTCCTTCACGTCCTGCGAATAGATGTCACCTTCGTACGCGCGAGTGCCATCCCGATGGTCGTGGAAAATCGTCTCGCGGATCTCCGGCAACTCCTTGATGCCGATCCAGCCTTTAAAGTCGAACTCATTCTCAGGCGTATCCGGGTTGTCGAATTCGTCAATCCAATACCAATCCGCGTATGCCGACTGCCGTCCGTTATGTAGAACATCCTGAAACGCCCAGAACGGTTGACCGGTGTGATTCCATGAGTAGTCGAGGATGACGCGGATCCCGCGCTCATGGAGCATCGTGACAAGAGAAAGGAATTGCTCGTCTGCTTGAGTCCAGGTCCATGTGTAAGGATCTGTCGGATTTTCACGTGCTATCTGCGCAGCATCTTCCAAGGGATTTGGGCCGAAATTGCGGTCTATGTGGCGCCAGTTGCGGGCGTCAAACTTGTGCAGCGACGCTGCATCGTTTAACGGATTGAAGTAGATCGCCGTAATGCCCAGCGAATCGATGTAATCCACCTTCTCAATAACACCTTGCAGGTCGCCACCATAACGCCGCAGCTGTGATTTTTGTCCAAACCCCCGGACAAGCGCGCCGTCCAGTGCAAGTCGTCCCTCCATTTCGGCGAAGTACGGATCTGGCTTGTACCAGTCAGAAGTCCACGGAGTGATTTGCCAACTCTCGGGAATAAAGCCGGGGTACGATCCGACAATGTCTTCTGGTGTGGGGTCATTTGCGGGGTCGCCATTTCGAAAACGTTCGACTAACACCTGATACCAGATCGCGTCCGCCGCCCAAGAAGGTGGAGTGTCAATACCCGTGAACTCCTGTCTGTCGTTGCGCTCATTTGGCTCGTTGCCAGACAAGTTGTCGCAACCAGCAAGGAGCACCACTAGAAGGAGGTAGCCGATACGCATGCGCAAGACCAATTCAGTACGATAATAGTTCTCAGAGCGACGACGAACGATACAGTGTCATCGGACAATTAAGTCAGCCAATTATTCGTCTCGGTTTACGCCGTCCAAAGAAAACGCAGGTAGACAAACAGCAATGTAACTGGCTCCGCCTTCAAAGGGTGTACTATATCGGACCCATTCGCCTGGCGCGGCCACTACACATTGGCCGGCCTGTACGTCCATTGATCCGCCTTCAAAGTCGACCTTGAGCGTGCCACTCAACACAACAGTGACTTCGTCGAAAGTTGGTCGCTGCCCCGGCTCAACCCAGCCCTCGGGCGAAACCATTCTGGCAACACTCACACGTTCATGACCGGAATTTACACGGCCAACGAATTCCTCGATTCGTTTTGGCTTGTTTCCCACTGACGCAACTATCGTCGGATGATCAATAAGTCGTGGCACGCTCACTTCAGGAAATTGGTTGGCAAAGGAGGTGAAATATAATCCACTAACTTCGTTTCACCCCAGCATCCTTAGTTTGAATCCACGTTTCCGAATACGTTTACCGTATCTTGGGAATCCTGATTCAGAGCCCGATTAACAGTGAAAGTCGCCCTTTTTATCCCTTGTTACGTTGACCAGTTCTACCCTCGGGTCGGTATTGAGACACTGCAACTACTGCGCAAGCTGGGCTGTGAAGTTGATTACCCGAAAGACCAGGCATGCTGTGGGCAGCCAATGGCGAACGCCGGCTACGAGAAAAATAGCAAGAAAGCTCACAAAACCTTCAGGAAGAACTTCGACCGCTTCGATTACGTCGTTTCGCCGTCTGGAAGTTGCGTCCATTACGTTCGCGATCATTACTCCGCTGATAGTCGTTCCGAAAAGTCCACGGATGTCGCCGAGCGCACCTACGAGCTTTGTGAGTTTCTCACTGATGTATTAAAAGTAACAAGTCTGGATGCCCACTTTCCGCATCGGGTTGGTCTGCATCAGTCTTGTCACGGGCTTCGGGGATTGCAACTTGGATCTGGATCCGAGACACAAATCGAGCGGCCAGACAAGGTGGGGAACTTGCTGAACATGGTTAGCGGTATTGAACTTGTTGACCTTGATCGGAGTGATGAATGCTGCGGGTTTGGCGGCACGTTTGCGGTAACCGAAGAAGCGGTTGCAGTCAAGATGGGTCGTGACCGAATTGCAGATCATGTGAAGAACAAAGCGGAATTTGTCACAGGAACAGACATGTCGTGCATAATGCACCTCCAAGGACTGGCTCGGCGTCGCAACGACCCGCTTGACTTCAAGCATGTTGCCGAAATACTAAACGCCAGTTAATGAGTATTTCCGACGACACGAAATCCGGATCCAGCTCGTTAGCTGCCATTCGGGAAAACGATTCAACAGCGGCCCGCCTGCACGGCAATGCGGCGTTCATTGAACTGCCGGTTGTTGACCATGCTCAGGCTGCCGCCCGTTTCACAAGCGACGACGAGCGTACGAACTGGCATGACGAGTCTTTGTGGATGGTGCGCCAGAAAAGAGATCGTGCGGCCGCAGCTGTTCCCGAGTGGGAAGAGTTGCGGCAGGTTGCTTCCGACATTAAGGAGCACACGCTTGGCCATCTTGCTGACTATTTGGTCGAGTTTGAAAAGAACGCAGCGGCAAACGGAGTAACAGTTCACTGGGCCGTTGACGGCGCGGAGCACAATCAGATCGTCAAGAAGATCCTCGACGAGCATGGCGCCCGAAGACTGGTCAAGAGCAAGTCGATGTTGACCGAGGAGTGCGGATTAAACCATCATCTTGAAACCAACGGGATTGAGGTTGTCGATACGGATCTGGGTGAACGGATCGTACAGCTTGCGGGCGAACCGCCAAGTCACATTGTAATGCCGGCCATTCATTACAAGAAGGAAGAGATCGGTGATCTCTTTCATCGAACGATTGGCACATCAGCCGGAGCAACGGATCCACAATACCTGACAGAGGCGGCCCGCACTCATTTACGATCGAAGTTTTTCGCGGCGGATGCTGCCTTAACCGGTGTCAATTTTGCCGTCGCCGAAACGGGAGGTATCGTCGTCTGCACTAATGAGGGCAATGCGGATCTTGGCGTACATCTCGCGCCGGTACACATTGCCTCAATGGGCATTGAGAAACTCGTACCGAAGGCACACCATCTCGGAGTGTTTCTCCGATTGCTGGCGCGTAGTGCAACCGGACAGTCACTGACGGTCTACTCGTCACACTTCCACAAGCCTCAGGCGGGCCGGGCCATGCATATCATACTCGTCGACAACGGTCGAACGAAGCATCTCGGGCGCAAACGATTCCGAAGTGCCCTAAAGTGCATCCGTTGCGGTGCGTGCATGAACACGTGTCCGGTTTATCGACGCAGTGGAGGGCTGAGCTACGGTTCGACGGTGCCGGGACCGATCGGGTCTATCCTTGCTCCGAATCAGGATATGAAGCGATATCGCAGTCTGCCTTTTGCTTCGACATTGTGTGGGTCCTGTACCGACGTTTGCCCTGTTAAAATTGACATCCATGAGCAGCTGCTTGCATGGCGTCAGGAAGAGACAGCCGAAGGCGTTCAGCCTATCTCCAAATCGATCATAATGAAACTCACGGGGATGGTTCTAGGTCGGCCTTCACTCTATCGGCTTGCTGCACGCGTCATGCGCTTCATGCTTGAGTCGGGTCCACGTTCGCTGATATACAATCGATGGAACGTTTGGACCCGTCAACGAGAACTGCCGGTTGTTCCCGACGAGTAATTCCGCGATTGGTACGTCCGCACTGAAGGGGGGACCAATGAGTAGTCGCGACGAGATATTGAAGCGGGCAACGAAAAATCGATTTGAAGCGCCGCTGCCCGATGTGCCTGCCTTTGCACGCCCGGATTCCGACCTCATAGTCAGTTTCGGTCAATCGGTCGAACTGAATGCAGGACGCTTTATAGAGTGCTTTGCCGATGACGTTTCTGACGAAGTTCGAAAACTACATCCCCGGGCAGACCGGGTGGCGAGCACAACGGGGCTCGTCTCCGGAACTGTTGACCTTAGGGAAGACAGCGGTCACCAGGTTGTTGGTTCGCTGGAGTTGTTTGTCTGCTTTGCCGACGTTGGTGTGGCCGAAAACGGTGCGCTCTGGATAACAGATTCCCGCCTTCGTACGCGAGCGGCCTTGTTCGCCACACAGCACCTTGCGGTCGTCGTCCGCAAAGAAACGATCGTTTGGAACATGCACGAGGCATACGCCAACATCCGCATCAATAAAGAAGGCTTCGGTCTGTTTGTTTGCGGCCCATCAAAGACGGCGGACATCGAACAGTCACTTGTCATCGGTGCACATGGCCCTCGTAGTCTCGTTGTTCTAGCAATCGAGTAATCGCATCCATTGCCCGTGTGGTCGTGAACGGTCGACCTGTTCAGGGAACGTTCCGTCGAATCGCTTATGATCAACTTAACGCGGCGTGGGCATCCGCCGATACGACGTCTGTGTGCCGGGCACTTTTAAAATTTCCACCCGACACGCAAGTATTGATACTTTCGTCCCGAGTGGACGCCCCCTAGAGTTACTATTGAATGCCTTCCCCTTTGAAGCGACGGCCTTACGGCACGCGTATGGATAGTCGTAAACGTCCGAATAAGCAACGAAACCAGAAATTGTTTCGGTCTCGGAGCCGGTTATTCGTGGATCGTCCAAGTGTGTCCTGCACGGCGACAACTACGGAATTTGATCGATCTCCAATAGCCACCTTACAGCTTTCAGATCAAGGTCAAATCCGTCGCGCGAATCCTGCTTTATGCAGCCTGCTTGGATATAGTGAAAGCGAATTGATTGGCCGCAATCTTTCGGCGCTGGCATCCGACGATAGCGAATTCGGCGACGAGTTGATCCGCACTATTTGTGCCCGACAATCCGCGCCCGGACCGATTATCTGCAAACTCATGCATAAGAGAGGGCGCGGACTCTGGATTTCAGCTAGCGTGTCGATTGATGGCCAACAATCCGACGGCGAGCATTCATGCACTCTTTACTGCGTTGATATTACCGACGTAAAGGCCGTTGCTAGTGAGGCGCACAAAAGTGAGGCTCGAATTCGGTTGTTGCACCACGCGACCACACTTTCTTCGATGTCATTCAATGACCAGCTTGTTGATGTCCTTAAGCTAACCGCGACCCTTTTGGATCTTGAGCTAGGATTGGTCAGTCGGATTGTTGATGACGAATATGAAGTCGTTTCGTCTTCGGAAGAATCCATCGAGCCAGGAACCACCTTTGTGTTGGGTGACACGTACTGTAGCTTGACCTACGCGGCGAACGATGTGGTGGCCATTGACTACATGTCGAAGTCCGAACACAAAGGCCATCCCTGCTTCGAGAAATTCAAACTTGAAGCTTACATCGGAATCCCAATTGGGGTGAGCGGTCAACGATATGGGACACTGAGCATAACAAGTTCGAAGCCGACGCGCGAACCGTTTTCGGAGGGAGACGCAGACTTTCTAAGACTGCTTTCGCAATGGATCGGAACCGCATTAACCAACAACATCTTCGAGGAGCGACTTCTCGCCAAAGAAGAGGACCTGAAGAATGCCAGAGATGAAGTGCATCACGCGATCGCGGTATCCCAGGCACTCTTAAACGGCGTGCTTGAGAGTTCGCTTGACGGAATAATGGTCTTTAAGTCGGTTCGGGATCCAGAAGGAGCCATTGTTGATTTTGAATGGCTACTTGTAAATCCGAATGCCGGGCCAATAACGGGAAGAGATCCAGCCGATTTGATCGGTAGCAGGCTTCTTGTTGAGATGCCGGGTAATAAGGACGCAGGCCTCTTTGATTCTTACGTCGAGGTTGTGCAGTCCGGAGAGCCGTTTAGAAACGAATTTTACTATAACCATGAAGGCATTTCGGCGTGGTTTGAAAGTGTTGCGGTTAAGCTGAACGACGGATTCAGCGTTACATTCCGCGATATTTCCGAAAGCAAATCGACGGAGCTTTTTCTAAAGAACGCCCACGATGCAGCGCTCGAATCTGCCCGGCTCAAATCTCAGTTTCTCGCAAACATGAGCCACGAAATCCGGACGCCAATGAATGGTGTCATCGGAATGACGGAGATGCTTAAGTGTTCTGACCTCGACGAGGTGCAAAGCCAATACGTTGACGTTGTTGCATCGAGCGGCGACACGCTACTGAAGATCATTGATGACATACTGGACTTTTCCAAGATTGAAGCTGGAATGCTTCAGGTAGACTCTATCGATTTTGATCTCCATGAGTCCTTCCAATCAACTCTTGGATTGCTCGAACCAAAAGCACTAGGCAAAGGCGTACGGCTCGAGTACTCCATTGATGATAGGATTAGGGATAGCCACTTGCGCGGCGACCCTGACCGTCTACGTCAGGTTGTACTTAACCTTGTTGGCAACGCGATTAAGTTTACCAGCGAGGGTTCGGTGACATTGGATATTCGGTTGGTGGAGGAAAAAGACAACGAATTGCTGCTTAAGGTTCTGGTCTCGGATTCCGGTATCGGCATTGCCGCAGAGGCACAGCCCTTGCTCTTTGAGCCGTTTACCCAGGCGGATGGATCAACGACGAGGAAGTACGGTGGCACCGGGCTCGGACTCGCGATCAGCGCACAGCTGGTTCATTTGATGGGTGGCGAGATTGGAGTCGAAAGCACGCTCGGTGAAGGAGCGACATTCTGGTTTACCGTTCGGCTTGAGAATTCGGCCGTCGAGATGGAGGCTTAGGCAATGCAATCCAAAGAGACCAACGGTGACACCCGCATCCTTGTTGTAGAGGACAACCTCTCGAATCAGATGGTTGTGACAGCCTTTCTAAACAAGCTCGGATACAGCTTTGACGTGGCAGCTAATGGTGAAGAAGCGCTGCAGCGGCTGGACGACTACCAATACCCGATAGTCCTGATGGATTGCCAAATGCCAGTATTGGACGGGTTTGAGACGACGCAGGAAATCCGAAAGCGAGAGGGGGCAGATCGCCACACAGTAATCATTGCGCTGACCGCTAACGCGATGAAGCGTGATCGTGAAGCGTGTACCCGGGCGGGAATGGATGATTTTATCAGTAAACCGATGAAGATGGCAACGTTGGCGGAGCGGATCGACTTCTGGAAAACAGAAATTGTCCAGGCTTAATCGCATTGTGAGCCAGCAGACTGGCCGTGACCGACAATGAAAGCGCGTCAGTTATAAGTGTTTTGTAAATAGATACTTAGTCGCTTCTGAATGCAGTTGGCCAAACCGTCCGTTGTTATAGTGCACATCTAAAGCACGCACTTCATTGCCTCTGATCATGACACGGTCCGGGAAACCGAGTCTCAATGATCTCAAAGCCCGAGTCTTGGTGGAGACTCGGGCTTCTTTTTTTGAGTGCCAGTCAATGGTTTTGTTCATGGGCTTGACGTCGACGGGGCGCAAAATCTGCACGTGTGGCGCAGTATTCGGACTTGGTCACCAACTCGAAGTCCCTATCACCCGGAAAAAACTCCCGCGATGCGGGCATTTCAACTGTCTATTGGTCTCAACCCACGCAGTTCGTTATGCCCCGCAAACCTTGGCGACAACGAATATCTGCAGTTTCATTGCATTTTGGACAATTCGGTCGATACCAGTTTTGAGGCGTGCGGAAAAACGATACTGTTTTCCGTAACGAGGAACTCTCTGGCGTACGTTTTGCATTGGAAAGACTAAATTGCGCCATGATTACTATTTAGTACCCAATTTTAACAAATGCCGTCATCTCGCAGCGTCAACTCGAGTATCCTCTCGACCAGGGCTACCTATTTCCGCAAATCGCTATTTCGTGGAAAGGCTGTACTTTTTGCGGATCGGATTGAAATTCGTTCAATTGGCTTAACGGGTCCTGTGCGAATCACGGTGACCCTGAGCTCTCTGTCGTACGTGAAGGCGGATGCAGCGATTGGTGGAAAGTCGATTTACCTCGTTTTCGAAGGCGGTGAGACCGTTCGACTCGAACTCGCCCGTGGCGCAGCGCTTTGGGATCTCAAGATATCTGAGCGCTTACGGATGGCTTCTGATTCATCCGAAATCAAAACCCCGGATTCACTTCGAAATGATGCACCTCGAAGAGGCGCCTTACGGAACAGGTACACCTCTGATCGGGTAGCAGACGGATCTCCAAACTTTCCAGACTCTGTCAACCGAACCCGCAATGCTATTTCTAAATCCGGCGATTCTGTTTGGGCTGGTAGCGGCGGGGATTCCTCTGATCATACACCTGTTCAATTTCCGACGCCCTCGGAAAATTGATTTCTCATCGCTGGTCTTCGTCCGGGAGCTTCAGAAGACCACCATGCAGCGCGTCCGTATCAAGCAGTGGATTCTGCTAGCCCTGCGGACGCTGGCGATTGCCGCCCTTGTCTTATCCTTCTCGCGCCCATCGGTTAAAGGTTCGCTCGCTCAGGCTTTTGGCGGCGACGGCAGCCGATCGGTAGGTATCCTTGTAGACAATTCTTTGTCTACCCTGTTGCGCAATCAAGACGGTGACCTACTCAATCAGGTAAGGACCGCCGCGATTGCGATTGTTCGTGACCTGGACACGTCTGACGAAGTACTTATAAAAAAGACCTCCGGACCGGACCGGAGTGTGACGACGGATTTTTCGTTTCCTGGCACGGCAAGTTCACTCATCGATGGTATCGATGCCGAGGGTGGCAGTGTCCCGCTGATGCAAAGCATCGAATCGCTGGCTGATCGGCTCTCGGAATCGTCGCGCGTAAATCGCGAGCTATACGTTATCACAGATCTGCAAAAGAGCACGTTCAACGACTCTAGCGCAGCTTCGGGCTACACTGACTATTCGCTCCATCTCATTCCCCTTTCAGCAAGCCGAATCGAAAATGTTGGAATTGGTGACGTGACTGTTGAGAGCAGAATTATTGAAGTTGGACAGCCCGTAAGCTTATCGGCCGTACTCACCAACTACGGCACGACAGATATTGAGGGTTACGTTGCAAGTGTGTTTCTCGAACAAGATCGTGTTGGCCAGGCATCTGTTTCGCTGGCATCAGGCGAAAGTCAAACCGTATCGTTTGTCGTGACGCCACCACGTCGGGGCTGGCTGGCTGGCGTGATACGGGGTGAGGACGACGACTTTGAATACGACAACGAGCGTTTCTTTACGGTGCATGTGCCAGCGGAGCGTCGCGTACTCGTCGTTCGCGGCGACAACGAAACGGTCGACTATGTGACGTTGGCTCTTTCAAAAGAGTTGGGCCGTGATCGTATCACGTTCGACTACGATGTAATTGCTGAGTCTGCGCTGCCTGCCACCCAGATCGAAACCTACGACACAGTTGTGCTCGCTGGCCTGCAATCGATGTCGAGCGGTGAGATCGCCGCATTATCCGGTTATGTTGCGGATGGTGGCGGCCTTCTAGTCTTCCCGGGAGCTGGGACAAGGGAGGTAGAAATGAATGCGCTACTGTCGGGAGTTGGTGGTGGGAGCGTTGGTGGGACAACGGGTGCATTGGGCAACCGCCAAGCGATTACGCGCCTTGAGGATTTTGAGCTGGAGCACGACCTGTTTGATGGCGTCTTCGACCGAAGGGCTGGCGCAAGAAGACAATCTGTTGAGCAACCTGATGTCTATTTCAATGTTGTTTATCGCCCAGCGCGCGGAAGTGAACAGACGCTGATCCGGCTCGCAAACGGGAATCCATTTCTACAGGAAATGCGGAAGGGTGAAGGAGCGACGCTCTTCTTCACATCAGCCCCAGATCCGCGTTGGACCGAGTTTCCCGTTCGGGGCCTGTTTGTGCCGTTGTTATATCGGGCAATATTCTACCTGTCTGCCAGTGAATCGACTTCAGGAGAGCAGCTCGTTGTGGGCCAACCAAGTGAATTCAGGGTTACCGGGATTGCTGCGGATGACCGGTTGTCAATCGCCGCGCCCGACGGTCAAGATTTTGTTCCGGAGCAACGAAGCTTGTTTTCCGCGACGCTTGTTTCCGTAAACGAGCAGATCGCCTCTCCGGGCGTGTACGACGTTCAGGCTGGAAATACGTTGGTTCGTCGAATTGCCTTCAACTTGCCGGAGGCTGAATCCAATTTGGCCGCTTATGAGCCCAACGAAGCCGTATCGGCGCTGGAAGCTCGTTTTGGCGTTACACCGAGGCTCATCGAGAGCGACCTGGATGGCAGCGAAACGCTAGAAACGCAGCTTCGCGAAGCCCGGCTGGGTGTGGAACTCTGGAACGTCTTTCTTGCGATCGCGTTATTGCTTCTTGTGATCGAGATGATGGTTCAAAAGTACCTGCGACCGGAATCAAGCTGACCGGTTGTGAATCAAAAAATCGTTTGGACCCCAGCTTTTTCGAGGTTGTCATAATCCAGTCAACATGTAGAGTTGGTTAACCCACGAGACATAGCTGAAGTGGCGCAAGTGATGCTGATATTTGCGTTCCTCGGGTTGACCTCACTGCTCTTTGTAGTGACCATGCTCAACCGGTCAGCGGTGCGGAATGTCCTGATGGTGTTTCCGCGCGGTCGCTTGTTCGGATTTCCAGTCGCGCCTGTTGTATTCATTGGCGCGGTACTGACCTTGGCAGCCATCGCGATATTCCGCGAACAAGCGGCTGATGCTGTTCTCTACTGCGGGTACGCGATTGGCGGGATTCTGTGGTTCGTAAGTCAGTATGTAGCTAAAGCCACGTATGTGACGCGGTACGGATTTGTACGCTGGCTTGGTGGATCGCACAGCAGAACACACAGTCGGATTGCCTGGTCGCAGGTGCAGGATTGTTTCGAAGTTGACCAGAAGCGGTATCGTGTTTTTGTCTTGCTGTACTTCGATGGGGTGGGAGTTCGAAATCGTTACGAGATCCGCGTGCCCCTTCGAAAGGCGGACGAGTTTCGAATGGTTTTGGAGCGCCACATCTACTGGAGCGAGCCAATGTCCTCAGCCAGTGTAATAGATTTCAAAACGCTGGAAGGCGAATAAAGAGGAACGTTAACGATCGATAATTCAACGCGCCCATTTTCAACTCAGCGCGAACAAGAGAAGGCCATTCTGGTTGGCGTCCGCCGCCCTGATAAATCCGGCCTAACGGCAGATGAGTCCATCGAAGAGCTTGCGTTACTAGCTGATACGGCTGGTGCAATTGTAACGGATCGAGTGATTCAAACGCTTCCGCAACTCGTGGCTGCAACGTACATCGGCAGTGGCAAGGTCAACGAGCTAAAAGGCTTGGTGAAGTTGCGGAAGGCCGATCTCGTAATCTTCGACGACGATCTCTCGCCCGTCCAGCTCAGGAATCTCGAACGTACGCTTGAATGCAAACTAGTTGATCGTTCTGGTTTGATTCTCGATATTTTTGCGCTGCGCGCAAAATCGTCTGCTGCAAAGACCCAGGTCGAACTGGCGCAACTTGAATACCTGCGGACTCGGCTTACCCGGCAATGGACACACCTTTCGCGGCAAAAAGGTGGTATTGGAACGAAGGGGCCCGGCGAGACTCAAATCGAAACGGATCGCCGATTGATACGCGACCGAATTGCAGTATTGCAGGAGAAACTGGAAAAGATAGACAGGCAACGCACGACTCAACGAAAAGGCCGTGCGATGCACACGCGCGTATCGCTCGTTGGTTATACCAATGCGGGGAAGTCGACACTCATGAACAGCCTGGCAGGTGCCAACGTTCATGC
>RCNE010001430.1_pt1 | contig 12925 bp, 8 predicted proteins | sample 2041361 | NCBI WGS metagenome assembly RCNE01 (sample SAMN09708229, study PRJNA481090) | Marine sediment metagenome, whole genome shotgun sequencing project.
CGGAACCACCGCAACGTCTGCCACCAGTATCAATCAGGCACTTCGAGGAGCGGGCCGTCGAATACTCACCGTGGCGATCGTTGGCTTCGAGATGCGCCCAATCTGCCGGTTCGGAGCGGAACGGGGTGCGCGAGATCGTTCTCGGCGGTGAGCAATATGTGCGTCGGATCCCTCGCCGAGGCTGTGAGCGCGCTTGGGTTCGAGTCCTGCCGGGCCCACAAAGCGGTGTCGAATCGACAACGACCAGCCGGTGCTGGCCTGACCCCGGTGCCCTGATTGTTTGACCCATCAAGCCGCGTGAGCTCGGGAGCCTCCGACAATCGACCCCGCCTGTGAGACCCTCGCCAGCATCGATAGGGCTCCTACTCAGAAGGCGGCCACGGAATGCCCGACAACGACCGTTGCTGGTGGCCGAGACACCGACGCAGTCTCCTCGGATTGCTGGTCGCCGTTCGGGCGGGGTCGTTCGATGGAGTCTCGCCAGACAGTTCGCGGCGACACCCACCGGCGACCATTCGGCTCTGACCTCCCAGCCCTCGCGGCAGCAGAATGTCGGATTGCCCGTCGATGTCCCCAGGTTGAGGCTCAGTGCCTACGACTGCGACAGGGACCGAGATAGGACGTGATCACATCCTCGGTAGGCTGTGAACTCTCCTAATTCGGTTTAGGCTTGCTGATGTGATGGCACAACTATGAACACCGCAAAGAGTAATTCCAAGAAACGGCCTTCTATGAAGGACGTCGCTGAGGCCGCTGCCGTTTCGCAGACCACCGTTTCTCTCGTTATTAACAACGTCGAGGGCGCCGGCATCGCTGACGAGACGGCACAGCGCGTGTGGGCGGCTGTCAAGAACCTCGGATACAGGCCAAACGCTATTGCTCGCGGTCTCCGTAGAGCCCAGACCGACACGATTGCTTTCATTTCGGATCTGGTTGCGACTACGCCTTATGCCGGCAACATGATTCAGGGTGCGCAGGAAGCTGCGTGGGCGGCCGGTAAGTTGTTGCTCCTTGTCAATACAGGCGGCGATGACGGCATTGAGAAGCGGGCTATTGACATGATGCTTGACCGCCAGGTTGACGGATTCGTCTATGCATCCATGTATCACCGTCCTGTCACGCCACCTCTCGGCGACGTTCACGTTCCGGTGGTCGTGCTGGACGCCTTTGATTCCGAGGGGCGTTTCTCTTCGGTCGTCCCTGATGATGAGCAGGGTGGCTTCGATGCGACGCAGTTGCTCCTAGATCACGGGCATCGCCGAATCGCTTTCATCAACAGTTCCAACCCAATCCCGGCCGCAACGCTGCGCTTGGCCGGCTACGCCAACGCACTTGAGGCGCGGGAGATCGAGCCAGCCTCAGACATCATCCTTGACGTCGACATCTCACCAACGGGCGGGTACGAAGCGACTAGGCGGCTGCTTACCCTGCCGGATCCGCCGACGGCGATCTTCTGTTTCAACGATCGCGTCGCAATGGGAGCGTACCGAGCGATTGGCGATGCCAGGCTTCGGATTCCCGAGGACATCTCGGTAGTGGGTTTCGATGATCAGGTTCTAATCGCTGCCTGGCTCGATCCTCCGCTGACAACGATCGCTCTGCCGCACCATGCGATGGGCTGTTGGGCGGTTAATCACCTGCTCTCGCTTCTAGCCGACAAGGCCGGCGAACCGATTAGGGCCCTCGAGCATTGCCCAGTAGTACTGCGCAACTCCGTGGCACATCCTCCGACCTCGTCCTCTGCCGGGTAACACGACATTCGTACGTGCCGGCTTCGGTCGGATTTGCAATCCATGATGGAGCGGTTCGGAAGTGTGATGTTGACAGCTGCTTCTATCCGTGATCTCGGACCGGTCGAACAGAATGGCAAACCCAAAGGACCGCAATCGGGACCCATCCCCTGCGTTTCCAGTATTGACATGCCGTCAATCTGATGATATAAATCGTTTTAGTGAAACGATTTAGGTCATTGTTGAATCGAATAGACAGGCAATTGGACGGATGTCACGCACGCATGGCGGCTCCGTCACAGTCTGTTTCCTCGGTTGTCTTGGGTCGGCGATTCGTGCCTCGAGAGCGAGCTTTCGCCTGCGGAGTCTGGCGGCTGCCATCTTGCACGAGCTGCGATAGCGATCGCCCGCCCGGTCAAAGACCACCGTCGTTTGTCAGTGGAATGCTCTCTTCGCTGAAGGCACAGAAACTGGAAACCAGCCACCGGGTACAGACGCCGCACGGCGTCGCCCACAAGGAGTAGGAGAGACGGATGAAGGAACGAAGATTGTATTGGCGACTGCTAATGCTTCTGGCCGTGTTTGCACTGGTTGCCTCCGCATGCGGCGGCTCCGACGACCCGGCAGACGCGTCGTCGACAACCGCTGGGTCTGCAGACACCGAAGTCACGGAAACCACGAGCGGCGGTGCCGTTGCCCAGTCGTCCGACGAGTCTGATGTGCCCGAGGGTCGAACGGTTCTCAATCTGGCAACGCATTCAGGCGGTAACCCCGATGAACTCCGGCAGATCCAACGGTTTGTCGATGAATACAACGAGTCGCAAGGCGAGTATTGGGTCCTCTACGAGGCGTTCCCGCAAGGTGACTACAACGAAACGGTCGTCGCTCTTGCGCTCACCGACTCCCTTCCTTGCATAATCGACGTTGATGGCCCCAACACGCCGAACTGGGCATGGGCTGGCTACCTAGCGCCGCTGAGCATTCCGGGCGATACCGAGGCGGCTCTTCTCGATACTGTCAAGGGCTATTGGGACGGGCAGCTGTACTCCGCTGGCCAGTTCGACGCCGCAATTGCGATCCTTGCTCGCCAGTCAGATATCGACGAACTCGGCTTCCGGACCCCAACAATCGAGCAACCGTGGACCGGTGACGAGTTCCAGGCTGTGCTGGACGCGTACAAGGACTCAGGCAAGTACGACTACGCCATCGACTTCGGCACGGGGTGGACCGGCGAGTGGTTCCCCTACGCCTTCTCCCCGTTGCTGCAATCTTTCGGCGGCGACTTGATCAACCGTGACGGTTTTGTCGAGGCCGAGGGCATCCTCAACGGGCCAGAAGCCCTCGCATGGGGTGAGTGGTGGCAGTCCATGTTCGCTGACGACTATGCCCCCCGTCTTCCCGCGAACCGCGACGAGGGTTTTGCTCAAGCAGGGCAGGCCGGCTACGAGGGGGAGACCTACGGCCTCCAGTGGAATGGGATATGGGCGGCAAAAGGGGCGATCGAGAATCTTGGGGATGATTTGGTCTTCCTCCCGGCGCCCGACTTCGGATCCGGTGCCACTATCGGTGGCGCCTCATGGCAATGGGCAATATCGGCCAGTTGCGAGTACCCCGAGGCCGCAGGTGCATATATTTCTTCAACGCTCACACCTGAGAACGTCGCTGCGATCGCCGATGCACAGAACAACCTTCCCGCGCTGGAAGCTGCACGGCCGTTGACCGAGAAGTTCGATGTCGGCGATCAGTTGTCGATCTTTTATGAGATCTCAGCCGCGCAGGCCCTGATCCGGCCACCCACACCGGCATACACGACGATCGCGGCGATCTTCGAGAAGGGTGCCGCCGACATCGCCGATGGTGCGGGCGTCCAGGCGACGCTCGACCGTATGGTTGACGAGATTGAGGCCGATATTGAGAACAACGATGGCTACGGGTTCCCGCTCGGAGGCTGACGTTTGATATCCGTGGTGGACCCAGCGAGTTCAGGCTCTGCTGGGCCCACCACGAGAGCCGTATCGGCGAGAGAAGGTGAGCTGTGAGCACGTCGTCCAGAACAGAGTTGGAAACACCCCCAAAGGGTAAGAGCACACAATCGGCGAGACGGAGCGAGAGTCGAACGGGCTGGCTGTTTGCGGCGCCGGCACTCCTACTCGTCGCCGTGTTCCTTCTCTACCCGTTCTTCTCCGCTTTCTATATCTCGACCACTAATCAGCGCCTCATCTCAGGGAATGAAACAGAATTCGTTGGGCTGGAGAACTACCGCAACTTGCTTAGTGTCGCGTGGCTGCGATTGGAGCCGCTGGAGGAGAACGGAGTACCCCTCCTCGACGAGGAAAGCAATCCCACATACGAGCGGGTGCGATCGTACACGCGGGACAATCCAGAGCATCCTGAACTCGATGGTCTCGGCGAGTGGTTCAGCCATACCTCGGGTGACGGCACCAAGCTCGTCGTTCTCGCAGCTAACCCGACGTTCATGCGAGCGATCATAAATACCGTCATATTTGCCATCGTGATTGCACCTGTGCAGGGAGGGCTCGGGTTGATTCTCGCCCTGCTCGTGAATGTTCGAATGCGAGGTACCAATCTGTTTCGGACGGTCTACTTCATGCCGGTGGTCACTTCGATGGTCGTTATCGCCATTCTCTGGGGAATCATTCTCTCTCCGGATGACTCGGGGCTGATGAATCGAATACTGTCGGGGATGACCGGTCGGGATGTGCAACTGGGATATCTCGGCGATTCCAGACTGGCCTTGCCCTCGATCATCGTCATGTCGATCTGGCAAGCCGTTGGCTTCCACATGATCATATGGCTTGCCGGACTCCAGACCATCGCCGGTCAGCTCTACGAGGCGGCAGCTATCGACGGAGCGAACGCCTGGCAACAGTTCAAGCATGTCACATGGCCGGGGCTACGTTCGACGGCGGTGTTCGTGCTGATCACGATCACTATCGCTGCATTCGGTTTGTTCATCCAGATCGACGTGTTGACGCGCGGCGGCCCACTCGATTCAACCCAGACAATGATATTCCAGGCCGTTGAGCAGGGCTTCCGCAGGGGAGATATGGGTCAGGGCAACGCGATAACGGTGTTCTTCTTCTTCTTTGTGCTCGCCATCGCACTGATCCAGCGCTACTTGACCCGGGAGAAGACATGACTACCAAAGAAACGGGCGGCAGGCGTCGACTCAGAGGAGTGGCGGGATCGAAGCCGCAAAGACCCGTCAAGAGCCCGCGCCAGCGCGCTTTCATCAGCGTGCGCTACATCGTGATGATCGTTCTTGCACTGTTCTTCATCTTCCCCATCGTGTTGATGGTGACGGCATCGCTGAAGCCAGAACAGCAACTGCTTCGGGATATGTCGTCGGCGCGTGCATTCCTCCCGGTGGGGGACATCTCGCTCGACAACTACCGGGGCGTATTCGATCGAGTCAATGCGTGGAGGTTCATATTCAACTCCGTGCTTGTGACCTCCTCGATAGTCGCGCTTGGTCTGTTCGTTAACTCGCTCGCCGCATTCGCGCTGTCGCGTCTGCGTTGGAGGGGGGCGCCAATCGCGCTTGGTGTCCTGCTCGCGACGTTGATCATCCCGCCGGACGCCGTGGTGATCCCACAGTTGCTGTTGGTATCGAAGCTGCCGCGCATTGACTGGTCGTCTTTAGAGATCGTCACCTCGTGGCAATCGACGTACATCGTGCAGATCGTGCCCTTCATCGCTTCAGCGATCTTCATCTTTCTGCTGTACTCGTTCTTCCAGTCGATACCACGCGAGCTCGATGAAGCCGCCCGCATCGACGGTGCGAGCTGGTGGCAGATCTACCGACGGGTCATCATTCCCTTGTCCGGACCGGTCCTCGGGACCGTAGCGATCCTGTCGTTTCTGCAGGCATGGAACTCGTACCTCTGGCCGGTGCTGACCGTTCCCGACGGGAACTTGAGACCAGTAATGACCGCAGTTGCCGCGTTCCAACAGCTCGATCCAGCGCGAGGGGAAATGATGGCGTACCTCACCCTGATCACGCTTCCCGTCTTGGTGTTCTTCCTCGCACTACAACGTGTGTTCATCGAGTCGATCGCCTCCCAGGGACTTAAGGGGTAGATCTTGTGAGGTCTGAAGCTTGTAGAACGCAGGGTCACGCATCTCTGGGTGGTCGAGAACCGCGCCATTTCGCCCCTCCTCCCTCCTCCGGGGGCCGCGGCAGCTCGGCAACCCAGAGATGCGGCTTCGGCCGGTACCAGCTTGGGAAGCATCCGGCAGATCCCGACCTTGCCAGCCGGCTCGCCGGCCGTGTCTCTGATCCGATTCACTCGATCAGGATGCGTCATCCTCTTGGACAGGGTCGATCGATGGCTGATCCGACGGCTCTGTAGTGCCCATCCCCGGAGACCAGGCCAGCCAAGCGGCACGGCCTGTGTACCATTTCACCGCTCCGCTCAATTGGCTCAACGATCCAAACGGGCTGGTGTATGTGGACGGTGAGTTCCATCTGTTCTACCAACACAACCCGTTCGCGAACACGTGGGCTGCGCCGCACTGGGGACATGCCACGAGCAGAGACCTGATCTCATGGCATCATCTCGCCATCGCAATGAAGCCTGACGATCTAGGGAGCATTTTTTCGGGATCAGCTGTGATCGACACAAGCAACACTGCGGGTTTTGGCGATGGCGCCATCGTGGCGGCCTTCACCCACCATCAGAAGGAGGGGGTCGAAAGCCAGAGCATTGCTGTATCCACCGACGGCTGCATGACATTCGACAAACATCCCGGGAACCCGGTGCTGGCCCAACCAAGTGGTGCTCCGGATTTCCGTGATCCACGCTTGATCCGATGGGAAGGTGCAGATGGCGGCCACTGGGCCATGGTGCTTGCAGTTGGTTCTGCCATCTGGATATATGTCTCAGACGATATCGTTAATTGGTGTTTCGCAACGGCCTTCGACCCCGATCCGGGACGGGATCGGGTCTGGGAATGCCCGGATCTATTCGAGCTGCCGGTTACCGGTACCCAAGAACGCCGTTGGGTCATGACCGTCGGTGTCGAATCAGATGACTTGCCACACCGCTACGGCGTCAGGTATTGGGTTGGCGAGTTCGACGGAACCAAGTTTCAGCAGGGTCAGGCAAGCCCCCATTGGGCGGATGATGGAGCCGACTTCTACGCGGCGCAGACGTGGAGCGCCGCGCCCGCGAATCGCAAGATCTGGATCGGTTGGATGAACAATTCGGGCTACGCCCTCCTGACGCCGACAAAAGGTTGGCGCGGTGCAATGTCGATTCCCCGCGAACTAGGTCTGGTTGATACCGGTCGAGGGTTCCGCCTTACGCAATATCCGGTGGTGGAACTCGAACAGAACCGTCGCCCGATTCTGAGTCGCGAAGACCTGACGCTGAACCCAGGAGACAACCCCATGGCCGAGCTGCATGGTGTCGCTCTAGATATCGTGGCTTTGGTTGACGTAGAGCACTCGACAGCCAAACAGCTCCGATTGACCGTCCGGGTGGGTCATGACGAATCGACCGACATCGTCCTCGACATAGAGCCGGCCACGTTGTCAGTCAATCGCTCCCGTAGCGGCGAACACCCGATCCATCGCACCTATCCGGGACCGCGAACCGTACCGGTGGGGCGGAGCGACGAACTACTTGAAGTGCGAGTGCTCGTCGACACGACATCCGTGGAGGTATTCGCCGCGCGAGGCCTCGTCAGCATCACGGAGCAAATATTCCCCTCGAGAGCGAGCGACGGCTGCGGTCTCGAAGCTATCGGCGGAACAGTGCGAATCGAGACACTCGAGGTATACGCCGTCGAACTGGCTGCGCCGAGCTAGAGGAACTCGATCCACTGGTTGCCGGCGCCATCAGCTTGAGGCAGTCGAGCTGCTTGAGTTGACCCTCGAAGAGCTGGTTGGGCAGACGCGCCGTCACCATATCGGTGTACTTGAGGCGAGGCGGGCAGCCCTCGTGTTTCACCCACCTCGCTACAGCACCGACTGAATGCGATCGGCCATCGTGGCAGGCCGACAGGGCGATCCGGTCCGCATTTGGACCGCGGGAGGATGCAAAACTACCAAAACCAACGCAAACCAGTGAGAGCTGAAAACCTAAGCGGCACAAGGGATATCACGGAATAGCCAATGTTGCTGAAACCCCCTGATTCTGACTACGGATCAGAAGGTTGGGGATTCGAGTTCTTCCGGGCGTGCCAGCGAAACCCCCCTTGAACACGGGGGTTTCGTCGCGTGGAGGGAACTCAGCCTTGAACGCCGAGGTGCGGTGGAAGCCATTCGCGTTCGATCTGTCCAGGACGAGGCAGCAACCGGCTCGTTCTACCGGGCGCCGTGGCCTTCGCCGCCGGCGATGACAACGATTTCTTGACCGACAATATGGGTGGTCACGCCAGAACGCCACCCCCGTTCGGGAGTGCTACATATGCCGGTTATCTCTCGCCTATGGCCGCTCGATGTTGCTCCGGGTGGTGGGTGATATGTGTGCCCATTGGCCGCCTTGTGTGCAAGCGTCACGAAACTGACAGCAGAAACGCCACGTGATGTCACTCGGTTTCGCGACCGCATTCGGTGGCCGTCCGGAAGGCCTGGAACAAGACTCCGAGCTGGTCACCGATGACGATGCGTCGGTGTTCGAGGCGGATATCGACCGTTTGGGCACGGCCGGTGTCACGCGAGGATGCAACCCGCCGACCAACGACCGGTTCTGCCCGGAAGATCTGGTCACCCGTGGTCAGATGGCCGCGTTCCTTGTCCGCGCCCTCGGGTACACCGACACCGGCGGCGGTGACGCCTTCTCGCGTCGCCGACGGCTAGGCTCGCCAAAGTCGACTTTGAAGTCGATTCATGTCAGGATGATCTCATCGAGCCAGCCGCCGATGCGCAGCATTGCGGACAACTGTGGAGGGCACCAGCCATGAGTGATCGTTGCGAAATCGACGTTGAAGCAATCGATGCCGTGATCTTCGACCTCGATGGAGTTATCACCAAAACCGCATCAGTTCACCACGCCTCTTGGGAACTACTTTTCAATGACTACCTGCAGGAAAGAGCAGCTCGCACGGGCGAGCCTTTCCGGCCCTTCGAACCCACCGACTACTTGGAGTTCGTAGACGGCAAGCCGCGCTACGACGGGGTGGCGAGCTTCCTCGAATCACGCAACATCGATCTGCCCTGGGGTACTCCTGAAGACCCGCCTGAAGCCGAGACCGTGTGCGGGCTCGGCAACCGCAAGAACAGGTTCTTCCTCCAGCATCTCCAGAGCCACGGAGTCGAGCCGTACGAAACCAGCGTGGCGTTTGTGAGGGAGCTCCAGCGACAAGGAGTCGAGACTGCTTTGATCTCATCGAGTCGCAATGTCACCGCGGTCTTGGATGCGGCCGGGCTTCTCGACCTGTTCCAGGTGCGCATCGATGGAGTAGTCGCCGGCGACCTCGGCATTCCGGGCAAGCCGCACCCGGGGGTGTTTCTCGAGGCTGCTTCTCGGGTCGGTGCCGACCCCGACCGTGCCGCGATCGTCGAAGACGCCCAATCGGGGGTCGAAGCCGGTCGCGCGGGAGAGTTTCGGCTCGTCATCGGCGTGGATCGCGGCAACCAGGCCGAGGAGCTGGCAGCCTCGGGTGCGACCTTTGTCGTCTCCGATCTCGGTGAACTCAGCGTCAAGCCGGCACCACGGATGCCTCGGGACGCTCTGCCGTCCGCCGCGGATCATTACGACGACATTGCTCATCGGCTCCAGGGCTGCGATCTCGCCGTATTCCTCGACTACGACGGTGTTCTCACCCCGATCGTCGCGCACCCCGACCTCGCAGTGCTCTCGGACGGGACGCGACGGGTGTTGGCCGATCTCGCCTCGGCGACCACCGTGGCCGTGGTGAGCGGGCGCGACGTCGCCGACGTGCGCGACAAGGTGCAGGTGCCCGGCATCTACTACGCCGGTAGTCACGGCTTCGATATCATCTCGCCATCCGGCGAACCGGTCGTCGATGAGCGACTCGATCGATTCCGGATCTACCTCGATCCACTCGATACGGCGACCGCACTTCTGAACGAGCGTTTACGTGACGTTCCCGGTGCCCAGGTCGAGCGGAAGCGCTTTGCGATCGCCGTTCATTACCGGCGAGTCGCCGAAGCCGACTACCCAATCGTCGAAGCGGCGGTCCATGCGGCCGCTCCCGCAGTCCCGACGCTCCGGGTAGCCTCCGGCAAGAAGATCTTCGAGTTCCGCCCCGATTTTGATTGGGACAAGGGACGGGCTCTGCAATGGCTGCTCGGCGAACTCAGGCTCGGAACCCAAACCGTGACCCCCATGTACCTTGGCGACGACACTACCGACGAGGACGCCTTCCGAGTCATTCGTAAGCGAGGCATCGGGATCGTGGTTGGCCGCGACGGTGAGCCATCGCACGCACACTATGCACTCGAGGACACCGACGAGGTCACCTCGTTCCTCGCCAACCTTGCCAAAGAGCGGAAGTGATGAGTCGCTGGACGTTATCTTACGATGGATTCAACCCGGATGAGGAAGCCCTTCGTGAGGCGCTGTGCACGTTGGGCAACGGCTACTTTGCGACCCGCGGTGCGGCACCTGAATCAGTAGCCGATGGCGTTCATTACCCGGGCACCTACGTTGCCGGTCTGTACAACCGGCTGGTCACCCCGATCGCCGGGCGTGACATCGTCAACGAGGATTTGGTCAACGTCCCCAACTGGCTCCATCTGCGCTTTCGGATCGCCGACGGCGACTGGTTCGCGTTGGCAGAGGCAGGGGTCGAGGACTACCGCCAAGAACTCGATCTCCGTCAAGGGGTGCTGAGCCGCCTCTTCGTGTTCCAGGACGACCAGGGGCGTCGCACCGGGGTAGCCCAGCGGCGCTTTGTGCACATGGGGAACTCCCACGTCGCAGGGCTCCAAACGACCTTCCAACCCGAGAACTGGTCGGGGCGCATGCAGGTCGAGTCAGCCATCGACGGCCAGGTGATCAACGCTGGCGTCGCTCGATACCGCAAGCTCAACAGTCAACATCTCGTCCCCTTGGAACAAGGATTCCCCGACGAGGAATCCATGTATCTGCAAGTTGAGACCACCCAATCACGCGTCCGGGTGGCGATCGCTGCTCGCACCATCGTGCGGCTCGACGGTGAACGGGTGCCCTTCGATCTCAACCAGGTCGACGATCCGGGTTTTGTCGCCCAGCAGCTCGAGTTCGACGTCGCCGCGGGCATCCCCACTACGGTCGATAAGGTCATCACGCTGTACACCTCCCGTGACCATGCCGTATCCGAACCCGGGGTCCAAGCGCAAACATGGATCGGGCGCCTCGCCTCTTTCGACGAGCTACTGCAATCGCACACGCTCGCTTGGGATTTGTTGTGGAGACGTTTCCACCTCGCCACCGGCGCCGACGACTACGAGGCGATGGTGCTCAACCTCCACTCCTTCCATCTCATGCAAACCGTATCGAAACACACGATCGACCTCGACGTCGGGGTACCCGCTCGCGGGTGGCACGGCGAGGCCTATCGCGGTCACATCTTCTGGGATGAGCTGTTTATCTTCCCGTACCTCAACCTTCACCTACCCGACCTGACCCGGGCGTTGCTGCTCTACCGATTCCGCCGGCTTCCTGCAGCTCGCTGGGGTGCGGTCGAGGAGGGACTCGAGGGAGCGCTCTACCCGTGGCAGAGCGGCAGCAGCGGTCGAGAAGAGACCCAAACCGTCCATCTCAATCCGAAGTCGGGGCGCTGGCTCCCCGACAACAGCCGTCTCCAGCGTCACATCAACATCGCAGTCGCTTACAACGTGTGGCAGTACTACCAAACGACCGCCGACGTAGCCTTCCTTGCCGATGTCGGCGTCGAGATGATGGTGGAAATCGCCAGACTCCTGGCGAGTCTTGCCACGTATAACGGAGATCTCAACCGCTACGAGATCCTCAGGGTCATGGGTCCCGACGAATACCACGACGCATACCCCGATGCCGACGAACCCGGACTCAACAACAACGCCTACACCAACGTCATGGCGGCATGGGTCCTGTGTCGGGCCAAGGAAGCTCTCGACCTCATTCCGGGCTTCCGGCGCAACGAGCTGGTCGAGAAGCTGCACATCCAGCGCGAGGAGCTGGCGCGATGGGACGAGATCAGCCAGAAACTGAGAGTTGCTTTCCACGACGACGGCATCATCAGCCAGTTCGAGGGGTACGGCGACCTCGAGGAGTTCGACTGGATTGGCTACACCGAACGCTATGGCGACATACAGCGGCTTGATCGCATCCTCGAAGCGGAGGGCGATTCACCGAATCGCTACAAGCTCTCCAAACAGGCCGATGTCCTAATGCTCTTCTATCTGCTCTCTGCCGATGAGCTGCAATCCATCTTCGAACGGCTCGGCTACGAGCTCGATCGTGATGCCATTGAGCGCAACATCGACTACTACGACAAACGCACATCGCACGGATCCACTCTGAGCCGAATCGTTAACGCGTGGGTGTTGGCTCGCTCCGATCCGGAACGCTCGTGGGACTTCTTCAAGGGAGCCCTGCTCAGCGATGTGACCGACATCCAAGGTGGCACGACGCCAGAGGGCATCCATCTCGGCGCAATGGCCGGGACTGTGGATCTGGTGCAACGCGGTTTCACCGGCATCGAGACTCGAGAGGATACGCTATGGCTCGATCCGGTCATCCCTGACGAACTCCGAGAGCTCCGGTTCGAGATTCGCTACCGCGGCTTGCTGCTTGACTTCCACATCACCCCGCACGAGCTCACGGTGACCACCCCACCGGGTGACGCCAACCCGATTCGGCTGGGTATTCGCGACCGGATCATTGAGGTAGAGGCTGGGACTACCGAGCGGGTCTCTCTGTGAAGATCGTGCGGCTCGGGATCGGTGCTGTGATCGTATTCCAAGTGGCGTTCTTCAACAGGCACAGATAGCCGCTTCTGCGCAACGGTTGCAGGTGAGCACCCGCGTGGTCTCAGGAGCCGAAGGCGCTGCCGGCTGTTTGGTTCGAGCGGAGAGGGAGCAGTGCATAGAGAAGCTCCCGTCGTCTCGTCCGCTTGGGAGCCAAGTTGGGAGCCGTTCGCTGTGGACGCCTATGGACAGGGCTTGGAGGTCTACGGATCAGAAAGTTGGGGATTCGAGTTCTCCCGGGCGTGCTAGGTAATCCGTTGTGCTACAACGG
>RCNE010001432.1_pt1 | contig 12923 bp, 11 predicted proteins | sample 2041361 | NCBI WGS metagenome assembly RCNE01 (sample SAMN09708229, study PRJNA481090) | Marine sediment metagenome, whole genome shotgun sequencing project.
CTTGCCAGGCACCCATACTTTCGATATTTATACAAATGGGGGTAGACTACAATGTGAAGTAATTACACCTGGTTGCAAGAGTGCCTCCAAATCTGCCAATGGATCAAACGCAAATCCGTGTAGTACAGGTTTGCTTGTTGATATGAGCGCTTTTGACTCGGGCATACTAAACTTGGGCTCAGAAATGAAGGTATACCCTAATCCTACATCTGATTATATAACGCTGTATTTGGGATCTTCCAATTCTTCAGCAAAACTGAGTATATACAATGAAGCGGGGCAATTATTGCGGTATCAAGAATTTAAGGAAAGTATATATCCGGAAGTACAAATGGACATTTCTGGTTTAAAATCTGGAATCCTCATTTTTAACTTGGAACAAGACGGAAACGCTACCCAGTTCAAAGTAATAAAAGAGTAGACCTATTTTATTTAAAAAGAATAGTATCAGGTGGAACTTTTTGAATCTTGATAGTTTTAAAATCCAATCAGTATCCATAACTTATAGGGCTTATGGAAAAACCTAAAATCAAAACAAAACCCAAACCGGAGGAGGAACATCAAAATGAGGTCGTAAATAAGCTGATCAAGGGTGAAAATCGGCATACCGAAGAACTCGTAGATCATTATTGGGGGAGTATAAATTATGTCTTTAGTTTAATTAAAGCTTCTGAGGTTAAAGCGGGTCTTATTCTTTCATTCTATGGCATACTTCTAAATCTAATATACCAGAATATAGCAGCAATGCTTGCTGATGAAGTCGCTAACCCATTACTAATTACATTGTTAGGTGTTTGGATTGTTTGCACTATAATATCTATCTACTATAGTATCAAATGCTTTATCCCAAAACTTGAAGAAAAATATGATAAGAACGTCTTCTTTTTTGGTGATATAATTTCAAAATTTGGTACTATTCGCGAATTTTCCCAAACTTTCTACAATATTAGCCTTGAAGAAGTGGAGCTTTTTGATCATTTGGGGCAACAGATTTATATCCTTTCCAAAATAGCAGCTTTTAAGTTTAGATGTGTTCACAGGGCTATTCGTTTCCTTGCTTATGGATTGTTGGTCTTATGTATGGCAGTTATCTACTATGCAATCATTAAATTTATGTAAGTGCGGTTATAGGTTTTGTTGGCTTGCAAATTGCTGTCACCAAATCAACACATGATGGCAAAAGCCCTATTTTGTTGCAGGCATAGGAATAAAAAAAGCAGGATAAATATCCCGCTCTCTAATTAAATTTATAGTCTTGTTATGCTACCAATAGTAGCTCAAAGTCTTGAGCCCTTTTATTCGCGGCAATTACTTGGACTTCTTCAGAAGTCTGCATGACATAGGTTTAACCTCTAATACAGAGTTGTAGCATTTTTAAACCATAGAGAACGAACAGGCCTTACTTAAAATTTCAAGTATGCAATGACCTACTTAATTTCTAACTGCTCTTTGGTAATACTCATTTCACACACATTAATTCAAGGCAGGTTATTTCATGTTAAAGAATTCATGAATCTTCGATTTCTATCCCGCCTACCGTTGGCTCACATAAAGAGTTCCATTACCCAATCGGAGGAAGTTTTTAGAAGAAAAATCTAGAGAACTGAAAAGGCGAATTGCGCCAGCGCGCCGACCTGCTCCATAAATAAAAGATCTATTAGGAGAAAGATTTGCCTTATTATAAATAGTATATATTTTGGGTTAATTCATGAGGTTCAATTAAAATTTGTTACTTTTAATAACATCAAGTGCTAATTACTTGATATACTTGATTTTATAATTAATAAACAATTCAAATTATGACCCGATTAAAAGAACTTAAATCCTTCACTTTAGTAATGCTGTTATTTGGTTTTATTGCGGCTGGCTCATTGAGCTCTTGCAGAGATGACAAGAAGAAAGAAAACACAGAAGAGCAGGCTGAACACCCTGAAGGCGAAGAGCACCCAACTGAAGATGCAGAAGCCGCTAAAGAAGGTGAGCATCCTGAAGGGGAAGAACATCCTGCTAAAGATGGTGAAGAACATCCTGAAGGGGAAGAACACCCAGAAAAGGATTCCGTATCAGGGTAGACTTACCAGTTTTTCTGAACGCTCTTGCTCCGCTTTCCTACGAAATGAAAAAAACGTTTTTGGGAATGCCGGAGTTTTTTCTATTTCCATAACTGGATATGCGAGAAAGTTAATCGGTCCGGAATGTGGTCCGGGTTCGATTATAAGATCTCGACCTCGGCTGAATTCGATGCGATTTGCTGGATGTCGGCCAAAGTAGTAGGTAGCAAGTGCTGAATATTTATTAGCCTCACTAATATCAATAGGCCACCATTTTCCTTCGGCATAGAATTCTGCCCAACAATGATACCCATCGATGCCACCTTCGTCTCGGTCTGATGGTATGGAAGCCCCAACAGCAAATCGCGATGGTATTCCTGCAGATCTAGCCAACGAAATAAAGAGCGAGTGAAACTCTGTACAATTGCCGCTTAGCGCATCGCAAGCATAAACCGCATCACCCGTGCCATACTTTCCGGCCTTGATGTATTTCACATTGTCGGTTACGTAATCATATAAGGCCCTTGCCTGCATGATAGTACTCTCGTTGTTTTTTAGGCTAATTATCGAATCTGCCAACACCTTAAACCGGTCACTAACAGGCATCAGTATACTGGGGTCCAAATATTTTGTAGGTGATGCATCTTCTTCGTAGGGCTTCTTCTCTTGCCTTTCTACATCGTAGACCAATTCTAATTTCTTCCCGCTATGTTCTGGAGAAAGTTCCATATAAAATATAGAATTTCCGTTGTTCTTCTCCTCTAGTATTTGATGTTCTGCTGGAGCTTCGATCTTCAATAATTCAACAGTTTGAAAGCGATCGCTTTGAGGAATGGGAATCCATATTTTTGCCGATGCTGCCATTTCTGGTAGGGTAACCTCATAATGAAATTCAAATTTATCTTCTCCTTCGATAACTCCCAATAAATCAGATGTTGCGTTTTGGACAGGCAGTCGATACCAAGTTTTGTTCTTGCGCTGTTTCCAAGTGTAAAAAGGTTTACCATTGAGTTTGTGCAGGGTTGTTTCCGTTACGGTCATGCTACCAGGATCGCCTTCCAAGAAAAAATCTACATCATAGACATCACCACTTACATCAGCGAGATCAACACATGCAAAATGGCGTTGAGGACCTAAATTTGAAAGGTATTCAGTATGTACGCGTACTAATTGCAAGCGCAGATTTCCCTCTTCTGTCGTCATGTTAAAATACCCGCCTCCTTCTTCTACCTTTTTGGCGATATTGGCTTCAATGCCAGCTTCAATATCGGCGGTAATTACCTTGGGGATATTCTTAACTGCGAGTGTTTTTTCTTCTTTCTGCTTTGTGCTTGAATTACAAGATATCATCAGCGTAAGCGCAAAGACTAAAATAATCCGTAGGTCCTTCATTCTATGTTATGGTTAAAAGTTGTATGAATTTACAATAATTCTATGGTTCTCTAATTGCAACTATTTTTAACTAGGGTTTTCCTTTGAATTTGATGTTTGGTACAGTTCGGTTTGGGAGGTTCAATTCTTAGGTGGTATATGTTAATACCAAATATTGTGATTGGTTTGTTTAAAAAACCATTCTGTACATATTGCTCCACCCTGATGCCATCGGTCAGTTAGTAAGCCCGCCGAACGTACCCTTGGTATGGTATTGCATTATCTTTAAAGAAGAAACTTTATTGACGTCATAAATTTAGAAGTATAATTATCTTCTAAATATAGCGCGAGAAGTAGTGTTGGCAAGGATAATGTAGTGCCAAATACGCTTATTCAACTCCCGATTATCGCTCGCTTCGATAGCTATTTTTTAGAAAAGTGTTTTTGCATTAAATTTTGAGTCACGTTGACCATTATAAAAGTTTATAAATACTTAGATTACTTTTTAAGAAGCTATTTTACATTTGAGAACATAAATTTATAAGATGTAGCGACTTTAAAGTTTTGAGCGAGGAACAGCCTAGACGAAAGAAATTGCTGATTTATTTGGAATTCTGCAAAAAAATCTTATTATATAAGTACGGAACATTAATCTAAATAAATAAATGAGGCAACTAAAGATCACTAAACAAATTACAAACAGAGATACCAAATCATTAGAAAAGTACTTTCAAGAAATATCAAAAATAGATTTAATTACAGCAAACGAAGAGGTAGAACTGACTAAAAGAATACGAGAAGGAGATCAAATTGCCCTAAATAAGTTAGTAAATGCCAATTTACGTTTTGTGGTTTCAGTCGCAAAACAGTATCAAGGAAGCGGTATTCGGCTTTCAGATTTAATCAACGAAGGAAATGTTGGATTGGTGAAAGCAGCCAAGCGTTTTGATGAAACCCGAGGTTTTAAATTTATCTCTTATGCGGTTTGGTGGATCCGCCAATCTATATTACAGGCAATGTCAGAACAATCGCGTATGGTGCGATTACCTTTGAACAAAATTGGTGAAATCAGTAAAATAAACAAAGTATTTTCATTTTTGGAACAAAGCCACCAACGACCCCCAAGTGCAGCCGAAATTGCAAGAGAACTTGATATGAGTGCCACACAAGTGAAACTCGCGATGAAAAATTCAGGAAAGCATTTGTCGATGGATGCACCTTTTGCAGAAGGAGAATCTTCCAATTTATATAATGTAATACAATCAAAAGAAGCTTCGAGTCCCGATGCTAAAATGATGGAAGACTCCCTTAAAACGGATATTAATCAAGTATTAAAGACACTTCCAAATAGAGAAAGTGAAATTATACGCCTCTACTATGGTATTGGAGAACGAACCCCGAAGAGCCTTGGCGAAATTGGAGAACTTTTTGACATTACCAGAGAACGTGTACGTCAAATTAGAGAAAAAGCGATTCGAATTCTAAGAAAGAAATCACAAAAGGAAGTTTTGAAATCTTATTTGTAGTACTATATAAGTCACAGAATATTTAGTATAAAGCCTGCTTTAAAAGCAGGCTTTATTATTTTGTCCCTGCTGCAAATATTTATTGTTGTAAAATCCAATCATTGACTTACAATTAGAAGAATAAAAAACCAATATCTTCGCGCGCTATATGTGGATGTACCTTGGTCTTTTAGCTGCCTTATTTTTAGGCTTACATAACTTATGTAAAAAACATGCCGTACAGGACAATGAAGTTTTTCCAGTGCTCTTGGGTACGATTTCATCAGGCTTTTTGTTGCTTCTCCCTCTTTATTTCGGTTCTATGTTTTATCGGGAGTTTATGATTGAAATACAATTATACATTACTGATATACCCTGGAAAACACATGGCTTTATTGTTATAAAATCAGCAATAATGGCTGCTTCTTGGGTGCTAGCCTATCAAGCATTAAAACATTTGCCGATTACTATTGTCACCCCTATACGCTCTGCGGGTCCGTTTTTTACGTTTATTGGGGCTATAATCATTTACCAAGAAAAGCCTAGCTTTTTGCAATGGATTGGATTTTTTTTCATCATTTTTTCAGTAATACTCTATTCTCGTATTGGAAAAAAAGAGGGAATTCATTTCAAAAAAAACAAATGGATCTATGCTATTATCGGTGCCACTTTTTTAGGAGCTTCTAGTGGTTTGTATGATAAATTTTTAATTCAGAACTTAACTTTAAACCCACAGACCTTACAATTTTGGTTTTGTTTGTATACGATTCTAATTCTACTGGTGATTTTATCGATCACATGGTTTCCGCATTCCGAAAAAAGAAAAGCTTTCAAATGGCGTTGGACAATACCTTTAATAGGTATTTTATTGGTGTTAGCAGATTATTTTTATTTCAAAGCACTTGAAGACCCTGATGCTTTAATCATGTTGCTTTCTGCCATAAAACGCAGTCAACTGATCATTGCTGTGGTTGTTGGCGGATTAATTTTTAAGGAGCAGAATAAACGTCAAAAATTGATTCCGTTAGCGGGTATTTTGGCTGGGGTATTTTTGATTCTATATTCCTAACTCGTTTTGGAATTACACCCTTAAATTATGGTCACCCGAACCTTTTTCTTTTTCAATCGGGAATTGTTCAATTTTTGAACCAATTCATTGGCAATCGATACGGGAACGGCAACAAATGCACAATCTTGTTTTAGTTCAATGACGCCCAATTGGTCTTTGTTGATTTCACCTTGTTTGAAAAATAAACCAGCGATATCACCTTTTGAGATTTTATCTTTTCGTCCTCCTGAAATAAATAGGGTTTCCCAATATTGAGGTTTGTACGGTGCTTTTTTTGATATATCTAACGGCTTATCTTCTTTGATAAAGCCAGGTAAGCGCTCCTTTTCCCATTTTAAAACATAGGCTGTTCCTTTTGAATTTACGCGTGCGGTTCTACCATTACGGTGCGTAAACTCTTCTACAGCCCTAGGAAGCTCATAATGAATAATATAATTCATTTCTGGAATATCGATACCTCTTGCTGCTAAATCCGTAGCAATGAGTACTTGACAGGTACCATTTCGAAATTTGATTAAAGAGCGTTCTCGGTCTCTTTGCTCCATTCCTCCTGAAAAACAAGCGTAATTGATACGTTTTTCATCTAAATAAGCACTTACGAGTTCAATACTGTCTTTGAAATTACAAAAAATAATTCCTTGTGCATTGCCGATGTAATGCAGTAAATCGACAAGCGTTTTCAACTTGTCTTTATCTTTCGCAACTACCGTTTTAATGCTAAGTTTAGCTGTTTTTTTATCCTTTAAATAATTGATGATCGTAGGCTGATCTAAACGAACAAAACTAGGAATTGTAACCCCTCGTGTCGCCGAGGTCAATATGCGTTTGTTCAATTGTGGCAATTCATTGATGATAGCTCTCATTTCAGTCTCGAAACCTGTTTCTAAAGACTTGTCGAATTCATCTAAAACAATGGTTTTAATGCTACTTTTTGAAAAGCGATCAGCACTAAAATGATCTACAATTCTACCGGGCGTACCAATTAAAATTGCGGGAGTGTGCTTTAACTCTATTTTATCTTTTGAAATAGGTCTACCACCATACACCGCATTTACTTTAAAGCCAGAACCCATATTGCGAACCACTTGTTCAATTTGTATGGCTAGCTCTCGAGATGGCACTAAAATTAAGGCTTGTACTTCAGTAGAAGTAGCATTTAATGTCTTAATTAGGGGCAATAGAAAAGCCAAAGTTTTACCGGTACCCGTTGGAGAAAGCAATACCGTATTCGTTGTTTTTTCAATAACAGCAATAGCTTCTTCTTGCATCGGATTCAATGCGGCTATTTTTAATTTTTCTAAAATCTCTTGTTGCGTTCGAATGCTATTGGCCATAAAGTTTACTTACGTTGTAGAAGTGTTTTGTCTCAAATGATCAGCTAGCACTTTTTCCATCAATTCTTCTTTAGTCAAATGATGGAATATGGTTTTTATTTTCTCTTTAGTCTCTGGTGCAACCGTGCGGTCAGGCTTGGTTTTAAATACTTTTTTAGCCCATAAAATCAAATTGGTCTCTTCCCTTGTTTCCGCATTTTGTTTTTTGAATTCACTAAAAGAAATACTTAACTCTTTTTCAAACTCAGGAATATCGTTTACTTCTTCTTTTTGTATGATACTTAAAGAGAGTCCTTTTGCTCCTGCCCTAGCCGTTCTACCACTTCGGTGTACATAAGCTTCATAGGTATCTGGCAGGTGATAATTAACAACGTATGACGTTTCTTTGACATCAATGCCACGAGCTGCTAAATCAGTAGCTATTAGAATATCAATATGGCCTTCTCTGAATTGTCCCATGATTCTATCACGTATCCCTTGAGATAGACTACCATGAATAGCCCCTGATGAGAACTTATTTATAGCTAATTTCTTGGCCAATTTATTAACGGCTGCCTTGGTTTTACAGAAAATAATACCGCGTTCCCCTTCTTTAGAATTTAGAAAGTGAAGCAATACTTCTAGCTTTTCAATAGGTTCGACAATAACATATTGATGATCGATACCTTGATGCCCTAGTGTTGCCATATCAACTTCTACATGCACCACATGTTTAGACATATAATTCTGCACCAATTGTTTTACAGTACCAGGCATGGTTGCTGTAAATAAGAGTGTTCTTCGCGATTTAGGTATTTCTTCAGCAATAACATCCAAGTCCTTTTTTAAAGCGCTGACCATCTCATCAGCTTCATCTAAAACCAAATACTTTATATTTTTAATGCTGACGGCCTTCCGCTGGACTAAATCAATTAATCGACCTGGGGTAGCTATTACAATTTGTGTAGCTTCTTTTAAGCGTTCTATTTGAGGTTTTATGGGAATGCCTCCACAAACGGAAGCTATAGAAATAGCAGGACTATGCGCAGCAAAAGAAACTAGGTTCGCGTAAATTTGTTGCCCTAATTCTCTCGTAGGAGCTAGTATTAAAGCCTGTACTTCGGTACTTTTTGTATCAAGCAATTGCAGCAAAGGCAAACCGAAAGCTGCGGTTTTACCGGTTCCTGTTTTTGCCAAAGCAACAAGGTCTTCCTTTTGATTCAATAGGATTGGAATCGTTTTTTTTTGAATATCCGTAGGAACAGAAATATTTAAATCGACCAAGCTTTGTACGAGCTGTTCGTTAATTCCTAAATCGGAAAACTGTTTTGACATAAAATGATTTTATACAACAAAGATAGGTACACGAGTTCCGAGAATCATGTAAAAGGGGGTGTGATTTCCTTTTAAAGGGAGAATATAAATAGATACTTTGCTAGCAATCAACCAACATCTAGCATCTTATGCCTCTTGAAGCGTACGTTTTGATTTTCTATACGTATGGTTAGGATAGATGGTCCGTTTAGCAAAACGATTTAATTTATTAGAATTAATCATCTTTTGATACATCGGCTTTGTGACTCCGAAATACTCATAGGTGGTACCATCTAAAAAAGTGATTTCTAAGAGTAAACCTTTGTGAAAGTAATCAGCGATTCCTGAATTGGTGATGGTTTCAGAATAGGCCTCTAAGTTTGCTGCTTTGGTTTCAGGAGCTATACTTACCAAAAAATGATACCCATCAATAATAGCTCGACTTTGTATTTCTGCCTCTTCTTGTTTAGCATCGCCCTCTTGAAACTTATCAGGGTGCCATTCTTTTACCAAATTTCGGTACTCCTTTTTTAGTATTTTTAGATCAATTTCTTTTTCGATACTAAATAGTTTCTTGTATTGACTTATGCGCTTCATAGACCTTTTTTTAGAAGGCGCGAAATTACATCTTTATTCTCTACCACTTGGTGTAAATACAGTGTATTTTAAATTATTGGAAATTGAGCTTGTCTATTCCACACGAACGTATGCATTGTAAGGTGTTTACGATATAGAATCTAGAAGATTTGCTCTTTACTTTCTTCCTAGTTGACGAAGCATTCGGGTATGATCACCAATGGCATGAACGAGAGATTTTTTAACATGATAGGGCATGCCATATTCTTGAGCAGTTTCCGATACAATTTTTGTTAGGTTTTTATAGTGCACATGACACACATCAGGCAATACATGGTGCTCTACTTGATAATTCAAACCACCTATAAGCCAAAATAATAGCTTACTATCAGGGGAAAAATTAGTGGTGGTTGCAAATTGATGTGCATACCAATTATCGTTCATATTCCCTTCACTATCAGGAAGTGGAAACTCGTTAGCAGGCATAATATGCGCTATTTGAAAAACGATGCTTACTAAAATTCCGGTAACAAAATGCATGCTAATAAATGCTAAGAGTATGACCCACCATGCAAAGGGCACCATAATCATAGGAAGCACTAGTGCATAGGAATAATAAAACAATTTCCAAGCGGTCATACTTGCTAGTGTTTTTTCATATTCGTATTTCTTGTCTAAAAAACCCATGTCTTTGTAGCGTTTTAGACGGACGAAATCTTTAGTAGTTATCCATGATATGGTCGATATGCCGTAAAAAAACCAGATATAAATATGCTGAAATTGATGTACCCAATAGTGCTTGGCATGCGGAGAGAATCGTAAAAAAAATGGTGCATTTAGATCATCGTCAGCATGATCAATATTGGTATACGTATGATGTAAAACGTTGTGTTGTATTTTCCAAATTGTTGCGTTTGCTCCAATAAGATTAAAGGTATAGCCCAATAGCGTATTGATTTTTTTATTTTTTGAATATGAACCATGAATAGCATCATGCATAACGCCCATACCTATGCCTGCCATTCCTAATCCACTTAATATATATAGCGCAAAAAGCATCCAAACCGAGCTGACCATACCTGAAGCAAGTATCATTAATGGCACAAAGAATAAGGCTATCATAATGATGGTTTTCACCACCATTGATGCATTAGCATTTCTGCTCTTATTTTGGCTTTTAAAATAGGTATTTACCTTGTTTCTTAAGGTTTTTGCGAAGTCGGGGTGTATGTCTCTTGAAAATTTCGGGGTATCGATGCTATTATTTTTTTAGGGGATTTTTACTATTTTCAAAAACAAAATATAAAGTCAAAAAAAAGGAGAAAGCAAAGAATTGATTAAAATCGTGAAAAATTAAAAAAAGAAAGCTGTCTATAGAGGTAACGCTTCAAATGTAGGTTAAATTAACGTTGCATATTAAAAAATAACGATCTAAAAGTTTGATAATCAATTTTGTAATTCATTTCACACAAATTAAATCATTGTTGGCTAATTCATGTTATGGAACTCCTGCTGATACTTCATCAAGGTCACTCCCTTGCCCCTCTTCAAACCATGCTTGATGTTATACTGTTAGCTTAAAAACAGAACAGAATTTCACACAACCTTTGAATTGTGTAGTTTTTTATGATTTTGTGTTGTGCGTCCTTAGAATTTGTTAAATTCCGCGTTTTCTAAAAAAATATCATTGTATATAACTAAATCAAAACATCTAAAACGGAATTTCGCATGCAAGAACTAGTTACCACTGTTGAACAATCAGAGCTTATTTCCGCCATTGATACTGTATGGGTTTCCATTTGCGCTGCAATTATCTTTTTTATGGAAGCAGGCTTTGCGCTACTAGAAGCAGGATTTGTACGCGCTAAAAATACGATGAGCATCATTGCTAAGGTATTTATTGATATCGCTTTTGGAGGTCTTGCCTTTTATGTGGTTGGTTTTGGAATTGCTTACGGAGCTTCAAATGGTTGGTTCGCTTTTGATACTGGAATAACAGATGCGGATTTAGGTTTAAGCTTAACGGTCTCAAATAAATTATTTTGGTTTATTCAATTGGGTTTTGCTATCGCTGCCATCTCTATAGTTTCGGGCGCTGTAGCAGAACGGATGAAAGTTTGGGCGTACGCCCTGTTTGTAGTTATATTTTGTGCGGTAATGTATCCTTTGGCTGCTAATTGGGTTTGGAATCCTGATGGATGGTTAGCACTCCGAGGTTTTAATGATTTTGCAGGATCAGCTGCTGTTCATGCTATGGGTGGCTTTGCTGCTTTAGCCGCAGCGATTGTACTTGGGCCTCGTTTGGGTAAGTATGATCAAGATGGAAAACCGGTAGCCATTCCTGGGCACAATCTACCTTTGGCTGCAGTAGGAGGTTTTATTTTATGGTTTGGTTGGTTTGGATTTAATCCAGGATCTACCCTTGGTGCTGTTGGTAATTGGGAGTTAATAGGCACCGTTGTAACAAATACATTTTTAGCTTCTGCAGCTGGTGCCGTATCAACCATGTTTTATACGTATTTTAGATACGGACAAATTGATATCACTATGACTATAAACGGAGTGCTTGCTGGCTTGGTAGCGGTTACTGCAGGTTGTAATGTAGTTGGGCCTGAATCGGCTATAATAATCGGATTAATTGCTGGTGTCTTGGTAGATGTTGCCGTAATATTCATTGATAAAATAAAAATTGACGATCCCGTAGGTGCGATAGCTGTTCATGGTGTAAACGGTTTGTTCGGTACAATTGCAGTTGGTTTATTCGCTTCAGAAGGTGGTTTGTTTTTTGGCGGCGGAACTAGCCTGTTACTTACTCAATGTATAGGTGTGTTAACTATTGGTGCGTTTTCGTTTGTTGTAACTTATATTATAATGACCATCATGAAGAAAACTATCGGTATACGCGTAAATAGATCAGAAGAAACCGCAGGTATTGATGCCGTATCTTTTGGCGTAGAAGCTTACACCACTTTTGAATAAATAATCCGGACAAATATTTAAAGTACAGGTACATGAAAAAAGTAGAAGCCATTATAAGACCCTCTAAATTAAAAGCTGTTCAACGTGGATTAAAAGAAGCAGATATTCCATGTATTACAGTCATTCCTGTTAAAGGATCAGGCTTACAGAAAAGTTACTCTGAACGCTATCGCGGCACGGAACAATCAATGATCTTGCAAAGTAGGGTTATGATTATATGTGTTATTAGCGATAGTAACTTAGAAAAATGTATCAATGTCATTATAGATAATGCTTCAGAAAATCAAGTCGGTGACGGCAAAATTTTTGTTTACCCTGTAGAAGATGCTATCCGTTTGAGGACGGGTACTCGAGGAGAAGAAGCAATTCTATAATTGGTCTTCACAGCAAGGGCATATTAAAAAATTCAATAGGTAGATATTTTAAAATAAAAAAAATAGAATAGCTGCTTTGCCTCTTATCTGCTCATAATTCACAGAGATGCCGACCATAGGTGGATCTATCAATGCATATTTGTACCCTATACCGATTATGCTACTTTTTTTTAATGGTTGCGAAATACTTAAAGCCAACTCGTGTATGCTGTACACCTCATAACCCAGATTATCCCGACTATTACCTTTGGTCTGTGTCCTAGTTAAAATGTATACAAAGTGCAGCAAAGTATATTACGAAGCAGCTAATTTTTGCCATTTTTATAAGTCATCGCTTCAAAAAGTTTTAAGTAATTTAAAAAAGTAGCCAT
>RCNE010001433.1_pt1 | contig 12920 bp, 12 predicted proteins | sample 2041361 | NCBI WGS metagenome assembly RCNE01 (sample SAMN09708229, study PRJNA481090) | Marine sediment metagenome, whole genome shotgun sequencing project.
TTAATCGCGGAAGTTCTCGTATTGTAACGGCAGGCCGGTGTCGGTGTCTTTTAGCAGGCTGATGACGCTTTGCAGGTCGTCGCGTTTCTTACCGCTGACGCGGAGCTTGTCACCCTGGATCGCGGCCTGGACCTTGAGTTTTGCCGCCTTGATGTCCTTGACCAGCTTGCGTGCCCGGTCGGCGTCGATGCCGCGCCGCAGCACGACCTTCTGCCGCGCTTCACTGCCGGAGAATTCAGGCTCCTGCTCTTCCAGGCAGCCGATGTCCACACCACGCTTCGCCAGCTTCTGCCGCACGATATCCATCATCTGCTTGAGCTGGAAGTCGGACTCCGTGGTTAGTGCAATAACCTGTTCTTCAAGAACGAATTTGGAGCCTGTACCTTTGAAGTCAAAGCGCGTCTGTACTTCGCGATTGGCCTGGTCGACGGCGTTACTGGCTTCGTGCTGGTCGAAGTCGCTCACCACGTCAAAAGAAGGCATTGGCTGGTCCTGTGCTGATCAAGGGAAGCAAACGGTACACCCGTGCAGCGGCGTGCGCCATACCCGTTAGCACCGAGGGGCGGTGTTCCTTGTGCCTTATGCAAAATGTGCCGTCTTGAGGGCCGGCTTTGGCGCCGGGCTGATTGCTAAGCAGGTGTGATCTGGGATACCGTCTATAGTCGCTTACCGGAGCAATCGAACGAGGCACCGTATTGCAACCGATAACACCTGACGCGCATGGCATTGCAGTACTGGTCCTGACAGTCGTCGCACTGTATCTCTTTACCAGAGATAGCATTCCGCTCGAGTCTTCGTCGTTGGCGATCCTGATTCTTCTGGTCGCCGGCTTTCAAATTTTTCCGTACATGAAAGACGGTGACGTCGTTCTTGGGCCGATCGATTTTTTTGCGGGCTTTGGTAACGAAGCGTTGATAGCGATTTGCGCCCTGATGATGGTTGGCAAGGCGCTCGAAACAACCGGTGCATTGCAGCCTCTCGCGAACGTCGTCGGACGCGCGTGGTCAACACGACCTGTGCTTGCGCTCGCAATCACGCTGGTTGCGGGAGCGATCCTGAGCGCATTCATGAACAACACGCCTATTGTTGTCTTGCTGATGCCGATTCTCGTTGGCGCGTCGTTACGATCGAAGTTTCCGGTCTCTGGCGTGATGCTACCGATGGGCCTCGCAACCATCATCGGCGGCATGTCGACGACCATCGGCACGTCGACCAACCTGCTGGTCGTCGGCATCTCGCGCGACATGGGGATGCACGAATTCAGCATGTTCGAGTGGGTATTACCGGTGGCAATTGTAGGCGGCGTTGGCTTGCTGTTTCTCTGGCTGGTTGCTCCGCGCCTGGTGCCTGATCGAACGCCGCCGATGGCGGATACGTCACCGCGTATCTTCAATGCACAGCTGCATGTCAAGGAAGGTGGCTTTGCGGACGGAAAGTCGCTTTCTGAAGTGCTGGCCAAGGCGGATGGCAACCTGCGTATTGATAAGATTCAACGCAGTGAATCGCTGTTCCTCGCCAAGCTGCCATCGGTAAAATTGCTGCCCGGCGATCGATTGTTCGTCAAAGATTCGCCGGAGAACCTCAAGCACTATGAGCAACTGCTAGGCGCCACGCTGTTCAATATTTCGGACAACGAGCATCCAATCGACGAAGAGACGCCGTTGCGAGCGGAGGGCCAGCAGCTCGCCGAAGTCGTCGTCACGCGCGGGTCCCCGTTGCATTTACGCAGCCTTGCTGCCGCGCGTTTCAGCAGCAGTTACGGGTTGATGCCGCTGGCGTTGCATCGGGCACGCGCGCCCAGTTCGCAGATTACGAGTGACCTCAACATGATTCGGTTGCGCGCCGGTGATGTGTTGCTGGTGCAGGGTTCTGGCGACGCGATTGCCAATCTCAAGGACAGTAGTTCGATGCTCGTGCTCGATGGCACGACCAACCTGCCAAAAACCCACCACGCGAAGAGCGCCCTGGCGGTAATGGCTTTTGTTGTCTTGACCGCTGCGCTGGGAATCTTGCCGATTTCTGTCAGCGCGCTGGTCGGCCTTGGCCTGATGCTCGCGACGCGCTCGCTGGGCTGGCAGGATGCGGCAAGCGCGCTGTCGATTCCTGTCGTGATGATCATCGTTACAGCGCTCGCGCTCGGCAAAGCGCTGATCGGCACGGGTATGACCGACTACATCGCTGTCTTGTTTGTCAGCCTTGCCCAGGGCCTGCCGCCGCCCGTGATTCTGAGCGCTTTCATGTTGTTCATGACGATCGTTACCAATGTCGTTTCCAATAATGCGGCAGCAGTAATCGGCACGCCGATTGCCATCAGCATTGCACAGCAACTGGGAGTGAGCACGGAGCCCTTTGTCCTTGCCGTATTATTTGGTGCCAACATGAGCTTTGCGACGCCGTATGGGTATCAGACGAATCTGCTCGTCATGAGCGCCGGTGGCTACAAGTTCAGCGATTTCCTCCGGGTGGGCATACCGCTTACCATAATTATGTGGATCGGCTTCTCGCTGATATTACCGATGATGTATGACCTTTGAGCGTCGGAACTTGACGCCTGCCGGGCTGCCGGTAATACTGACTCCCATGAGTGCTCAGACAAGCAACAACTGGTGGTGGCAAGCCGCACAAGAGGGGGTGGCTTGCTGACTTTTAGCTGAGCAACGCGTAATTCGAAGCCCGTCCCTGCCACACCAGCGACGGGTTTTTTTATGAGCAGGACAATTGCATGCAAGCACCGTTCGACATAGCGGCCGATCTCGATACACCGGTATCGGCGTATTTGAAGCTCGCCGGGTTGCAGCCACGCTTTCTTCTCGAAAGTGTCGAGGGCGGCGAGCGACTGGCGCGCTATTCGTTCCTTGGCTTTGGTGATGCAGTCGAGATGCGCATGGACGCAACGTCGCTGACGATTGCCGGTCAGGCGCAGACGCGGCCCACCGACCAGCATCAGTACCTGGATGCCCTGCGCGAGGCACTGCGGCTTGCACCACGGCCGATGCCGGATGATGACTTGCCGTTTGCCGGCGGACTCGTCGGCGTGTCGGGCTACGATGTCGTGCGCTTGTTCGAAAAGCTGCCGCAGAACACGACGCCGCAGAGCGGCATCCCCGATGCGGCATTCGTGGCACCCGCCTCATTACTGGTCTTCGATCACCTGACGCGTCGCGTCGCATTGCTGCACGATGGGCCCGAGCCCGAGCGCCAGCAGCTGCGTGCCGAGGTGATCGAGAAGCTGCGCGGACCGATCCCCCGGTCGGCCACTCAAGTCGAGATCGGGCCGGCCGAGGCGACCATGACTGAGGCCGAGTACTCCGAACGTGTCGATGCCTGCAAGGAGTACATTGCGGCAGGCGACATCTACCAGATCGTGCTGTCAGTGCTGTTCCGCGGCAAGACCAATGTGCCGCCTTTCGAGGTGTACCGCGCCCTGCGCCTGCTCAACCCCTCGCCTTACATGTTCTATTTCGATTTCGGCGACCTGCAGGTTGTTGGCTCTTCGCCCGAGGCGCTCGTCAAACTGCACCATCGCACCGCCTCACTACGCCCAATCGCGGGCACGTTGCCGCGCGGCGATACTCGTGACGAAGACCTGGCGAACGAACGCGCTTTGCTGGCCGACCCGAAAGAAGCGGCAGAGCATGTCATGCTGGTCGACCTGGCGCGCAACGACCTCGGTCGGGTCGCAAGCGCGGGCTCGGTGTATGTCGATCCGTACCGGGCGATCGAGCGCTACAGCCACGTCATGCATATTGTCAGTGGCGTGCAGGGGGAGCTGGCGACAGGTTTTGACCAGTTCGACTTATTCGCCGCGAGTTTCCCTGCGGGCACGCTGGTGGGAGCGCCCAAAGTGCGCGCGATGCAGATCATTGAAGAGATGGAACAGGCCGGGCGCGGTTTGTATGCTGGTACCGCCGGTTACTTCGGTCTCAGCGGGGACATGGATCAGGCCATCACGATCCGAACGCTGGTCTTTGCCGGCGGTGAGTACAGTTTTCAGGCCGGCGCCGGCATTGTTGCCGACTCGGTTCCGGCCAGGGAGTATCAGGAAGTGCTGGCAAAAAGCGCCATACTGAGGCGTGCCCTGGAAATGGCGGGAGAGGGTCTGTGATGCGCGAGGCGAAATTTGCACATGTGCGTATGTTGCTCGTCGATAACTACGATTCGTTCACCTATAACCTCGTGCAGGCGTTCGCTGCGCACGGTGCCGATGTCAGGGTGTATCGCAACGATGCCATCAGCGTTACCGAAGGTCTGGCGCTCGCGCCTACGCACCTGGTGATCTCACCGGGTCCGGGCCGCCCCGAAAATGCCGGGGTGTCGCTGGCGATGATCGAGGCTTTTGCCGGTCGCGTGCCCATTCTCGGCGTGTGCCTGGGGCATCAGAGTATCGTCCAGCAGCAAGGTGGCGATATCGTGCGCGCCGGACGGCTTATGCACGGCAAGACATCGTCAGTCCGTCATGACGGCCGCACCGTCTTCGAGGGGCTGCCGCAGCCGTTCGAGGTCGGGCGTTATCACTCGCTCTGCGCCGAACACGATACGCTGCCCGACACGCTCGAAGTCACCGCACAAACCGAGCGCGGCGAGATCATGGGCGTCCGGCACAAATCGTTGCCGATCGAGGGTGTGCAGTTTCATCCGGAAAGCGTGCTGACCCCGGATGGCGATGCTCTGATGGTCAACTTCATGCGGATGGGCGCGTCATGAACAAGGAGTACAGCCAGCTTCTCGATCGTTTGCTTGACGGCAAGGACCTCAGCGAGGTCGAGGCTTACAACCTGATGCTCAAGCTCGCGGAAGGTGAGTTGCCGGCTGCGCTGGCAGGTGCCTTGCTGGCGGGCCTGCGGGCCAAAGGCGAAACAGCCGATGAAATTCGCGGCTTTGCGACCGCGATGCGCGAACTTGCCGTGCACCCGAAAATTCCGGAGGGCGCCCCGACGGTCGACACCGTCGGAACCGGCGGCGATGGCTCGGGCAGCCTCAACCTGTCGACGGGCACCGGGCTGCTTGCTGCGGCTTGCGGCGCGCGCGTCGTCAAACACGGCAACCGTTCGGTATCGAGCCGCTCCGGCAGTGCCGACATGCTCGAGTGCCTCGGGATGCCGTTGCCGCTCCGCGAGCAGGCCGCGGTCGACTGTCTCGCGGCAACCAGCTTTACGTTCCTGTTTGCACCGGCCTATCACCCGGCAATGAAGGCGGTCGTGCCTATTCGTGGCGCGTTGTCAGTACGCACTGTCTTCAACATTTTGGGCCCGCTCACGAATCCGGCGGCACCGCCGTTTCAGCTGATTGGCGCTTACAGTCGGCCGGCCGCCAGGCTAATGGCTGACACGCTCGCCGGCATGCCGATTGAGCGCGCATTTGTTGTACACGGCGAGCCCGGTTGGGATGAGGCGACGCCAGCCGGCGACTTCTGGCTCTATGACGTGCGCCCTGGTGTTGTGGACGAGCAGCGCCGATCGCCCGAGGATTACGGCCTGCAGCGCTGCGAGCCCGAAGAACTGCAAGGCGGTGACGCCGAACATAACGCGCGCGAACTTTGCCGCGTGTTTACCGGGGACGACACCGGCGCGCATCGCGATGCGCTGCTGATGGGCACGTCCCTGGTCCTGGAAGTTCAGGGTGTCGCGACTGACCCGCGCGATGGTGTCGCGAGGGCGGCTGCCGCCATCGACGATGGCCGTGCGGCGGCGCTGTTACAGAAGTTGAAAGAGCATTTCGCCGGCGCATGAGCGATTTTCTGCAAACGATGGCAGCGGCGAGTGCCGAGCGAGCGGCGCTCGTGTCGACGAAATTCTCTTCCGCCGACTTCGACAAACCTCTGTTGCCGCTGGAACGACAGGGCTTCGGTGTGATTGCGGAGATCAAGGAGCGCTCACCGGCCGAGGGCGACCTGCGGAGCACCGGCAACGATCGTCCGACACAAGCGCAGCATTACGTTGCCGGCGGCGCAGCGGCGATTTCCGTGCTGACCGAGCCGAGTCGTTTCGATGGCGAGCTTGCGCATCTGGAGGCCGTCGTGGCGGCGGCGCCGCAGACGCCGGTGATGCGTAAAGATTTTCTCGTCGAGCCAGTGCAGGTTTCCGAAGCCCGCAAGGCGGGGGCCAGCGGCGTCCTGTTGATTGCTGCAATGCTGACCGATGGGCGCTTGCGAGACATGCTCGACCGTGCCTGGGAGCATGGCTTGTTTGTGCTGCTCGAGTGTTTCGACAGCGATGACCTTGGACGTGCCTCGCGCCTGCTCGACAACGATCAAGATGCAGAGCGCAGCGTTTCCGGGCAGTTGTTAATCGGCGTCAATACGCGCAACCTGCGCACGCTCGAAGTCGACAGCGAGCGCCTGCAGCGACTGGCGCCAGCACTGCCCGAAGCGACCTGCGTTGCCGAGAGCGGGCTGCGCACGCCTGATGATGCAGAGCGCGTCGCGAACTGGGGATACCGTATGGCGCTGGTGGGAACAGCCCTGATGAAAAGTGACGACCCGACCAGCCTCCTGACCGCGATGCGTGCAGCCGGCAGCAGAGTTTTGGCGGCATGACTCTGTTGATCAAGATCTGCGGATTACGCGACGAGCAGCAGGTCGCGGCGGCCGTTGCGGCAGGTGCTGACGCGGTTGGTTTTGTGTTTGCGGAGTCGACTCGACAGGTAACACCGCAGCGCGCTCAGATCATCAGTGCCGCGGTTCCAGCGGCAGTGAAACGTGTTGCGGTCATGCTGCATCCTGACAATGAAGCGTGGCTCGAAGTGTTGCGTGTGTTCGCACCCGATGTGCTGCAGACTGATGTGGAGGATTTCGCCGCGCTCGACGTACCGGACTCGGTGGAGCGGTGGCCGGTATTTCGCGAGGGGCGGATGCCACCAACGATCGACACTACTTATGTTTATGAAGGCGCGACGAGCGGTCGCGGCGAGACTGTGGACTGGTCTACCGCCGCACGCGTCGCAGAGAACGGCCGAATGATTCTCGCGGGTGGTCTTGGACCTGGCAATGTTGCGGATGCAATTGCCGCAGTCAGGCCGAAAGGTGTAGATGTGTCGAGCGGCGTCGAAACGTTGCCGGGCACGAAGGATCCGCAGTTGATCAACGAATTCATTAATGCGGCACGCGCCGCGGAGAAAAGTTTATGAGTGCATTGTTGCAGCCGGACGAGGCGTCGGCCTTGCTGGATGCCGCTATTCGCGGTGATCTGCCCGACGAGCGCGGCCGCTTCGGGCCTTTCGGTGGTCGGTACGTGCCGGAGACGCTGGTACCGGCGTTTGAGCGCCTCGAGGAGGGTGTGCGCGAGCATCTTTACGACGAGTCGTTTCAGGCCGAGTTTCACAAAGAGCTGCGCGAGTGGGTGGGCCGGCCGACCGCGCTGACGTACGCACCGCGCCTTAGCGAGAGCTGGGGTGCCGAGGTCTGGCTAAAGCGCGAAGACCTGGCGCACACCGGCGCGCACAAGATTAACAACGCAATTGGCCAGGCGATTCTTGCCAAGCGCCTGGGCGCAGAGCGCGTCATTGCCGAGACGGGTGCTGGTCAGCACGGGGTTGCATCGGCCGCCGCGTGCGCCCGCGTTGGTTTGCCCTGCACGGTCTACATGGGCGCCGTCGACATGGAGAGACAGGCGCCAAACGTCGATCGCATGCGTCGACTGGGTGCCGAGGTCGTGGCCGTCGAGTCCGGCGACAAAACACTGCGCGCGGCGATCGACGAGGCGTTGCGAACCTGGGTGACCGATCCAGCCGGCATCTATTACCTCCTTGGATCAGCGGTTGGCGCGCATCCGTATCCGTATCTCGTCAGGGAATTGCAGTCGGTCATCGGCAAGGAGGCGAGACAGCAAATGATCGAACTCGCGGGCGGCCTGCCGGACGTAATTTTTGCCTGCGTTGGCGGCGGCTCAAACGCGATTGGCCTGTTCTATCCATTTCTTGGCGATGACGTCGAGTTGATCGGCGTAGAGGCTGGCGGCACCGGGCCCGGCCTCGGGCAGAATGCGGCGACGCTCGCCACCGGCACACCGGGCGTGCTGCAGGGTGCTTACACGATAATCTTGCAGGACAGTGACGGGCAGGTGCAGGAGACACATTCGATATCAGCGGGCCTCGACTATTCCGGCGTGGGCCCGGAGCACGCGATGCTGCAGGCAACGGGTCGTGTGAAGTATATTTCGGCCGAAGATGACGAGGCGCTCGAAGCGCTGGAAGAGCTCTGCGCCAGTGAGGGCATACTAACGGCGCTTGAAACGTCACATGCGTTCGCCGCGGCGCGAATTTACGCGCAGGAAAACCCGGGCAAGAAAATTCTGATCGGCAACTCAGGGCGAGGCGACAAAGATATGCCGACGCTGACCAAGTACCCAGCGAGGACGCGTAGCCATGGAAGCGCATGAACGAATAACGACTGCGATCAGGGCGGCGAACAAGGCCGGTCGACCGGCGTTGGTGCCATTCATCACGGCGGGATACCCGGAGCCGGCAGACTTCATCGAGACACTGAAAGCGGTCGCGGCGGTTGGCGACGTTGTCGAGCTGGGGATTCCTTTTTCCGATCCGATGGCCGACGGCATGACGATCCAGCGCTCGAGTTTCGAGGCCTTAAGAAAAGGTGTCAGCCTCGAGTGGATTTTCGAACAGCTGGATTCGGCAAAGGGTGACATCGATGCGCCGCTGGTCATGATGTCCTACCTGAATCCGCTACTGGCATACGGCTACGACCGACTGGCGGAACGTGCACTGGCGACCGGCGTCTGCGGTTTCATCGTGCCGGATCTGCCGTATGAGGAAAGTGACGAGATTCGCGACGCACTGGAAATCAGAGGCCTGGGCCTGATTCAACTGGTGACGCCAGCAACGCCGCTTGCGCGCCTTGAAACGCTCTGCGCGGCATCACGCGGTTTCGTGTACGCGGTAACTATCACCGGGATAACCGGTGGCGGCACCGGATTGCCTGCTGACCTCGCCGCCTACCTCGACAATGTCAGCGCGACGTCGAGCCTGCCGGTGTGCGCCGGCTTCGGTATCCGCGAGCCAAAGGACGTCGCCGCCGTCGGCAAGTATGCGTCCGGAGCTATCGTTGGCTCGGCCTTGGTCGAAGTGCTCGAGAAGGGCGAGGATCCGCAGCCCTTCCTGCGGTCTTTGATCGGCCAATGATAAAGCTGACGTCATCGGAATCGCTGATCACGATCAATCACTATAAGAACCTGCTGCATGCCGAAGGCATACGTTGCGAGATACGCAATGAACACCTTGGCTCAATAATGGGCGAAATGCCGTTTGTCGAGACGTGGCCGGAGCTCTGGATCGTCAATGACCTCGATTTCGATCGTGCCACACAGCTGATTACGGGCGCCGAGTCGGAGAGTCCGGCCGCCGCCTGGACCTGCAAAAAGTGCGGCGAAATCAACGAAGGGCAGTTCGCCGCCTGCTGGCAATGCAGTACCTCCAGCGACTAGTCAACTTTCACTGTTCCAGCGGCCGCGGCGCCGATCACGGGGAACATCTTACTTACTCCGCGCTGTCGCGAAGTCGCTGCGCAAGATTTCCCCGCGCTCGGCGCCTTCCCCCGTCACGGCATGCTGAGTGAGGCAAGTGGGCGAGATGTTTGTTGGCGAGACATAAAGCGAGCGTTAGCGAGACAGTCCGCCAATAAACATGTCGACCGCTTGCCGGGATCGCCGCTGTGAAGTGAATAAGAAAGGTTTATGGCATGCCGCGAGAGAGCAGCCGGGTGCCGGCAATCTCACTTCGGAGAATGGCGGAGATTTTTTCAGGCTGCACCGGCCGACTGATTAGAAATCCTTGTGCCAGGTCGCAATTGCAGCGTTGCAGAAATTCAAGCTGCGTCAGCGTTTCGACACCCTCGGCTGCTACCTCGATGTCGAGTCCCTGCGCCATTGCGATGGCAGCACGCACAATGCGCTGATGACTATTGTTGCTTTCGACGTCGGCGATCAGTGACTGATCGAGCACGAAGCTGTCGATAAACCCGTGGTCCAGCGATTCGAACGACACGTCGCGAGTGCCGAAATGATCGAGTGACAGCCGCACTCCCAGTTTTCGCAGACCGCGCAGTGTCTCCAGTTCGGCGTTCCGGCTTTGCGCGAGGATGCCGTCGCCAATTTCCATTTCAATGCAGCCAGGATCGAGCGCCGTCTCGGCGATGAGGTCTCGCACCGTATCGACAAGGCGTTTGTGTATCAGTTGCTGTGGCGACAGGTTGATCGCGATCGAGAGGTCGGGCAGTTCGAACCGACGCTGCCAGCTCGCAAGCTGTCGACAGGCGGTTGCGATCACCCACTCGCCTGCCGAGTAAATCATGCCGCTGCTTTCGAGGATCGGCAGGAAGCGGGCTGGCGGGAGCAGGCCGAAGCGCGGATGCTGCCAGCGCAGCAGCGCCTCGAGTCCTATCAAACGGCCACTCGCAAGATCGATGCGCGGCTGGTAGTGCAGCACGAATTCATCGCGAACCAGCGCGTGCCGCAATCCGACCTCGAGCTCCTCGCGTTGCTCGAGCTTGATGTTCAGTGCCTCCGAGTAATACTGGAACCGGGCACCGCCGCGTTTTTTGGCCTCGTACATCGCAACGTCAGCGGTTTTTATCAGCCGTTCAGCGTTATTGCCGGAGTCGGGATAGATGGCGATACCGATACTTGGTGTCGCGTAGACTTCGCTCTTGCCGAGCGAATATTTTTCGGACAGCACGAGCAGCAGTTTCTGCGCAGCGGCGCCCGCATTCGCGGCTTCCCCGAAGTCTTCGAGGCAAACGACAAATTCGTCGCCGCCCCAGCGGCCGGAGAAGTCACCCACGCGCAAATTTTTCTGCAGGCGTTTCGCTACTGCGCGCAGCAGCGCATCGCCGATATCATGCCCGAGCGTATCGTTGACCGACTTGAATCGATCGAGATCGATAAACAACGTGGCCAGTGGCGATGACTTTCGTTGGCTGCGACCGACAGCGCGAGTGAGCTGCTCGATAAAGAGGCTGCGGTTGGCGAGTCCGGTGAGATTGTCGAACTGCGCGCGCTTTTCCAGCTCGCTGGTCTTACGCGTTATCTCCGTGATATCGCGGAATGTTACCAGACCGCCGATCAGCTGCTGGTGGCTATCAAAAAGGCCCTGGCCGTTGAGGCTCAGCACGGTGTCTGGTTGTTCCGGAGCGCGGAAGATGGCGACCTGGCCGGAAAATTTCTCGCCGCTACGAGCGCGTACCAGCGGCAGGTCCGCAGAGTTTCGGTAACTACTGCCATCCTCATCGATGCAGCAGAAGGTCTGCTCCCAGCTGGAGTCGGGAAAGTTTCGCGGGTTCAGGCCGAGAATACTGCGGGCGGCAGGATTGATATCCAGGACGTGACCGGCCTTGTCCACGACAATCACACCGTCGTTAATGCTCTTTAATATCGACAAAACCGTCGTGTCCGTATCGGAGAGCAGGTGCTGCAGGCGGCTGCGCTGAATCGCATGTTTCAGGATGGCGTCCTGTTGTTCGACGGTGACATCGTCGATGCAGATATACGCGGCGGCTCCCGCGTTGATAGCCGCCATGCCGCGATGCTCGCGAGCCCTGGTCGTTAGTGCGACGACCGGATAGGGAGCCAGCGAGCGAATCAGCGAGGTAAGCGTCTGGCCGGACTGGGCGATGGTTGGTCCGACTTCAAGTAGCACGAGGTCGACCGAGTACGGTGCGTCTTCCGGCAGATGCAGCGACGAGCTGCGACTCAGCATCGAGCAGCACGGGAGTGTTTCGAGCTCAGACAGGTAACCCGCAACCGAGTCGCCGCGGCCGAGGTAAAGCATGGAGTAAGCCGACATCAGAGAACCGGGCCCGTCATTGGCAGGACGCGCGAGGCTTCATCAGGTTTCACGGCAAACGGACGAGCATTTATAGGTGCCATAGTTTGTTTTCATTATTCGGTTGCGCCGCGCATTGGCAGAGCCCGCCGAGGGCCACGACATAATACCAGAATAGTAAGCAAACACAGTCGCTTGAGCGAGTTTTTGGGCCACTCGACGGCGTCGCTGTTTAAACCATTCGGCACCGGCTGCCATCTAATGGACAAGAGAAAGGGAGAAAAGCCACTTGGCAGCGCTTTTGACGGCATGCAGCAGCGACTATAGTCGGGACATGGTGACTACACGCCCGGATACCGTTGCTGACGAGGCTGCCTGGATACGGCAGGCTCAGCGCGCCGATGCGCCGGCATTTGAAAAGTTATACCGCCTGCATATCGACAAGGTTTACGGCCTTTGCCTGAGGATGACCGGCAATGTCAGCGAAGCGGAAGATTGCACACAGGATGCCTTTATTCAGGCGTGGAACAAGCTCACAAAGTTTCGCGGCGACAGCACTTTTTCGACCTGGCTGCATCGCATCGCAGTCAATTCAGTGCTTGGCCGCATGCGCAAGGCCAAGCGCGAGCGCGACCGCATCGGTGCTGCGGCAGAGCTTGCGGCACCGGCGCTGGCGACGGGCGATGACGGTGAACTGCGCGATCTGGCGGACGCGATTGAGAGGTTGCCGGAGGGTGCGCGGCACGTTTTCGTCTTACACGCGGTTTACGGCTACAGCCACAATGAGACGGGTGAGATGCTGGGAATTGCGACCGGAACGAGTAAGGCGCAGCTGCACCGGGCACGAAAGCTACTGATGGAAGCGTTGCAACAACAGGGATTCAGGGAATGACCGAAAATTTTGATGACAAATTGCTGAACGCAGCAGCGCTGCTGGACAGGGAAATCGGCCCGCAGCGCGATCTCTGGCCGGGCATCGCGCGCGCTATCGTCCATTTGCCGCAGCGCGCAGGCTGGACACCAATGCTCGCGCAGGCAGCGGCTATCGTCCTGCTGGTGGGTGGGTCATCGGCGGTTACCTATATCGCCGTCAAGCAGCCGCAACCGCAAATGGCGCAAATCGCGCCCGAACTGGTTTTCGAGCGGGC
>RCNE010001434.1_pt1 | contig 12919 bp, 10 predicted proteins | sample 2041361 | NCBI WGS metagenome assembly RCNE01 (sample SAMN09708229, study PRJNA481090) | Marine sediment metagenome, whole genome shotgun sequencing project.
CTCCATTTTTCCTGTTTTCCTTCTTAAGGTCTTCCCACTCTTCTTCACTAGCCTTGGGCTGATCCTTACCCAGATCATTGATGTAGTTAACAGCCGCTTTCGCTGCAATCCGCCCTTCAGCAAATGACCCGGACGAGAATTTGTGCGCGGTACCACCAATGGTATCGCCAGCACCGAACAAGCCATCAACCGTCATCATGCGGTTGTATCCCCACTGATACTCAGCGGGAGCGTAGTCTTCCGGTCCACTCGCCCATGCACCTGAACAAGTCGCGTGCGAGCCCATGACGTAAGGCTCGGATGTCGTCAATTCAGGGTTGGTGTGTTTTGGATCAATATTCTGCGATGCCCAGACAACTGCCTGTCCGATCGTCATGCCGAGGAAATTTTCCCAACCGATGGTCTCGAGGTGCGGATCTTTAAATGCCTCTTTGGTCACCATCCGAATTGGGCCTCTGCCGGCCTTAACTTCTTCCAGCATCGCGTGATTTCTTAAGCACGTCGGCGTTGGATGTCGGTCAATGTAGTCGCCTACCATCTCCTTAGTGTTCTCGTACCAGGTGGACTCATATTCGTTGCCGTAGGCATTTTCGGTATAGGTTTTAAGATGCAGGAAGTACGCACCGACCGGCCCGTAACCATCCTTGAATCGCGTCAATACAATGCGATTCTCCATCTGCATCATCTTGGCGCCGGCTAGAATAGGTAGCGCGTAAGCAGATGCACTACTCCACGGTGCATACCACGTCCTGCCCATGCCCTCACCAGACGCGCGCGGCTTATAAATATGCGACGCACCACCCGCTGCGACGACGACTGCCTTGGCGTGAAATACATAGAAATCACCAGTGCGTACATTAAAGCCAACCGCGCCTGCAACCCGCTTAGGCTTGGTTTTATCCATTAGCAGGTGAGTAACCATGATGCGGTTGTAAATCTTCGTAGCGGCTTTACGAGCAGCCTCAGCAACGATCGGCTTGTAACTCTCGCCGTGAATCATGATTTGCCATTTACCTTCGCGCTGATAGCGGCCGGTTTCCGGATCTTTCATGATCGGCAGGCCCCACTCCTCAAACTTGTGCACTGTGGAGTCAACGTGACGAGCGATATCGTAGCCCAGGTCTTCACGCACCAAACCCATGAGGTCGTTGCGTGCGTAGCGAACATGGTCTTCGGGCTGATTCTCATCCCACTGCATTCCCATGTAGCAGTTGATGGCATACAGGCCTTGCGCCACCGCGCCGCTGCGCTCGATGTTGGCCTTTTCGACGCAGACAATTTTCATGTCGCGTCCCCAATAGCGGGATTCGTAAGTCGCGCCACAACCTGCCATGCCGCCGCCGATAACCAGCACATCGGAGTCCACATGAATCGTTTTTCGTCCGCCTAACAAACCCATCAGACCAACACCTGCTTGAGTTGATCCGGGTTCAGGGTCGGCAATTTGTCAATATTCAATGCGTCGGGTTCGTGCGCTAATTCCTGTGATTTGAATGATTCTGCGCTGGGCACATCATAGTCGGCAGGCGACTTGATGGAGCCCCAGGGGGTTGTCCTGATCGGTGATTCAAAATTCTTCTCGCGACCGTCGCGAAACTTAACTTTCCAGGAAATCGTGGCTTTAGCCTCTTCGCGAAGTACTCGAACACTGTGGCCTAAGGGCGCGAAATCTGCATAGCCACGCACATCAATCGCATTCTGCGGACAGGCTTTCACACAGGAGTAACACTCCCAACAAAAATTGGGTTCGATATTTACCGCGCGCCGATGCGTAGGATCGATGTGCATGATGTCTGATGGGCAGATATCGACGCAGTGTCCACATCCGTCGCAACTTGTCATATATACAAAAGTAGGCATTAAATCTCGTTCCTTATCGTACAAATAAGTCGTGCAAGAAGATCGTACTAGTAGTTTCGCGGCCGCTGAGTACTTTTGCCGAATGTTTCTGGTTTATCAGAGGGGGCCGGAAGATTGTTCCTCGTGCCGTTCGCTTCTGACATTCGCCGTTCCAGCGCCGCAGCCGGTTTGAAAAACATATGTGCAAACTTTGACCACGGCACAGCGCCAAACAGCAGTGTCGTCGCGAATATGTGTAATGCAAAAAACAATAAGGCGTATGCACTACCCGTGTGCTGGAGGTATGACCAGAGCAACGCAAACGTCGCGCTTGCCAGCAGCGACAGAACAAACAAATCCGCACGAATAATGCGAAATGGTGAGTTGCCTTCGGCGGCAACATCGACGCGAATAAAAAACCAAAACCAGTAACCGCCAATGCAAATCATTGCAGCGCCAACGTGCCACAGTTGTGCCAGAAGCGCTGGTGCCGGGGTTGCCGCCGTTGGGAACTTGAATACCATCACGGCCGTTGATATGACGAACGCTAGAAATCCGTACATGGTCAGGAGATGCGCAATCCGGCGCCGCATGTTGCAGAATTCACCCGATGCCATGACATCTACTGCGAGCGTTTTAACGGCAGCCGATACCGCTTCGCCGCCACCGACTTTCTTCACGCCCTTATTGCGGGCTTTGCGCCAGTTGTTGAAGAAGTATAGGGCGCTCTTTTTATGCACAACGTCATACAGAGTTCCCGCAATCACCAAGACAAACATGACAACGACGTAAGTCTGCATAGCAGAAGGTGGTATGAACGCCGACATCCCGGCGAACGGATTGCTCGTGAACATCAAGATACCCCGAATTCTAGCTTCTTATTAGTGACGTCCTTAAATCGGATATGCTGCCTCATAAATCCCCGCAAGCACCCGTCTTTGATGACGTCTTTGAGTATGATTATAGCTGATAATGGCCGCAAAACTAAACAGCAGAAACGCTGCCGCCAGCCGATGCTAAACTGCACGCCGATTCTTCACAGCAAGAAAGGCCAGGCTAACCCAAGTGACCATTAAGATTGTGATTGACACCGACCCAGGCATTGACGATGCCATGGCAATTTTATTCGCGCATAAGTCGGCTGATCTGGCCATTCAAGGCATCACCACGATACTGGGCAACGCCTCTCTGGAGGCCACAACCCGGAATGCCTTGTACCTTGTTGAGCGCTTCAACATCGCGGCGCCGGTCTACGCGGGCGCGCAACAACCACTAGATCTACCTAAGACGGCACCACCGTCCTTTGTTCACGGCGACGACGGTCTTGGCAATATTAATGCACCGCGCCCCCGCCTGAGCGTCGGCGAACAAACGGCGGCCGAATACTTAAGCTCAGTTACGGCCGCCAGTCCAGGCGAGATTACGATCGTTGCGCTCGGCAGGCTCACCAACCTCGCGTTGGCACTGCAACATGATCCGGAATTCAGCAGCAACGTTAAAAACGTTGTCATCATGGGTGGCGCGCTCGGACTGAATGGCTTCGGCGGCAATGTTACGCCGTGCGCAGAAGCCAATATTGCTGGCGACCCACATGCAGCAGATATCGTCTTTCGGTCAAAACTGCCGCTCACGATGGTCGGATTGGATGTAACCATGAAAACTCTGATTACCGAGCCTTACATGCAATCGCTCCGTGACCAGGGTGGCGAAACCGGTCAATTCATTTATGAGATCAGCCGCTTTTATAATTCGTTTCACCGCGACACCCTGAATATGGCCGCTTTTCCTGTGCACGATGCCTCGGCTATCGCCTGTGTTCTTCACCCAGGTCTCTTTCAAATCGACACTGGCGCGATTCGAGCGGTTACCGAAGGCATAGCGGCCGGGCAAACAATTTTTGCGTCTGAAAGCGCCTCATACGCGGCGGGCGACTGGGATGATATTCCGCTTAAGCAGGTGTGCGTCGACGTCGAGCCCGAGCGACTTCTCGAACTCTATGCGACGACGATTTGCTCAAGCTAGTCGTCACCGTGAGCTCCCGCAATAAGGTCCAAGCGCTCCTGTAGATAGGAACCCGCTGTATAACGGTCAGACAATACGAACTGTAAATACGGTGTTAGAAAGAACGGCATTGAAATGCGCGAAACGTTGCTGTCCGCAGCGCTTGGATTGACCACGCGATGCGTCGTTGACGGAAAGTAGCCACCGCTGGCTTCCTGCAACATATCGCCGTTATTGATAATCAGATCGCCTTCAAAACCCTGCAAGTCGAGCCATGCGCCGTCCTTGCTTTTTACCTGCAGTCCCGGCTCGCGGGCGACCGGCAGGATAGTGAGAAAGTTGATGTCCTCGTGCGGTGCTGCACGAAGTTTTGCTGACAAGTTTTCCGGCAACTCTTGCGCCAGTTTCGGATAGTGCAGGATGCGTAATAATGTGGCTGTGTCACTAAGAACCTCAGCGACGGGCTCGGAAAACAGGTCGGTAACAGAGCGTGGCGAATGCTCCTGTACCCAGCGCAGGAGTTCGCTCCCCATCGCCATTGCCTGATTACGATAAGCGAATATGTTTTGCTCCAGGTGAGCTGGAATCTGCCCGTCCGGCACGACATGATAAAACTCTTTTATGTCCTTGTGCGACGCACCTACCGCTTTCTCAGATATTTCCAGCGGATAGAATCCATCCTGGATATCGGTCTCACTGCTGCTGCTATGTGCGTATTGATACTTCTCATCGCTATCAAAAAACGCCTGCCAGTCACGATAGATATCATCCATTAGATGTTTCTCTATGGAGTGATTTCGCAGTACGGCAAAGCCGGTTTCATGTAGTGACGTTACTAGTTGCTCGCCAGCCTGCGGATGCTCAAAATCAATAGTAAGAACGTTCATTGTGCTTACCTTAACTGCTTCGACGCGTACAATGCACGCACACTTGTTCCCGGATAAGACTCTTGACACACTCATCGCCCGAAATTTGCTCCATTGATCGGAACGCGCCGCTTACCCGCCCGCTCGCGCCATGGACCTACTCAAACCCTGAGTTATTTGAGCTCGAATACGAAACGCTGTTCCTCAGGCGTTGGCAATTCGTTGGCCACGTCAACGACATTCCGGACAGTGGTGACTTCATGACCGCCGATATCGGTCGCGACAATGCTGTCGTGATTCGCGACAAGTCGAATGAGCTGCGTGCGTTTCTCAATGTCTGCAGACATCGCGCATCGAGAATTTTTGAGGGTAACGGTACCTGTCGCGGTGTCATTCGTTGTCCCTACCACGGCTGGACCTACCACCTCGACGGCTCATTGATGGCGATACCGCAACAGGAAAGCTTTCCGAACATAGACAAATCCAAGCTCGGTCTGCATACCATTGAAGTGGAGGAATTCAATGGGCTAGTGTTCGTGCGCGTCACTGGTGGCGGACCTAGCGTTGCCGAGCAGTTCGCACATAGCAGCAGTTTTATCGAACAATACGAGGTTTCGAACTACGAAAAAATCGCCGCGCCAGCGACGCAAGTCTGGGGCGTTAACTGGAAGGTCGCCTGGGATAATTTTCTTGAAAATTACCATATCCCGATCGGCCATCCGGGCCTGCATCGGCTCCTCAAGGAAAATGACGAATATGACGAGCTAACAAGCGGCATCGGCTACGGTGTATTTCTGCTTAGAGACAAGCCATCCAAGGTTGAGGAAGAGCGCCTCTATCAGGAACAGCTGCATCACGCGGACAAGCGCTTGCCTGACGCACTAAAAGGAAAATGGGTGCAATACGGATTTGCTCCAAATCTCGGCATAGATCTGTACCCGGAGATGCTCGACATGTTCCAGCTGATTCCTCTGGCCGTCGACAAAACACTCGTGCGAGCTTCGTACTATGGCCACAAGAATCCAAGCGCAGAAGAAATCGAATTACGTCGACTGAATTTGCTTATTAACGATAAAGTAAACGATGAAGACAAGACCATTTGCGAACGAGTTCAAAAAGGCCTGTCGACCCACGGCTATCAACCCGGCCCGCTGTCGCGACTGGAAAACGGCGTCTCGAACTTCCACGAAATGATTCGTGACCATGTACCAGTCGCGGCATCGCAGGAAGCGCCACCAATGGGCAGCGTCGCTGCTGAAAATTTTAGGCTCGCAAAAGATTCTTCCTAAGCCAACTGACGATGGCTAACTGCTTTCTTCGTCATAGTCATAGTCATCATCATATTCGAATTCTTCTGTACGGCACTCCTCCGGTAAGTGCGTGTCGTCGAATGTTGCACTGCACGACCACTCTGGAATTCCATCGTAGACATCTTCAACTTCAAGATAGAGTTCGCCTCCACCGTTCACAGAGTCCTCGTACTGAACAATTATCAAGCCACTGTCTGGCGCAACGATTGCTGATACTACGTGCTCACTGTCGGTCTCGAGTACCGACATTTCCTCAGCCTCATTAATATCCGGGAAGCGTCCGTTCTCCACGTAGAACGCCGTGAGCTCCACCTTGAGACCCGCGCCTAAAATGAACCCGCTGCTAACTTGAGCGCGAATGCTGTAGTCCTGGTACGCCGGGATCGCAACCGCAGCGAGAATACCCACCATCGCTACGCCGCCTACACCGCCAAGCAGCTCACCCGGATTATTCTCAAATGTCAGCTCCGCGGACAAGCCGGGGTCTCCCAGATTGATGTTAAAGCCAAAAGTACCAATGTCCGGTAATTGTAATTGTCTCGCCGTCGGCATTGCCCAAACATCGATCTCTGTTTCGCCAATGTCCGCCAGGAAGTGCAATATGCTGATATACGAAGCGTACAGGCGCGCCGGGAGCTTTCGTCCAGTGCCATTGACTGACATGATCGCCTCACTAGTATCTATGCGCTGCTGGTGCTCCAGCCACTCACCGATGTCAGTTCGTTCAGACATACTCGAGCGATCAATCAGGATCTGTGGTGTAGACGCGATATACAAATAATCGCCGTCTTGAATCCAGTACAAATGATCGCGCTGCCGCGCAAACAAAACCGCAAACCAACCAATCTCGCCCGCCTCATCTTCACTTAAAAGACCGAACTCGTTGGGCAACGTAGCGTGATAATAGGTCTTTCCATTGATGCGTTTTTTATCCAGTGGCTTGCCGGTTTTCTTGGCAATGCGCGATAGCATGCTGTTCCATAGCTTGGCATCGCGAAGTCGGATTATCGTGTAGTCACCGACCTTGTCAGCAACGATCATGAGCTCCGGCCCAACGGCCGAAAAAACTTCCTCAATAGTGATGCCGGTAACTTCTGTGAACTTGGCCTTACCGTCGCCCCAATTCAACTGTGTTTCCGCTTCGGCATTTTCCAGTGCCAAGGCTTCCAAACGCGAGAACTCGCTTGCGGACGGTATCGACATTAAAAACATGCCATCGGGTGCGCCAACCGAGGTAGCCGCAATGTTGTTACTAACGTATGGCACAAAACCACGTTCCGCGTCCGACGGCAGTTCAGCCATTAGCGAAATCCTTCCCTTACCATTCGCAACTCCCCAACCCATACCTGCCGAGCTGAACTGATCGAGTCCTGACGCTGCCCAGACTGCTGCATCCTCGGGAGAAAGTACTGCTTCCAGCATTGGGATAGCGCGTTCCGCATCCACCCACAAAAAGAATCCCTGACCGCTTTCATCAACGCGACTTTCCATTTTTCCCATTGCATGCGAAGCGCTGCGCTGCGTACCCGCTAGCGCGGCGTCAAAAACCACTGCTGTCACCGTCGTTCCACCAAGGATCAACAAGCGACCGCTCGCGGCATCGAACTGCACAAAGACAGGAACCGGTACTACGCCAACCTGACCAACACCCTGATCATCCAGCGGCTCAAGCAATGGCACACCCATTAACTCGAGCATCTCGGCAAACGCTTCGTTGCTATCGAGATTCAAGTTCACCGAAATTAATACCGATGGTGCATCCGCAAGGAAAAAGGCCATCTCGACCGGTGAGCGCAGATGCTCTTCAAGTAGTCGCAACTGAACATTTGCGAATGCCGGGATGTGCGGCAAGACGTTATTCGTAAATCCTTTGCGGATTTTCTCGAGGTTCTCAATATTCGCTTTGCTGCGCAGCGCCGGATCCAAGGCATTGCCTTTAGGCGTTGCCAGCAAACCGAACAAATGCGGCACGCGAACATAAGCGAGTGAGTCATCCGGCAAATGATCTCGAAGCCAGGGTTGCCGAATCGGTAATTCGTCCGTCCAGACTTCAATTTTGGGCGCAGCCATCGAGACGCTGGCTAGAAAGTTCGTCGTTAGCAACATAAGAAGGCCAACGTACACCTTGGTGGATTCTCTCAGCATGGTTCTCTCTCGTGTTAAGTCCCGAAAGCTTAGCGCCATGCTCGATCAGTCGCGACGACGCCTGTCACTAATCAAGGACGATCTGCTCTGAAAAATGCTCCTGACCGCCGTAAACAACCCGACAAAGCTGGCCTGCGCTAGCATTAGCCAGCGGCGTTACGATCTCGTCGTGAGCGAGATAAGCGCGCCCCGCCGCTTCGGCTGCGCCTTGCAAAACAAGAATATCATCGAGGAATACCTGCACCTGCTGGCCTTCTCGGAGCGACTCGTGCTTGAGGCGGAATTTGGCTTTGAAGGTATCTTCGGTTTCTTCTTTCGAAATATGCGACAGCTCGATATCAAACTCACCAAACTCGCGACCGCTCGCGTCACGAAATTCTGCTTCGAATTCCCATTTCGTTACTTTCCGCTTGCCGAAGATCAATGCGAATACGAACAAGACGGCGATCAAGCCGAAAAAGCCGAAGAGGCCGTATTTGACGAATGTAAATACAGTTTCCATCAACGGCAGTATACATTTGCTGCGCTAATATTCGAGCTTACGTCAAGAGTTGGCTTGCATGACAAGGATCGGTTAACTTAGTCCGATGACACGCACAATAGACAGCAAGCTGCCGGATGTCGGCACCACAATCTTTACGATAATGAGCCAGATGGCTGCTGAAACCGGCGCGCTCAATTTGTCGCAAGGTTTCCCAAGCTTCGAGCCACCGCAAGAACTTATCGATAGAATTGGCTTTCACTTCAACAATGGTGCCAACCAATACGCTCCAATGACCGGAGTCCCACCCCTTCGACAGGCTCTCGCTGACAAAACACAAGGTCTGCAAGGTCGAGCTGTTGATGCAGAACTTGAAATAACGGTTTGTTGTGGCGCGACCGAGGGTTTGTTCTGCGCCATTCAGGCAATTGTTCGAACAGGCGATGAAGTCATCGTGTTTGATCCCGCTTACGACTCTTATGAACCCGCGATCACCTTGGCAGGTGGCATTACTCAACACCTGCCATTGACCATTAGTGATAACGGCAGCGATTTTTCAATCGACTGGCAACTGCTTGCCGATACTATTAACGCGAAGACTCGCCTGATTATTATCAATTTCCCGCACAATCCCACCGGCGCGATACTCAAGGATACCGACCTCAATAAACTCGCCGAGATTGTTCGGGATTCTGACTGTTATTTACTCTCCGACGAAGTCTATGAGCACATTGTGTTCGACGGCGAAACGCATAGCAGCCTGCTCAGTCACGACGAGCTTTGGGAAAGAACGATGGTCATATCGTCGTTCGGCAAGACTTTCCATGCCACCGGATGGAAAGTCGGATACTGCATCGCACCGGCATTTTTGTCGGCCGAATTTCGCAAAGTGCACCAGTTCGTTACGTTTTCAATAAGCACGCCAGTGCAATATGGGATTGCCGATTTTCTACTTAGCAACCCTGAATTCTATGCGGACCTGTCGGCGTTCTATCAGGAAAAGCGCGATACGTTTTGCAATTTACTAAGCGGCTCGCGGTTCAAACTGAGACCGGCAAGCAGTACCTTTTTCCAGATTCTCGACTACTCCGAGATTAGCGACGAACTTGATCTTGACCTGGCACAAAAGTGGACACGAGAGAAAGGCATCGCCTCGATACCACTAACAGTATTTTGCGAGCAAGCATTTACTGGGACGCGTTTGCGCTTTTGCTTTGCAAAAGATGATGCAACGCTTGCGGCTGCAGCACAGAAACTCTGCGATCTCTAGGTCTATCTCTACCTCTGAGCCCACCTATAGGCCCAGGCTTAAGCAGATCCAATCTGAAACGCTAGTAAAGCACCGACGTAACCAATCGCTGTCATATAAACCCAGGCAAAAATAGGCCAACGCCAGGTATTAGTTTCACGTCGAATCACGGCCAGCGTCGCTGCGCATTGCAGGCAGCACGCGTAGAAAATCAATAGGCCAATAACCATAGGCAAAGTAAATACCGCGCGGCCGTCAGGCCACTTCGAAGCTTTTAGACGACCACTCAGCGTGCCCACATCCGCCTCGTCGCCAACAGCGTAAACCGTGCCCAGAACAGCGATAACCACTTCTCGTGCCGGAAAGCCGGCGATGACAGCGGCCGAAACCCGCCAGTCCCATCCCAGCGGCCGAAACAGCGGCTCTACAGTCTTGCCTGCCCGCCCCAGCCAGCTCTGCTCAAGTTGAGCGGCCGCTGCAACATTATTGATATTCTCGATCTCAGCGTTCAGCCGTTCACCGGACAATGATTGCGTTGCCAATTGAATCTGCTGATCGGCTGCTGGTCTGATTTCATCAGAACGAGGGTAATACGCCAGCGCCCAAACAATGACCGCGACTGTAAAAATGACCGTGCCCGCCCGATATAGAAAAACTTTCACCCGGCCGAGAAGCTGAATGAATACGGTTTGCAGATTGGGCCGACGAAACTCAGGAAGCATTAACGCAAACGGTGGCTTCGGTCCGCGCAACGCGGTCTTACGCATCAGCAATGCCGTCAAAATCCCCATGACAATGCCGAACATATAGAGACCAAACAGAACCAGGCCTTGTAAATTCATGAATCCAACGCGTTCTGCTGGCACGAATGCAGCAATCAACAAGGCGTAGACCGGCAAGCGTGCCGAACACGTCATGAACGGCGCCGCCATAATTGTTGCTATACGATCACGGCGATTCGGAATGACGCGAGTCGCCATGATGCCGGGCACTGCGCAAGCAAAACTTGAAATCATCGGAATGATCGATTGCCCCGACAAGCCAACAGAACGCATCGTCCTGTCCATCAGGTATGCGGCTCTTGCGAGATAGCCAGAGTCTTCAAGAAGAATTATGAAAAGAAACAAAATCAGAATTTGCGGCAGGAATATGATGACACTGCCAACTCCGGAGATGACACCATCTGCGATCAAGCTTGCGAAAGCCCCGTCTCCAAGCGCCGCTTTGACCTGACCGCCCAACGTAGCGGTTACAGCGTCAATCGACTCCATGATCGGTGTCGCCCACGCGAATACTGCCTGGAAGACAATCGCCATCACAACGAATAATCCGATCGTGCCCGCTACCGGTTGATTGACAAAGTCCGTCACGCTACTCCGCCAGCTGTCGAAGCGCGGCGCCGATTTTTGCACCACTTTCAGCGTCTCTCTTACCCAGTCGTAACGAACCTGAGCTTCACGAGCGAGCGGTGGCTCGTTCACAAATACTTCCTGTCGCAGGTCGGCAAGAAGAGATCGCGCGTCGTCGTCGAGTAGTGATGCGAAAGACTGATTGCGCTCGGTCACGCCATCGACCAGCAGACGTTCTGCTTCGGCCAAGCGTAAACCGTCGCTTGCATGGGACTGCAACTTCGCCCCGGCGACGGCAAGCTCAGGCCAGACGGAAAGCCTGGTTGCGGGCGCAGTGGTAGATATTTCAGAAATTGCCTCGCGCAATGCGTCGATACCAGCTCCGCTTGTCGCGACCACACTGCAAATTCTTACGCCGCCCAGCGACGCGCTCAGCGCGTCTATATCGATTTCTATGCCGCTTTGTGTGGCAGCGTCGGTCATTGTTAACGCGACGACCATCGGCAATTCCAGGTCCACTAACTGTTGCAACAGGAACAAGCCCTGGTAGAGATTGCTTGCGTCAAGAACGGCGAGAATGCCATCCGGCGCCTTTGTTCCTGACATGCGACCGAGAATCACATCCACGGCAACCTGTTCTTCCAGCGAATGCGCGCTCAGTGAGTGTGTTCCGGGAAGATCGACCAACTCGGTCTGTGTTTGCGCATGGCGCGCGATACCAACGTGCCGCTCAACTGTTACGCCCGGATAATTGCCGATGCGCTGCTTGAGTCCGGTCAGCCGATTGAACAGTGTGCTCTTGCCGGAATTAGGAATGCCGACAACAGCGACGCTGGACGTTACGCCCTGCCGTACTGTTATCTGATCAGAGGAAAAACGTATTTCGGTGGGCTTAGCCACCAGCTTCCAGCGGCGCTACCTGAAAAAACTTCGCGTGCTCCTGGCGCAGCGAAATGCCGCTGCCGAACAAACGAAATTCCATCGGATCGCCGCCTATTGCCGAACTGGCATGCTCAATCTCTGCGCCCTCAACCAAGCCCAGTACCATAAGGCGCTGTACCTGCGGATCGCTGGCATCCACTGACTTGATGATGCCCTTCTGGCCTTTCTTGAGTGTCGCTAGCGTATAACTATCTATATCCATTAGCTTTTCCGGGCGAATTCTATACAGGCTTCAAATGATAATGATTCGCATTACTATACGCAATAGGCAAATGCCCTGATTGTGAAATTGGTGCTGTGGCTAGTAGCTCGGACGGCCGATCTCGTGGGGCAGCACAGCCTCAATTTTCTCCATAACATCGAGCCTGTGCAGCAGATCGTGGATATAGTCGAGCTTGTCAGATTCAAGCACTAGTACCTCACTCATATCGTAAGAGGCAATCCAGTTCTCGTAGTTATTGTCCAGACGTTTGAGGTAGGACAGCGGTATGTCCTGCTCCATCTTGCGCCCGCGCAACTTGATTCTGTGACGCAAAGTTCGCATTGAACAACGCAGGTAGATCATCAGGTCCGGTGGTCGAATCGCCTCAAGAATTGCCTGGTATAAACCTTGGTACGTCTCCCAATCGCGCTTTGAGATTTTTCGCATCTGATACAAAGCCGTAGCGAAAATTTCGGCGTCCTCAAAAATCGTTCGATCCAGGGCGACGACTCCGGATTGTCTGTCCAGTTCCTGA